>Ga0209470_1001235_pt1 | contig 19247 bp, 18 predicted proteins | sample GraSoiAngelo_125_FD_185882 | JGI IMG/M metagenome (GOLD analysis project Ga0209470, IMG submission 185882) | Grasslands soil microbial communities from the Angelo Coastal Reserve, California, USA - 14_0927_05_40cm (SPAdes) (version 2) | ecosystem: Environmental > Terrestrial > Soil > Grasslands ... | reverse complement strand
TTCGCGGTAAGAAAATTCATATTCACCCTCGTGAACGCATCAGGAAACCAGGACTCTTTACGATTCCAATTATCAATGATGACCAGCGGTAGTTTTGCGCCGCCGCGTCGTGGACGATCTTTCGTACGGCAGGCCGGTCATAGTATTCAACGCGCCTGCCGAGCGCGTAAGCCATCAGCTTCTCGGTCACCGTGCGCGGGAATTGTTCGGGATCGTCGAGCAGCAACGCACGGAGTCCTCGAAGCCCTTCAATCTTAGCGCCTCCTAACGTGTCACCCGTGGCATCGACGGGCCGGCCCGCTTCATCCACGGTCCGCCAGCCGCCAATCACATCAAAATTCTCCAAAGTGAATCCCAACGGGTCGATTACCGAATGACAACCGTTGCAGGTGGGATTCGTGCGGTGCTGCGCGAGTTTCTCGCGAATCGTTTTTGGCATAGCGCCGGGTTTATCCGTCAGATTCGTATCCACACCGGCCGGCGGCGGAGGAACAGGAAGACCCAGAATGTTGTTGAGCAGAAATTTCCCGCGCAGGACCGGTGATGTTCGATCGGGATACGAAGTGGTCGCCAACAGCGCGCCTTGCGCGAGCAACCCGCCGCGCTGATCGTGGTTCGGCAGCGTCACGCGCCGGAAGCGGCTGCCGTAAACTCCGGGTATTCCGTAATGCCGTGCGAGCCGCTCGTTGACGAACGTGTAGTCCGCATTCAAGAGGTCCGCTAGGCTCCGGTCCTCACCGATCGTGCTGCCGATAAACAGTTCGGTTTCGCGTTGAAATCCTTGAAGCAGACTTTCGTCATAATTCGGATAACGTCCCGGATCGACGACGGTCTCCTCGACACGCCGCAAATTCAACCATTGCCCCGCAAAGGTCGTTACAAGCGAATCGATTGCGCGCGGATCCGCGAGCATCCGCCGCGTTTCTCTCTCGAGAGTTTGCGGATTGCTGAGCTGGCCGCGTTCGGCGAAGTCGAGCAACCGCTCGTCGGGGATGCTGCTCCACAGGAAGAACGACAATCGCGACGCAATCTCGAGATCGCTGAGACGATAGATCGATTCACTCTGCTTCGAGTCCCGGTGGACGCGGAGCAGAAAATCCGGATCGACCAGCAGACGCTCGAGCGCGAACTGAATACCGGTATCAAATGTTCCGCCGTCACGCCGCCCCTTGTTGAAGAACTCCAACAGCGTTTGCACATCCTGTTGTGTGACGGGCCGGCGGTAGGCCAGGCGCGCTATACGTGAAAGAATCCGGTTAGCGCATGCGCCTTCTTCGGCCGGCTGCTTCGGGTAGCAGACAAAGATCGCGCGGCGGCTCGGTGCATCGTTCGCGGTTCCCGTGGATGTGAAGGGTCCGCCGATGAGGACTGCGCCGACATTAGCGTAGTCCATATAGACCTGGTCGTCCGTAATAACACGGCCTCTCTGCAGCGGTTGGGGCAGCCCTTCCGGCTCCCACAGTTCTCGCACGAAGTACACACCGACCAGGTGCGGTCCCGCCTCGATCGGAACACGAACTTCCAATCCGGCGTCCGCTCCGATTTGCATGTATTTTTCCCACGAGTCATCTCCCGCGAATCCCGGCTCGCCATCGCCGGCATAGCTGGACGCGGCGGGGCGGCCCTTTCCTTCGCCGCCTACGGTGAAGCGTTTCAGCAGCGATCCATCAAGGCGAATATCGAGTTGCTGATGCCATCCCATTCCCTTGATGTAATCCTGATATTGCCGCTGGAGGCGAACCTTGATCAGGTATTCGCCGTCGATCGGGAAATCATATTTAACGGCGATTCCGCCGCGAGACCCGAATGGCAGTTCTTCGCTTTGCCGCTCGTCTTGTAAGACGTGCAGGGGGATTTCGAACCGGTCCATCGATGGGCTGGTTGGCGGGAGCCCCGTTGCGAGGCGCGTTACCTGGCGACCAACGGAGAGATACCGCTCCAAATGCGCGGTCGAGATGGAGAGTGAGTCCGCGAAATTATCGAAGCTGCCGTCCGCCGTCTCGTCTCCGGGAAGCTGCGATCTGACGTCGACAGTGACGCCGAAGAGGTCGCGAATCGCGTTGCTGTATTCGGTTCGATTGAGCCGATGGACCGCACCGATTCTGCCGGGATTGGGATTTGCTGTCCATGCTCGATCGATTTCATTCTCTAACCAGGTTGCAACCGCACGATACGTTGCCGTGTCCGGCCGCGGTCTTCCCGGCGGAGGCATGGAACCGGCCCGCAGCTTTTCGATGACGCGTTCCCAGATCTCGGCATTCGAGTTGGGGTGCATGACATCCAGCTTGTCCAGAGCAAGACCGGCAGTGCGAAGCTTTTCGTTGTGGCAGGTGATGCAGTATTGATCGAGAACGGCGCGGGGCGACAGAGCGTTTTGCGTGGCGGCCAGAGCGGTCGAGATAACTAGAACGACCGCAACTATTAGCGCGCGCCGCATTCGCGTCCTCCCCGGGAAAAGTGTAAAATCCTACGTCCGGCATTTTACCTGCAAAAACCACAAACACACAAAGAAAGGGCGCGTATGACGATGCGAAACAAGGCGGTCTTGGCGGCATTCGGAATTTTACTGGTTGCAGCAACCCTATCGGCGCAGGCGGTTCAGCCTCCCCCGGCTCCATGGCGGGGAGCCGGACCGACGCCCTGCGTCGGCTCTGACGGAGGCGTCATCAAGTGCGCGCCCCCTTCGCAGGTGATCGCCGTTCGGGCAGGCCGATTGTTCGACAGCAAGAACGGCCAGATGCTGACGAAACAGATCGTCCTTCTGCAAGGCGAGCGGATCACGGAAGTCGGGCCCGAAGCGCAAATCAAAATTCCAGCCGGAGCTCACGTCATTGATCTCAGTGGGGCAACGGTGTTGCCCGGTTTGATCGATGCGCACACGCATATGTTCAACACGCCGAAACCCGGCATGTCGCGCGAGACGTCGACGCTCATCGCCATCCACAACTTGCAAGCGGATCTCCGCGCGGGCTTCACCGCGGCGCGGGACATGAGCTCGCACGGGAACGGATACGCGGATGTGGACATCCGCAAGGCGATTGACGAAGGCCGAATCGATGGTCCGAGATACCAGGTTTCAGGCCGCGGAATCGCCTGGGGAGGCGGGCGGCAATCGGAATCGGAGGATCCCCTCGGCAACATCTTCGTCCGCTCGGTTGAGGAGGCACGAAAGGCGGTTCAGGAGCATATTCAACACGGCGTCGACTGGATCAAGCTCTTTCCGACAGGCGGCTATTCATTCACGCCCACCGGCGAGCCGAAATTTGTCTTGATGTACCCCAAGCCAGTGCTGGAGGCATTGATCGACGAAACTCACAAGCTCGGACACAAAGCCGGCTGTCACGTGTTGGGTGGAGAAGGAAAGCACAATGCCATCCTGGCAGGGTGCGACACGATCGAGCACGCCTATGACCTCAATCAGGAAGAGGCCAATATGATCGTGCAAAAGGGTCTGTATTACGATCCGACCTTCACCCGATACATCGAACCTTACATGGACGATGTCGATAAGAAGAACACGGACGGCAAGTACCGCATGATTCCCATCTTTGAAAGAGCAGTAACGATGGCGGGAAAGACGAACGGTTTGAAAATGATGGTGGGCAGCGGTGCCGACGGTTCCACTTTCCCGCATGGCACGCAAGCGCTCGAATTCGAGTCGCTGGTGAAGCATGCCGGTGTGAAGCCGGCAAGGGCAATTCAGTCAGGAACGATCATCAATGCTGAGATTCTGGGATGGGCAGACCGCCTTGGTTCCGTCGAGAAAGGCAAATACGCAGACCTCGTGGCTGTTTCCGGTGACCCATCGGCCGACATTACCGAACTTCAACGCGTGAAATTTGTGATGAAGGGTGGAAAGGTGATCGTCCCGTACAAGTGAAAAATGACAATTGACCAGTGGATAATGAACATTTCCCATTCAACGCGGATTGCCTGACGTTCTGATCAAGACCCACATCAATGTGATCCATGAGGCTAACGCGACGAAGGTAAGGATTCGGTGACCGGTATGTAAGGCCCATGCCGTCCGGTCACGCTTGACCCAACCAGGAGTTGAAAATAACCACCGTATTCGTGGTGCGTTGTTCACATGGAATTCGGACGATAGCCACTGTCGGAACTGTCGCGGCTGCCACGGCCACCACGTCGGACCTCCGTCCCGCACCCAATCTTCCCTTGCAATCAGATACTCACGATGCGTCAGCCACCCGAGACACATGGCACTCCCAATGGCGCCAACGGCGAACAAGAAGGCGAACGAGAGGATGATGGTTAGCGGCTCTTGGTGCATTGAGCGTCCATCTCACTTGGCCCTTCACGGAGTTTCGTTGGTCGAACCGGCGCCCGGCGCAGCCTCTCCCCAGACGAATCATCCGTGACGACCTTCTGCAGGTTGTTTCTGCAACAGTCTATTGTGACGTGCGTCTTGGCGACCATTCCACTTTACCGATCACGGCCTTCACGCCAAAACGCCGGATGATTAGTACATAGTTCTATCTCAGGCCGAACGTTCCGCTTTCCACTACGCTCCCACCGATCGATATGGATACCGCATACGTTCCTGTGCCGAGCGAACTGGTCGCGAGGTTATAAATGTACTGGCAGCCGTCAATGCGGAAGTTTGGGCCGCTGTCGGATGACTGCAGATACGTGGCTTCAGTGATTGCCCCAACGACGGTGCCGGCGGTGCGAAAGAGTGAAATTGTCGCGGGAGGCAATTGGCACGTCGCCACGCCATTGTGGTTGAGTGTGAATTTAACCGGTACAACGCCGCGACTGGCGTTAAACACACTCGATCCATCAGTGTCGATAGGTTGCTGGACTTGGGCGGCGTAGGGCGGCGGCACAATGTGTAATTCCCCGGTGGGACTGAAGCTGTCTCCGAAGGCGACATTGTTGATAGTTTGCCTGGAAAAGAACGCTTTGATCGTGTGACTCCCCACCGCAAGCGACGCCGGATTGAACAAGAGCGTAGCCATACCGTTGGCGTCCGTGATCGCCGTCCCCAAGGAAAAATCATTGACGACGTTGAAAGTGATCGAGGCTCCCGAGACGGCTCCGCCCGTATCCTGCCGTGTTAGCGTCGCAGCGAGGGTTACCGGTCCCGCCGTACCAGCGATAACGGAGTCCGGGCTTGAGGCGAGGGCCAGCACCGTTGGATAGAGAATCAGTTCAAAGGCCCCGATATCACAGGCGCCACCTTGAGGTCGAGCGACGCCGCGCTGGTCAGTTATTAGGCTCCCACTGGAATCCGTGCAGGAGCCTACGGGAACGCGATCCAGCGCGGGGCTCGTTGCCAGCAGCGCTATTGTCTGAGTGGAGCCGCCGTTGTTTTGGAGGCCGTTCGGGCTGAGGTCTGCGGGATAGTTGTTTAAATCCCCGAGTTGGTTTAAGAAACTGAAACAGCTAGCGTCATCCGAAAGGTTATAGCCCTCAGAAACGATCGCGTTAGAAAAGTAGGTGTAACAGTTCGTCCCCGAAGAACCTTTCGCCAGGATCGAATTTTTCAGAGTGGTAGTCCCGTAGAGGCTTATGATGCTGCCGCCCAAATACGAGGTGTTACCGGAAAGCGTGCTGTTACGAACAACGGCCGTGGCCTGAGCGTTGTAGATGCCACCGCCACCCGAGCAGCCGCCGCAAATACCCGTTGCAGAGTTGCCGGAGATAGTGCTGTTGACGACGGTCAACGCCCCGAAAACTTGATAGATGCCGCCACCGTTATAGAAGGCGGAGTTGCCCGATACAGTGCTATTGGTGATCATCACTGTTCCGCCAAGTCCGCCGTTATAGATGCCGCCGCCGGTCCCGCCATAGGCCCCCAAGGCGGAATTGTCGGAGACAGTGCTGTTCGTGAGAGTGAGCGTCCCGTCGTGGTTGTTTATACCGCCCCCTACAGAGGCGGAATTCCCGGAAACGGTGGCGCCGGTGAGGGTCAACAACGAGCCGGACTCGGTGCTGATGCCGCCTCCGAAAACGCCCGCGGAGTTGCCGGAAACGATGCGGTTGCTGAGGGTCAGCGTTCCGCTGTTGCCGTTGTAGATGCCGCCGCCGGTGTTGGGCGCGTAGTTGCCGGAAACGACGCTGTCCGTCAGTGTCAGGTTTCCGCCGTTGAAAATGCCGCCGCCGGAGTCGTCGGTTCTACCGTTCCGGATGGTCAAAGCCGATATGACCACGGTTGCGGTACCAAAGTCAGCGATAGTAAAGACCCGCGAATTATTTCCGCCAATTGCCAGATTGGAAGCACCGGGTCCGCTAATTGTCAGATTTTTCCGAATGGAAAGCGCACCGCTGGATAGCGTGATCGCGCCTCTGACGCTGAAGTTGATCGTATCGCCGGCTGAAGCGCTTGCAATCGCGTCCCGTAGCGAGCCGGCCCGGTATCGGACGTATTCGTCACAGTGATAGTGTTGCTGAAAAGAGGCCGGTTGGTGAGCAAAGCCATTACGATCAGCGCCGCCCATACAGACTTTATAGTTTTTGCAGACCATTTCGCCATGTCCGCAGTTAAGCACCTAGCCCGCGGCTCTCCCATTGCACCAAGGTGCTATTGCGGTCTAGATTCTGAACTGGCGAGTTCTCTCCCCGACCCGAATGGTGTACGGTGTATTCAGCGCTGGGCGTTGGCAATCGAAGACACTCCGAAGATGAGCGGACTTACCCAGCCTGGACTCCTGGTCTGCGGACATTTGCGCTGGCTCCTCAAGAACGGTTACGACCCTCATTCACCGCAATCGAAAAAAGTGGATTTGATGACTGGAATGGACCATAACGGTGTCTGACAGCTATGCTTGGCAGGAACGTGCGTGGCTTAGAACACCGTTCCGTCTGCGCCGTCAAAGCTAGTTTGCACAGTATTTATTTGATGGCGCAGTCACCCTGCTCAACTTGAGGAGGGTGGTTTGGTGATCCGGTTTCGATTTCTGCGGGTGGCAATCATGAGGATGCGTAAGACGGTGAAGGTGAGGAATCGGAACTGCGTAAGGCTCGCGTTCATCGTCTGCCTTGCGGCGGTGTGGGGATCCGTTTTCCGTACCTCGTCGCATGGAGAGCCACTTCCTCAAACGGCATCCCAACTACCTGCACCGGTGAATGTTCCGCCTTCTCAGGCGTCACCTTCATTGCCAGCAGCCCAGTTTCCTGCTGAAAGCTCCGTCGACTGCGGGTTGATTTCTGAACCAGGTGAACCCGTGGCCACCGTTGGGCTGGGGGAACGAATCGATCCAGCCAATGCACCACATCCATCGAACGAGAGCGAGCGATTGCTTTTCCGGCAGTTGTACGAAACCCCGGTCCGAGTTGATTGTAACGGACGTGTGGGGCCGGGACTGGCGGCCTCCTGGCGGCTAGACGCTAACCGCAGTACGTGGATCGTGACCCTGCGCGACAAGGCCCGGTTCTCGGACGGCACACCGGTAACGGCCGCCGATGTGGTGTCGGCTTGGAGCATCGGTTCCAGCGGAGGCGAGTTGCGACCGGAAGTCCGCCGTCTGGTCCGGGCGGTCTCTGCTCTCGACGATCAAACGCTCGAGATCGCATTGCGAAGCGAACGCGGAGATGCCCCACTCGCCCCACTTGCCCCACTCGCGCTCGCCCATACGGATCTGGCCATCGCCAGGCGCGTACCCGGTACGCTCTGGCCGCTCGGAACGCGGCCGGTCAGGATCGTACCGGACGGCGCTACACCGGCCTCCTCCGGCCGGTCAGTGATAACACTGATCCGGCTCCCCGTGGACTCGACACTTTTGGAGAAACCAGAAAATCTCTTGTCCGTCCGATTCATCATTGCGCCCGGCCGTGATCCACGTGATCTTCTCGACGAGGGAGTGGACCTGCTGCTGACACGCGAATCAACGGCGCTGAATTACGCTGCCACGCTGCCACAGTTTGTGTCGGCGCCGCTCGAATGGCAGCGAACGCACGTGCTTCTTATCCCCGGCCGTGCTCGTACGTCATCCCCCCTCTCGGCGGAAGCGCGGGAGGCCCTTGCCCATGACGCGGTTCGCGGTGAGGCACGAGGAGCCCTTGGCCCGTTCTGGTGGGAGTCATTGCCCGTTTCCGGCTGTGAGGTCGCCTATTCTCAACCTCGGAGCCAGGCTCCGTCCACGACCGGACGCATCGTATATGACAGGAGCGATGGCGCGGCGCGCGATCTGGCCGAGCGCCTCGTCGGCCTTGTCCGGGCGTCTGGCCCCGGCGCAGCCGCAATTCTCGACGCGCTGGTCCCGGATCGCCCGAATCGGACGTATCAAATCGCTGCAGGACTGACTGGGGAAGCGCTCGTTATGGCGCGCCGGCGCGGGAATGACGCCGGTTATATCATGGTGTTCGACCGTCGTCCGCTCGACCCGTGCCGGGAAATACAGGCCATCGTCGATAACGTTGGATGGGTGGACCCGGAGACAATCGTTCCCCTGGTTGACACACGGCTGCAGGCGGTTGTGCGCCGTGGGCGTTCCGGCGTAACCAGGGAATGGGACGGGGGATTGTCGATTGTGGACGGCGGGAGATGAGGAGCGATCGATGAGTCTGCGCACTCGCATGCTCCTGGCCTTTGGCGTTATGGTGCTGCTCCCGCTTGCTCTGCTCGCAATTGGACTGCGGCAGGAAATGACGAGACGCCTCTCCGACGAGTACCAGGTCCGGGTCGATAGGGTGGTCGAGGTCATTCGCGAGGATCTCCATCGCGAGAGTACCGGAATCAGCCAACGAATCGCTTCTCTAAAGACTGCACTCCTCAACGATAACCGGTTCCGTCTGGCCGCGGTCGCCGGCGTGGAGTCGGAACGGAACTATCTGCTTGACTACGCCGGTGAGGCGATGCGTCTTACCGGTCTTTTGATGCTGCAGATCCAGGATAGTGATGGCCGGATTATCAGCTCTGGTCATTTCAGGAATGAGCACGGACGCCTGGAACCGGCGCTGGCGGCGGCACTGGCCGATGCACGCAGCGGTCCGGTATTACTGACGACCCGCACGCCCGCGGGGGAGTTTCTTTCGCTTGCGCGTAGCGAGTCGTTTCGCATCGGTGGCAGGACGTTCACGCTCGTCGGTGGTGTCGCCGTCGACAAGGCCTTTCTTGCACGCCTGGCCCGTGATCCAGCGATCGTTGTGTCCCTGTTCTATCCCGGAGGTGGGCTTTCCTCGGATCCCGCCCAGGAAACGCCATCAACCGAGACCGGTCACGCCGACGCCGCAGTGGGCGCGTTCCAGGTTCCCGTAATCCGAACGGGAGCAGAGACGCCGCTGGAAGTGGTGCAGGCGCGGCTGCAGGTGACTCAGTCGCTGGCCCCGCTTCGAATCCTGCAGCGCCGCGTGGACTCCTGGTTCCTGATCACTGCCGTAGGTACCGGAATCACTGCCCTGCTGTTGGCCCTGTGGCAATCGTCCCGGATCAGCAGACCGCTGGCTGCCCTTGCCCAGAAGACAGCGGTGCTCGATCTTGATCGTCTGGATGTACGCTTCGACCAGGGCCGGACTGACGAAGTCGGTTCTCTGTCGCGGCTACTCGGTGATCTTGTATCCCGGCTACGGACGAGCACAGCGCGAGTGCGCGAGGCGGAAAGGCGGGCAACCGTTGGCGACCTGGCTCGCCAGATCAACCACGACATTAAAAACGGCCTCATCCCGCTTCGCAACGTGATGCGGCATCTGGAGCAGGTCCAGCGTGATGAACCCTCCGCTCTTCAATCGGTGTTCGCCGAGCGGCGTCCGACGGTTGATTCCAGCATCGCGTATCTCGAAACGCTTGTGACCAGCTACCAGCGGCTGTCACCGAGTCCGAACCGGCGCGATTGCGATTTGAACGCTTTGATCACAGAAGTGGTTCGCGCGCAGCGGCACGATCAAGTCGAGTTCACGACGCACCTGAAGGCGAATCTTCCGCCGGTAATCGGAGACCCAATCGCTTTCCGGCGCATCCTGGAAAATCTGACGGCTAATGCAGTAGAGAGTCTGCAGTCGAAGCCGGGACGCGTCAGTGTTTCGACCGAGGTGGTTGAGCGGGACGAGGAGCTACCGTCAATCCGCGTGACCGTCGCGGACACCGGCCGTGGGATGTCCAAAGAAGAGACCGGCCGGATCTTCAACGATTTCTATACTACGAAGGAGGGCGGTACCGGCCTGGGCCTTTCTATCGTGCGCCGGTTGGTGATGGACCTTCAGGGTTCGCTGGCCGTCGAGAGCGATCCCGGTAAAGGGACCCGCATGATCATCGACATTCCCTCTGGAAGCCTGGAGCGCAAATGACGATCCAGGTTCTGGTGGTGGATGATGTTCGGGCGATGGCCGAACAATACGCCTACGATCTGAAGCGCGTGGGGAAATACGACACTATCGTTGCCGCGGGTGGCGAGGAGGCTCTCGACCTTCTAGGCCGGGAGCCGATCGACTGCGTCGTCCTTGATCTCGAGATGCCGGGCACGGACGGCTTCGACCTACTCCGTGGGCTCCAGCAGCGCGGGATCGACACGCCCGCAATCGTGTACACCGGCACCGGCAGCTACGACCGCTGCGTACAGGCCGTGCGGCTTGGCGCTTACGGCTTCGTCGACAAAGCAGAACCGATCGAACGCGTGGTCCAGGAGATCGAAAACGCAGTCTCTCGCGGGCGCATGGCCAAAGAGCTTCGGTCGCTACGGTCGCGGTTCGACGGAGAAACGTCGCTTATCGGCGACAGCGTTCCCATGCGGGCGCTGCGTTCGGCCATTGAGCGTGTTGCGCGGATTCCAAGCAGCGTCCTGATCGTCGGAGAAAGCGGCTCGGGCAAAGAACTGGTGGCGCGCGAACTGCACCGGTTGGGACCCGGCGCGAAGACTCCGCTCGTCGCGGTGAACAGCGCGGCCTTGCCCGAGCAGCTCGTGGAGAGCGAGCTGTTCGGCCATGAGCGCGGCGCGTTTACGGGCGCGGACCGCCTTCGCAGAGGAGCGTTCGAGGCCGCTGGAAATGGAACGCTGTTCCTCGATGAGATAGGAGAGCTTCCTCTCCAGGCCCAGGCCAAGCTGCTCCGCGTGCTCGAAGACCGGCAGGTGATGCGGCTGGGGGGCAGCCGCGCCATCCCGGTCACCGCGCGCGTTATCGCTGCGACGAACCGGGACCTGGAGCGGGAGGTCGCAGCGGGGCGTTTTCGTCAGGATCTCTACTACCGGCTTAACGTGCACACGCTCGTGGTTCCGCCCCTCCGCGAGCGGTTAGCGGACATCCCGGTTCTCGTCGATCATCTCCTTCGCTCGATCGCTTCGTATCTCCGTGTCCGGCCCAAGACCATCTCTCCGGAAGCTCTCGCACTGCTTGCGCCTTACGATTGGCGAAAGAATAACGTCCGCGAACTGCGAAACTGTCTCGAGCGGATGATGATTGCGTCGGACGCTGCCATCATCGACGTCTCCGATGTTCCACCGGAGATTCAGGTAGAGGAACTCGACGACGTCTCGGATCCGACAGCTGCTCCTGGCACTTTGAAGGCGTTGAAGGCTCATGCTGAACGTCAAATCGTTCTCACTGCCCTCGAGAAACACGGCTGGCAGGTCACCCGCACCGCCGAGGTGCTCGGTCTTGCAGATCACTCGAGCCTGTTGAAGATCATGCGACGACATGGACTGAGTAAGGGCTTACGCCGCCACACGTGATTTCATAACTGTCGCCGGCGGTCTATGACCGCCGGCGATGTCGCAAGTTGTTGGACTGTCGGCGGTCATAGACCGCCGCTACAACTGAATCGTCTTCCGTGTCCAAACGCACACGCGCGGTCGAAAGAACGTGTCTGCTCGAACACTATGCGCGACACAAGCCTCCTTCCCCGACACTTGGCCCTTACCCATAACTGGTGAGGTTTCGTTCAGTTAGCGACGTCTCTTCTCCCAACGGCAGTGTGGTCGGCTGGTTGCGTTTATAGCCGGCGAACGCTCGGCCGCAGAGCGCGGCCGAGTAAAAGAGGAGGACATATGAAACGTAATGAACAGATGACAGCGGCGCTTCTCGTGGCGGCACTTGCTGCCTTCGGTTGTTCCAAAACTGACAAAACGCCACAGACCCAGACTCAGTCGCAACACACCGAGCAAACGACGCAAGCGATCCCCGTTTCGATCACAAACGATACGACCGGCGACAAAGGACTCAACACGACCGCAACGAAGATCGTTGGCCCGGTGTCGTTCGCCGATGGAGAAGCGGCATACAAGGCTGGGAATTTCAGCGAAGCAACGAAGCTATTCCAACAGTACACGGGCCAAAAGCCTCTCAACGTATGGGGGCATTTCATGCTCGGGCTTTCCGCGTCGAAGAGCGGCGACCTTGCGAAGGCGGAGACGGCATTTGAGGAAGCGCTGCGCATCGACCCGGATCACATCAAGAGCCTCGTGAACCTGAGTCGCTTGCTGATCGAGCAAAGACGTTTTGACGACGCCTTAGGCAAGCTTGAGCACGCGGGCGATATCGATCCCACCTCTGCGGAAGTCTATCGGTTACTGGGCCGTACATATGCCGCACAGGGCAGGATCGACGACTCCATCGAGGCCTATCGTGAAGCCATCGCACTGAACAACAACGATGCCTGGTCGATGAATAACCTCGGCCTGATATTCCTTGAACGAGGGTGCTTCAACGACGCTCTGCCGCTTCTGGCCAAGGCGGTGGAGTTGCGGAAGGACACAGCGACATTCCACAACAACCTGGGCATGGCGCTCGAGCATACAGGACGTTTCGCGGCCGCGGCCTCGGAATACAAGGGTGCTATCAACGCCGATCCCGATTTCGAAAAGGCGAAACGAAATCTGGCGCGCGTCGAAGCTGTTAAGGTGGATTCTGAAGAACCCTTCAACCTCGAGGAGACGGCAAAAGGTTTCATCGAGCAACCACAGATTCCCGTCCCGGACACGAATGCAAGCCGTTAGACAATATGCATCGTCTCGCGCACCCGCTTCAGGTAGACTGCCCTCCAAATCAGGAGGGCAGTTTCTCTTCTTTACAAGCATCAGTGCCCATCTACTAATGACCGGCAGGAATTCGGCGTAGAAGACAGTTGCCACAATAGCACTCCGGTCCGGTATACGTGTAGGGGACCATGTGGTACTTTTCCGAGGCTCGCATTGAAAGCGTCGTCCGGAGTGAAGCAGTGGTGAACTGTCGCGAATGTGGTGTTGATTTCGAACCCACCATAGACGAAGTAAATCAAGCCGTCGATGAAATCCTTGAAACTTCCTGAACGACGCTGTTCGCCGCGGCGGCGTATGCCCACTTTGCGGGCACTCCAAAAACGTTCCCGTATCCCATCGAAAGACAATCCAATTTGCGTTATTGCTGGCGTGCCTCTCGATTTTGATCGGTATCGCAGTTGTGGTTCATCAGAGCCGCCAAACAGAACGCAACCTGGCTGCAAACGAGGCACTTTCCAGACTCAACACCAGCCCGGTCGTGACGAATGTACTCGGTTCTCCCCTGACTCTCGGCACCGTATCCGGCGACGTTCTCAAGGACGAAACGGGATGGAACGAAGCACAGATTGAATTTCGCGTGCATGGACCCCTCGGCGAAGGGACAGCTCACGTCACCGCCGGCAGGGGCAACGGACAATGGATATTCGATACTTTGGAGGTCCTTGCTCCGGAGTTGCACAAGAAAATCGATGTCATCTCCAGCACCGTCGTCGAGTATCAGCCCGGCGCTTACGTGGATGTCCACACGGAAGTTGCTCGGGTGGGCTCGCAGGAAATCCCCATTGAGGCTCCGCCGCCTTCATCGCGACGGAAAAAGAGATCTTCAGGAAATTCGTTCGTCTTCTGGAGAGGTAATCCATTTCACTTATGACGCGCAGTCCCGGATCATCCGCGCTGAAGATCTCAGGCAGCACTGGTCCTCTTACCAGTACAACAACGACGGTATGCTTACGGATGTCCAACGGTCGTCGGGAGAGGGCCGCCATTTTTCGTATGACCGCACTTTGATGACGTCGGTAGCCGACGAAACGGGGCAAGTTCTTGTACGCAATCGATACGAAAGCGGCACTCTGGTCGGCCAGGAATTTGCAAATGGAGCGGTTTATCACTACGAATACCAGAACCCGTCCAATCATCCTTACGCGGACGCGGTGACGATTACTATGCCCGACAATAGGCAAAGAACGGTCTCAGTGAAAGATTCAGTCCCGAATTACATTAGAGGGCTTCCTCACGGGCAGAATTGAAATTTTGGGAATCGGAAAAAAATCAGAAAGCAGATTGCGTGATGCCGATCGTCCTTCGCTCGTGCCGACGCTTAATCCGCCACAAGGATTCCGTCTGCGCCAGCACAGCAGCACGAGAATTTCGAAAACGGAAACGCCATTCCATCCCAAACGGACTGTTTTCCCCTTTATTCCAGGTGCTTTATCGTGGAGCGGCAATTGCCACATGGAATTATGGAATTCATGTTGTCGCAAACTGTTTCGCGATTACGGGTATCACCGCTTACTGTGGAGTGGATCACCAGGACGGGTGACATCCGAACGCTTGCCCCTGACTGGCGGCGGCTACAATCAACCGTAAGAAACCGCACTGTCTTCTCGAGCTTCGACCTGCTCGCGGCATGGTATGGGAACTATGCCGGCGACTATGGCGGGGAACCGCTCATTGGTCTTGTACGACGTGGAGGAAGGCTCGTCGGCGTAGCGCCATTTGTCGTGCATTCTGGATGCCTCGGAAAGATTCCGCTCACTCGCGTACAGTTCGCTACGCACGATGCATATTCCGGAGAGTTTTTGGTTGAAGACGATCATCCGGAAATCATCAGCGCTTTCTTCGACTCGTTAGCCGGCGAGACGAAGTTCGATCTCATATGCCTGAACGGAATCGAACAAGGAACACCACAATTCCAGGCGATCGAGGAATCGGCGAAGCGGCACCGATTCGCCATCGAGATGACGAACCATCCAAATGCCATCGTCGATCTGAGCAATGGCTACGACAGCTACTGCCAGGCCATGAGCCGCAATTTTCGCCGAACCCTAAAACGTCAGTCGCAACGTGTGAGCGAGGCGGGAGAACCGGCAGTAGATGGCGTCCGGCTGAATTCTGGAATCGATCGGCTGGAGTCATCGATCGAGCGTCTTTACGCCATCACGGAGGCGAGCTACAAGCTCAATGGACAGCGCCTCCGCGATGATCACCGCGGATACCTCGGAGACTTGGCACGGAACTTTGCCGCGCTCGGAATGCTGCATCTTTCCACTTTGTCGATCGGCGGACGCGATGCCGCAGTCGTTATGGGCATCGTAGAACGCGGTTGTTATTACGACGTGACGCTCGCCTACGTGGAGGAATTTGCTGCGCTTTCGCCCGGCGCGTATCTGATGCAGGAGGTCCTGCGGGATCTTGCCGAGCGCGGCGTTCATACGCTGGTCTCCCACGGAGCCCACGACTACAAACTGCGCTGGTCGACGACATTTGTTCCGAGCACCCGCCTCTTTCTGTTTTCCCGCAGCAGCACCGCGCGTCTGAGCCGGTTTGTCCGCTTTAAATTGGCGTCAATCTGGCAAAAGCTCGGGGCCACCGATCCGTAGCCTAGACCACACGGTCGTGACCTCCCGTCCAGGCACTCAAGTCGAGCTCCTTGACTCATCTCGGAGTGGCGTTCCTCGACTGATTCCCCTCCTCCTTTATATCAGGACGAGCAAGACGATACGGTAAAATGAAATCGTGCTAGCAAAATGCATGCAGGAGGAGCAATGCCAACTCTAACGATTCGCAACGTTCCACAGAAGGTTGCTCGAGCCCTGAAGACTCTTGCCGAAAGGAATCAGCGGTCGATGGAGCAAGAGATCCGAGGCATCCTCGAGGAGTACGCCGGCGATCGGATTTCCGCGCTCCGTCAGATCGAAGAGTCTTGGAAAAGGCAGCGCCGGCGGCCAAAAGCCCAGGAAGTTGATCAGTGGAAACGAGCAGGTCGAAAGTGAATGCCGTTGTCGATACGAACGTCGTCGCTTATTACTTGCTGGGTACGGAACCTCAAGCCGAGGAATGCGGCGAATTCTGGAAGAGGGTGGCCGAGGTGGCCGCGCCAACTTCATGGCAGGCCGAAATTGTAAGCGTCCTCTGGATGGCCGTTAGGAAAAAGGTAATTACCCCAGACGAGAGTGTAACCAAGCTTCAGGCGGCAGGAAGGTTAGGCATTCAGGCCGTATCCTTACGTCAACTGTGGCGCGGCGCATTGGTACGGTCCATTCGCTCGGGCATTTCTCCCTACGATATTCTGTTTGTCGAACTGGCTTTCCGGCGAAAGACAAAGCTCGCCACGTTCGACGCTCAGCTACTTCAGACTTTTCCTGATATTGCGAAACCGCCATCCGCATTCTTCTAGATTGGAGGGTAATGGCGATTATTTTGAGCGCGCGGCAGATGTCTGCGCCGCTGGGCGCAAGATCAATTTTTGCACGCGCCAGTTCGAGGTCTCCGCGGCGTATATCTCCGTTTCCGAAGGGCATGCCAGTTGGTGGACTCCCGAGAACTGCTTGAGTTGACGGCCGGAGCGGCCGATGACGCCAAGTACTTGCCCGTCGAGTGAGACCTTGAACAGCCGTCCGGGATACGTCGACTCCCCCACGAACATCACCTGGCTCGGTCCAGGCGGGATGCAGATGGAGTTGGGCGCGCCAATCATCCCGGCCAGACGAGCTCCCGTAGGTGTGTCGCCGTTGACTGGAGGGATGCCGGGCGACGGAGGTACATCAATCGTGAACATACGGAGAAACTTGCCTTCGGTGTCGAAGACCTGAATGCGGCGGTTGGACCGATCGCCCACATAGATGTTGTTGTTGCGATCGATGGCAATCGCGTGCGGAAGATTGAACTGCCCCGGTCCCGTGCCGCGAGTGCCCCAGGATTTCACCCAATCGCCATTCTTGTCGTATTTCGCGACGCGGGAATTGATGTAGCCATCGGTGATATAGATGTTCCCCTCGGCATCCCACGCCACATCGGTCGGTTGGCGGAAAAGCCCGTTCACCGCCGGCAAGGGCGGGTTGACGTGCTCCCACGGTTTGCTGTCCTCGTCGGCCGATTCCTTCCGGCGCCCGAAGACCATCTTCACGCGGCCCGCTTGATTGAACATGATGATCATGTCCGAACCTTTGTCGATAGCCCAGATGTTGTCGTTCTTGTCTATCCGGACCGTGTGGGCTTCCGACCATCCATAAAGGCCCTTGCCGATTTCGCGGAGGAAATCGCCCTTGGCATTGAACTCGAGCAGCTGCGCCGCTGCCGGAGCGTAGGCGGGACCGGTTGCCGTATTCGAGCGCGTAAAGACATAAATATTTCCCTTCGAATCCACGGCCACACCGGGAACCTCGCCGAAATTCATGCCGGACGGAAGCTTGAAAAAGTCAGGCACGGAATCGAAAGAAATCTCAGGCACGCTCTGCTGCGCAAACGACGGCAGCGCCGACAATATGAGGATCGAAACGCATACACACAATTTCATTGGAGGCCTCCTCGGACTGAATTCTCGAGCACTCTTGATAGCAACTTATACCTTGAATCACGGAAACAACAAGACAGAAGGGTTGCAACGCACCTACCGGTGATTTCGCTGGTTTGACATCCTTTTGGTCGAGTGGAAAAATAACCTCGCACAGGAGGCTCATCATGAAACGCTTCAGCAGAACACCGGCGATTCTGGCGATTTCAGCCGCCGCTCTTTTTACTGCTTCCGGGTTGGCGTTAGCACATCACGGCGCCGCTGCCTTTGATACCGACAAAATGGTCACGGTAAAAGGAGCCGTGACCGAACTTGTCTATACGAATCCGCACGTTCAGGTGCATTGGGAGGCGAAAAACGAACAAGGCGTTTCGGAAAAATGGCAAGGCGAGCTGACAGCTCCCAACAAACTGACCAGGGCCGGCTGGAACAAAAATACGTTGAAGCCCGGCGATCAAATCACGGTCAGCGGAAATCCCAACAAGAATAGTCCGCATACGCTGTGGATTCGCAAGCTTGTTGGTCCGGAGGGAAACTCCTTACCGCTCTTTGAAGACTAGGAGGTCTTAGGAGGTCTAATGGCGCGAACGCTGACGCTTGCTACTGCCGTCACATGGCTGGTGTGGGCGACGTCCATATCCGCGCAGGCACCGGCTTCTTCTGCGGCATCCGCTGCGGCCGCAGCGCCAAAGCGTGATCTCACGGGCGTTTGGATGATTCGAAATCCCGCGGGGATGCGCGGCTACGCCGGCGCGACATTCACCAAAGAAGAACCGGAAATGACGCCCTGGGCGATTGCAAAATACAAGGAAGCGAAGAACACTAACGGCGGGCAATACGATCTAGAGACGACGAATGACCCCGTGGTTACGAAATGCTATCCGCCGGGAACACCCCGAGTTTATTTCCATCCTTATCCCTTTGAGTTCATCCAAACGCCGAAATACGTGTTGATGCTTTATGAATACGACCACGCGATCCGGCGGATTTATACCGACGGCCGGCCGCTGCCGCCGGATCCGGATCTGACCTGGATGGGCACGTCTGTCGGCCGGTGGGAGAACGACACCACATTTGTCGTGGACACCGTTGGCTTTAACGAAAAAACCTGGATCGACCGATTGGGACATCCGCACAGCAGCGAAATGCATGTCACCGAACGATTCCGTCGCACGGACCGCGATCACCTGCAGATCGACTTCATCATCACGGATCCCAAGGCCCTGGTGAAACCCTGGACTTCGACGTTCTACGCCGAACTGCGGCCACAGTGGGAACTGGGTGAAATCTCCTGCTCCGGCGATTACCTGGAATTCAAGACGTTCGAGAAGTAGGCCGCAACATTTGAGCACTCTTGTGACCTCACCTGGCGCTGTCCGCCGACCCTCTCCCAGAGGGAGAGGCATTCTTGACACCGCAGAGGTTCACATATACGATCGGCCTAACTATTTCGATTGTTGCGCATGATTAAACAGTTCGCGAGTGCGAACGTGTTCTTTTGCTTGGAAAGAACTCAGAAGGAAAGGAGCCCATATATGAGCCAACGCTTACTTGGGTTAGCTGTTACGTTTGCCGGCGTCATTCTGGTGGTACCGCTTGCGCTTCCAGCCACCGCACAGACTCAATCATCCGCTGCGAAAGCACCGCCAGCCGCAAGAGCCTGGACACCGCCACGCACACCCGATGGCAAGCCGGACCTGCAGGGAATATGGTCTGACAATACGCTCACGCCTCTGCAACGGCCGAAGGGAGTCGGCACGAAAGAGTTCTATACGGACCAGGAAATTGCCGAATTCTCTAAGAAG
>Ga0209470_1001232_pt1 | contig 19269 bp, 17 predicted proteins | sample GraSoiAngelo_125_FD_185882 | JGI IMG/M metagenome (GOLD analysis project Ga0209470, IMG submission 185882) | Grasslands soil microbial communities from the Angelo Coastal Reserve, California, USA - 14_0927_05_40cm (SPAdes) (version 2) | ecosystem: Environmental > Terrestrial > Soil > Grasslands ... | reverse complement strand
TCGCCAGGCGGTCCGCGGGTAGTGCGACGCCTCGCCCAAAGGCGCGTAGGCGGAGAAGCGCGACGACGCCCTCGCGCAGCGCGGTGGCAGTTGTGACCACGGTGACCGGCCATCCGCTCCCGACGGCGGCGAGCGCTCCGAGCGTCCCAAGGACGAGGACCTTGTCGGCAAGCGGATCGAGCAGCGCGCCTCGCGGGCTGCTCCTGCCGGCGCGCCGCGCGAGGAGTCCATCGAGCGCATCCGAAGCCGCGGCGAGCATGAACAGGCCGAGCGCAGGGAAGCGCTGGTCGGCGGCGATGGCCCATACGATCGGGATCACCGCGACCGCGCGGAAGAGGGTCAAGGCGTTCGCGGCGGTCACTGTGCGGTGTAGACCCGCTCCACCACCTCACCCTGCTGTCCGAGGGCGAGGGCCGGCTGCCCGTTGTAGCTCACCACGGTCGCTGCGGCATTGCCGGAGCGCAGGCGTACCTCGCGGCCAGTGTAGGTCGCGGTCTCGCCCTCCTTGAAGATGCGGCCCGTGCCGGGAACGACGGTGCCGTCCACCGTCGCCTGCAGCCACGCCTCGCCGCCCTTGAGCGTGACGTTCACGACCGCGGCGGTGTATGCGACCGTGACTGCGCGCGTTTCCGTCGCGGTCACGCCGGCGGCGTTGCTCGCGACGATGTTGATGGTCTGCTTCCCCGCGGGATACGTGAACCGGATCTCGAAGAGGCGGGCGCTGCTGATCGGCATCTGCACGCCGTTCACCGTCAGCGTGGTGACGGTCGGATCGAATCGCCCCCGCACCAATACCGGTGCGTTCGTGAAGGTCGCTCCGTTCGCCGGCTCCTCGACGATCACCACCGGCTGCCCCGGCGAGCTTGCCACGGTCTCCAGTCGGACGGTGCGCGACGCGCGCCCGACCTTGCCCGTCACGTCGAGCACTTCCACGACGATGTGGTTGGATCCCGGGTTGAGCTGCACGTTCGCGGAGAATGTGCCGTCGGAGTTCGGATGGATGTCCGCGATCGTCAGCGGTCCGGGGAAGACCTGCACCGTGACGCGCCCGTCGGGAACGGTCTTCCCCTTCACGACGAAGTCCGTCGACTGCGATATGGCATCGGACGCCGGCTCGGTGACATCGATCTTCGGAGGGACCGCGAACGAGACGAACTGGTAGTAGAGGTAGCTCACGAAGAGCACGATGCCCGCGAGCACGACCACCGGGACGAGCACCGCGGGCGTGAAGATCAGGTTGCGCCTCATGATCGGGTTCATCGGCTTGAAGGCGCGCGGCGCGTCGGGCTGGTCGCGCTCCTGATGGAACTGAACAACGAGCTCTTCGGTGTTGAGCTCGAGGTACTCGGCGTAATTGCGCAGGAAGCCCTTCGTGTACACGGTGCCCGGCAGCGTCTGGTAGTCGCTGTCCTCGAGCGCCTTCAGGAACTTCTCGCGGATGCGAGTGTCGGACGCGGCCTGCTCGAGCGTGATCCCCTTCTTCTCACGCTGCGCGCGAAGCGTCTCGCCGAGCCGCGCCACCGCTACTCCTCGCCTGGCCGAGCCGAGCCGTACACCTCTCGGAACTTGCCCGGCCCGCGGTCCGGTCCGACGACGCCGTTGCGCTCCATGATGTCGATGAGCCTGCCCGCGCGCGCGAAGCCGATCGTCATCTTCCGCTGCAGCATCGAGACCGACGCCTTGCCCTCGTGGCGGATGATCTCGACCGCCTCTTCGTAGCGCTCGTCGTCGATGTCCTCGCCGTCGGACTCGCGCCGGGTCAGGCGATCCGGCCCCTCGAGCACCTTCGGGTGGCGGTCGTACGCGGTCCCGCCCTGCAGCGTCCAGTGACGGCTGATGAGCTGGATCTCGTTGTCCGACACGTAGACGCCCTGCGCGCGGATCGGCTTCGCGAGGTCGGGGCGAAGCACGAGCATGTCGCCACGTCCGAGGAGCTTCTCCGCACCGGTCATGTCAATGATGGTGCGGGAGTCGACGGCGGATGCGGTAGCAAACGCGATACGAGCCGGGATGTTCGCCTTAATGAGACCGGTGATGACGTCGACGGAGGGCCGCTGCGTGCCGAGGACGAGGTGGATGCCGGTGGCGCGGGCCAGCTGCGCCACGCGGGTGATCTGCTTCTCCACCTGGATCGGCGCCTGGAGCATGAGGTCGGCGAGCTCGTCGATGACGAAGACGACGTACGGGATGCGGTCGGAGCCGGTGTGCTTCTCGTTGTACTGGCCGATGTTCCGCGAGCTCGTCCGGGCGAAAAGACGGTAGCGGCGGTCCATCTCCCCGACCACCCAGAACAGGGCGTTCAGGATCTTGTCCGCGTCGGTCATGACCGGGGCGATGAGGTGCGGGACGTCGCCGAACGCGGTGAAGTCGACCCGCTTGAGGTCCCCGATGAGGAGGCGGACGTCGTCCGGCGTCGCGTTGAGCAGCAGGCTGCAGAGGATCGAGCTGATGTTCACGCTCTTGCCGGAGCCGGTCTGACCCGCGACGAGCAGGTGCGGCATCGCGCCCAGGTCGAGCACGATCGGGGCGCCCGCGACGTCGCGTCCGAGCGCGACGGTGAGCTTTGACGGCGACGCGCGGAAGATCGCGGTCTCGACGACGTCGCGCAGCGACACCAGGCCGACGGCGAGGTTCGGGACCTCGATGCCGACCACGCTCTTGCCGGGGATCGGCGCCTCGATCCGGAGCGTGCGCGCCGCGAGCGCGAGCGCGAGGTTGTCGTTGAGCGACTCGACGCGCGACAGCAGGACCCCGGGCGCGATCTTCAGCTCGTACCGCGTCACGACCGGGCCGGGCGTGACCTCGACGACCTTCGCGACGATGTTGAAATGCGCCAGGGTCTGCTCGATGACCTCGGCGCTCCTGCGGATCTCGCTGCTGGTCCCGGCATGGCCGGCATCGCCCACGCCGAGGATGTCGAGCGGCGGGAGGGTCCAGTTGCGGTCCGCCTTGGCGTGCAGGACGCCTTCGACGGCGACGTTCTTGTCCGGCAGCCCGGCGATCGAGGGAGTGAACGCGCCGCCTGGCGCCGAGGCGGCCTCGTCGGTCACGGGTGGCGGAAGGAGCCGCAGCTGGGGCTTGGGAGCCTGAGCGGGCCCCTTGGGGCGCTGGACGGGCATGTTGATCCGGAGCGGCAGGGCTGCCTCCTCCAGTTCCTCCGCCTCGGGTTCGTCGACGCCGCCGCCGAACCTTCCCGCCGTGCCGCCGGGGAGGCTTACCCCAGGTCGGAGGGCGGTCCGGCGCTCCCAGGCCGGCCGGACGAGGTCGCCGAGGGTGCGGTTGGAGGCCACGACGATCCCCACGAGGACGACCGCGACGAGCGCGATCGGTCCACCGACGTCGCCGAAGGCGCCGGTCGCGATCTTCGCGATCGTCGCGCCGACGACGCCGCCCGCGCCCTGGCCGGTCGCCGGCTCGCCCCGTTGGTAGTGCTGCGCGATCGCCAGGAGCGCGACGAACACGAGCGCCCCACCCGCGATCGGGATGATCGCGCTGCGCCGCATGAGACCGAACCAGAGTTCGGCCGCAAGAGCAGCGAGCAGGAACGGCACGACAAACGCGCCCCACCCCAGGCCGGACACGAGGAAGGCGTGCCACCACTGCAGCACCGGTCCCTGATCGGCGATGAGCGCGACGATCGACAGCAGCGCGAACGCGAGCAGTGCGATCGCGCCGACCTCGCCCCGGATGCGCGGATCGACGGCGGGGACGGCACCGCGCTGCGGCTGGCGGCGCGACACCCGGCGCGCGCTCATACCTGCATGATCACCGGCAGCACCATCGGCCGCCGCTTCGTGCGCTCGTACAGGTAGGCCGTGACGCTGTCATGGATCGAGTCGCGCAGCGTCGCGACTTCCGCGAGGTGCTCGCCCGTTTGCGCCTCGCCGAGCCCGTCGAGGATGCGCTGCCGTGTGCGCTCGACGATGTCCGCGGCGTCCTCCTCGGGCACGAAGCCTTTCGTGACGATGTCCGGGCCCGACAGGACCTTGCCCGTCTGGCGCTCGATGGTGAGCACGACCATGAAGATGCCGTCGCTGCCGATCGACCAGCGGTCGCGCATCACCGATTGGCTGACGTCGCCCACGCCGAGACCGTCGACGTACACGACGCCGGAGGCGACCTTCTCGCCCAGGCGCGCGCCGCGCTCGTCGATCTCGACGCAGTCGCCGTTGGTGATCACGAACGCGTTCCCCGGCGCGACGCCGAGGTCGATCGCGATGCGCGCGTGCCGTACGAGCATCCGGTACTCGCCGTGGACCGGGATGAAGTACTTCGGTCGCAGGATGTTGAGGAGCAGCTTGAGCTCCTCCTGACTCGCGTGCCCGGACACGTGCGGCCGAACGCCCGCGTCGTAGATGACCTCCGCGCCGAGCTTGAAGAGGTTGTCGACGGTGCGGCTCACGAGCTCCTCGTTGCCGGGGATCGGCGTCGCCGACATGACGACGGTGTCGCCTTCCTTCACCACGACGTGGCGGTGGTCGCCGAGCGCCATCCGTGACAGCGCGCTCGTGGGCTCGCCCTGGCTGCCGGTGGTGATGATGCAGAGCTCGTGGTCGGGGAGCTTGTCGATCTCCTTCGGGTGGATGAGCGAGCCCTCGGGAAACACGAGGTAGCCGAGCTCGCGCGCGGTCCGCGTGTAGTTCTCCATCGATCGCCCGATGATCGCCGTGCGCCTTCCCCACGCCGCTGCGACGTCGACGATCTGCTTGATGCGCGAGATGTTCGACGCGAACGTCGTCGTGATCACGCGGCCCGGCGCGCGCGACATGATCGTGTCGAGGAGATCGCCGACGTGACGCTCGGACTGCGTGTAGCCGGCGACCTCGGCCCGCGTCGAATCGGAGAGCAGGAGCAGCACGCCGTGTGCGGCGATCTCCGAGAGCCGCGCGAAGTCGGTCTGCTTCCCATCCACCGGCGTGTGGTCGAACTTCCAGTCGCCCGAGTGCACGATCGTCCCGTACCGCGTCTCGATCGTGAGTCCGACGGCGTCGGGGATGCTGTGGCACACGTAATAGGAGTCGCACTCGTAGGGCCCGACGCGGAACGGCGTTCCCGGTGTGATCTCGTTCGCGTTCACCTTGTCGGCCAGCTTGTGTTCCCGGAGCTTGGTGCGCATGAGCCCGAGCGTGAGCTTCGTGCCGTAGACGGGCACGTCCGGAAGGTCGCGCAGGACGTACGGCAGCGCACCCATGTGGTCCTCGTGCGCGTGGGTCAGGATGATCCCGCGCACCTTCGCTTTGTTCTGCCGCAGGTACGAGATGTCCGGAATGACGAGATCGATGCCGAGCATCTCCTCGTCGGGGAACATGAGGCCGGCGTCTACGACGACGATGTCGTCGCCCTGCTCGATCGCGAGCATGTTCTTGCCGATCTCGCCGACACCGCCGAGCGGGATCACGCGAAGGCGGCTAGTTGCCAAAGAGCGTCATCTGATCCGCGGTCTTCTGTTCCGCTTTCTGTTGTGGGACCGGCTCGGTCGCGAGCAGTAGCGCGAGCGCCGCGAAATCCCCGGCGAGCGCGCCACGCAGCGCCGGCTGATGCAGCGCGGCGGCGGGGTGATAGACGGGGAAGATCACGAGGCCGTCGACCTTGCGCGGCCGGCCGTGGATCCGTGAGATCGACTCACCGGGAAGGAACTTCGCCATCGCGTGCCGGCCGAGCGTCACGATCACGCGGGGCTTCAAGACCGCCAGGTGGCGGTGCAGCCAGACGTCGCAAGCGGTCACCTCGTCGGGCAGCGGGTCGCGGTTCTCCGGCGGGCGGTGCCGCACGACGTTGGTGATGAACACCTTGCTCCGGTCGAGACCGATGTCCGACAGGAGCTCGTCGAGGAGCTGTCCGGCCGCGCCGACGAACGGGCGTCCCTGAAGGTCCTCGTTGTATCCGGGCGCTTCGCCGAGGAAGAAGATCCCCGACTCGGCGCTTCCCTCCCCGGGCACGGCCTGCCGCGCGCTCCGGTGAAGGGGACAGGCCGTGCATGCCCGGATCTCGTCGGCGAGCATGCGCAGGTCGTCTTGCATTCGGGCTGATTATGTCGCGCTCACGGCTTCGCGGGCGCCTTTCGTGCCAGGTACAAGACGTCCGTATAGATGCGCCTCGGCATCTCGACGACGTCCACGACGAATCCGGCGCGCTCGAACATGGCCAGGGCCTCGTCGCGCGACGGGAAGAAGAATCGCTCGTGTCCACCCTGCGTGAAGCCCAGGCTGACGGTGATCAGCTCCTGCCCATACGTGAGCGCGTAACGCGGGTCGAGCCGGCGCTCCTGGGCCTTCACCACGAGCGGACCGCCTTCGCCGAGGGCCGCGGCGGCGTTGCGCAGCACGCTCTCCTGTTGCTCGAACGGGATCAGGTACAGCACGTCGACGATCGTCACCGCATCGCAGCGCGGCGGTGCGTCCGCCACGATGTCGCCGACCTCGAATCGGAGCCACTGCGTGTCCTGGATCGCGCCACGGGCGACGTCGATCTTGCGCGGATCGAGGTCGATCCCCAGTACGCGCCGCGTCGGCGAGGCCTCGCGCAGCACACAGGCGAAGAGGCCGTGGCCGCAGCCGAGATCGACGATGAAACCTTTCTTCGGCACGTAGCGCTCGACGACCGCGAGGTCCGACAGGAACGCGCGGCCATGCACGAACAGGCGCGGCATGATCGGGGCCTTCGTGTAACGGCGGAGCGCGCGGCCCAGAGCGCCGGTCGCTGTCGCGCCCGGCATCAGTGGACCCGCCACAGGACGTCGCGGCCCAGCGCGGTGCGCAGCAGTGGGTCGGTGAGCAGCGCGAGATCGTCGGCCCGCGGCAGGAGACCGTCCGCGAGGCTGAGGTCGTCGTCCACGTACCCCGGATGGCCCGCGACCTCGCCGAGCCCACCGTACGCCGCGAGGAGCGCGACGCCGGCCGCGTCGAGGCGCGGGCGCTGCGATGTCAGGTCGACGTACCAGGAAGGGCCGCGGATGCCGCGGAAGGCAAGGTCCGATACGAGCGAGGCCGCGGCGAGCGACGCCGTCTTCAGCTCCGTTCGGAGCCGCGGCGCGCGGGCGCGGCGCACCCAGCGCACGCCCAGATCGCGAGCGACATGCCCGACGACCAGCGCCACCGGCGGCAGTAGATGCACGTGGCGATGCGAGTCCCACGCCAGCGCCGGAACACCCCAGGATCGCGCACGGGCAGCCTGTGCTCGTAGCTCCCGCGCGAGCTCCGCCGGGCGCACGCGCCCGGTGAAGAGACGACGGGTGAAGACGGAGAGCGGGTAGAACGTTCCGTTCTCATCGCAGAGCGAGGGGACCGAGGCGGGGTCGCTTGCGGGTCGGCCGCCGACGAGATCGAGGTGCAGTCCGATCTCGAGGTCCGGCTCGGCCAGCGCGAGTGCCGCGGCCTCCTGTGCGGCCGGATACGTCACGATGAGCGACGTCGAGCGGACCACGCCCCGGCGATGGGCTTCGAGGATGCCGCGCGTCACGCCGGTGCTGAGACCGAGATCGTCGGCGGTGACGATGACGCTCAACGGTAGCGCCCGAGCATGTCGTTCAGGCGGATGCGTATGAGGTCGCGCAGCATCCGCGGCGCCTGCGCCGCGAAGTTGATGCTCGTCTCGTGGTCCTGCATCAGCGCGAAAGGGATCTCGCGAACGCGATAGTGCGCTCGTCGCGCGAGGAACAGGACCTCGGCATCGAACGCGAAGCCGTGCAGGCGTTGGCGCAGGAAGAGGTCCTTCGCGGCCTCGGCCGTGTAGGCCTTGCCGCCGCACTGCGTGTCCTGGACGCCGGTCGGCACGAGTATCCGCACGCACGCGCGAAAGGCGTCACCGAGGAAGCGCCGCCACCACGGACGGCGTACGACAGAGCCGGGTACGTACCGCGACGCGATCGCGATGTCGGCGCCCTCGTCGATCGCGCGGAGGAAGTTGTCGATGATGTCCACGGGGATCGTCAGGTCGGCGTCGAGAAAGACGATCGGATCGCCCGTGGCGCTGCCGACGCCCGCGCGTACCGCCGAACCCTTGCCGCGATGTGGCAGGGGCAGATAGCGATAGCTGAGGCGGCCCTGCGGCAGCGTCGCGACCGCGTCCGCGAATGCCTCGCCGGTGTGGTCGGTCGAGCCATCGTCCGCGACGATGATCTCCGCACCGAGGCCGCGCTCGCCGAGAAACTCCGCGCATGCGGCGAGGCTCGCCGCGATCCGGCGAGCCTCGTTATAGGAAGGTAGAACGAGTGAGAGCAGCGGCTACCTGCGAGGCGGACCGCTCCGCCGGAAGCCTCCCCCACCACTGCCGCCCGGAGGACCGCGGAACCCACCTCGGTCGCCACCTTCGCGGTCGTTGAACCGCGCCCGCTCGGCGCGCTGCCGCTCCTCGAAGCCGTTGCCGTCTTCGTTCACGGCACGCATCGAGAGGTTCACACGACCCTGACGGTCGACCTCGGCGATCTTCACCGTGACCTTGTCGCCGACCTTGACGACGTCTTCGATCCGGTTGACGCGGTCATTCGAGATCTCCGAGATGCGCACCAGACCTTCCTTGCCGGGAAGGTACTCGACGAACGCGCCGATCGACATGATGCGCGTGACCTTGCCTTCGTAGACCTCGCCGACCTCGGGCTCCTTCGTGAGGCCCTCGATCATGGCCTTCGCCTTCTCGCGGCCCTCGGCCTTGGCGCCGGTGATACGCACCGTGCCGTCGTCCTCGAGTTCGATCGCGGTGCCGGTGTCGCTCTGGATCGCGCGGATCATCTTGCCACCGGGGCCGATGACTTCGCGGATCTTATCGGGATGGATCTTGATCGTCTCGATGCGCGGTGCCCAGAACGACAGCTCCGGACGCGGCGCGCTGATGACGTCCTGCATCGCTTTGAGGATGAACAGGCGCGCTTCGCGGGCCTGCGCGAACGCCTCACGCATGATCGCGAGGGAGATCCCTTTGATCTTGATGTCCATCTGCAGGGCGGTGATGCCCTTGGCAGAACCGCAGACCTTGAAGTCCATGTCGCCGTAGTGGTCCTCGAGGCCCTGGATGTCGGTGAGGACCGTGTACCGGCTACCCGAGGTCACCAGGCCCATCGCGATGCCCGCGATCATCTCCTTGATCGGCACGCCCGCGTCCATAAGCGACAGCGTCGATCCGCAGGTAGAGGCCATCGACGACGAGCCGTTCGACTCGAGCGTCTCGCTGACGATGCGGATCGTGTACGGGAACTCGTCTTTCGTCGGAAGGACCGGCAGCAGTGCGCGTTCCACGAGCGCGCCGTGACCGATCTCACGACGGCCGGCGCCACGCATCATCCGCACCTCACCGACCGAATAGGGCGGGAAGTTGTAGTGATGCATGAAACGCTTGGTGTCGACGGGCGACAGCGTGTCGATGATCTGCTCGTCGCCGGTCGGCCCGAGCGTCGTGACCGAGAGCACCTGCGTCTGCCCGCGGGTGAAGAGACCGGAGCCGTGCGTCCGCGGCAGCACGCCGACCTCGACCGAGATCGGCCGGATGCTCGTCGTGTCGCGGCCGTCCGGCCGCAGCTTCTCCTCGGTCACCGCGCGCCGGAACTCCTCCTCGAGGATCGTTTCGAACGCCGTGGCGACCTCCTCCGCAAGGACGAGGCTGCCCTCCTTGACGAACTGCACGACCGCCTCGGCCTTGAGCTCGTCGAGGCCGCTTTCGCGCTGCGCCTTGTCCGGATTGCGCAGCTTGGCGCGGATGCGCTCTTTGAGGAACGCGACGACCGGGCCGAGCTTCGCCGTGTCGAACTGGAGCGGAGCGACCGGGAGCGTGGGCTTGCCGACGGCGCGCCGGAGCTCCTCCTGTGCGTCGCAGAGCTCTTTGATGCCTTCCTGCGCGAGCGCGAGCGCCTCGACGAGGAAGTCCTCGGTCACCTGACGGGCACCGGCCTCGATCATCATGATCGAGTCGCGGGTGCCGGCGACGACGAGGTCGAGATCGCTTTCGTCCATCTGCTGGATCGTCGGGTTCAGCGTGAGCTTGCCGCCGACGGTGCCGACGCGGACACACCCGATCGGCCCTTCGAAGGGTGCGTCCGAGATGGTCAGCGCCGCGGAGGACGCGTTCACGACCAATACGTCGTAGTCGTTCTCCTGGTCGGCGGACCAGGCTGACGCGACGATCTGTACATCGTTCTTGAATCCCTTCGGGAAGAGCGGGCGGATGGGTCGATCGGTGAGGCGCGCGGTGAGGATCCCCTCCTCCGACGGACGGCCCTCGCGGCGCGGGAACGATCCGGGGATCTTCCCGGCCGCGTAGAGACGCTCTTCGAAGTCCACCGTGAGCGGGAAGAAGTCGATCCCGGGTCGGGTGGTCTTCGCGACCGTCGCCGCGGCGAACACGATGGTGTCGCCGTAGCGCACCGTGACGGCACCGCCGGCCTGCTTCGCGTACTTCCCTGTTTCGAAGACGAGCGGCTTTCCGTTGATCGTTGCTTGGGCTTGCGTGACTGCCATGTATTTGTTGGGGTGCCTCTAAGAAGAGACCCAGGGAGCTCCCTGGGTCATCCGCGCTCTCGCGGCCTCGCTACCGGCGTAGTCCGAGTCGCCCGATGATCACCTGGTAGCGCTCGGGAGACTTCTGGTGCAGGTATGCGAGGAGCCGCCGCCGCTGTCCGACCATCTGGAGCAGGCCGCGCCGACTGGAATTGTCATGGCGCGCTGCGCGAAGGTGTTCGGTCAGATGCTTGATGCGCTGCGTGAGGACTGCGATCTGGACCTCCGGCGAACCGGTGTCTTTTTCGTCGCGCTGGTAGGCCCCGATGAGCTCACGCTTGGATGTCGTCGTAGCGGGCGGCACCCACTGTCCTTTCTCTGATCCGTAGATCTTGTTTTGTCTCGAGCAGTGTATGCGATGGGTGACCGGCCGTCACGAACGCGGGCGATCCCCTACCTGAGCTCATCGCGAGCCCGCGGGTCGTTTTCGTAACGGGGATCAGCGATCGCCCGCCCATGCCGCTCAAACACGCAGAGCCTTTCGAGTCTCTTCCACATCGTGGGCGATCTGCGTGCTGAGCTCCGCTGCGCTCGCGAATCGCAGCTCGTCGCGGAGGCGCTTTACGAACGCGGCCTCGATGCGGTCGCCGTACGCGTCACCACTCCAATCGAGCAGATAGGCCTCGAGTACCCGGTCGCCGCCACCGAACGTCGGCCTGACCCCGAGGCTTGCCGCCGCGGGAACGCGCTGACCACTCACGGTCGCCCATAGCGCGTAGATGCCGTCGCGTGGCAGTAGCCGTTCGCGCGGGACCGCGAGGTTCATCGTCGGGAAGCCGAGCGCCCGGCCGCGCTGGTCGCCACGGACGACAGTGCCGCGCACGCTGTACGGGCGGCCGAGGAGGCGCGCCGCGCTCTCTACATCGCCCACGAGGAGCGCGTTGCGAATGCGCGTCGAGCTCACCACTTCGCCGTCGAGCTTGACCGGCGTCGCGACGACGACCTCGAAGCCGAAGCGCGACCCGGCCGCGGCGAGAGTGCGGACATCGCCGCCGCGGTCGTGCCCGAACTGGAAGTCCTCGCCGACGAGGATCTGCCGCACCTCGCCCGCGCTCGTGAGCCGGCGCACGAACTCGTCGGCGGTCAGGGCGGCGAATTCTTTGGTGAAGTGAAAAATGACGATGTCGTTCGCGCCGGCTTCCTGCAGCAGCCGCGTGCGTTCGTCGACATCGGACAGCGCGGACGGCGGTGCGCCGGGCGCGAGCGCCTGGATCGGGAGCGGATCGAACGTGGCCGCGATCGCTCTCCCACCCTGTTGCTTCGCGCGTGCGGCGGTCTGCCGCATGAGCGCCCGATGACCGATGTGGACGCCGTCAAAGACGCCGATGGCGATGGAGAGCGGACCGCGCGGCCAGCTGGTGAAGTCCACGAGCACGCCCACGGGCGCTGAGGCTAGTCGAGCGCTCCGGCAGGTGCGGGCGCGGGCTCACCGGCGACGGGCTCGAGCGGGCGCACCTCGGTGCTCGCGGGTCCCATCGGCGCCAAAATCGCGGTCGGCGCGCCCGTCGCCACCGGCGCCGACTCCCGCTGCGCGCCGACGGCCGCCCGCTCTCGCCTCGTTCGCACTCGTCGCTTTGCCGGCGCTGCTTCTGCTCGCAGGAACATCACCGGCGTGGCCACGGCGAGGATGTAGCCGAGGTAGTTCCCCTGGAAGTAGCGGCCGAAGAAGAGGAACGCGAGAAGCGTGAGCGCGTAGCCGGTGAGCATCGTCGGGAGGGTCGGCCGCTTCCAGAGCTTCCACATCCACCAGAGGGCGATCGGCGTCGCGACGGCGATCTCGATCGCGGCGAACGGGAAGTCCGCCTGCCGGAATTCGATCACCCCGAGCGCGAGGAGCAGCGCCGAGAACCCCATGCCAGAGATCGGATACGTCCAGGCCGCACCGCCGGCGTTGTAGCGGACGACGTCGTCGTAGAACGCAGCGAAGTCGTTGAGCAGGAACGGCAGGAACGTGATCGCCAGGAACAGCGTCGCGGGCCAGAGCGGGCGCCATAGGACATCCCATGCCTCGCGCACCGTTCGCGGGCGCCGCGTCGCGACCAGCCACACCGCGACGAACGGCATGAGGAAGACGGCGTGCAGCTTCGCGGCCGCGGCGATCGCGATCGCGAACGAGCCGAGCGTTCGCCGCTCGCGTTGGAGCAGGGCGATGCCTGCGAACAGGAACACCAGCACGAAGAAGTCGTTGCGGCCTTCGACGACGAACGGAAAGAGCTGCGGATTCAGCGCGACGAGCGTCACGAGCGCGAGCCGGTTCTCGACGCGGCGCGCGAGGAGCGGCACGATCGCGAGCGTCGCGAGGTACGCCGGCAGATAGAGGTAGCGCTGGTCCCAGAACAGCCCGACCTTGTCGAAGAGCCACACGAACGGCGTCGTGATCAGGAAGAGGAATGGGAAGTACGTGAGGTGATAGAGCGCCGGGTTGTTCACCATCGGCCAGTAATAGAGCGGGGTGTCGAGGTAATCGGCGACGTAGGGGTTCTGCCCGAGGAGCAGCTTGCGCGCGGCCCATTCGACCATCAGCGCACCGTCGTGGATGTACGTGTAGGGCTTCCCGGTCTCGCGCAGGACGATCGACGCGAGCGTTGGCACGACGACGAAGACCGTGATGATCGCGGCGACGTGAACGGCTCGCTGACGGCTCGTGAAGGCGGCGCGCGAGATGTGATCGCGCATGGCGTATGCGATCGGCAACACGCCGCAGGCGATGAGGAACACGGTGTCCGCCCCGAACGGGAACAGCTGCGAGAGTGGAACGTCGCGCGTCGCGGCGACGGTCGTGTGGTTCCCGAACAGCAGCAGCCAGTTCGCGACACCGACCGCGCTCACGACCTTGGCGTCGAGCGACAGATCGCGCCAGGCCTGGAGGGCGGCGCGGGCCAAGCGTTCCACGACCTTGATCACGTGCGTCCCCCTGCGGCGACGATCTTACCGGCGGCCTCGTCGAGATACCGACGCGGCAGCACGAGTGTTTCGTCGTTCATGACGCGGAGGCGCGCGACCGCGGCGTCGTGGCCCGCGGCGCGAAGCGCCTCGATGCCGATCGCGTCGGCGACGTCGAGCGCCCCGATGGCAAGACGCCGTAGCACGGCGAGATGCGCGGCGGACCCAAGCGCTCTTCCGAGATCGCGCGCGATCGACCGCACATAGGTGCCGCTCCCGCACACGATCAGAAGACGCGCGTCGGGCGGGCTCCACTCCGTCATCTCGAGTCGGTGGACCTGCACCTCCCGGGCCGCCAGCGAGACGGTTTCGCCACTTCGCGCGAGCGAATAGGCCCTTCGGCCATCGATTTTCACCGCCGCATACGCAGGTGGGACCTGCAATATCGCGCCGCGTAATGGAGCGAGTGCCGCTTCGATGCGACTCGCGCTCGCAGGAAGCGCGGCGCTGCGTGTCGTCCCGCCTTCCCGGTCGTCGGTCGCCGTCTCGGTCCCAAAGCGCACGAGCGCGTCATAGACCTTGGGGGCGGTGTGCAGGCGCTCGGTCGCGCGCGTCGTCTCGCCGACGAGAAGCGCGAGGAGTCCGGTCGCGAGTGGATCGAGCGTGCCGCCGTGACCCACGCGCCTCGCGCCGAGGACACCCCGAACGACCGCGACGACGTCGAACGAGGTCCAGCCCTCGGGCTTGTCGATCGCGAGGATGCCGGCGAGCGTGGTGGTCAGGCGATCCCTTCGGCGACCGGCTGAGCGGCACGCGCGGCCGCGAGCGCCTCGCGGGCGGCACGCAGCACTGCCTCGCGGACCTCGGTGACATTGCCGCTTACCAGAGCGCCCGCGGCGCGCACGTGACCGCCGCCGCCGAACCGCGCCATGACCGCCGACGCGTCGACCGACGGTGCCCAGGCGGAGGTACGGCAGGAGACCTTGATCGCGCCCGCGTCGTGCTCGTTGAACAGGAGCGCCACGCGCATTCCGCTCGCTCGCGCGATCTGCTCCACGAGGCCCGAGATGTCCTCGTCGAGCGCCTCAGCGTTCGCGAAGTCCTCGCGCGTGACCTCGGTCCAGACGAGCTGTCCGTCCTGCTCGCGGCGCAGCCGCGCGAACGCGAAGCCCCACAGGTTTAGCGCCTGGAAGCGCTTGTTGCGGAACACGTTGTAAGTGATCGCCTGGAGATCGGCGCCCGCCTCGCGGAGCCGCGCGGCCCGCTCGAGCGCGCGCGCATCGGTCGAGGGGAACTGGAACGATCCGGTGTCGGTCATGATCCCGACGAGAGCCGCGGTCGCCATCTCGGCCGTCCACTTCACCCCGAGCGCGTCGATGACGCGTGAGACGAGCTCCGCCGTGGCCGCGGACGTGACGTCGACGAGGTTCACCGATCCGAAGCCCGCATTCGAGGCGTGGTGGTCGATGTTCACGAGCGTCGGTCCGGCCGGCAGCGCGAACTTCGCGCGGTCGGCCGAGCCGAAGTCGACCGTGACGATGAGGTCGCACGTGCTCGGCGGCGGCTCACTCGTGTAGCGATCGGCCCACGCCAGGAAGCGCGCGTGCTCGGGCACCGGGTCGGCGCAGTGGAGCGTGACGCGCTTTCCGAGGCTGTCGAGCGCGAGACCGAGCGCGATGCCGGAGCCGATGGTGTCGGGGTCGGGGTCGCGGTGAGAGACGATCGCGACGGTCTTCGCGCGTCGGAGGGTGTCGACGATCTCCTTCACGAAGGCTCTTCGCGTTCCCGCGCCTGCCGCAACAGCGTCGCGATGCGCGCTGCGCGTTCGGCCGTCTGGTCGGAGACGAACGTCAGGTCGGGGACGTAGCGGAGCTCGGTGCGCGCGCCGATCTCGTGGCGCAGGTACGGGCGCGCCTCGTTGAGCGCGACCATCGTCGACTTCACCTGGTCCTCGTCGCCGAGGACGCTGACGTGGACCTTGGCGCTGCGAAGATCGGAGGTGATCTCGACCGCGGTCACCGTCGCGAACGCGATGCGCGGATCGCGCAGCTCCTCGCTGATGATCATGCCGAGCTCGCGCTGCAGCAGCGCGTTGACGCGGTCCGCCCGCTTGTAGGCCACCCTGCGATTACCTCGGCTTTGGCTGGACGGTGTACGCCTCGATGACGTCGCCGACCTGGATGTCATTGGTGTCGAGCGTGATCCCGCACTCAAGACCCGCGGCGACCTCGCGCACGTCGTCCTTCACGCGGCGCAGCGACTCGATGTGACCGTCATGCACGACCTCGCCCCCGCGCAGCAGGCGAGCCTGCACCCCGCGCCGCATGACACCGTCGAGCACGCCGCATCCTGCGATCGTCGTCTTGCCGGCTGTGAAGATCTGCCGCACCTCGGCGTGACCAATGACGGTCTCGACCATCACCGGCTCGAGCATGCCCGTGAGCGCCTTCTGCACGTCGTCGAGCAGCTCGTAGATGACCTTGTACTGACGGACGTCGACGTTGCTCTGATCGGCGACGCGTTTTGCGGGCGCCTCCATCTTCGTGTTGAAGCCGATGACGACCGCGCTCGACGCCGCTGCGAGCGTGAGGTCCGACTCGGTGATGTCGCCGACGGCGTCGTGGATCACCTGCAGGCCGACCTCCTCCTGCGGGATCTTCGCGAGCGCGCCCTTGATCGCCTCGAGCGAGCCCTGGACATCGGCCTTCAGGACGAGCTTGAGCTCCTTGGCCTTGCCTTCCTTGACCTGCGCGAACATCTCGTCAAGCGTCGCGGGCTTCTCCGAGGCTCCTGCGCCCGCACGCTCGCGCGCGTTCGCAGCAACAAGCGCCTTGGCGGTCTTCTCGTCCGCAATCGCGCGGAAGACATCGCCGGCCTCGGGCACGCCGGGCAGGCCGAGGATCTCGACCGGGCGGGACGGTTCGGCGCGGCCGACAGGCTTGCCTTTGTCGTCGGTCATCGCGCGCACTCGTCCGTACGTGACGCCGGCGACGACGAGGTCGCCGCGCTCGAGCGTTCCGGTCTGCACGAGGACGGTCGCGACCGGTCCGCGCTTCGTATCGAGGTGTGCTTCGACGACGCGCCCGATGGCGGGCCGGTCGGGGTTGGCGGTGAGCTCGGCGACATCCGCGACGAGAAGGACGGTCTCGAGCAGATCGTCGATGCCCAGCTTCGTGCGCGCTGACACCGGCACGAGGGGCGTATCGCCGCCGTACTCCTCGATCGTGACGTTGTGCTCGGCGAGCTGGGCTTTGACCTGGTCGGGGTTCGCATCGGCCTTGTCCATCTTGTTGAGCGCCACGACGATCGGGACGCCGGCGGCCTTCACATGCGAGATCGCCTCGATGGTCTGCGGCTGCACGCCGTCGTCGGCCGCGACGACCAGGATGGCGACGTCCGTGAGCTGCGCGCCGCGCGCGCGCATCGCGGTGAAGGCTTCGTGACCGGGCGTGTCGAGGAACGTGACCTTGCGGTCCTTGTACTCGATCTGATACGCGCCGATGTGCTGCGTGATCCCACCCGCCTCACGCGCGGTCACATTGGTGGTGCGGATCGCGTCGAGGAGGCTCGTCTTGCCGTGGTCGACGTGCCCGAGGATGGTGATGACCGGCGGGCGCGGCTTGAGCTTGCTCGCGTCCTCCTCGGTCCAGAGCTCCGGCTTCAGGGGCGTGATCTCGGCTTCGGCGTCCTCGACTGCGGGCGGCGCCTCTTCCTCGGCCTTGGTCTCGATACCGAGCTCGGTCGCAACGAGGCTGGCGGTGTCGAAATCGATCGTCGTGTTGATCGACGCCATCGTGCCCATGTTCACCAGCGCGCGCATCAGATCGACGATGCTGACCTCGAGGAGCGTCGCGAGCTCGCGTACTGAGACCTGCTTCGGTAGCACGACCGGCGCGCGGCCTTCGATGACCGCTACGGCAGGCGCGGTCTGTTCGACCGGCGCCACGACCGCCTGCGGGCGCTGTGGCCTACGGCCCCGTGGTCGGGGGCCGCGTTGTGGCGGGAACCGCCGTGGTCGTGCCTTGGGCATTACGCGGTCTCCTTCTGTCGTGCGCGAGCCGCTTCGTCTAGTTCTACCTTCAATCGCTCCGCGGTGGCGGCGTCGATCGGGATCTCGAGCGCCTTCGCCAGTACTCCCTCGCGCAGACCGCGCTCGAGGCAGGCTTGATCCGGGTCGAGGTACGCACCTCGGCCGGGGGCCTTGCCGCGAAGGTCCACCGTCACCTCCCCCGCCGGAGACCGCACGATGCGCACGAGCTCCCGCTTCGCGTGGACGGTGTGGCACGCCACGCAGGTCCGCTGCGGAAGAGGCCGACGGCCGACGGCCGCGGTCCCCTTCGGGCTAACGACGTTCCTTCTTTTTCTTGGCTCCGAGGAGCGCTCGGTCCTCTTCATCAAGCTCCTCTTCGTCCGCCATGGCCGACTCGGCCTCGACCTCGGCGATGAGATCGTGGCTCGGTTCGGCGTCTTCTTCGACGACCGGGGCCGCCTCCACCACGGCCGCGACCGGCTCTGGCTCGGGCTCCGGCTCGAGCTCGGCGCGGACTTCCGACTCGCTGCGGATGTCGATCCGCCAGCCAGTGAGCTTCGCAGCAAGCCGCGCGTTCTGACCTTCCTTGCCGATCGCGAGCGAAAGCTGCCGATCGGGTACGACGACGTACGCCGTCTTGTCATCCGCGACGATGTCGACGCGGACGACGTGAGCCGGCTCGAGAGCGTTGGCGACGTACTGCTCGGGCTTCTCGTTCCACTCGATGATGTCGATCTTCTCGCCACCGAGCTCGTTGACGATCGCCTGCACGCGCAGTCCGCGCTGACCGATGCACGCGCCGCGCGCGTCGATCCCAGGCTGGCGGGCGCGGACGGCGATCTTGGTGCGCGATCCGGCCTCGCGCGCGATGCCGACGATCTCCACCTGACCGTGGTAGATCTCCGGCACCTCGAGCTCGAACAGGCGCTTCACGAGATTCTTATGCGAGCGGCTGACCATGATCTGCGGCCCGCGCAGCGTGCGGCGCACCTCGACGACCACCACCTTGCGGTGCTGGCCGATGAAGTAGCGCTCGTGCGGCGCCTGGTCGGCGCGCGGCAGGATCGCTTCGGCCTTGCCGAGCTCCATGATCGCGGAGCCGGCCTCGAAGCGGCTGATCTGGCCGTTGATGATGTCGCCCTCTCGGTCGGCGTACTCGGCGAAGACCTGCTCGCGCTCGGCCTCACGCAGCGACTGCTGGATCACTTGCTTGGCCGTCTGTGCACCGATGCGCCCCAGCGCGGCGGCGGACTCCTCGAGCGGGATGATGTCCCCGAGCTGCGCGTCAGCCTTGATGCGCTTCGCGGCGTCGAGAAGGATCTGCAGCTTGGGATCCTCGACCTTGTCGACGACCGTCTTCAGCAGGTAGACCCTGAACGCGCCCGTGCTGATGTCGACCTTGACGTCGATGTTCTCTTCGGCGCCATAGGCGCGCTTGAGGGCTCGCGCGATGATGTCCCCGACGACCTCTTTGGGGAGCCCCTTCTCGGCGGAGAGCTGCGCAAGACCGGTCACGAGTTCTCGGTTCATCGCCGGCGCTCCCCCTCTTCTTCAATTAGCCATCGGCCCCGCCTCGCGGAGACAAAGCCAACCGCCTGCCCTTCGCGGAAACATCAGCCAGGTCCGTCGTTGGCGACAAAAAAAGTGGGGTCGACCCACTTTCAGCGGCGCCCGCGGCTCCCGGGCATCGACCGGAAGCCGTTGAAGAAATTGTATCAAAAAGGTGCAACGGGGAGGCTGGCCGCCGCCCGCATTTCTACGTGAGGTTGTTCCCGATCATCGAGAAACTGATTCGAGAGTTGGTCCCTGAGGAAGATCATCGCGATGATGATCGCGATCGCGATGGCCCCCGCTCCTTACAGGCGGGTCGGC
>Ga0209470_1001231_pt1 | contig 19283 bp, 29 predicted proteins | sample GraSoiAngelo_125_FD_185882 | JGI IMG/M metagenome (GOLD analysis project Ga0209470, IMG submission 185882) | Grasslands soil microbial communities from the Angelo Coastal Reserve, California, USA - 14_0927_05_40cm (SPAdes) (version 2) | ecosystem: Environmental > Terrestrial > Soil > Grasslands ... | reverse complement strand
AAAGTACCCACATCGAGGACATTTCATTCGGGTTTCTTCTCCAAAATCCAAAAAAGCTTCCCAGGCTTTTTCGCATCTTTGGGTTTGCCTTGCCAACCGAGAATGAATCCTTTCTCTCCCATACCCTTCTTGTATGCTTCCCAATATTCAGGTCGAGCCCCTGCAAGCCAGTATTCATCCTCTGTCAATTCTCGTGCTTCTCTGACAAGAGCGTCACGAATGTGAATCTTGATTTCGCCATCCATGGCAAGAACCATCTCTTTTAGACTCATTCGGGTTTCTCCTTCTTAACCAGACCCACAGCTTTTCGTGCTCCATCAACAAGTTCCGTCAAATGAACTTTGCAGAAGTCTCCCTCGAACATTGTTTCATAGTCAGCTTCTGGCTTCCCTTTGACTGAGATATAGAATCCGAGAGGAGCCTCTTTGAAACAACCGGGGTGATCACATCTTGTTACCATCTACTTGTCTCCCTCCGGTTTTCTGTTATTAATCGTAACTTTCTTTTCTACAAGGATGACGAGTGGCACGGAGCGTGCCTTGCCATCGAAGGCTTCCAATGCGATGTACTCAAGTGCCTTCCCCATCTTCCGTGCATCATTTGGCGTGATCTTCTTCCCATCGAACCATACCATTCCGTCTTGCGTTGAGCCTACTAACAAATCCCATCGGGTAGCATTTGCTTTCATTCTGGTTTCCTCTCAACAATCAGAGTTTTTCTTGTCTTGTTCAAACTCATCACTTGATTAGGATCAACTATCTTCGCATCAATGAGGAGATGTAGAAGGCCGACCATACGCGCCTCTTTTCCATCCATTTCCTCCAAAAGGTCTAAAACAAAGGGGGAATGGTAGACTATGCGATGTCCAGCGCCAAGATATTTCACAGCAGCATCGATGAAGCTATGGACTCCTGGTTTTGTGTAACCGAGCAATGTTAGGTCAGCTTGTTGGTGTTCTCTTTGAGACTTCAGGCTTTGATTCTCCCTTTGCAGCACCTGCGGCCAGACTGATGAGATCCGTCACTAGTCCCTCGTCTCTAGCCTTCTTTAGAGCATCATCAATGATGGCCAGATAGTTGCTTGTGGCACTTGTGAATTGCGACCACTGGATCCCCATCTTGACGAGCAGTTCTTCACCAGTCATTTTTGTTGTCGTTGCAGCACCGAGAAGCTGTGTTAGCATAGGCAATGGATTCAGAGTTTTGATAGCTTCAAGAGCTCCACTTAGATACATGCCTCTGACTTGTGCTGAGACTATTGCCCGTTCTCGTTCAGTCTCTAATCTTTCACTCATTTTCTATCCTCCTGTGCAATAGCACTGTGAGTAATGGCACTCGCAGCCTGAGTCCTAACCCATTCTTTGATGATGAGCTGGATCTGCTTCGTCCGGCTACGCATCTCTGCCCTCGCGACTCTCTCAATGACCTCCTGGTCTGTCGAGGGAAGGCTAATCGTGAAAGTGCCCATCGCTGGTTAAGAATGGTTACAATTGGTTAATAAGCGTGACCCCTCCATACTGTTCTCGGAGATGAAACTGATGCTGCGAGAATATCTCAGGATTGGACTCCTTCTCGTAAAGCGGTCGTTTTGGGGCAGACTATACCGCACCAGCGAGAAGCGATACCTGGACGCGAAGACCGAGCTGATACGATTATCGGTCAGGATGGAGATAGTCAAATGAGCGACATCGAAATCTGTGGAATCTGCATGAAGCCGATCGAAACGAATGAACCTCTCCTAATAGTGGAGAACCAGCTCGTCCATGCCTCGTGTGCACAGGTGGCCTAAATGAGACCAGAACAAGAGCTTCGAAAGGAAATCGCGACATTTCCGTGGTCCTTCGATCGAGTTCCGATGGAACTATTACTGGACATTAGAGAACTCTTGAAAGCGATGCTGGAGGACCTGATGGAGGACAAGCAGCTATGAACGTTCCAGATGTGAACCGGAGAGAAGGCTATCAGATCGACCAATTTCTTGAAGCAGTTCCCCGGACGCCTATGGTTCCACTGGTCCTGAAACGGTTCAGCTATGTAGAATGTACCGACTGCCACCAGCTGCATGACCTGTCGATGGTTACAGACTTGTCACGGTGGAAGTTCAGCGCGATGGGGCTGCGGCCTTCGCTATTGCAGGTGGCTAAGGGGGTCTGTCCTGTCTGCCAGGAGATGCGGCAGCAGTTCCGGGGAGTCATCGGTGAGCAGGCGGACTAGGCCCCGGAGAGGACATAGGCATAGAACAGCACGGCCCAGAGAGATACTGGCAAAGTGAAACCAGTGGAGGTTCCCCAGTCGATAGTATTAACACTCTTCCTACTCGGCATAATCGTCGGATATGGACTCAGCCGAGCTTCCCAACGGGAACAGCCACAGGCTTCGAATCCTGTCTCCGAAGCCACTCCTCGATAAGAAGTGCGATCTGTTTCTCAGGCAAGAACTTCCTAAGCGCGTTCCTCTCAGCCTTGTTCACGGCCAGGACCCATGAGAAGGGAAGTTTCCGATTCGCTGAGGCCGCACCGAGAAACTTGACATTCCTCTCCAGATCCCAGGCGGTAACAACAGCTCGAATCTCGGAATCGTCTGATTCAGTATGAACCGGCTTATGGCAGCAATCACAAGGATACCATGAGATGTTGCCCCGCTGACGGATAGCCTCCTTCACACCAGCATATGAGAGAGCTGTGATTTGTCTACCGTTTTGAGTAAACTGGTAGACCCAGTCCTTGACAATCTCCCCCCGCATAGTCTTCAAAATCTGCTCCTCGTCCTTCTTCTCAACCAGATAGATTTCCTCCGGAACAACCATTGACATGACTAGTGTTTCTCATCGGCTCATCTTAAGAACCTTAGAGAGGGGAGTAAGTATTGACCGGAGCGCTGAGTTCTTCAAGAGAAGGACCCTCACATTGATAGACGTGGCCGCACGCACCACCCGACCCTGGCTTTCCCGTTCCACAAATTCGCGGGTGCTTTGCCTACACCGCTCATCGCGCGTGAGGTGGGACTCGCCCCATTGGTACTTCCCCCGACCAGCCGATTAGTTTCGGCTGGAAAGGCTGCGCTTCTTGGCCCCGGCTATGAGGATCATTCTCGTATGTTTAGCCGAAACCTCCGGTTGCAGGCTGTCGCATGTTTTGCGTGTTTTGCGACTTGGATACTACGGCAAGAATCCTCTGTCTTAGGCGTGGCAGGGAATCATTGTAATAGAGGAATCTCGCCAAGTCATATTTCTCAACTAGCATGATACAAAAGTAGCATTCACAATTGCACCTGTAGTGTAATTCCCAATTCAATTCTCCATCATCATTATGGTAACGGTCACAATCATATGGACACTCGTAAAGGTCTTCGAATAATCCATTCCAAGTTCTAACCAATACTAGCGACCTGGAACCCATTTGAACAGACGCGACTCGCAGACCGGACAATGGGTTGGAGAACGGTATTGTCCTCGGGCAAAAGTGTCGCCCTTGTCGCAGATCCAGAATCCGTCTGTGAAGAGAGAATCCTCGGTTGTAATCTGTCTAGCGGCCTTGTTGGCAGCTTCCATCTGAGCGGTTGCCGCCTCGGCCATCTGCTGGTCGCGTTTCTCGGAGGCTCGCCTGGCTGAGGCTTTAGCCTGTTCCTCGGAAAGAATACTGAGGGAGAGAATGAGAACATTGATAGTGGTCAAGGCTTTGACTCTTTAGAAGCTTTTCCTTTCTCGATAGTGCAGGAAGCTACATATCTCATTGACATGGTAGGACATATAGCCGTACGGGTTCATTCCATACCGGTGTTTAGAATACGGTCTTCTACATGCTCGGCAGTAGAAAGGAGGCTTATGTTTGACGGTTTTCATACTATCATCGGCTTCCCACGTGCGTCTGTGAAGCATTTTTGGCAGATGAATTTCGTGGCTGTTATGCCTCTGTCGTCTCGTCCCTCGAATCTTGTCTGGTGGTAGGCCCGTTTTACCCAGTCTCCGTATCGTATCTCTTCTCCACAATTGCGGCAGGTGCGGACTCGGTGGTCGCGAATGCGGTGGACGCCGCCGCTATGGGTCGAGTTTCTCCCTCCTCAGCCTTGCTTCTTGGCAGTAGTTGCATGGGCAGAGGCAGTTCTGGACGTGGAAGGCCCAGCCTTTCTCGACATATTTATCGTGGAGTTTTGGACATTTTCCGCTTTCTGGGAATGTTTCGAGAATGGTTGTTCTTCTCCGCTTCTAGCCATTCTGGGATTATTATGGCGCGTAAGAGGCCTTGTAGGTTGGTTCCCCGTCTTTTGGCTATCCGGCGTAGTTCTCTGTCATATTGGGGGGTGAGAGCCTGCATGAATTTTATCATTCTTCCCATCTCTCTCTTATTGGGCTTCCCAAGGCTATTTATCGGTTTGGACTTCCACGGCTATCCAGCCGCTCATGCAGGGAATCTCTGGATAGTATACTGTTATAAGCATGTTCATGGTCGTTATCTAACTGTTGCATCCCCTGCTCTCGCTCTTCCTGATGCTCTGCGGCTTCCTAGCAAGCTACGCGATCACCGCCCTCGCCATCGCCTACGGTTCATGGCCAATCTACAGCATCCCCTTCGTCTCTGCCACACTGGTCGGCTGGCTGGCTACCCGGAAACGGGCGAAGACAGGCTTGGAGTATGATGACAAGAACTTTGCCAAGTCTCAGGATGCTCTCGAATATATTCTGAGGGAGGTGGAATCACGAGAAACCTGAAAATCGTCCTATTGCTCGTTCTGGCCATCGGACTCGGAATGACAACGATCGGCTTCACAGCCGCTGGTCCTGTCAAGAATCAGCCTATGTCCTGTGGCTGTCTCAAATTCTGTTGCGCCATGAGCATCGCCCAGTTCGACAAGCTTGTCGTCAGCTCTAGACACTAGGTGGGCAGAACATCATAGGTCGGCGCGACTGCGACGTAGGTGAAAACACACGTGTCCAAAGTGTTTAGGATGGGAGAGATGGCGTCCACCTGGATGATGTTTGCTATTCCGCGGCAGGTGAACGCTGTCATGTCCCCGATTGTTATCAGTTCTATCTGCTCCTTGTAGCCGTCATTGTTGGTATAGGTGAATGGTGTTGCTCCTGCGGTCAATGGGCCGCGTACTGCTTGGGGATTGAAGCCCGGGTTTTCGGCGATAATCCATGAGGATAATGGATTAACATTCAGATGGACGCCGAGGTTGCCTGATGATCTGCCTAGTGTATTGCCGACGATGGTAAGATTGGAGTATTGGACTGATAAGAGGTCGATGTCGTAGAGCTGTGTTGGAATCGTCTGTGTGTCTTTTATCGTGTTTCCGACAATCGTGATGCCGTCCCATCCGGATTTGCTCCCGCGTAATACTATGCCTGAACAATGGAAGTTGTTACAGACGGGATCAGTTCCCGGCTCCTTAGCGTTGTTCGTGATGACGTTTCCAGTGATCGTTATTGGGCCCGCCGAAGCTGTTCCTATTGCCTGCGTCGTCAGGACAATCCCCGCCGCATAATTGTCGTGGATCTTGTTGTCATGGATGTTCAGAGTCTTGCCCCAGGTCGAAGTTATCCCGAAGCTATTACCGAAAATTTCGTTGCTTCCAACTTCTATGTTCGCGGATGCTGAGCTGGATGCACCTGCCATCTGGATTGCTGATGAATCAGTGAAGTTGAAGCCGGAGATAGTATTGAAGTCTATGCGGATTCCATTTGCAGTGGTTCCTATGACCACGCCAAAATTGCCGTTACATGATCGCGTCTGCGGATTGTGGCAGATCAAGACAGTGGCGAGGAGCGTGTTGAATGATATGATGCAGTTGCTTCCCTGTGCGCTGATCGCGGTGCTCGATGCGTTCCAGATTGTGAGCTGGTTCAGCAGGCATCCCGCTCCATTATGGGTGAAAACATCGCCTGCCACGCCTGTCTGATTTGCGCGTTTGTAATCATCCACTTTGAATCCCTGGGCGACGAAGTTCGTGGCTGATGGTAGAATGTTGAAGACGGAACGGAACGAACTGTGGAATGCGACGTTGCTTGGATAGATGATTGATGCGGGCGTGCCGATAATAGTAATGCCGGGCCGCGTGACATTGATTGTGTCTGACTGGTTGAAGCTTCCCGATAACATCGAGATCGAGCATCCTAATACACAGGCTGATGAACCGAGAATGTCTGTCTGCATGAGGGTCTGGAAACTGGTTTCGGTGAAGAGAGGGATTGTCGTGCTGCCTGATAGGTAGCCGTTGTATGAGACTCCGTTGTCATTGCTTGTTATGGTGAACGTGGAGGCTTGTGGGGTGATGGCCAGACTGCCGCCGCCTCCGATGCCTATCATAGTGCTTACAATGTCGCCTGTGACTATCGAGAATATGAGGATTAGAGCTGCGAAGGCGATTTTCCGGTCCTTCATGCAAACATCATTGCTAGCAGATAACTGATTCCCATTAAAACTAGCAAGGCGAAACAGATGCTGAAGCTCTGTGAATGTGTCAGTTCTTGAACGGGTTGTGTCTGCTCATCCATCCTTTCTTCTCTCCACCATTCTCTTCCCGTTCAATCGTCTCCTCGCGTCCACGCTCGGCCTTTCCCAGTTCGACCACAGCCTTGAACGTCCGGCCCTCTACCGCGTATCGGGTGTTCAAGGTTCCAGTATGGACAGGCTCGAAGAAACCGGCAGCAGTCATCAGGACCCGGTTGTATCGTATTCCATGGTTGACTATCCAGACCATGTTATCCTCGCTCCATGGAAACTCTTGCGGCTTGTAGCCTTTGATGTGGATATGAGACTTGCTACAGCCTGGGCTGCAGCCGTGCCAGCGTTCGATAATGTCCTCGACCTCGCTCATCTTGTACTCCGCGTTTGAATCGACCTCTTCCGGCTTCTCAGCATTAGGGTCCGCTTTGACGTCGGCCTTCCACTTCTTCCACTTCTCCAGCGTGTCCGCCATCTTTTCCCACTGGAGAATGCCGGTCTGGAGCCAGAACCGTGTATTGCCGAAGGCCATGACATTGCTATAGACCTCGTCGCCGCGGAGTTCTGAGAACCTCATGGTGACGGTTGTATCGGTCTCGAAGAGAGCTTTCTTGACGCTCTCTGCCATTGTCTCGCTGTATTTGTCAGACTTTTTGATGAAGCTCATAGCCAGTTCTCCTCGTCAGCGAAGAGGAATATCAATGTGAAGAATGCGATTGCTAGGGAGAAAATGAACATATTCATGTCGGATTCTCCTAGCTGTCCCGTCTAAAAGTGAGTGACATGGCCGAGAATCAAACCGAACATTATACCAAGCGAGATGCAGGCTCCTATGACAAGAAATTTTCCAGTATTCGAGCTGAGAAGCTGAGTCAGCCCGCTACGCGAATATGGCATGGGTACATAATGGCCGCCGACATCTCGCGGGTCTGCTGGCAATGGGTCGAAACGGATCCGGGTCTGCGAGACGATACTGGCGAAGCTGCAAGCGACATATTCTCCCTTGCGATAGAGGAAGAGCCAGAGAGTGATTAGACTACGGGCGGCATCGATGACTTGTGCTGGCACGATGTCTTCGTAGGCGACATGAAACTCTTTGGGGAGGCCTGTCTGGACGTCCATGATGTCCGGATCCGTAATGAGCAGGTCCTTGTCTGTCTGTTTCACCCCGGAGAGAAGCTTGCCTACCTGGAGGGTTCCATTCTCATCGACTTTGAGGACGATTCCAAGATTCTGCTCAGCGATAGGACCCTCCACCTGTGGAGAACTATCACTGTTTCTCCGTTTGTAGACTATGTAGGCGATGATGCTTCCTACTAAGATTATGGGAATCCAGTAGAACCATTCTAGGGGAATAGTGGTTCCCGGGAGATATGCCAAGTTGAAGATTGCCTAGACAGGAGGCTACTTAACGATTAGTCATCTCGACATCGTAGGTCTCGCCAGATTCGCCGGTGTCTCGGCTCCTCTGAATGTTCGAGTCGCTTCCCCATCTCTTCGTCCAGCGGTTATATTCGTGGAGGCATTTGGTGCAGAGCATCATTGCAAGAGTCTGTCCTGCCAATCCGGTGACAAGCCCGGCTCTGGGATGATATTCCAGTCGTAGCCGTCTCACTGGGCCTATAGCGTCGCAGTTGTTGCAGCGGTAGAACCAGAGCCCGGGAAGCCGTAGAGCGGCCACTCGTCTTTTGGAGGATGGCAGAGTCGTCCCTGTCCTGAAGCGGCTGTCTTCTGCCGAAGAACCCGCTCCAAGAGTCTGATTCACGCGCCACCTTTCTCCCTAGCCGAGCTGGACCACATTGGCTAGTAATTCGTAAGTGCCATAAGTGCCATTGTATCCGATGTGAAAATCATAGTTGTAGTAGTGGTTATGCTTCCACGTGTAGGGTCCGAAAAGCCAGCTTGAGCCGATAGTACCGTTGAGGCTGTAGACAATGTTGAGGCTTGGACCATCAATGATGGTGATGTTGATGAACTGGCCGGTAACATCCTGTAGGCTGACTATTCTGAGCCGATAGTCGAAGACTGTCGAGTTGCCTGAGCCTCCATCATAGAGAACACAGACCGGTCCGCCTGCGCAGCCTAGGCTCCATCTGACATGCTGGCTGTTCGAATTCAGGGTATAGCCGATTGCTGAGACACTGGCCACCATGAGAATGGACAATATGAGTCCTAGGACTAAGCGTCGCATTTTCAGCCCGTAGAATGGGCCGGCCAATATAATGCTTGGTCTAGTGGCTGACGAGTCGGAGATGCTTCTTGATACGGCTCCTATGAATCCTATGCTTCTTGCCGCATCCTGGGCAATGGATGAGGAGCGTATGCTTCTCGCAGCGTAGACACGTAGACTATCGCACCCTGTGAGGACGGAGCCGGTGCAGTAGCCGTGCCAGGTTCAGGGCACGCATCAGATGCGTTCTACGCTTCCTATCATGGATATGTTTGATATGACTTCCGACACAGTTCAAGTCTACATTGCCCTTCGGAGTGAGACAGTGGACTGCATGAGCAAAACTCCTCAGTTCTCCGGGATGGCGGATGGCTCCCGAAATGAACTTCCGCTTACGCTTCGCCATTAGAGCCTGACTCCCCGGTCTCGTAACGCCTTTTCGACCTGCGACTCTGCCACTAGCTCTTTCAAGAGCTTGTCCTTGACCTTCGGGTCCATCCTCTTGTTCAGTATCAACGCGGTAATCTGGTTCAGCCGTCTCTCTGTCGAGGACAGTTTGCTGATCTGCTTGTGGACCTTGATATCCTCGATATGCGGCTTCAGCTTCTGGACTAGGCTCAGATTAGGCCCCTCGCCCGTAAGAGTTTATTGATTGCACGCTCATCCTGCCGGTACCGTTTCGGTTTATGAGACTTCCGGTAGTCCAAGCGTTTCGAGGCTTTGGCAAAATTCTTCTTGTGGCTCAACTGTCCTCTTTCCTGTTCGGAAACTCTGTTCCTCGTTGGCCGTTGCCCTCGCGCAGGAATTGGATTTGCTGCTTCATCTCACGCCACATGAAATATGCTCCCTTCCACGGATTCAGGATAGCCACTGTTAAGCCGCCGAGGAAGAGTCCGACTAGAATGTCAGCGACCATTGTCTATGGTCCTGTCAACTCTGGGAGTCTGATGTACCAGAGCCAGTATAGGAAGCCTGCCAATGCCAGGAAGCCGATGAAAGTGATCAGGATGACAAGCCCTGCCACTTGTCGGCTGATATAGACGTAGGATTTGCCCAGCTTGAGCCGGACCATCTTCTTCTTCCGCCCGCTAACAGGCCGATAGGTCATGAACGTTCTACTTCACAAGCCCGTTTAAAGGGCTTTCCAGAGCATGCCAAGAAGACCGCTGACCCAGAAACTTCCAAATCCCCAGATGACCACGAATTCTGCGACAAAGACCAGGGTGAAGACATCGCCCGGCGTCGTGCCAGCCCTCGCGTACCAGTTGTCAACAGTCTGGAGCTGCCAGAAAACATCCTCGCCCAGTATCAGGACCATGCTGAAGACGCCTACTGCGATGTTGAGGAAGAAGAGGATGAAGCTGCGGATGCACATCTGGATGAGGACTTGGCCCGCGCTCTTACTTGGCATCTGTTCCCTTCCAGACATCCTTCGCGAACTTTTTCAGCGAGGGCATTCCCTCCTTCTTCCACCAGATCTTCAGCCCCATCTGTTCCTCCGCGTTGAGATGTGAAGGATCGAATGCTTTGTCACTCAACGCTTTCGGGTCCAGCACATCCCGTGAAAACCAGGCGATGCGGCCCAGACATTTGATTACGCTGTCCGGATTGTTCAGGTCGAGAGTAAGCCCTGTTGCGGAGATATGCCGGTCATAGAGTGCTTTGATCGCATTGTCGCGGGCCATGCCTATCTGCCCGCTGCTGTCGGAGCCGTTGACGAGGAGGATGATAGCTTGCTTCATCCTACTCCCTGAGCCGACGGTTTCTGAGCGACTTTAGTCTTGGACTCGGCCAGCTTCTTCTGTGCCCTCAAAAGTATCCTCCCCGGTTCGCGGCGCCGGAATCCGGTCGAGACCTTGCTCACCTGGACAGAGGGTCCGCGTCGGAACTGTAGCTGGCTCACACCCGGCAATCCGACTGGGGCGATACCCTTGAACATCTGGCCCGGTAGGATGAAGAGGGCGACGAATCCGAAGATCTCGAGGAACATCAGGAAGAGGTTCACCAGTGGGGCATCCCTTGTCAGTGTTGTTCCCACTCCCGGGACCAGTGCGGTTATGGAGCCGGGGAGATTGGTTGTCTCGAACCAGATGAGAACTACCAAGCCTATTAGGAAGCCTAGGATGGCGAAATAGTTGCCCTCCCGGACCTCATCCATCCTGAAGCTCGGCCATGTCGGCGAGCCGGATATGTCGATGCTTGGGATTATCGTGTCAAACTTGGCCGCTATCTGGATAATCGGCTTCGGGACCAGTCCGACAAAGAGCAGGATAACGTCTGTGCCATAGTGGATTGTCTCTAGCAATGGCTTCATTCCAAGTCCGAATACTAGATACTTCATGGTCTCAAACCATGCTTGGAACCCTGCCAGCCCATATTCTCCGATGTCGGCGAACCAGAAGAGGATGAGTAGGAGAACTATCATTGTATCCCAGAGTATGAAGATGTCTTGGACGACTAGCAATAGGAAGCTGATCGCACTCACTCCGAGTCCGAGAAGATTCAATGCGATAGAGAGCATGATTGGCACCCATGCGAATAGGATTGCCAGGGAGTCGAACCATCGTGCAAAGAGGGTGCCGAGATTGTTGAATGCAGTGGGAAGCTGATTCGTGAAGAATTGTATCCAGAAGCCTAGGAAGGTGGCAATGTCCGTTCCGATGTTGCCTAGTCCGAGAAAGTTGCCGATAACATTCATTCCTGTAATCATCAGCGGAAGTACCACTTGGAAGATGACGAATAGTGCTTGGCCGATGGCTACTGTGAAGACCCAGACCAATCCCTTGATGATCGCATTCCCCCAGCTACTAGGGTCGAGAGGATTAAACTGGAAAACAGGCTGAGGCGTTGGCAAGGCACAGGCGACCTTGTTCACAGGGTCCGAACAGGATGATGGAACTGACCAGATTCCCAATGGTCCAATGTTAGGCCCGAAAGCGCCTGGTGCGAAGCTCAATGCTTTGGCATTGCATCCTGGACATGGCGAGAGAGCCGTGTTGAAAGTTGCCATGATGAGAAGATAGTAGTCCTGTCCGAACTGGAGTTGCGAGGCCGAGTTGGTCGAATTACTACTGGCTGCAGCCGAGGAATATTCTTCGATGAAGTTGAGGGGCCCTGTAAAGTTTAGAATCGCCTGGATTCCAAACGCTACCGATGTCCCGTTGAACTGTGGAGCTTTTCCCTGGATGACAAAATCGTTCGGGAGAGCTTCCTGACTGATGCTCTTCGAATTGTCATGGCCGATGTAGATGGTCTGGTTGCCGGTTGGAGAACAGATGTAGACGGGGCAGAGAGACCAGATGAACCTGGATTGTTTATCGTTGAACGGGTTGAAGTTCTCCGTAAAACCTGGGAGTGTCCCGTTTGTCCGTAGTACGAGGGTGAGGTTCTGGACCCGGTTGAACTGGAGGGCCCCGCCCGGGTTATCAACCCAGCCAGCAATAGCTTCCAGCATCCGCCCCGAACCACTCTGCAGGTTGAAAGATGCTTTCGTAATCATAATATCGGCACTGCTACAGTTCAATCCCGGATTTGATGTGGATGCTGAGCCTAGTGAATAGTCGAATACTGCTTCCGTGGCTGAGGGTCCGTTGAGGCTGACACAGGTGCTGTTATAGTTCCAGCGGACTTTCGAGAAGTCCGTGCTGACCTGGCCTTGAATCAGTTCTAGGGCGACTTGAGCATTGAGACAGCCGTTTGTTCCATCACAGTTCGCTCCCACATTGGTCCATGAGAATGAGAAGGTATTGCTTCCCGCCTTGCCTGTTACATCAGTTGTGCGATAGTCGAAGTTTCCGCTTCCACACTTGTTATCACGCAGGGTCTGGCCTGAACCATTCGTGACAGTCATGCCACAGCCTGAGCCTCCGTTGGCGCTCGTATTGAAGAGCTCGACTATGAATGATGATGATGCTGTCGTCAGTGTTAGGCTGTTGGTTCCACTCTGGCTTCCGGAAGTAACAACATGGTTTGTCCCCGTCGTCCCAAAGGAACCGACACCAGAATAGTCAAGTGCGGCAACCTCCTCATAGCTGCCTGCCTGAGTATTGGATATCGAGATCGTGTCCGAGCCTGTTGCGGTGGCTTTGGCCGTGTAGATGTAGAGATCATTGTCCCATGCGAAGAAGGGGCCAGTTGCGAGAGATGAGACTCTGAGCGTGTAGCTGTTCGACTGGCTATCGCTGACCGTCAGGGTTCCCCGTGTTCCAGAAGAATCGTGGACGATGAAGGCTAGAACAATCGTGTGAAGATTCGTGACTGAGAGGGCTAGGGTTATCGGAGTATTTGCTGTCTTGAAGGCTGACGCGTTCGCCTTGGCATTAAAGGCGAGCAGTCCTAGTCCCTGTGCTGGACCGTTGAACTGTGTGTCCGTGAATATCGGGGTCCGGGTGTGGCTGAAGCTGGTGTTATAGTCGCCCTGGACAGTTGGTATGGGCCCGCCGGGATACTGGCCTATTGCGAAGATTCCGATGACTAGTAAGGCGAGAAAGATGAGCGCGAACTTTTTCGGGGTCCATATCCACTTCTCAGGTTCGGGACCCGTATGCCAGCTACTGAACCGTGTATAACGCGACTCCTCCCGGTGCTTCCGCTTCTTGACACGGATCGGGTTAAGCGACAAGCCCTGTCACTGGCGTTTCTTGCGCTTCTGCTCATAAGACCATCGCCCATTATTCCACTTCTTCTGAGCACCCATTGATGAGCCGCCATAGAAACCCTTACCGTCACCGTACATGACGGAATTGATGCCATCTTTCAAGAACTTTGGAGGCTTCGCATGGGCCAACCTACCCACGACTCCCAATGCGGATTTTAGGACAGACCAGAAGTTCTCGCTCTTCTCAAGGACTTTCTGGTCGATGTTCTTCTCTTCCTCGACAGGCTCAGGGTCTGGCCGGACTAGAGGGCTCATTTCAGATGCTTCTTGGTCTTTGAGTGTACAGGCTTTCCGAAGAAGCCTAACTCCTTCTTTGTCGGAAACAATCGCTTGATACTCTTGCCTTTCTTTCCCATCTTATCGCCTCCCTCTACGATCTGACCCCTTCCAAATATCCATTGCGAAATCCTTCGCCGCCTTCTTGACGATTGGTGGGACCATCGGTTTCGGCTTTACTTTACGGATTTTCAAAATGGGGGAGTGAGATGGCCCGTTCGCCATCCCTTTCATGTCTCTCCGTGTAGGTGCTACCAGCGGCATGTTTAGCCCAGCCTCGTGCCCAAGACTGCTGCTACCATGCCGAGTATCACGAAGATAAAGCCTACCTCTATCAGGAGGACCTCTATCGAGAGGAACGCGGCTCCTGCGACTACCGCGTTGGCGATGTTCGTGGTGATTTTGGTAGCGTTTGCACTGGGCCATATGGCTGCGATGGTGGCGAATCCGCCGAAGACGGCTAGGACGACGATGCTGAAGATACCGGCGAACAATAGTCCTAGTCCTGCGGTGAAGACGTCAGAGAGTCCGACGCGCCGTCGGTGTTCCTGTGTCAGCCAGAAACGGAAGGCGACTTCCTGCTTAAGATCCTTGATTTGACTGTAAAGGTTTCTTATTTCAAAACCGTATCCTTCGCTTGCTGTGGGTCTAGGCCGGGCTCCGAAGCCTATTTAACATCATGCCCGTCTTTGCCAGAATGTGACAAAGCCTAAGCGTGCAAAGCTACGCACTGGGACTCTGAGGATCTACCAGCACAAGTATTTCCGGGAAGACCGGGGCGCCTACGGAGTCACCAGATACGACAGGCATAACCGGCCAGAGATCCATATCCTGACCCCTCAGGCATTGTATGATAGGGTCCTGAGGCATGAGCTGGCCCATGCGGACGGCAGTAGAATTGCAGCATTTAGCGATTATCTCTTCGGAATGCAACGGTATGCTATCACAATGACCCTCATACTATTCCTGTCGACAGCCATTATTCTCTTCTCCTGGCACAGCATGTTCGTCGGATCGAGTATCGCGTTCTTGGCCGGTCTCCTCGGAAGCCTAGGTCTGATAATGCTTCTCTCTCCACTCTTCTACTATCTGGAGGAGATTAGAGCAGAACGGCAAGCCAGGTCGAAGCGTCGATCGAGGCAGATGAGAAGAAGAGAGAACCATCAACCGCCCCGTCCTCTAGAAAGTCGAGAATGACATAGATGATTATTCCACCCATCTCTCTCCGTCGATTGTTAATTGAGTGTTTGGCTTTCCGGAGAAAACTCTTGATCTGATGCCTCCTCTTCGGAGTCCAGACCTTCTTAACCATGACCTGCCTTCCTAGAATCTTCTCCCGACTATATGAGCTTGGTCAAACTCGCTCTTCCCGGGCACGCTGAAATGGCGGGTTCTTCTCTCCCAGGAATATTCGGGAAGCATTTTCTCTATTAGCTGCTCATTCTCCTTCCTGTGGATCTCAATCACAAGGGTGGGATGGAACTTGCTGATTGTCTGCATGCCTCCCTTAATCGCCTGAGCCTCCGCGCCTTCCACATCCAGCTTGATCACATCAGGCATTGCTCCGAGAGAGTCTATCGAGACAGTTTCTATGCTTCCTGTTTCAACAGCTTCCCCATAGTCGTCGCTGTAGTTTACCGGCGTTTTCAGCAGCGTGTTTCCCATATGGCCTCCGGGCCACCGGTAGAAGCGGGTGACACCGACCCTGTCGCTTAGAGCCTTCGGTATGACGGTTACATTTCTGATATGGTTGATTCTCAGGTTCTTCCTGAGAATCTTGAGAGTCGACCTTGTCGGTTCTATCGCGATGACCCTTCGATAGTGGCGGCTCGCCTGGATAGTCCACATTCCAGTATTCGCTCCAGCATCGATGAACGTGTCTCCTGGAGAAAGTATGATTTTCCGGCTGAAGTCTTCCGTGTAGTCCATGTAGCTGTTCAGGGTCCACCTATATCCTCTCTCCCATCTAGTCCCGGGGAAATACCTGTTCCAGTATTTCTTCGCAATGAACTGCACGTCAGGGAAATGTCTCGTCTTGGCTACTGGATGAGACATCTGAAGGTCACTAGTCCCCTCTGCGAGTTTCTGAGAATTCTAGTGTTGAACCGGCTCCTTCTTCCTACAAAGAAGGCCACTACCCCAATTAGGGTCCAGAGAACCGCGTCGAGAAAGAAGAATAGCCTGAGAAGGTTGAGATGCATCTCTCTCCATTTCTTAGCGAATCCGGCCAGCCCACAGGGTCCATAGATCAATTGGAGGCGACGTTCGGTATCCATATCCTCTGTAGAGTGGGCCCCCTTATGGTATACGCGGCACTTGCTCGCCTTGAGAAATCTGACTCCCTTCTGCCTAGCCCTCATTGCAAGGTCCACATCGTTGTAGAAGACTGGGAATCTTTCATCGTAGAACATGCCATACTCTGCGAGCAAGTTCACAGTGGTCCGTGGCATCAGGAGGAATGAGCCTCCTGGCTGCTCCACCACCTGACCGACCCTGTCGTAGTCTCTCTCTATAGGATTCAATCCTCTCCGTTTCATGAAACCTGCGGTGATAGTGCTGGCAAAGACGATCCGTGTGAATGTGGGCATCCTCCTGTCTACATCGTGGCGGATATATGCTGGGGTCGCTGGCATACCGGTCTGTCTTACGAGGCTGACCATGTCGAAGAAGCTCGTGCCGAATGTGACATCCGGGTTGGAGAAGAGAATGAGTTCCCCGGCGGCTTTTCCCAGAAGGAGGTTGACAGCCCTTGACAGGCCAATGTTGTCGTCGGTATTGTCGCGGATGAGTAGTTCGATCTTCTCATCCGTCATGCTTCGTATCCTCTCAATGCTCGCCAGGAAATATGGCATCACCTTCTCGGAATGATATGCTACAGTGATTATGCTAATCGTCATCGTCGCCGACCCGGGTGAATATCGACATGCCGACTAGTGCCAGAGCCACGGCGAATATGGCAGGCAATAGGAAAAATAAGGCGCACAGCTCCACTAATTCTCTCAATATTCCCTTCTTCACTCGTAGTCTACTTCTTATGATGCCTTCGAGTGTGCAGATATAGCATTAGCGAGAACAGCCAGATGGTCCCTAGAATGAGGTACCGGCCATAGTTCTCAGGACCATGAAGACTATCCGGGTTGGTTAAGGCCCATGCCCATACTGACAGGTTTCCAAGCCATAGCTCTGATCCAACTGGTAGCTTCGTTACTGGTGCTAGAATTAGCAGTACGAGCCGGTATCTACCTAAGACAGCGAAGAGAACGACAAAGAAATCCACTGGGTCCAGGGTCGTGAACCAGAGATTCAGTGTCAGAAGATAAGCTCCATACGCTCGATTCTTACGCTGGACTAGATAGAAAATGCTGATGTCGCAAGCCAGGAGGTATGCGAAGAAGAGCCAGTAGCCGAAAAAGGCGGGGCTGTTCAATGCCCACCAGAGAAGCGAATAGGGACCCGCCAGCCAGGTGATTCCGTGAAAGGTCCACCATGTCGAATAGGGAGGATGCTGGAAGGCTGGGAAGAACCAGCTATTGAAAGGCTGCCCAACAGCCCGACAATCACAGGTTGTCACATAGAGGATCTTGATGGCTTCGACTACTGCTATCCACACATAGAAGGCGAGGCTAAGAAGCTGGTTTCGCGGGGAGGCCGTGAGGTATGTATTCGTATTCGAGTTTTGTAACGACCTTCCTCGCGGTGTTGTCCGAGCAGTCGCATAAAGCAGAGATTTTCCGGGCTGAGAGCCGTCCAGGGTCATGTGGATTCCTGGGGTCCTGTACCCTGAACTTGTCTGGGTCCGCCTTCACAATCTCATAGATCTTTCTCCATCCATGCAACTCGGGCTGTTTAGACGGTTCTTGGAATGCTTCTTCCGGAAAATCGCTCTTGTGGAACTCGTCCTTTTTCAAGTTGTACTCGTTCAGAAGCTTTCTCGAAGGTGCATAGAGGTCCACCTCTCCACGCCCGAATGTGAAATATTCCTTGTTGCCGTAATAGTCTGGCAGGATCTGTTCTATCGTGGCCAAGCCTGGCCTGAGCATTTTTGCCCTGAATAGGAGGACGGCTCTTGCAGACTTGTCGATCAGCTTGTCATGGGGAAGGGCGAGGAGGAGGTTCTTTCTCTTGAAACGCATGGTCTGGATGAATGTGGTGACTGCCTTGTTGACTTCCTCCCACCATTCTCTATGTGAGAGTCCCTTGTTAGGCTCGTCCCAGACACACCATGAGTCTGGTTCCGAGTTCTGCATGTAGTTCCAGAACTGTGAGGCGTTGAAGACTACTCCTTGAACCGTAAACTTGGACAGTTTCCATTTCGAGTGCATCTCCTCGGCTAGTCTTAGGCTCCACCAGCTTTTGCCCCAGTTGTTTGGTCCGATGACGAGTGCTACGACATTGGATCCTTCGTCGCGTCGCTGGTCCATCTCGTTCCAGAACCAGGGGTCGACCTCGTAGTAGGGCTGTTCAGTCACCACTGGGGGGTCCTCCGAGGCTTCTGGGTTTTCTGAATTTTAGCATGCCGCGCTTGTAGAGGAGCTGGACTAGCTTGTGGAAGTATAGGTCTGGGTCTTCTTCGATGTTGATGCTTCCAGTTTCTCTCTCGAAGTCGAAATAGTCGTCTTTTTCACGCCAGACGTCGATTATCAGTGCTCGTAGTATCTTGACGTTCCAGACAAGACGGTCGAGGGGGATTCTGACCTGGCTGAGCATGACTCCTCCAGCCGATTCGGTGCTGACTTCGAAGCTGGAGAGGCTGTTGAGCACGTTGGCGAAGGCTTGGTGGAAGAACACGTTCATCCAGAGCTCGAACCGGGCTTTGTGTCCCTCGCTTGACCGGGGATCCCTGATGCTCGACACAGTCGGCTAGAGGCCTCTCTCGTCTCTTTATTAAAAAGATTCTAGGAAGGATAGTATCGTTAGAGTAGATTCGTCTTTGCATTGCTTTTGGCTCGTGGGCTGAGCGTGGATTCTGGTTTCTCAACCAAAACCAGAGGGGTAGTTTCTGGCCCGACGGCTTTCTGAGGGTTTGCGGATTACCCGAGGAGGAATCGGTTTGCCCTATCGAAACAGTAGTAAAGGCGCAGATACATCGTGCTCTGGACCCCTTGAAAGGCAAAGAGTCTAGTCTTCCAAATGCTCTTGGGTAGTCGGATGATGGTTCGGTCTGCAGCCAGTAGGAATCGTCGACGTGCAATCTTTGAGAGGTTGTTAATCCAATCGAATCGTGAGAATAATGAGAAGGGAGGATCGCAGATTACAGTGTCAAAGGCAAGAGGTTGAAACCGTAGGTTGAACAGGTCTCCTTCTTCGGTTCTATTTGCTGTCGGGTCTATGTCGACTCTTACATTTCCGACTCTCGAGGAGCCGCAGCAAACGTTTAGTGTCGACCCAACGCTCATGTGCTGCAACCATCTTTCAACGTCCGGCGAATGGATCCAGTTAGCCTGGAGAACTCTTTGAAGGGAAGGTGTCGACGGATTGGTTTGCTGGGTCATCGCTCTGGTTTGTATGCCATAATCAGCTACATCTCCAATTCCAGAGCCAAGTGAATCTGTCTTCGAAGTTACAATCAGTAGCGCAGATTCGTTGGTTAGTTAGGACCCTTCCAATATCATGCGGCTGGCACTCCTGGGAATTGGGGTCCACGTATGAATAGTGAGGCGGATAGAAGGATGCTGTCAGAACGACAAATCCAACTATGGCCAGACCCATCGTGCTAGCTGCAATTAATGCCTTCATAA
>Ga0209470_1001224_pt1 | contig 19346 bp, 16 predicted proteins | sample GraSoiAngelo_125_FD_185882 | JGI IMG/M metagenome (GOLD analysis project Ga0209470, IMG submission 185882) | Grasslands soil microbial communities from the Angelo Coastal Reserve, California, USA - 14_0927_05_40cm (SPAdes) (version 2) | ecosystem: Environmental > Terrestrial > Soil > Grasslands ... | reverse complement strand
ACGAGGACGGGTTGGTCCGATTGTTCTTGCGCCCGGCGCGAATCACTACCGGTTTATCGGCCTGGAGGTAAGCAGGGCCCCTGAATTGACGGTCAATAACTTGATCTCTCTCGAGCCTAAAGGCACCGCAGACCATTTGGTCTTCGACCGCATGTGGATCCATGGTCTGGCACAAGAGGAAACCACCCGCGGCATACAGTTGGGCGGCAGCCAGTACGTGGCGGTTGTCGATTCCTTTTTTACCGATTTTCACTGCATTTCGAAATCGGGATCCTGCACGGATTCCCAGGCTATCTCCGGAGGAAGCGGCAGCAATCCCATGGGGCCGTACAAGATTGTAAACAATTTCCTGGAGGCCGCTGGTGAGAACATACTCTTCGGCGGGGGCCCCGGGACGGTTTCCCCTACTGACATTGAGGTGCGCCGCAATCACATGTTTCGGCCGATGAGCTGGAAGTTGGGTGAGGCGGATTTTGTGGGCGGCAAGGACGGAAATGCGTTCATCGTGAAGAATGTTTTCGAGCTGAAGAATGCACAACGGGTGCTCCTGGAAGGCAACATCCTGGAGAACACATGGGGTGGCTTTACCCAAAATGGATTCGCAGTCGTGCTGACGCCAAAGAATCAAGCCCCCAACGTTTGTCCGCTATGCCGCGTCACCGATGTCACGATCCGATATAACCGCATTCAACATATGGCAAGCGGCTTTATGTTCGCGAATATTCTTTCTGATACGGGCGGTGCGTCTACTGATGGAGGACGCTACAGCATTCACGACAACATACTTGAAGATATCGATGGCAAAGCGTACAAAGGCTTCGGCAATTTTGCCCTGGTAGTAAGTCAGACACCGCAACTGCACGATGTTAGCCTGGACCACAACACGGCATTCCCGCCCAACGCCATACTCAACGTCGGCGCCAGAGCCTCCGGTCCAAAGATTGCCAATTTTGTTTTCACGAACAATCTTGTCGCTTCCGGACAGCGTGGAATCGTTTCAACTGGGGGCGGCCGAAACAACTGCTCCTTTCAGCTGGAGAGACAAGGTCCCGAAGGAGTGCTGGCGAGATGCTTTGAAAGTTATAAGTTCAATTATAATTGCATCATCGGTGCCGGCGGTTTTCCGAAGGAGAATATTGGGCTGAAGGACCTGAACGCCGCAGATTTTGCAAGTTTGAGGCAAGGCAAGATTGTAGATCACCATCTCAGGCCGGGAAGCCGCTGCAAGAACGCCGGAACCGAGGGCAAAGATCTGGGAGCTGACGTCGATGAAGTCGAAAAAGCGACCGCGGGAGTGCTGTAGAGCTTAAGTACCCCTGAGAACTCACGCACCAGCTCCCTCTGACTCATGAAACAAGTTTTCTGCAAGGGCCTCAAGCATATCATCGTCGATGAAGTTACCGATCCGGTCGTGAGCGCGAATCACGTTCTAGTTCGCCCGATTTATTCGCTCATCAGCAGCGGTACCGAGACAGCATGTTGGAATCTGCTCGCAATCTGGCGCCCTGCGCAATTGACCTGGATCTGGAGCTTGCTGGGCATGCGCGGGGCAATGCTGCGCTATAGCCAAGACAAACTTCTAGTGACAAAAAGCTTGCCTAGAGGAGTTTCGGCCTTGAGCCACAACTTGGAATCGAAGTACATTTGGTAGAGTGCCCGCATCCAATTCAGGTGCGGGCGGTTCAGTAGGGCGCAATCCGTTGTCGCCAGGGAATAACCAAGTTCTGTGAGTGTGTCCCCCACCAACGCTTCCAGCATCGCAAGATGCTCGGGAGTGTAGCCGTCTTTCCACCGGCCGACTGGATTGAAATTATCTCCGGGACCGCTTTTAAACGAAGTGTTCGGTTCGCTCACTGAGCCGATACCTACTTTCAGGATGCGATCATAGTCGAGATCATGATCAATGAAGCTGGAAACCTTCGCCAGAGTATTCTGCGGATCCGTGACCAGCTCTTCAAAACGCACTTCGATGTAATCGTCACCCAATTTCGCGCCGTCCGCCCTTCCCTTGCGAACCATCCAGTCCCAGTAAAGAGCGGAGACCATTGTGGTGGGAGCGCGGTCCCACCACTTCCGTTGCACGTATCCGAGCTTGGCAGTCGACAACGCAACGTCGCGGCCGTCGCGGATAATATGCACAATCAGGGCATTCGGAATGGTCTCTTTGATCCGCGGGAGATAGAGCAGATGCTCCGGCGTGCAATCGGCCCAGCGGCCCACGTTCTGACTGCGAGCAACTTCGCCCATCACAATTCGCAGAAAATCTCCTCCATTTTTGCACTCGGCGATGACCTTTGCCCTGATAGATTCCGCGTGCAGCCCGGAAACCCGGAACAACTTGCTATGCAGCCAGGCTTCCATCAACTTTTCTTTGTTGCGCCTTACGCTAAGGTCGCCAAACCTCGGCTCCAGCAGATTAATGGCATTCGACTCCGCGCGATATACCGCAAACCCCCCGGCGGAGAGCAGCATGTGATAGAGAAGCGTGGTCCCCGAGCGCACACAGCCAAGGACGAATACCGGGGCGTGTTTTCTTGTGGCGCTTGCCTCAGGCCGCTGGATTGTCAAGTCCTGCGATATCATGCGCTATTGTTAATTAGACATGCATTCAACCGAAGCATTAAGCCGGAGAAACGGCTGCTGTCCGCTCAGGGCCTCCGGGCACGTTCCGTTCTCGCGCAAACACAAACTCGTTATTGCCTAATGCCCAGCCCGATTTATTTACACACAACATCATCTCGAATCCCCGGCGTTTAACGAATTCCGAAACTTCTTCGGGCTTGGCGAACTCATATGGCCATCCCCCAAGCCAATCTATCCAATCCCGCACTACCGACATTCCTCGGTTTTTCTTGTATTCCCGATATCGCGTCAACGGATCCTTGTGGTTCAACAAATCACTGATCAGGCCCCGGGTCACGTTCAGCGTATGAACACAGCCGGAAGTGCGATTCTGTAAAACTTTCTCTGGTTGTACAGACGTTTGAGCTGGTACCGCTGGCGGGACTTTCTGCCCCCATCATTGTAGATTGCGACAAAAAACGTGCCTCCGTCGGCGACCAGCCTTAGAACATTCTCCATCGCTTGCCAGAGATTTCCGGTGTGATGCAAGACGCCCCAACTGTAGACAACGTCGAAAGTACCGAGGTCCGCCAGGTAATCCTTTTCCAATGCATCGCCGCGTTCGATGGTCCAGTGCCCGGCGTGTGGGAAAAACCGGTTTTTCAAGTGACGTGTGCAAGCTACGCTTTCTGGATCATAGTCGAATGAGTGCACACGCTTGGCGCGCATACGTATCGCAGCTAGCGAAAAAAGGCCGCTGCCGGAACCCACATCGACAAAGGATTTCCCCGAGAGATCCGGGACTTGAAGCATTTCGCGCAGCGAGACCTCAGCTGCCCGAATGCGCTCTTCATCGAGTGCGAGGAGAAACCGTTGCCAGTTTCTTCCGAAGCCGAAACGCTCGTCCATCACGATTTCCTCGACGAGGTGAACGTCTCCTCGCCCACGCCGCCAGAGTCAGCTTCCCACGCTTTTTTGTTGTAGGGATCCTTTGCCGGCTCATTCTTCAGGCTCAGCCGTTCAATACTGTCGGCCAGCCTTTTGGTATTGTCCTCCACCTCGATCTCGGGAATCCGGGCCACCATATCGGAATGATGAGTAACCGCCTCTTCCATGAGCGCCAGGAAACCATCCAGATCGCCTTCCTTCCACATTTCCGTTTCACTGGGACGAGCGCCGTTGTCGGCTGCCAACACGGGAATTCTCAGCTTTAGCGATTCGAGCACTGAGGAACAAACACCGTCGGTAACTGGTGTGCGAATGTAGGCCACGGATCGGCTCAGCAGGGTCAGGAAGAGTTCATGCGGGATCGAACCCAGCAGGCAGACGGCTGTTCCCAGATCTTGGCTTCGCAGGAACTCCCTCATCTGATCCAGTTCGCGGTACTGTGGACCAACAAACAGGAAGCCGATCCGGGGGTGATCCTGCCGAAAGCGCCGGATGGCATCAGCCAAAAAATTAAGCGCATACTCTTTACGAAAACAGACATAGCTGAAAAAGATCCCGTCGTGCCGGCGATAGAAATCCTCGACCTGCGCAGGCAGCGCAGCCGGTGTGAATTGTACGTAGTGAGTGGAGAAGTGCGGGATGGGACTCACCAGTTCTGGACGAATTCCTGTCGTCAACAGCGCCTGTTTAACTTTATTGCTGTTGCAATAAATCTTGTGTGGGACGCGAAACAAGAACCAGAATGCCCAAAAGCGAAATGACTTCCGAGGCGCCGGGAAAAAGCTCTGCTGATGTCCCCCTCCGTAGGTCAGCAGCGCCGGCCGGCCGAATAGACGGGCTAGTCCCAGCGCGATCAGGGCCAAAACGTACCCTTTTCTCGTCTCGCCGTTCACGCGTACATGGACCGCATACCCTCTCGCCACTAGGCCCGTGACTTTCTTCAAGTAATCCCAGCCATCCTGGACATCAATGTATTCCGGACTCCGCACCTTCCGGTTCTCGTTCAGGTTCATGACCTGGCAATCCCAGCCGCGGGCTTCCAATTCTTTGCGCAGACCGACGAGACTCATCGTCCAGCTGCACACGGGCGGAGGCCAGTTGCCGATCTGGAGAATGCGTTTGCGATGGTCGGCTGCCGTCATATGACACTTCTGACGCTCTGAGATTCCGGTTCCCAACATTTCTCTGCCAGCAACGACTGGTAAAGCTCTTCGTAGCGACGTCGAATCGTTTCCAAATTATGATGAGTGCTGGCATATGCTTTCGCCTGCTGGCCGAAACGTCCCCTCAGCTCTGGGTCAAGCAGCAAGCGTTCCAAGGCGACCGTGAAAGCACGCTCCTCCGGCTGAACCAGAAATCCCGTTTCTCCATCTTGTATCAGTTCCGCGTTGCCACCGACATCGCTGGCCACGACTGGTACGCCCGCTGCCATCGATTCGACAATCGCATTCGACGAGCTTTCTGAAGAGGATGGCAGCACAGTGATGTTCAACGAGGCCAACACTTCGCGAATATCGTGCCGGTCCCCTAGGAAGCGGACGCGAGATCCCAACTCCAGGTCCCGCGCCACGGTTTCCAGTTCAGCGCGCAACGGACCATCTCCCACCAGTACGAATTCCGCACATTCGACCTTTGCAGCCAGGCGTGCCGCAGCACGCAGAAAGACGACATGGTTTTTCGAACGATCATTCATGCGAGCGATCATACCGATTCGAACAACGCCGGGCACTGAAGGCATAGCAGGGATGGTCTCTGCAAACGCCGAGTGCGGCAATGCATTTGGAATGACCGTCACTTTTTGCTCACCCAAACCTGACTTCTGCAGCCGCGCCGTGGCGGCTCGAGAGTTGCACACAATCCGGTCGCACATGCGCAGTATGATGTTTTGCGCGCGAAACTGGAGTGGCGTGAGCAAGTCGCCTAGCTGACGATGACTGCCGATCACTACAGGAACGCCAGCCAGTCGCGCTGCAGGAATCAGCATCAGGTTGGCATAGAAATCGAAGGAGTGCGCGATGACGGTTCCTCGCCTGCGGAGATGCGATGCCAACAGCAGCCGTTGATAGAGCGAATAGGGCAGGAACAACTTTCCGCGAGGTGGAAATTCTCGGATGCCCGGCAGACTTTCCACGAATTCCCCGCGACACACGAGGCAGCCCAGCCCAACTTCGAAGTCGCACTCCGCTAAGGCCCTCGCCATGGTGACAAACTGACGCTCGGTGCCGCCTCTCTCCAGAGTGTTGACCATCATGAACAGAGCAGGCCGACGGCTATTCACGCCGTTTCCATTGTCAAAGTTGTTCATGACGCATTCTCGGCGTGGACCGCGACATTGGCGCTCACGAGCTCCGGCGTGAAGATACGGGTGCTCGCTCCGCGAGCTTCCAGAAAATTCCGATGCCACAGCTCAAATACCAGCAAAAGCCAGATCACGCCTGCCCGATCGCGATAGCCTCGGAAATGCTGATCCAGCAGTGCACGGATCGCCTCTGGTTTGAAGTACCCGCGCTGCAAAGTGCGCGGCTCGGTCAGGATCGATAGCAAGCCATGCTTCAACTCGTGCCGCATCCAGTGCACCAGCGGAAGCGAAAACCCTTGCTTTCTCCGGTACAGCACTTCACGAGGAACGCCAATCCGCTCCGCCAATTTCTTCAAAATGTACTTTCGCGTTCCGGATTGAAATTTGTACTTCACCGGCAGACTTGCGACCCATTCAATGAACTCATGATCGAGAAGGGGACACCGGACCTCGAGCGATGTGGCCATGCTCATTCGATCGACCTTGGTCAGGATATCGGCGGTGAGGTAAGTCTTGGAATCGAGGTAGAGCAAGCGGCTAAGCGGATCGCTGGCAGGGGCTCGATCGTAGTACTCAGAAAACTGCCGAAAGGGATCCGCCCATTCGCGCGCATTGGCTACGAAGTCATCTGTAAACAGGCTGCGCTCGCGGTGCATGGCAGGCAGGAACGACAAGCTATCTAGATACCGCTCACGGAGAGGCAGCGAGATGTTCCAAGCCAACTTGCGCCCTCGAACATTTTGCGGAAGAACAGGGTAGACGTGTTTTCGATACAGCCGCCCCATCCATGGCGGGATGCGGCAGCGACTGCGACGCAGATTCACAACATAGCGGTCGTATCCGGCGAAAAGTTCGTCGCCTCCATCCCCCGAAAGTGCAACCGTCACGTGCTGGCGTGCCAGTTTCGAAACATAGTACGTTGGGATTACAGAAGAATCGCCGAACGGCTCTTCCATCATGTGAGACAGCATTTCCAAAGTTTCGGCGATGTTGGGTTCGACCATCAGCTCATGATGATCTGTTGCGAAGCGCTGGGCGACCGCCCGCGCATGCTTTGCTTCGTTGTAATCATCTTTGCCAAAAGCGATAGAAAAGGTCTTTACTGGGCTGGAACTTACCCGCGCCATCAAGCCCACCACAACAGACGAGTCCACGCCGCCACTGAGCAGCGCCCCGAGGGGAACATCACTGATCAGCCGGATACGCACCGCTTCCTCAAGCCTGCGCTGCAATTCTTCCAGGCACTCTTCTTCCGATCCGGGATCGTAATTGCAGTACGTCGGGATGTCCCAATACTGCCTTACGTGAATTTCACCATTTTTATATTCGGCAAGATGGCCCGGCGGCAGCTTGGCTATCTTTTGAAATGCGGAATATGGATCGGGAATGTAGGCGAAATAGAAGAACTGCAACAGGCTTTCCGGGTTGACCTCAGCCAGTTCTGGCGCAACCGCGAGCAAGGCCTTGATTTCGGAAGCGAACAATAAACGTCCCTGATGTTGCGCGTAATACAAAGGTTTCTTGCCCAATCGATCGCGTGCCAGCAGCAACACTGCCTGGCGGAAGTCGTAAAGTGCAATCGCGAACATGCCGCGCAACTTCTTAACGCAGTCGGCGCCTAGTTCTTCGTAAAGGTGAACGATTACTTCCGTATCTGTGTGGGTATAGAACTGGTGTCCTCGCGTCTCCAAATCACGGCGCAGTTCGGGAAAATTATAAATTTCCCCGTTGAACACAACCCATATGTTTTTATCTTCATTGTGTATCGGCTGACGGCCCGTAGAAAGGTCAATAATGCTCAGCCTGCGCATACCCAGTCCGACGCACCCTTGCGTGTGGATCCCTTCATCGTCAGGACCACGGTGGACAATGGTCTGACACATGGAATGCACATCAGCGGGATCGACGTATCCGCCGCTGTGTGCTACCGCGCCGGCTATCCCACACATTGTTCAACCTCCGCGGCTCCCCGCTCCCTTTGCCTTTCTACCGAAACAGGCTTGCGTCCTTGCACTGCGATTGGCTGATCGATGACTTTCAGGTCCTCCAATCCACAGCTTTCAAACCACCGGAATACCTGCTCGTATGTGTGCTTGGATTGATACCAGGCAGAGTACCAGTCAAAAGTGTCAAGCACCCGCCATTTGGGATCGGGATTGAACGGCATGGGAATCACGTAGGCCAGGGCTCCACTGGCGGGCTTGCCAACCAGCGGGACTTTTTTTAACGCTTGGTGTACGCCGTAAAGTGGAATTACTCCGTAGCAGAGCTTGTGAAGTAAGCGCGGCGGCATGCGGCGCGTGACCTTGCGATACAAATCGCTCATCCTGTACCAGCGGTTGTACCCACTGTAGAGCCAGATTGCGATTTTTCCCCCGGGTTTGAGCAGCGCTGGCAACAACTTGAACGCCCGCTCGCAATCGGGGGTATGATGCAGCACCCCGATGCTGTAGATATAATCGAAGCTCTCGGACGCGAAAGGCAGATTGAAAACATCGGCCTGGAAAAATGTTGCGGAACGGTCCGCCAGGTTGCGTGCCGCTACTTCGGCGGCCAGACTAAGATCGACGCAGACCACGTGCGCACCCCAGCGCGTGGCCACGTCAGCAAACCTTCCCATCCCACAGCCAACATCGAGCACGAGCTTGCCTGCGAGGTCCTCGGGGGAAAAGCCGGTTCTGCGCCGAAAAGCAACTTCGGAGCGGTGGCTCTGGCCAGTATCCAATTGCGTGCGCGCAAACATCTGCCACTGGAAACCAAAACTACCGGCATAATGTTGTGCGTCGACGAAGCGCGCAACTTCCTGCACGAAAGGAAAGATGCGTCCGCAACCCTCACATGCCAAGACATCGGCCCGCTGACGCAGGCTGGCTTTGCAGGAAAGGCAACGCAGAAGCGCTAACACTTCCTCAGCGATTCCAGGCGAATTCTGGTTTTCTTGCTTCATCGCGTAGCTCTCTTCGGCCAGTCTGGTCTCGCTGACTACCCCTCGGAAGGCCTTCGGCCTCTTGAATGGGTTGCGACGCCAGGCGGTAAAGCACCGAGGTGTATGCCACCATGAAATAGGGAAATAGCTGATATTCCGTGCTAGCAAATGCCGCGCCCACCACATACGCAGCTAAACTGGCCCACATCGCGCCGGTAAAAAGCTGAATCTCTTTGTTGCGGGCATACTCGACAGTCTTGCGCACTCTGCGCACGTTTCGGAAGGCCAATCCCAGGATCAATACGAACAGAATCAACGCTGGGATCCCGCCTTCGGCGCTCAGTTCGGTATAAGTATTGTGCGCGACACGCCAGGATTCAGTTACCACTGGAAAGTTGCCCGGCCCAACGCCAAAGATTGGGTTCTGGAAGGTAAGGTGGATACTTTGCTTGAGTAAGTCGCGCCGGGCCTCGACCGAGCCACGATCGCGCTCCGGTAAGCCCTCAACATTCTCACTAAAGAGGCTTTTCATCCGTTGTACATAATGCGGGGTTGACAGCGCGATTCCCGCTCCCACGATGGCGAGAACCCCGGCCAGAATGAGAAGATGAAAGCGCCTGCCTCTGATAGCAAACTCCCATAAACAAACCAGCACGGACACGATCATCGCCAGCAGGCCGCTTCGGGAATAGGTTGCAACCACTGCGTACAGCATCCCTACTAAGCAAATCAACCAAAATAGTTTCTTGCCGATGTCGCGCGCCCTGAAAAATAGGGCCAGGCATAGAGGCCAATTGATGGCGATGTTGATGGCAAGGTCGTTGGGATTCTGGAAGATTCCACCCAAAACTCCCTGCAGACGCATTCCACCGGGATGGATAATTACGGAAGAGATGGTCATTAACGCAACCGCCGCCGCCTGCACCAGAAGCAGTTTGCGTAACTGAGGAAGACTCTGCACGAGCAGAGTGATCAGCAACGCAACGATTACACCCTTGGAAAATTTTGAAAATACTGTATGGAACGCCCCCCCTCGCCAGGCAACCGCAAATGGAATCGTCAGAATCATCTGCATGAACATCATTAGCAGCAGCTTGAGCTCTAACGGAAATTTCGTTTTTATCTTGCTTCCCGCAAGTGCCGCAACGAGCGCCAGCAACGCGATCCCGCCGGTGATCTTTTCCATCGGAATGATGCTAAGACCAGGAATTAAATCTTCGGGACGGGCGTAGTAGAGAAACGAAAAATACAGGAGAGCAGAATAGGCGAGCGTATCTCTCTGCCGCTTTCTGGTAATCGCCGGGTCAATCGCTGCAATCTGAGTTATCGCCATTTTTAGTTTTGCCCTCTACCCTACGGCTTCGCAGAACTAGATTCTGGTTTACGCTTCGGCCACTGTGATTGATTGCTGGCGCAGCGTCTGAATGTGTTCCGGAGTCAAAAAGAAATAATTTTGACTGCGTTGGCCAGCTCTGCGTGCATCCAGCGTGCTCCCGTCGAAACAATAGGGCCGATATCCCTCGCCCCGGAGCAGATTGAAAGTCTCAAACGCCGTGGTGCTCGGGTTATCTGGATCGGGACTCACCTCGATCAGCATCGCGGGCCGTGAAGCTCGTATGGTTGCGAGCGCTCCACGCAATACTGCGAGTTCATGGTAGTTCGCATCGCACTTGATGAACGCTATTTTCCGAGCGGCGCCGGCAAAAAGGTTATCCAGCCTTATAGTCTTCACCTTGATGGTTCGCCAGGATGGGTCCGCTCTTTCCGTTTTCACCCGAGCGTCATACCAGCACTCCGAACCCCAGCGATAAGTTGGGATCACCATCGTTTCCGAGCGGTCGGTGTCCGACAGCGCGTAATTCAAAAGCTCGGCGTTTGTAATGGCGATTTTGCGGACATTATTAGCCAGGATTTCAAATGTCTGTGGTATCGGCTCGAAGCTGTAGACGCGGCCCGCAGGCCCGACTTGCCCCGACAAGAATCTGGTGTAGAAACCTATATTCGCTCCGATATCGATAACGGTATCGCCTGGAGAAATGAGCTTCTGAACTATCAGGGAATCGTTCTCGATCCACTCTTTGGGTGCGCGCTTCAAAAGATAGGCGTAATAAGCCTTCTTGAAGCGGTGCAGAGCGCCGTCCGGAAGAACCGCAACTACGGCGCGACCCACCATGACCTTCGGACTCCATTCTGACTCCTTACTCAGGAGCTTCCGCAAAATTGACTTGTTCGCACTGCTCATGAAGGTTCGCCCTTCAGGTCCAGAATCATTAATGCGTTCAGCGGCTCCACGCGGCTTTGCGTCCCGCGACAAAATTAGCAAAAGCCACCGTAGCGGCGCTGTTCAGCAATACGAAAGTGCGGGCTGCATCTGCGACGCGCGCCAAAGGACCGCGTCGCAAAAAGTGCGCCAACCCCAGAAAGCTCAATGTATAAAAAGCCAGCTGCAAGATCACAGCACCGCGGTAGAAAACTCCTGGCGTCAAAAAAGATGCGAGCAGTGTTGCCAACAACGCGAAGGGAACCACCAGTCGAAGCACTTTATGGCTCACAAATTGAAATCGAAGCGGATTCGCGCTGGTCAGCAGCCAAGGCGCTAGCTGCAGCAATTGATAATTCCCGCTCAACGTTCTCACCTTGCGAGTAAATTCCCGGGCCGTTCCCTGATCCGGAGAGTCCCATGCGCGCGCCCGCGGATCGAAAATGACGCGTGCACCCCGCCGGACCACGTGCATTGGAATATAAACGTCGTCCAAAATGGCTTCATCTGGCACGTTGACGAGCAATTTTCGGCGAACCCCATAGATAGCGCCAGTCGCGCCCACAACCGAACCCACCGCAGATTCCAGTTCCCGGACCGCTTTCTCAATCCTCCAGTACACGCCCATTCCTTGTTCTGCTTCCCCTGTTTCAGGGTCTCCCAGCATTAATTCGCCACTCGCGCAGCCTATTTCGGGATCCGCGAAGTTTTCTACGAGCACGCGAATGGCATCCGGTTCAATTTGCTGCCGGGCATCTGTGAACACCACAATTTCCCCACGCACCGAGCTCATAGCGGCATTCAATCCAGCGGCTTTACCCTGTTGCTGCGGATTGAGAATTACCCGGACACGCGGATTGGCAGTGTGCTCGGAGAGAATCTGGTTGGTACTATCCGTCGAGCCATCCGATACCATGACAATTTCCAGCGACTCGTCGGGATAATTCAGATCCAAAAGGTTCCGCAACTTGCGCGGCAGCACCTTTTCCTCATTACGAACGATCATGATGATGGACAGAAAAGGGATATACGGACCGGAGCGCACTGGCTTGCGGCACCAGCGGCTTCGGATCCACAGCCATAGCGGATACCCAAGATAGGTGTAGGCAATGAACGTCGCGGACATCCAGAAGACCCACTTCATTGCGCGCCCCGGCCCAAAATCACAATCTTGATGGTATGGAACATGATGAGCAGGTCTAGACCAAGGGAAGCATTCTTGATGTAGAAGAGGTCGTATTGCAGCTTCTCTTTGGCGTCTTCCAGCGTGTTGCCATACTTGTAACGGACTTGAGCCCAACCAGTGATTCCTGGACGTACAACATTGCGCACAGGGTAGTACGGAATCTCTTTGGTGAGCCACTGGACGAATTCGGGGCGCTCCGGCCGCGGGCCGACAAACCCCATGTCACCCTTCAGCACGCACCAGAGCTGCGGAATTTCATCCAGCCGCGAACTGCGCAGGAACCGCCCAACGCGCGTGATGCGCGGATCATCGTCGGTCGCCCAGGTTGCCCCCGTGTCGGCTTCCGCGTCTTGCCGCATGGTACGAAACTTGAAGCAGAAAAATGTGTTCCCGCCCAAACCGACCCGCTTCTGCCTATATAGGATCGGCCCGGGGGAGTCCAGCTTGATGGCTAAGATGACAAACGGGATGATGGGCGAAACAATGAGCAGCAGCAGGGCGGACGCAACAATCGAGAACACCCGTCGCAAAACCATTAACCCGTTGCTGAAACGAAAGCCCTCGGCGAAAATCAGCCAGCTAGGATAGAGCTGTTCGACTTCAATTCTGCCGGACATTTTCTCGAGCCAGGATGTGGCTTCTTCGATCTTGACTCCATTGAGCCGTAGTGAGAGCAACTGCTGAACAGGAATCGTTCCTCGCCGGTCCGGCATCGCGACAATAACGCGATGCACGCTGTGCTGATTTGCCAGTTCGGTGAGATGGTCCGCAACTGCCTCCAGGGTAAACGCCCCCTCCATGGTGCCGGTCCAGCCGACCACTTCCACCCCGAGTTCCGCACGCGTGCGCAAGCCTTGCACAAGTCGTTGCGCGCGCTCGCCCGTGCCGAGCACATAAACCTTCTCGCGCAAGTAGGGCTGTTGCGACAACCAGGCATAGACGTTGCGCCACCCGAACAGCCCGAACGCCAGGATAATCAAGCCTACAAGCGATGAGTCACGCCGGGGCAGAGAACTTGGGAAGAAGGAAATAATGAGTGCCAATGCCAGCGCTACCAGGCCGAGCACCAGAAGCAAGCGGAAAGTTTGCTCCCACTTCTCGGTCATGCTCGACGGGTCGTACAGATCGAGCCAATGCGAAAACAGCAGCACAATAAGCGTCACCAGCAGAAGCTTGTAGTAACCGTACTCAAAATTCAGCTCGATATAACTGTCTTCACGGTATTGCAAGACCGTTCCCAGGACGAAGGAAATCCACACGATGATGGCTTCGCCCGCCAACAACACAAGCGTGCGAACGGGATAATAGACTTTGAAGAGCCGGATCACGCTCTACCTCCGGCCGTCTCCTTGGGAGTTGGGGTGGCCATAAGAACTGTAGTAATACTGCGTATATGACGAACCCACATCGATGCCATTCAGAACCACGCCAACCAGCGATGTATCGCGAAACTCCTGGCGAGCTTTGCGGGCAATGTCAAATGGTGTTGCATTGGAGCGCACCACAATCAGTACGCCATCGCAATAATTGGCTAGTAAGCCTGCATCCGAAACAGGAACGGCCGGCGGCGAGTCGATGATGATCCAATCGAACAGCGGCTCCACCCGGGTGAGCAAGAATTTCAGCCGGCCATTGGCGACCAGTTCCGCCGGACTCGAAACGGTGCGCCCGGAAGGAATGAAGAAAAGATTGTCCATGGGGCCGCGCTGAATGGCCCCGAACTCATCCACCTCACCTAACAGATACTCGGAGAGGCCGGGACTGGAAGCTGTTCCCAACACCTGATGCAGGCGGGGTCCGCGTAGGTCGCCATCAATCAGCAACGCCCGCCGTCCTTGCTGCCGCACCATGACCTGCGCCAGGTTCGCAGCCACGAAGCTCTTGCCCTCCTTGGGCAGCGAACTGGTTACCAGAACCTTCTTCAAGGACTGCTTCTCGCGCATCTGGTATAGACGGGAGCGCAGAGTGCGGAATTCCTCCATCCCATAACCCTGCTCGTCATCGGAATTGAAGAACAACATGGTCTTCGAATCGGGCGACCAGCGTGCTTGGGCGCAGCGCGCCAGGAGCGTGTCGAATGTAAACGGCGAGGAAAATGACGGCATCGCTGAGACTGCTGACGGCGTGTGCTCGACGGCTGGCGCGACTGCCGTTGCTGCGGGGTCATTTACCATCTCTGCGATCGGGGCCGGCTCGATACTCCCACCCTGCGATGCAGCACGCTGTTCTTCCGCTTTTTTTAATGCTTCGTGAATTCGGCTCATAATTTCCTTTCTTTGGCGAGCTCTTGGTCTGAGTGGCGCAATCGGTCAGCCAGAGTCGCCAAAGTCCTCAATGCTTCGACCAAATCGAATTTTTCCGCAGAACTCGCTTGCGGCGGCGTAGTTAAAACCTGGGATGTCGTGTTATCACCCAGGTCGAAGTCGCGGGCTACGGCATCCACCATTTCGGCGCCCACCGTGTTCTGCTGGTCCACGAACGCGCTCACCAGGCAGTGTTCGCAGATCAGGTTGACCACACGTGGAATGCCATTCGAATAACGATGGATAGCCATCAAAGCTTCAGGACCAAAAATCTGCCGTCCATTCGATCCTGCAATACGCAGCCGCTGGCTCACGTAAGCCTTGGTCTCTTCAAGCGACAGCGGATGCGTTTTGGCGCGCAGCGTCAGCCTTTGACGTAATTGCCGCAACTGGGGCTGCTTGAGTTTCTGGTCCAGTTCCGGCTGGCCGACCAGAACGATCTGCAAAAGTTTCTCCGTGAAGGTCTCCAGATTGGTCATCAAGCGAATCTCTTCCAGGACTTCATCGGAGAGGTTCTGTGCCTCGTCCACAATCAGCACCGCCGTTTCTCCGGCGCGGTAGCGGTCCAGCAACCAGTTGTAGAGCCGAAGAAGAATCTGGCTCTTGGACCTTGAGTCGCATGCAATGCCGAAATCCGCCATCATGTAATCCATGAACTGCGGCACATTCATCCGCGAGTTGAAGATGAACGCGGTCGCCACCTGTTGCAGCCGAAGCCATTCCAGGAGCTTGTTGATGAGCGTCGTCTTGCCGGTCCCCACTTCGCCGCTCAATAGGACAAAGCCCTTACGGCTCTGGATGCCATACGTCAGGCAGGCCAGCGCTTCTTCCGTGTGCCGCGTCAGAAACAGATAACGTGGGTCGGGATTGACATTGAACGGATTGGCTCGAAGTCCGAAAAATTCCTTGTACATTGAGTGTTAGACCTCTACCGTCCGCTCTTTTTCATCAGATGTTTTAGATCGAATTCTGAACCTGCCATTTCCGTTCCGCGCGACCGAGTCCGGGTTTACCCAAGGCAGGGAAACCAGCATGGGCAACTCCATCGCCGCCAAAACGTCCTGCTCGGTGCGAATCGATTTGTCACGAAGTTCCATCCACAACGCCAGAGCCAGGCCGATGGCCAGCCCGGCGCCCAATCCGCCACCGGTAAACAGCCAGCGATTGGGGAAGCTTGGGGCATCGGGCAGGTTCGCCGGGTTGAGCAGTCTCATCTGCTCACCTTGCTGGCCACGCTCCATGTCGGTCTGCATAGCGGACTGACTCTTCTTGGCCAGCAGATCGTTGTAGAACCTCTGCGCCGTGTCGTAGTCGCGCGTCAGTAACTTGTATTGCTCCTCGACCGCGGGGCTCAGCGCCACTCGGCCCTGGTAGGCGCGAATCTGCTCCTGCAGGCGTTGCTGATCGCGCGTGGCCTGGGCGATGATCTGATCGTACTGGTGAACCTGCAAACGCAGTTGGCGAATCTCGGGCGGCTCCGACCCTGAGGCTTTGTCGTTCGCTTGTGCGTTCTGTGCCGCCGCTGAATTCAGCTCGTCCAGTTTTCGCTTGACTTCCGCGATGTCAGCTTTCGTCTTCACCACATCCGGATGGTCATCGGTATAACGAGCTTGCAATGTGATGAGCTGGCTTTGCAGCGAGGCTAACTGCTGCTGGAGCGTTTGCGGATTGGTCGCGCTCTGGGTTGACTTCCACGCCGCCAACTGCTGCGCCAGCAGCGATTCGGTATAGGACTTATCCTGCTGCGCGCGGTTCAGGCTCTGGGTGTTCGCATCCAATTGCGAATTCAGACCCATCAGTATCTTCAGGTTATTTTCCTCGTCACCCGGCAACTGGCCCATGTACTGCTTCTTAAATGTTGCGAGTTTGCTGTCTTGGTCGTCGATATCGCGCTTCGCCTGCTCGAGCTGGCGCGAGAGGAAGGCGGTGGTGTTCTGGGCCACTGCCTCGCGAAGCTTGAGATTTTCTTCCAGCAGCATGGACGTAAGCCCACTACAGATGTCCTGCGCTTCCTTCGGGCCGCTTGCCGTAAAGTTCACATAAAACCCTGGCACGGTGCTCGCTTGCCCCGGTTTCTTCTTCTTAGTCGTACCGCCCGCGGTTGGCGGCGTGAGGTCGGTTTCCACCTGTTCGATGGATATGTTGGCGCGGATTTCGTCGACCGCTTCATCGACGGTCCTTCCTTTCGCCAGACCCAAACGGTCAATCATGGGTTGCAGCCGGTTACGGCTTAGGACTTGCTGCTCCATAGTGGCGATGCGCTGGCCAACGTCCTCGGTTACCACAGGTTTGACATAGCCTTCCGGGACTTTTTGCTCCTCCACCAAGATCAGTGATTGCGAAGTGTACTTTGGTGGAAAAGCAAACGAGATCAGGAACCCAGCGAGGGGCGCGAGCAGTGCCGGAATCAGGATCACCTTCAGGCGCCGGCGTAACATCGCCAAATAATCGTCCATGCTTAGTTCACGATTTTCAATCATGCCATTTCCCATTCCGGCCATCTCCGCGATGGCCTACGAATTAATCAAGCCGGATCGGATGCGGATGCCAATCCAGCCCAATTGTGCCCACATGCCGCTGCGACCTGTTCCCGCATGCAAGACTCGGCGGGACACTCGATGGAACACTCGGTACCGAAACGCCGGCGCAACCGAAGTAGAACTCGTTGAATTGGTAGCCTACATAGGCGCTAAAGTCCCGTCCGATCTGCCGGTGCAGAGATCCCCCCGCATACCAAAAGTTGTATGACGTTGTGTTGGAGGGAACGTTTGCCGGATTTGGAATACCCAAAAAAAGTGGGAATATCCGGGTATTGTGTGTATAGCCAATGTCCGCCAGCATGTCCCACAACCGATTGATCGGTCGGGTGTAGGTTATTCGACCGACATCGCTCTTAGCCCCGGTAAAGAAGCCCGAACCGGAAGTGTTGTAGTGATGGTACGAAAGGCTGACACTGCTTTTTTCAAATCGGTAGCGCAACGTCGCGCGCCCACTGGCGGAAAGCTGAGTGCTGGATTTTGTTTGCGGAGTGTTAAGCTGCGTATATTGCGGCCCACCTCCGAGTACAAGATCCATTCGGCCCGAAATTCGATGCCCATACAGCAAGTGCACCACCTGAGTGTTGAAATTCGTTCCACTGATGCCGGGATAGCGGAACGCCTGGTATCCGTAAGCAATGCCAACCTGGTCTCTGCGGCTGAGCAGGTAGTTGTAGCCCCCTTGCGCTCCTACCTGGCGGCTGTTAACGAATCCGAAACTGTTATCAATGAAGTGAACCAAACCATAAGAGCCCGCAATCGTCACCGTCGAGCGTGGGCTTAGCGCCTGCGTGATGTCCGCCAACGAAACATTAGTGAGCCGCGGTTGCTGTTGAAGTGTGGCGAACTCTCCGGGACCGAAGAAGTTTCCGAAACCACCGCCTAAAACGCCGCCACCGATCCCAAGGCCTGGAAGCGCTCCAGCGCCGCCAAGGGACCCGAATCCAAACATCCCTTCCGGGAGGTAGCTGAATGAATCCCTGATTGCGAGCTGGCCGGTGCGCCAGAGGATGCGTTGATCAGCATCCAGTTGATGCACCTGGGCAGCGCCTACTGATGAGCGAGGATAAAAGACGCCACCTCCGACGTAATCCAGACCTACGTCATAGCGGCTCCAGAGTCTTTGCAAAGTCAAGCTTCCCAAAGCGCGCGTGATTCCATTGATGTGGGGACCGCCACTGCCGACATTCGTGTCCAGCGATTGACTGACATGCGCACCGGGAATAAGGAAACTGCGGGCCGCCGCGCGCGGCTCAAGAGAAGGTTGATCTAATCCCGAGAGCGGCGGATTATCGTTCGAAACCGGGGCGGCGTTGTCCTGACCGAATGCCGGCACTGCCCCCGTGCCTTGCTGTTGCGTGTTGTCGGCGGGCTGCTGGCTGCTTCCCGGCTGCTGCTGGGAGCTGTCACTCTGTGCCCAGCTAGTTCCAAGCGCCAGCGCTGTGCCCAAAACAAGCATGTAAGCCCGATTCTTTATCACGTTTCCCTTACGGTACGACAATCGTGTCTCCCGGTTTCATAAGTATGTTTTGCCCCATCGCTTCGCCCTTCACGAGCTGCTTGTAATTAACCGGAATCTTCTGCTGTCTTCCGTTTTCGACGCGCAGCACGTAAATGCCCTTGGTGTTGGCGAACTGGCTGAATCCGGCGCTGGCCAAGGCTTGTAATACCGTCATGTTGGGCAGCAGAGGCATGGCGCCCGTGTGCAACACCTCGCCGGTTACATAAATCCGCTGGCTGTTCATCTGTGTAACCACCACGGTCACGCGCGGATCGGCGAGATATTTCTTTAGCTTTTCCGTAATCGAGGCCGCCAATTGCATCGGCGTCAGCCCCGCCGCCTGTACATCGTTCAATAGGGGCAAGGAAATCATGCCATCCGGACGCACAGGCAATGTCGCAGTGAGATCCGGCTCTTTCCAAACATCGATATGAAGTGTGTCATCGGCACCGATCACGTAGGTGGGGCCAGCGGCCGAGGTTGTCCTCGAAGCCTCAGGCACGGAGCCCGCTTTGTCTTTTGGCTTGGCACCGTTGCTCTGCGCCCAGGCAGAACCTGTAACAAGCCCGAGCAGCAATGCGATTGTCAGTGCGGTCGTCTTCATTCTCTCTCCTAGATGACTACGACGTTCCTAACTCCCCGTATCCAATTTGTTTCAACTTGTACAGCAATGCCTTGTAGCTGATCTGGAGCTCCTGGGCGGCGCGCCGGCGGTTCCAGCGAGTGCGATTCAGCACCCTCAGTATCAATTCCTTTTCAGCCTGCCGCGAAGCTGCGCGCGAAGCCTGCTTCAGAGAAACTTGCTCGCCGTTGTCGGAGCGATC
>Ga0209470_1001221_pt1 | contig 19362 bp, 22 predicted proteins | sample GraSoiAngelo_125_FD_185882 | JGI IMG/M metagenome (GOLD analysis project Ga0209470, IMG submission 185882) | Grasslands soil microbial communities from the Angelo Coastal Reserve, California, USA - 14_0927_05_40cm (SPAdes) (version 2) | ecosystem: Environmental > Terrestrial > Soil > Grasslands ... | reverse complement strand
GCGAAACTCAACGGACAAATCATGTCTTGCCCGGTGCGCATTCAGGTGCGATTCATGCTTAAGTATCCGGGAGACTAATTACGCGCTGCCCTTTCCAGAAGGAGAGGGCAGCGCGGCAACAGCGAATCAGCGACAGTCGTGAAACACCGCTATCGAAGGAACTTTTTCTCTGTTGGCCGGGAGCTCCTGTTTTGCGGCGATCCGTAGCTGGTAAACAAAACCTTCGCTACTCGTAGTTTCCTCGGTTGTCGTCTCCATCTGTGCTCGCTGACAAGAAAGAGAGAGCCGTTCTAGCTCTACAGGAGCTATTCATTACAGGCGAGCCCAACTGGTCAGCTGTCCTGCTGCCAGATTGGTTCCTTTCATGCAACCTTCATCGGTGAAGGAGGGCGAGATGCGATCATCGAAGATTGGTATCACGTTAGGAATAATACTTTTATTGGCAGTCGTGGCCCGCGCGGACAGAGTAACAGCCGATCGCGATCATGCGGTCAATTTTTCCGAATACAAAACGTTCATGTGGATACAGAAACCAAAGTCTAACGAGCCATTCATGGCGGACCGCATAGTCGAAGCGGTCAATGCGCAACTCAGGTTGAAAGGTTTTAGGGAAGTCAACGAGGAGGCCGATATGGCTGTCGGCGCTAATCTTGCGACTGAGGAACAGCATGAGTGGGAGACCTATTATGATGGCTCCGGCTGGGGATGGGGTGGTGGTTGGGCGACTACTAAAGTGAAGACGTACGAAGTGGGCACAATAACGGTCGATCTGTTTGATGCTCGAAGCAAGAAAATCATTTGGCAGGGTGTCGCCACGGACGAAGTTTCTAGCCGGCCGCAAAAGCGAACTCGGGAAACGGATAAACAGATAGAAAAAATGTTTAAGAAGTTTCCTCTGGGGCCTCAGGAATAGTCTGCATTTCGCTGCTCGACTCCGAACCTCCGACGGTGGTGGCCTTCGAATGGCCACTACCGCCGTTTTTTAAAGTTATGAGATTAAGATCAGCTGCCGCCCTTCTCATGGCATCCGCTTTAGCTCACCTGAATGTGACGCGCGCTTTCGCGCACGTGGAAAGCAGTGGTTGGGAAGGTAGGCCCCAAAAGTGGACGCCGCCGTCGAATTGCTCCTAAAACCCGTTGACGACGATCGCCGCCATCTATAAGGACCGCTGGAAGGTGGAACTGTTCTTCAAGGCCATCAAGCAGAATTTGAAGATCAAGACGTTCTTGGGGACCAGTGCCAATGCGGTGCACACGCAAATCTGGACGGCATTGATTGCGATGCTCGTTTTGCGGTACCTCCAATTGAAATCGACGTTCGGTTGGTCCTTGTCCAACTTGGCCGCCCTACTACGGCATCAACTGTTTGTGTATCGCGACTTGTTCGCTTGGCTTAACAATCCTTTCGTGGCACCACCGGCTCTGGACGGAATCCACGATGCGCAGCTTGTCCTCGACTTGGGGTAACTGAGTTGGACAGCAGAACAAGGACGTCCACTGCGATTCCATGAATTGCTCGGATCTGGTGATGGGAACGACCATGCTTTTGGACAGCACCTGAAGAAAAGCAACGAGAATTCTGGAGGGAACTTCGTTCTGAAAATGAACCTAAGGCCCGTCCATGTCCAATTGAATCAATCTATGTTTCGCCTATCCGGAGTTGTTTTGGACAGCAGTGATAGCCTTTTTCGTTTGATCTGGATTTGGACCAAAGACCCTGCGTCCCCGAAGAACGGTAACGCGTCCGCGGAGGATTGTCGTACAGGGACGAAACAATGGACGGGTTAGAGTTAGAGGCACACCTCGGCGAAGGCGTCCCGCTTGGCCGTCACAATTCGGCGATTTCGAGGTGTCGGTTCCGGCGAGCGGGAGCGACAGCACGAATGCATTTAAGCGATTTGGACTCCGCCTGTTATTGTCGTGATCAGCGAAATATCATTCCCGGTTAACCTGGCGTTGGACGAAAGCGTTGACGGCGATCTATTCCACGATCGCCACATCCGAATAAATCCAGTCCCTCTGGTTGCCTTTATTAATGCTCCTTTAATTGCAAAAGGCATTTGAGGTCCAGAGCGAGCTAGTCAGGCATTTGGAATTTGTAAATGACATCACTCTACCTCCGGATTCGTAAATTTTCAGATCCAGACCATTTTCAGGAGTTGTCGTGAAACTTAAGCTATCCGCTGGTGTTCTTCTGCTAGGTTGTGTTTTTGCGCCGCTATCGCTGTTTGCTCACTTCGCCCTTGGTGGTGATATGAGGGTTGCTTCTCTGGATAGGGGCGCGTAATAACCTTGCTTGGTACGGACTTTAACTTTGGGAACAGTCTTCGAAGGGTTGACGCGGACGATAACTTTTCGCCAGGAACCGTCCAGCTTTTCGTTGCTAGGCTTGTATCCGATCGTGTACTGGTTTCGTAATTCCCGAGCGATTCTTTTGCAGACTTGCTCGACTTCCTGGACGCCGTTCGGAAAGAATGCGGCGCCGCCAGTCACTTCCGCAAGCTGCTTCAATGCTTTCCTGCCGGTGCCAGCGAACATATCGTAAGGCGAATAGCTGGAGTCTGAATTCAACAGGCCGATGCTATACACGATGATTTTCGATTCCCGGATAGCTTCGAGGACTTCCCCGAGCTTGTACTTACTGCGGTTGTCCTGGCCGTCGCTGATAATCAGCAAGACTTTTTTTTCTTGAGAACCAGCCTTCCTGAGGTATTCGGCAGCCTGGAAAACTCCGTCGTAGAGAGCCGTGTATCCATTGGGAATGATCCCCGCAAGCGCCTGGGTCAGTTCATCTGTATTTGTGGTGAAGTGCTGAGTCAGCGTTACAGTGCTTCCAAATGTCACAATGGCGGTTTCGTCCTCCGGATTACTTTCTCGAACAAAAGTCATTGCTGCAGAACTGAAACGCTTCATTTTGCTAAGCATGCTGCTGCTCGTGTCCACGACAAGACCAACGCTCAACGGGATATCTTCCTGTTTAAATAGGGTGATGTCCTGCAAAACCTTGTCTTCATAAACCGCGAATTCCTCCTCCCGGAGCCCCCGAACTGGAAACCCATGTTTGTCCAGTACGGATACCGGCAATTGCACCAACTCGACATTCACGCTGAAGCTGTAGTCATGATTCCCGAGACTCTGGGCGGAAGAGAGTGTAACCACGGCCAGCATCAATACAATCGATAATCGGAGCATCGTTTCACGCCTCCCACTTCGGTGATCTGCAAAGAGCGTTCCAGGGCGGTTAGTGAAGTTAGGCAGAACGGAGAGCGGAATTGCTAAAACACAAATGGAAATCTACTGGATTGGCGTCGTGTTCTTATCGGCCTGGTCCGCGCGCTTTCCCGTAATGGACAGCGTCGAAGAGCGCTTGCTGACGCTACGTACACTTGGGACTCCTTCTCTGAAGAGTACGACTCGAAACTGCAGCGCCAGATCGGCACGTTGTCGACCGGCGTCGACACGCGGACGCCGGTCGACGATAGCGACTATCAGGTGCCGCTTCCGGCAAGCTCAACACACTTACCGTCATTCTAGGACCGCGGCAACTGACGGACGCCTTTTAACGTCCGTCGACGAGACGTTTCAATTGGCTGTACGCGTCGCGGTAATCCAGTTCGGTCTGGAGCATTTCGGCCTCTTCTGCCGCTTGCGCGGATGGGTTTTCCAGAGCCGCTTCCTTGTAGCCGGCCGCCAGGCGCCGCGTCAGGTCGCGGATCTTCTCAGCGCGCTGCAGATCCAGAAAGCTTTTCTGGACACTGGCTGCAACCTTTGATTTCATCATTGCCACGCCGGCTTCGGCCATCTGAACTTGTGTATCGCGTTCGCTAATGGTCTTCTCACGCTTGCCGAAGTCAAATATGTTGAATGACGCTGTGAAGCCGATGAACGAAAAATCCTGGGGGAGCAACGGTAGAACTGGTTGCGGCTGGTTAACGTAACCCCCCGTGACCGCGACAGCCGGAACGTAGTCAAGTTTCGACAACTTCGCCGCAGCCTTCGCCTTGACCAGTGTTTGCTCAGCTTCGACGACTTCAAGACTGTTGTTCACGGCCTGCTGGGTGGCCTGCGGCAGAGAGATGGTTTGAGTCGCCGGTTCGGGTACGGCCAGAATGAGTTTCGTGTCCGGGGCGAAGCCAATCAGGGCATTCAGAGACCGTGTCAGCTCGCTCACTTTACTTTCCGCGGTGACCAGTTCTTTGCTGGATTCAAGCAAAGCCGTCTGGCGTTCTACAACGTTTCCAGCCGGCATCGCGACCGTGCTTGCCAGTTTAAATCCGCTCTCGATTCGTTCGATTTTCTTCGCGGCGATCATCTGATGCCGTCGAGCGATCAACAGCGCCAAGTATACATGTTCGACGTTATCAGCTACCTGGGCCGCCATTTGAGCAGCCTTTGCTCTTGCAATGTGCTCGTCCGCCCGTGCTACGGTAACGGCCTGGCGAACCTGGAATAACTGTGTAACAGGCTGGACAAACGTGAGGGCGACCGCAGTCTCATCCTTTCCAAAGAGCGGCACCGCCGCTTCCCGGTGGAACAGTTGGATGGTTTGCCCCATGAACTTGTTGTTGTGCAAGTTGAGAAAGTCGGCGCTCAGCTTTGGAAAGTAGTCGGCCTTTGCCGCTTGAACGTGATATTTCGCGGCATTGATGCCGAGTTGGCCGACACTGCTTGTAGCAGCTCCGGCAGCCTTCGCCTTGGCTTCGTCCAACGTTATGAGCCGAACATCAGCGGGTCTATCTTGTCCCATTGCGTTTGTGGTGAGTAACAGAGCCGCGCAGATGACGTAACACACGGTTCGAATGGTCGATGCGTTCCTTAACATAATCCTCCGTTTCCAGTGGTTCATGCAGACATTCGCAAAGAAGTCACTGAAGGCGACACGAGAGGAAGCAACCCAGGTGCCCAGTACGTTCGGACCCGCATTTCCATTGAGCACGATCCGTACTTTTGCTCAGCGTAGCCCGCACTTCTGCTCGACACCTTGCGCAAAAACCAGGGGAAAAAGACAGGCAGCAACTCTAGCGATCAGCGGGACAGTTCGACTCCGGAGATGAAAAAGCTGCGGATAATCTGGTTTGCGCGGCAAAACGATGCCTCGAAGGAGCAACTGGGGTTCTTCGCAAGCCATTCGGGCTCTGCACTCAATCCCAACGTGAAGTCCAGCCGCGGTTAACCAGTTTCCGGCTTTGCGCGTCAAGCGGGTCTACTGTTATATGTCCCTCTAATTATGCGCGGATGTATAGTCACTCCCCAACCTGTTTGGTTTACCGTTCGCCCCAACTGAACGTTAGACCTGCCGTAGGCTCGACCCACGTCGTTGTGTGACCAAGGAAATTCGGTATTGTACGTCCACGAACATCAACACGGAAGCCCATTGGGCCCACAACATGCAGGAACTTAATACCGCCGCCATAGTTCACCGTGAAGAAAGTGGCACCGCTGTCCACGATTTTAGAGGGAACGAGATTTGGCACCACTGCGCCCGCCGCGTTGATCACAGTGCCTCCACCTTGAATGAATACGAATGGGGCATCTGGAATGTGGGAGGTGAGACCACCGGCGCCGGCCGCTAGGAATGGGGTAATATGCTCGCCGGCAAATTGCCGTTCACCGAAGTTGTACGTGAGGTTCGCGTCATAAAGAAAGCCTCGCACGGCGAGTTGAACCACTCCAAAAACCGGATCGAACGGGTTCGGCGGTTCTCGAAGCTGAAAATGATTGAGATATTCAAAGCTACCTTCGATTTGCATGTTCGAATTTAGGAACACCCCTCCCTTCACACCCCAAATGGCCTGGTCTTTAAAATTTTGTCCATTAGCCATGTGACGGGGCCAGACAAAACCCGCATTCGGATAAATCTCCACATGCTCCGCCGATAAGGTTGCGGTAAACACTGTCCAGAGGAATGGGATCAGAGCACACCGGGCGATCAGCTTGGATGTCATTTGTAGTCCTCCTTACAAGGATCCTAACGAGTGCAAGTGTTATTCCAGTTGGCTAGTAGCATTTCGACGACACCGCGAGATCGATTAGGTTCTGCTCGTCTCCGATATCTGCTGTCCACCGAATTGGCGGACGAGAGGTTCAGAGTGAGATAGCCCCTCGATTCAACCGCAGGCCATCAAAAGACCACCATGATGCACGGGCCGTCCTAATGATGTGGCCTTCGTAGGCCTCACTTCCGCATGTTCCAGATAAATTCCCGTACAATATTCCACCCAACACTGCCGACCAGGTAGTAAGCGCCGCTGGAAGCAGCGTTAGAGGAGTCGAAGCGCGACGGATAGATCGTGTTTCTCGTCACCAAAGGGCCCACGAAGGGTGCAACGATTTTGGGTGGTGCAAATACGGAATCACCGCTGTGATTGCGCGACATGAACGACATCTTGATTGCGTGTTTTGTCCGCGCCCATGCACCGGAACAGTCACAGCGGTAGTACATCGGATCCTGGTTCATGGCGAGTGACAGGAGTACCCGTGCCGACTCGTTCATGGAGTTGTCCAGGAGTGAGACACCAAAGCGTTTGCCCCATCCCCGGCGGTGGCCCCATTCGTCGGGGGTTAAATGGACCCAGGTGTTCCAGCTGGCATTAACAGTTGCCCCGATAAAGGCCTTGGAGCCAAGAACATTTCGGACCCAGTAGGCACCCATTTCCCGGTCTGTTGGAAATACGTAGGCCGTCGATGCCGGCGCCCCAGTTGGGCTTCCAGTTACTTTTGTGCGTTTTGTTGCGCTTCCACTTCCCTTTCCGTTAGCTTGTGAATCTGCGGAAGGTTGAGTGGAATCTGCGGAAGGTTGAGTGTCATCCACAGTGGTGGTGGTCGGAAGACGTGAGTCGATCAAAGTAAGAGGCTGCAACTCGACAGTCTCCTCGGGCACGGCCAGCGGCAGTTGGCGTGAAGTTTGGGCGAACGACAGAGAAGAAGAAAACAGGCAGCAAGCGACCAGACAGCTAAGGACGGCCAGTATACGCATTTTCATTTCTCCATGGCAGATATTTGAAAGAACAGATGAGCAGTTTATTATCCAGAGTCACGCAGAGCGGCGCAGGACGCGTAAGATGCAAACCGGAGTCCTTCGTGCTGCTCTTGCCACGTGTGGACTACGTGACTTCCCGGCGAAAAGTCCTTAAAGTGCCGTTTTACTGAGGAACCTCTGTCGAGACGCGCTGGAGCTGTTCGATTCGCTGTCGCAGCGCTGAAGCAAAACAGTCCACATTTTCGGGCGTGGCGCCGCTGGCAGCCAGACCGGTGCGGATCTGTGCATCGGTGATCTGTCCAAGGTACTGCAGCAGCCACTGCACGTCCTGGACGGTGATATCGAAGGTTACGCGTTTGCGATTCTTGCCATTAAAGCCCCACTTCAAAGATCCATCACTGAGACGTTTCAGGAAATGCGGTGTCTGTTCTGTAAATCCATCGCAATCCCACTTCGTCCACGTAATGATATTGCCCCATTTACCCAATGAAGCGCCCCAGTCGTCGTCTGCGTAAAAGTAACGCCGATCGCCTGTGCTGTCGTCCTCGAAAATCGACAAATTCGCTTCCTTCGTGTCCCAGTTAGAAACGAGCAGTAACAGGATCTTTAGCCCTTTGAGCTGAGGCGTACCCACAAATGGATTCTTCGTCCACGTCCAGCGCTTACCCTTCAGGTACTTCGGCGAATCGGTCCGTAATTGAAAGCGCGCATTCGCGAATGAACCATCTTTGGCAATGAAGGGATGTGCGCGTGTCAGGTCGTGCGCGCCATCGATGCGTCCCCGCGCGATGAAGTACTCGGTCTCCGCAAAGTAGCCGCAGGCCCACAGCAGCCGGTTACAGAACGTACCTGGATTCGCTTCGGGACCCCACTTGACATTCCACTTCCTTCCGCCTCCATCACTCACATTTACCTTTGGACTTGAACCGGAAGAGTCCTCGTTAAGGAAACGGAACGGAGGCTGAGGCTGGCCCTCCGTACCACCGATGCCATACTGGAAGTCAAGAGACGCCACGTCACCAGGGTCGGTCCACAAGATGTTGAGGCCTTCTGTTAGTGCGGTTTTTGGAGGTGGCGGCTGCAGCGTCATTGCGAACGCAACGACAATTCCGATGATCAGCACCCCGTGCCGGTATCCAACTTCATTCCACATCATTCCGTTCCTTGAAACTCTTGCCGAAAGGAACGGTCACTGTCGCGGGTGCGCTATGAAGCGTTCCTTGTCGGACTTGCGGAAGTGACTCTAACGAAAGCAAGGTGAACATGCTTTCAGGGATGCAGTTGGACTACCCATCGAGGAGCTTGCGAAACTTCACGATCGCGCTCAAGTGGTATCTCGTCTTAATGCCAGGAGAATTCTTGACGACGCGATGATCTCAGCTATGCACCATATTGCGAGCCAACAAGGCACTGCACTACCTCCAGCCGTCACGACCGAATCCAGTCACCCGAAGAAAAACCATCAATTCATGCTAAGTAATCCGGATTCATCAGCCGTTCTTCAGTCTGTAATCTTCGGCGATGATGGTTTGGCCGGGGATTCCCGAAATCGCGCTGATTATGGCGCTGAGCGCGGCGGCTTTGGGACAGCCCATAGTGCAACCGCCAGTAGTTGAGGAGAGCCTTTCGGAGAAAGTAACAAATCCTGTCGAACCCCTCATGAAGATAACAGCAGAAAACGCCTATTCGCCTTCATTGTGGCAGGCGCGGGGCGACGAGAATGAGGTGAAGGGCGTATTCGTCGTTCCGTTCAAAGCCTTCGCCGCGCAGAATCTGACCCGGATCAAAATCTTCTTCGACGCGAGTGCTTCCGATGGAATGCACGGTTTATCCGAGCTGCAACTGTTTGACCTGCTGCTTTTCGAACGACGCTGGGGAACATTTGCGGCCGGCATTACCGCCCTGCTCAAACCGCAGAGTGTCAACCACAGAGACACGCTGGCTCCGGGTCCCGCTGTGGGTGCCGTAATCAAAAGGGGGAAGTGGAAGTACGGAATTTTGAACCAGAATTTCTTAAGCCATCGTCTTGTGCAAACCGAGCTCCAGCCGATTCTCTCTCATCCGTTGGGCGAGAAGTGGAGCGCCGAAATCGGTGATGCTCAATATACCTATGATTGGAAAAAGCACCGCGTCACATTGCTTCCGTTGAGCGCGCAACTAAATCGCATCCTGTCGTTCAAGCACCAGGACATTCACTTGTACTTGAGAACCCAATACAACCTGAAGCAAGAGTCTGGATCCGATAAATGGACACTGACGGCAGGCCTCTCGCTGATTATGCAACATCCGGAATGAAAGGCGCGACAATGTTCACACGCAAATACATCGAGTCTGGCTATCGAATCGCGAGGGTTGCGTTGAGCCTCACGGCAATCCTCCTCTTCGCCGGTTGCCGCCAAGCGGACCGTCCCGCGCAATCCGTCACGGCCCACGACGGCCAGTCTGGTTCCTTTAATACTGTTTCCAATGTGCCGGAAACTGGATTCCAACAGACAAACGAGAATCGCGGTCCCGCTCCTGAACTCCCTGCGTACGGCATGGTGTGGATTCCTGGAGGAGAATTCTCCATGGGAGCGAACGATCCGCCGGATATCGATGACGTCGGTATGAAGGCTACGGCGGATGCCCGCCCGATCCATCGAGTATACGTGGACAGGTTCTACATGGATAAAACAGACGTAACCAACGCGCAATTCAGCAAGTTCGTTAAGGCTACAGGATACGTGACAGTCGCGGAACGGATTCCTCGAGCCGAGGATTTTCTCGGCGCTCCGCCGGAGAATCTTGTCGCCGGCAGTGTTGTCTTTTCCCCGCCAAACCATCCGGTTCCGCTCAACAATCATTTTCAGTGGTCTTACGTAGCAGGTGCGAAGTGGCGCCATCCGTTGCGCCCCGATAGTGATATCCGTGGCAAAGACGGTTTTCCGGTAGTTCAGATCGCCTACGAAGATGCCGACGCCTATGCAAAGTGGGCGGGGAAACGATTACCAACGGAAGCGGAGTGGGAGTTTGCGGCCCGAGGGGGACGTACCGGCGAGCCATTCTTCTGGGGAGACAAGTTTCGGCCTACTGGAAAGAAAATGGATGGCCAATACCCATCAGGGACATTTCCCCGACACGGACACAGGAGACGATGGATTCACTGGGATTTCTCCCGTTGCAAAATACCCACCGAACTCATACGGATTGTATGACATGGCCGGCAATGTCTGGCAGTGGACAAGCGACTGGTATCGGCCCGATTACTACCGGGACGTCGCTTTGGCCGGTAAAGTCGCACGTAACCCCCAGGGTCCGGCCACTTCGTTTGATCCACTCGAGCCTAATCAACCGAAAAAGGTTCAACGAGGAGGCTCCTATCTCTGCACTGACCAGTATTGTCCGCGCTACATCTTAGGGACGCGAGGCAAGGGTGAGGTAAGCACAGGAACAAATCATCTCGGGTTTCGGTGCGTGATGTCAGTACAAACACCGCCTGACTTGAAGCGCAAGGATTGATCATCCGTTCAATCGAACTCTGGAGCATTAGATTATCCGAACAAAGGCGTTGTTTTTGACACTGCACTCAAGGGAGTCATTGGCAGAGTTGCCTTCCGCTTCTGACAAATAAGGAGAGAACATGAAAGTACGTCTTAAGAAGTTTTCATTCGTTGTAGTTCTGCTATCGGCTTTGATGATGCCCTCTGCGGTGAATCTGTCGGCGGCACAGCAAGCCCAGCAGGGGAAACCCAACATCGTCTTCATCATGGGTGATGACATCGGCTGGTTCAATATCAGCGCCTACCACCATGGCATCATGTCCGGGCGCACCCCCAACCTCGATAGGCTGGCCGCGGAAGGTATGCGGTTTACTGACTACTACGCCGAGGCGAGTTGCACAGCAGGGCGCGCGAACTTCATTACTGGCCAAATTCCGATCCGCACGGGTTTGACAACCGTCGGTCAGGCCGGTTCACCGCTTGGCATGCCCGCCGAAGCACCGACCATCGCGACGGCACTGAAATCGATGGGCTATGCCACAGGACAGTTCGGCAAGAACCAAAACAGCGCCAGTACCAGAATGTTCGGAAGAAGAGCGTGAGGTTTTGAAAAACTGGGCGCACAGCCGAACAATGGAAGCCCGGTTGGTGGAACGAGCGCGAATCGTGTGGGGATGTCTTGAGGGGAAGCCGGTCAGTGCGGTGGCCGACAGTTTGAATGTGCGGCCGAATACGGTAATTGATTGGCGTCGGCGATTTGAGGCCGAGGGAATAGCGGGACTGCCGGACCGCCCGCGGTCCGGCAAGCCGCCGCATATAGGGAGGAGTTTCGCAAGCAAGTGCTGTCAACGCTGGAAGAGCGGCCGCCGAAGGGACAAGCCGTGTGGGACGGACCGGCACTGGCGAAGCACTTGAAAACGTCAGTCCATGCGGTCTGGCGTGTGCTGCGGAAAGAAGGCATATGTTTGGCAAGGCAGCGCAGTTGGTGCGTCAGCACAGATCCGGAGTTCACGGCCAAGGCGGCCGATATCGTAGGTCTGTACTTGAACCCGCCGCAGAACGCATTGGTGCTTTCTGTGGATGAAAAACCCAGTATTCAAGCATTGGAGCGCAAGACCGGATACGTCGAAACCGACAACGGAAAAATTGTTCGGGGCTTCAAGAGTACCTATAAGCGTCACGGCACCTTAAATCTGTTTGCAGCGCTGGAAGTCGCCACAGGCACCGTTCATACGCAGACGACCGGTAAAAAGCGCCGGATTGAGTTTCTGGAATTCATGGATCGCGTGGTCGCCGATCTACCGGCAGGAAAAGAAATTCACGTGATTCTAGACAATTACTGCATCCACAAGAAGAACGATGCATGGCTGACGGCTCATCCCAACGTGTCGCTCCACTTCACGCCAACATCAGCCAGTTGGTGGAATCAAGTCGAAGTCTGGTTCGGGATTCTCAGCCGAAAGGCTCTGCGCGGAGCATCTTTTCACGACATCGAACAATTGCGTAAGGCGATCGAAGACTTCGTGGCAGCCTATGGGCCTGCTGCCAAACCGTTCATTTGGCGCAAGCGCGAAGTCAAAGGATCTCAGTTGCGCAACACTATCGTTAACTTACGCAATTAAGCACTAGGCGCGAACCGTTTGGAGCCTGTTACTGTCACGCCCGGTGCAACCGTCATGTCGGATACGCTGTCACTGGTCGTTTTCGCCATATGTGTTTCTACTTACCAGCGCGGCTTTTCCACGTCTGTTCTTGTTGTGCAATTGGTTGAGATTGTCGCCTTCGTCCTTCTTGTACTGTTTGGTGTAAGCCGCGTGGCCCCGGTATGCTCTCAAGAAGGTGGAAGAGAACGAGGATGCGTTCTTCGTTCTGCTATTTGGGGTCATGGCTGTAACGGCTGCATTGGCCTCAGTAGTTCAGCTCCCTGGCATTGTTGGGGCCTTCCTGGCCGGACTCGCGCTCAACGAGGCGGCGCAGAACAAACCGGCGGCAGAGAAACTCGGATTCTTCGCGAGATCTCTCTTTATTCCGTCCTTCTTTCTGGTGACAGGCTTCCTCATCGATCCCATCGTTTTTGTCCGCAGTCTTATCGACAATCTCTGGCTAGCCGTGTCCATCGTCCTGGCGCTCGTTGTAGGGCGTTGCGGCTGAGATTGCGTTGTCGCACGAACGGCGCCGAGTGATTCACTTCAATATCACCGAACATCCGACGTCGGCTTGGACGGCGGCAGATAATCGAGGTATTTCCGGAGGATCACGTGCCGCGTTATCTCCTCCGAGATCGTGATGGCATCTATGGCGAGTACTTTCAAAGCAGAGTTCACGGAATGGGCATTCGGGAAGTACGGACGGCGCCACGTAGCCCATGGCAAAATCCTTACCCCGAGAGGGTGATCGGAAGCATACGTCGTGAGTGCCTCAGTCACGTGATCGTACTCCATGACAAACATCTGCGCCGCATTCTTAAAAGTTACTTTCGCTATTATCATGAGTCCCAGACGCACTTGTCGTTAGATAAGGACGCGCCGGAGGCGCGTGAAGTTCAAGTGAACACGAAGCGCGCCGGCCAAATTTAGGACGAAGACGAAAGCTAATTCTGAGCAAAGGCATTCGTCGATTCTGTTCTGTCTCCGACCGATTTTGCTGCCGATTGAATATTGGCGATGCACAGGTCACTGAGCGCTGAAAAAGGTCGTTCACGAACCACACCCGATGCCCATGACTTGGAATTTGAAACTCACGCACGTCAGCCAGCGCGCCTTCGGAATAGAGACTCGCTTTCACATGAGCGGCGAGGTTATCCGGATTCGCCAGGCCGATTGCCGTAATCGTGTCGGCTGTTTGGAAAACGGCCGAAAAGGCCATCTTTTGTGCCAATTGATCCGAGGCCGCAAGGCCATCGATCTTGTCTCCACGGATGTTGCCAAGCGATATCTCGGTCCAGGCCGAGAGTTGAGGATTTGCGCTCTCGGCTTTCATCCATCCACTGACCGTCCCGCCGTCCGGGACGTCGAGCAGTTCGCCGGCTTTGATTTGAGTTTGCGATTGAGCGCGAACGGTGATGCTGGGGAGATTTGATCGCAGTGCGAGCAGATCGCCGTCATCGCCGTAAGCTGTGAATCGGACGTCCGCATCCTGGGTGCTGGAATTGGAAATAACGAAAGTCGTTTCGTTCGCTTGTCCCGAAGCGAAATGCGGGAAATAAAATCTGCTGGACACCGGCTCTTTGGTCGCGGGTTTCGTGGTGGCAGCCGTCAGTAGGACGAGCGACAGTATCGAAAGCGCTTTCGATCTTGTCATCCTGACTCCTTGGAAATTCGGTGGAGCACGCCCGGAGGGAGTCGAACCCCCGACCTACGGATTCGAAGGTCTGGCTAATTCTTTCCATGTAAATGACTTCTGGCATTTAGATGGACAAATGTAGCCAAATCCGGACAAAAGATCGACACTCTGGCACCCTATGGCACTCTGAAAACGCTGTTTTCGCTGGCAGCCTTCAGGTTCGATGTATCGACCCAGACCGTAGATTTTCCTCGTTCCGATATCGACACGCAAGCACGACCCACTGACTCCTTAAATTTCGCCCATTGTGAGAGGGACCGATGATGGCTTATGTTCCGAGATAATGAAAATCAAACGGAAAAATCGACAGCGGCTCCAAAATGGCGATCTCTGATTGGCTATTCTTCTTGCCCCCTCATCGCTTTCATCTGCACGATCTGATTTCGGCGGGTTTGCATAACAGGCAACCGTCTGTGTGTTCAGGCGTGCGTTTTCCAAGACTTCTTCGCGGCGTGTTCGCACTTCGCGCGTGCATGTGGACGTGAAAATAAACACGCGGCTCTGAATGTTCGAACGGATCAGTCGTGGCGAACCGCTCCCGATCGACGAACACTTCAACCGCCGCCTGGAAGCACTTCTTGACGAGGCCGAAGCCAGTGGGGACTACATTAGCGCTACAAAGAAAGAATTCGATGCAATGGAACGCGAGGCGCTTGAACTCGTCCGTAAACGCAAGTCTTCATTAGAGAATGCCTCGCGCCGTCCAGCGCCTGCAGCGCGCCGGGACTTCATCATTCATTACGCCTACATTGCCGAGCATGCTGGCCTCGATGTGTCGAAAAGATTCCGCGAATCCGTCGAGGCAACATATGCCGCGCTCGCCAAAATGCCCGGATGGGAGCGTCATTCAAGATTCGCCACGGCAAACATGCCGGAGTGCGAATCTGGCGAGTCCGCGAATTCGAAGACTACTTAATCGTCTACCGCCCAAGTCGTGGCGGCGTCCGAATTGAGCGGCTCATTCACGATCTGTCCGATCAAGGTCATGAGCCTGGAATCGAAGCCGTGATCTGCCCGATCACGATCATGAATCCGGAATCAATGCCATGATCTGTCGGATCATGACCGTGAACTCGAAATCAAAGCCATGCCTGTGCACTCTCAAACACAGCTTTCTTGACAAGAGCCGGCCAAATCCTGCGTGCGCTGGTCCACCTTAGAGCACATCTGGAAACGCCGGTTTGGCGCGTCGAAAGAGCAGGGCACCGATGACAAAAATCGTGATGCTCGCCGCAAGCACTAACGTTACTTCAAGCGGGTCTGGTTGGGCGCGGTCGAGCAGGGAATTGCGGTAACCCGTGACAATGATGGCCATCGGGTTGAATTCGGCGAACACGCGAAGATTCGCCGGCAGGCGATCCAAGGAATAAAGAACCGGCGTGAACCAGAACCAAAGAAACAACAGGATCTGCAAGGCCTGTATAGTGTCTCGTACAAATACATGAAGTCCTGCAACGATCCAGCCGATGCCTTGGGCAAGCATCAACGTCATTCCTATGTACAAAAAGATCCAAAGTACCGAGAGATGCACGCTGTAGAAAACGGTCAGCACCAGCAGCAGAATTCCAAGTCCGATCAGGTGATGAACGAAGTTCGAGACCGTAATTGAAATCGGGAGAATCTCTGCAGGGATAATCGTCTTTGTGATTAGCTGAGCGTTATCCGAAATCGCCAGGCAATTGCGCATGACCGTGTCGCTGAAGAGAAACCAGGGAAGGAAACCGCAAAAGAAAAAAATGGCGAAGCTGTCCGTGCCCGCCTCCGGACCAAGCCGCGTCGGAAAAATCACGGTGAATACGAACGTGTAGCTCAGAAACGAGACCAGCGGATGGATGACCGACCAAAGGAATCCGGCGATCGATCCCACGTACCGGTATTTCAAGTCGCGGAGCACCAGATTCTTCAAAAGGCTTCGGTTGGCCAGCAGTTTTTTGAACAGGCCAATCATGGAATCCCAATACTTATACAGGACATTTTTCCCCTTTGAAAGAGTCGGTCCTTACCGTCTCATGTTATTTGATTAATTTGTACCGACGCCTGAGGTGTATAAGGTGTTGTGGCGATTGATGTTGTATAGATCGAAACGAGACCTGCCTTTGGCAGGCGCGTTGCTTAAGGATTCCGCTAATGGCAGAACTGAAAGATCGTTACCACATAACTGATCGGCGTCTGGCCGCCCAGTTTGCTGTGACACGCGCGCTGGCTGAATCTTCAACGCTTTCGGAAGCGACGCCGAAGCTCCTTCAGTACATCTGTGAAGCCGTCGGCTTTGAGCTTGGGGAATTGTGGTCTGTGAATGGCGAATCGAATACCCTGCATATCGAAGGCAGTTGGCATCAGCCGGCCTACGAACTTGAGGAGTTCGAAAAAGCCGGCCGCAAAACGATTCTTTTTCCCGGCATCGACCTCGTCGGACGCGTGTTGCAAAGCGGCCAACCCGAGTGGGTCGACAATGTTGTCCAAGATGCCAATTTCCCGCGCGCGACCATCGCCGAGCGGGTGGGGCTCCATAGCGCATTTGCCTTTCCGGTTCCCGTAGCCGACCACATCAGTTGTGTGATGGCTTTCTACAACCGCCAGATTGCGCAACCGGATGATGAACTGCTTCAAATGTTTGATGCTCTGGGGCGGCAGGTTGGCGATTTCATCAAGCGAACTCGAGCCGAGGAGGAACGCGACCGGCTGCTCATCTATGAACGCGTCGCCCGCTCCGAGGCTGAAACCAATGCCGAGAAGCTGGCGTTTTTAGCCGAGGCGAGTACCGTCCTCACCTCCTCATTGGATTACCACACGAATCTGATGACGGTCGCGAAACTGGCTGTCAACCGCCTGGCGGACTGGTGCGCTGTAGACATCGTCGGTGAGAATAACGGCTTCCATCGCGTGGCTCTGGTTCATCGTGATCCTTCCCGAATGGAGTGGGCGAGAGAATTTCAGAAAAAATTCCCAACAAACACGGCCGCACCGCATGGAGTCGCACATGTCATGCGGACGGGGAAGGCAAAGATCTATACCGATATTCCGGATTCCATGCTCATCGCATTGGCCCAAGATGCCGAACACTTCAAGATTCTGCAGGAACTTGGGCTGGCTTCTGCAATGGTCGTTCCGCTTGTCGCCCGAGGCCGAACGCTTGGAGCCATCACGTTCGCTTCGGAAAATCCCGCACACCGCTACACGGAGAACGACCTCCACTTTGCCGAAGATCTGGCGCGGCGCGCGGCCTTGGGAATCGATAACGCCCGCTTGTACAGCGAGACCCAAAAAGCGCTGCGTGAGGTGCAGAGCAAAACCGAGGAAATCCAGCTCTTGAATCGAGAACTCGAGCAGCGTGTGCGCGAGCGTACGGCACAGTTGGAAATGATGGTCAAGGAACTCGAGGCCTTCACGTATTCGATTTCCGACGACATGCGCGGCCCGCTCCGCGCAATCGATGGGTTTTCCCGTGTCCTGACGGAAGAATACGCGGAGAAACTGGATACAGAAGGCAAACGTCTCGTGAATATCATCCGGACGAACGCGCGCAGCCTCAGTGAATTGATCGATGGTCTTTTGACGTTTTCACGTTTGGGGCGTCAACCGCTGGAACAGACCGATATCAACATGGAAGAACTGGCGAAAGCGGTGTTCGGCGAGATCCAGGCCGCAAACAGAGACAGACAGCTTCTGCTGGAGCTTCATCACCTTCCGGCGGCATTTGCAGACCCCGCAATGATACGCCAGGTGCTTTATAACCTCATCTCGAATGCGTTCAAATTCACCCGCCCGAAACAGAACCCCGCCGTGGAGATTGGTTTCCGTGCCGACGGCAATCAACATACCTATTACGTTCTCGACAATGGTATCGGCTTCGACATGCAATACAATAATAAATTGTTTGGTGTCTTTCAGCGCCTCCATGCCGTCGAAGAGTTCGAGGGTGCAGGCGTTGGTCTGGCACTCGTTCAACGAATCGTGCTGCGGCATGGGGGGCGCGTTTGGGCGGAGGGAAAAATGAACGACGGAGCTACCTTCTACTTCTCGCTCCCAAAAGCGTGAGAGTCGAATATGACTTCGTTAGACGATGTGGAGATCCTGCTCGTGGAGGATAATCCGAACGACGTTGAGCTGACTTTGAGGGCGCTTCAGAAACAGAATCTTTCAAATAAAGTCTTCGTTGTGAAAGACGGCGCCGAGGCGCTAGATTTTATTTTCGCATCGGGCGCGTATTCTCAGAGGAAGGTAGAGAAGCGGCCCAAAGTGGTTCTGCTCGATTTGAAGCTGCCTAAGGTGGATGGTATCGAAGTGTTGCGCCGAATCAAGGCCGATTCCCGGACAAGCCGCATTCCTGTCGTTATGCTCACCTCTTCCCAGGAAGAGCGCGACGTCGTGAACAGCTACAACCTGGGCGTGAACAGCTATATCGTAAAACCTGTAGACTTCAGTAATTTTGTCCACGCCGTTTCCGAACTCGGAACTTACTGGGGAGTCCTGAATAAGCTTCCTTATTGAGATGAGACGATTGAGCACGTCTATTTTTTAAATAGTGCTCTGGTGTCCATCATTTCCACGCGCCCTGAGGGCTCGACAGTCGAGATTGGACTGGTAGGAAATGAGGGAATTGTCGGGTGCCTGCGATTCTGGGCGGCGTGTCGCCGTACCGCGCGATCGTACAAATCGAAGGAGATGCATTTCGGGTTGGAGGGCAGCGAATCTACGATGAACTCCGGCGGAATGCTTATCTCCGCGATCCACTGCTGGAATAACCAATGCGTTTCTGATTCAAGTCGCGCAATCGACCCTTTGCAATTGCTATCACACGCCGCAGGAGCGCCTGTCGAGGTGGCTGCTGATGGCTTGCGATGCTGTCCGATCCGATGTTCTTCTGCTCACCCATGATGTGATCGCCCGCCTACTGGGGACCAGACGCGCAAGTATCACCGTCGCTGTGGGCCTGATGCGGCGTGCAGGACTCATCCAGATGGGTCGTGGGCAAATCACTATTCTCGATACTCGCGGTCTCCAAGCCGTAACGTGTGAATGCTATGGCATTCTCCGCAGGCACCGGCTGTATTCCTCATCAAAATCCCCGGGTTAATAGCCGATTTCTTCAGCCGAACACGCCGCACAAAGTTCTCTGCTGCTGCGGCGATGCTCCCAAGCCAGGTTTAAATTCACCGCTGCGACAAAGTTCATCCATTCTCGAGTCGGAAATGAGTTAAGAGGCTCTCTTCTTGGGTGATCGAGTCCCGCCGGCCTGGCGGCCTTCGCTCCTAAATGGGAGTGGTCTTGCTTCGCTAACGCGGAGGTTGTTACCTTCCATTTTCTGGCCGTTCAGTGCCTCGACGGCCTCCTGCGCGCGCAGGACTTCGGGCAATTCGACGAACGCAAATCCCCGGGAAGCCCCGGTTTCCAGATCACGAATCACCTGTACAGACTCCACCTTAAAGCCATACTGTTCAACCCACGCTTGAAGCTCATGTTCTGCTGTGACATGCGGAAGATTTCCTATATAAAGCCGTGCCATCGTTACACCTCTTGCCTCTATTTTGGCGGCAATTGGAATACCAGGGCGGGCCGCCA
>Ga0209470_1001217_pt1 | contig 19377 bp, 18 predicted proteins | sample GraSoiAngelo_125_FD_185882 | JGI IMG/M metagenome (GOLD analysis project Ga0209470, IMG submission 185882) | Grasslands soil microbial communities from the Angelo Coastal Reserve, California, USA - 14_0927_05_40cm (SPAdes) (version 2) | ecosystem: Environmental > Terrestrial > Soil > Grasslands ... | reverse complement strand
CCCGCTCGAGCGCTCCGAGCACGTCGCGCAGGAACACGCCCCGGCCGGCGCCGGCCTCCACGAGATCCCAGGCCGCGGGCTTGCCCAGCTGCGTCCAGAGATCGACGAACGCCTTCGCGAGCGCGCGCGCGAAGTGCGGCCCGAGATCAGACGCCGTGAGGTAGTCGCCTTCGAACCCCAGGGCGACGCGCGACGTGTAGTAGCCGTCCTGTGGATCGAAGAGGGCCGCTTCCATGTACTCCGCGAAGGTGATCGGCCCGCGCCCGCGGATGCGCGCGACGAGTCGGTCGCGGAGCGTCAGGCGCCCCAGCGCGGCGGAGCCGGCGGGCGGATCTCGGGCGGACGCACGCCGCCCTTTCCATCGCCGTTGGTCGGGACCTGCTCGGACGGCTTCCACGTCCGCGCCACGGCGAGCTCTTCCTTCGCGAGAACGGTCACGCCGAACCGCTTGTACGTCGCGAGCTCGAAGTTCGGCGTTTCGCCGAGTGCGCCGTGCGGGCAGACCTCGACGCAGTCGCCGCAGTAGATGCAGCGCACGATGTCGAGCTCGTAGGTCTGGAGATCGCGCTCGCGCATCATGAGCGCGCCGGTCGGGCACGTCTCGGCGCACGCGCCGCACGAGACGCAGTCGGTGTACGACAGCGAGACGTTCCACGGCGTCGTCACGATCGAGTCGTAGCCGCCGCCCATGAGGCCGTAGCAGTTCGCGCCGATCACGTCGCGACAGATGCGCACGCACTGCGTGCAGTTGATGCACTTGTTCAGGTCACGAAGGATGAAGTCGTGGCTGAAGTCGTACTCGTAGTCGTGGTAGTCGATCGGCTCCGCGCGGTGGAAGCGGTTGTCGGTGAGGCCGTGCTCGACCGATAGCCGCTGCAGGTGGCACCGTCCAACATCGGGGCACACGCACTGGAGGCAGCGCGCGGCTTCCTTCTCGGCGAGGTCCTTGGTGTAGCCGTTCTCGATCACCTGGAAGGACTGCACGCGGTCGGGGAACGGCAGCATCGGCATGCGCACCTGCGGCTCCTCGGGCTTGTACGGCACGATGTCGATGAGCTCGGGCACGCGCTCTTCCTCGGCGATGTCCTCCGCGACACGGGCCATGTCGTCGCCGGCCAGGTAGCGATCGATGGCCTTCGCCGCGAGCTTGCCCTGCGCGACGCACTCGATGACGGTCCGCGTGCCCATCTGCGCGTCACCACCGGCGAAGACACCGGGGCGATCGGTCATCAGCGCGCCGTTCGTGATGATCGTCTCGCGCTTGCTCCTGCGAACGCCGGTATCGCGCTCTATCCAGTCGAGCACCGGGATCTGGCCGATCGCCGGGATGACGGTGTCGCACTCGATCGTGTAGTTCGCCCCCTCGACGGGCACGGGGCGACGCCGGCCCGACGCATCCGGCTCGCCGAGCGCCATGCGCTGGAATTCGACACCGCCGACGCGGCCGTTCTTCTCGATGATCTTCACGGGCGCGGCGTAGAAGTCGAGCTTGATGCCCTCGTGCTCGGCGTCGTCGACCTCGCTGTAGTGCGCGCCCATCTCTTTGCGCGAGCGCCGGTAGACAACGGTGACCTCGGCGCCGAGACGTCGCGACGTGCGCGCGCAGTCGAAGGTCGTGAACCCGCCGCCGATGACGACGACGCGATTGCCCTTCCCCACCGGAACGGGATCGCCTTCGGCGTTCTGGCGGAGGTAGTTGATCGCCTCGATCACGCCCGGCAGGTCCTCGCCCGGGATACGCAGCGCGTTACTGCTCCACGCGCCGATGCCGAGGAACACCGCGTCGTACCCCTGCGCGAGGAGCTGATCCACGGTGAAGTCGCGGCCGAGCTTCATGCCGCCCTTGAACTCCGTGTCGCGCAGCTGCCAGAGCGAGTTCAGCTCTTTGTCGAGCTTCACCTTCGGGAGGCGGTACTCCGGAATGCCGTAGCGGCAGATGCCGCCCTGCTTGTCCATCATGTCGAACACCGTCACCGCGTGACCGTCGAGCGCCGTGTAGTACGCGGCGGTCATGCCGGCCGGTCCGGCGCCCACGACCGCGACGCGCTTGCCGCTCGCGACCTTCTGCGGGAACGGCGTCGGGGCGACGTCCATCTCCATCACGAGCTCGCCGGTGTAGCCGTGGCACTGGCAGATCGCGATCTCCTCCTCGACCAGCCCGCGGCGGCACACCTCCTGGCACGGCTTGGGACAGACGAGTCCGAGCATGTAGGGGAACGGCAGCACCTCCTTCACGAGGCGCGCCGCTTCGACGTGCTGGCCCTTCGCCATCAGCTCGAGGTAGCCCGGGATGTCGATGTGGGTCGGGCAGCTGATCTGGCACGGCGGCATGCAGTACGCGTTGTGGTCGCTGAGGATGTACTCGAGGTTCTGCTTGCGGAGCTTGAACAGCGCGTCGGAGCTCGACACGATCTTCATGCCGGGCTCGACCGCGATGTGGCACGAGGGCAGCGGCCGGTCCTGCCCTTCGATGTCGACCAGACACATGCGGCACGCGGCAGCGGGCGCCAGCTTTTCGTCGTCGCAGAGCGTCGGGACGTTGAAGCCGGCGCGCTGCGCGGCGCGCAGGATCGCCTCGCCCGGGATCGCGGTGACCTCCTGACCGTCGATGGTGATCGTGCAGGTCGGCTGGCCCGACGGGATCTCGCCGGTGTGCGAGACCGTGGGGAGCTGGGATTCTCCGGGCTGGATGTATCGCTCGAGGAGGCTCATGCGGTGAGGACCATCCTATCGGCGCCGAGCGACGCGGGCTCGTACTCGGGTCGATGCCAGACGAGATCGCCGTCGCGGTCCCAGATCGCGAGTGGGTAACCGCGCTTCTCGGTGTACTCGATCCCGCCCAACTCGCGACCGACGTGGACCTCGTTATCGAGGATGAGCTCGCGTCCGTCGACGCGGACGAACCGCTGGTCCTTTTCGGAGTCCTTGCGCGTGTCGACGACGAGCGACCCGGTCACGCGGATGAGTGTCGTCTCACGCCGGAGCAGCGCGTGCGCGTGCTCGACGGTCGCGATGATCGACGCGGTCGTGAGCGAGCCGATGACGAGGCCGGCGGCGAAGATCCGCCAATCGCCCCGCGACAGCAGCGCGAGGTAGAACGCGATGACGCCACCGACGACCCAGTACTTCCACTCGTTGCGCTCGATCTTGACCGAGAGATACGCGGCGAGCGCGCGCTGCTGGTCGGCGCTGATGAGCGTCGCCGTCCGCGTGCGCGGCCGCGCGTTGATGCACGGCTCCCAGCGCGCCAGATGCCGCCAGACGCCGTCGGGTGCCTTCTCGATGAATCCGCTGCACGCCTGGCACATCTCGCTCATGGCTGGACCATCGTCTCGTACCGGCGCGCGCGCAGCGTCGTGCACGTCCCGGTCGGACAGCGTCTCTCGCTGATATGTGCGCGGTAATCGTCGGGGAACTCGCGCATCGTCGTGCGCAGGATCGACGGCGCCGTGATGCCGAACCCGCACAGCGAGAACCGCTCCATGTGATCGCCGAGCTCGGTGAGCCACGGCAGGTCCGCGTCACGGCCGAGTGACGACGAAACGCCTTCGAGGATCCCTTGGACGCGCTTGGTGCCGACGCGGCATGGAACGCAGATCGCGCAGCTCTCCTTGGCGAGATACGCGAAGAGGCGGCCCGCCTCGCGCACCATGCAGACGTCGGTGCCGAGCGCGCGCACCTGGCCGGAGCCGAGGTGCGTGCCGGCCGCTCGCAGGTCCTCGTAATCCAGCTTGGCGCTACGCCGCGCGGCCGCGAGGATGCCGCCGGTCGGTCCACCAACGTGAATGGCCTTTAATGAACTTCGCACGCCGCCGGCACGCTCCAGTACATCCCCGATCGTCGTGCCGAGCGGCACCTCATACACACCCGGCGACGCAACGATGCCGGTCACGGAGACGAGCTTCGTCTCCGCTTTCGCGCCTTCGAGCACGAGCGGCAGCCACGCCAGCGTCTCGGCGCTCGAGACGAGCGTCGGCCGCATCAAGTAGCCCTGGAGCGCGGGATACGGGGGGCGCTGGCGAGCCATCGCACGCTTCGACTCGAGCACGTTCAGGAGCGCGCTCTCCTCGCCGCCCATGAAGCCGCCCGGTCCGAGCGTGATCTCGATGTCGTCGCGGTCAGCGAGGGCGCTCTCGGCCGCGCTGCGTGCGCCGGTCGCCGCGGGATGCAGATAGAGGAACGCGTGCGCGGCGCCGGTGATGAGCATCGCGAGCTCGATGCCCCGCACGACGAGCTCCGCGCTCTGCTCCAGCAGCGCGCGCGCGAGCGGGCTGTCGGGGTCGGCGTCGTACGCGTTCGCGACGACGTAGGTCTCGCCGCCGGCGGCGTTCGCTCGCACCGCGCGGAGCTTGTCCGCGAGCGCGAAGCCGGCGCCGCCCCGACCGCGGAGACCCGAAGCTGCGATGCGCTCGATGGCGGCGTCTGCGTCGAGCGAGCGGTCGAGGGCGGGAACGCGCGCGCCGTCGAGCAGGCGCGCCGCGGTGCTAGCGGGCATACGCGGGCTCGACCACGTGATGCACCTCGTCCTCGTGCAGCTCGTCGTGCGCGGGCGGCGGCGACTCCGGTGGCCACGCGCCGGCGATCGCGAGGTTGCCGGTGAAGCGTCGGCCGCCGCGCGGGACCGCGGTGCCCTCCCCCACCGGCGCGCCTCGGAAGTTCGAGAGGAGCGAGGCGACCGTGTAGACATCGGTCATCGTCTTGCCGAACTCGATCGCGACGAGCTCCGCCGCGGTCCAGGGCAGGTAGCCGTATGCGTGCTGGATCCCGTACAGGACGCGCGTCATCCGGTCCGCGCCCTCTTTCTCGCGCTTGAGGATGCCACGCGCTTTCGCGAGATCGAGCTTGGTCTCCTCTTCCGCGGGGATCGTCGTGACCGCGGTGGACAGCGGACGGCGATCGCCATACGGCGCGGCCGCGACCATGCGGATGCGGTAGTAGTTCGCGCGCGGCGCGAGCAGTGGTCGACGCCGGAAGGCGTTGCGGAACGTGTACGAGATCGAGATCGCGCGCGGTGGGCAGGCCTTCTCGCACATGAGGCAGCTCTCGCACTTGAAGATGCTCGTCTCGGGCTCGAGCAGCAGCGCGATGAGGCCGCGGCTGCGCTCGGGGAGCACGCGCTTCTCGTACGGATACTTCCGTGTGACCGGTCGTGGGCGGACGAAATGCTCTAGGGTGCGAAACAGTCCGCCGATGATGCCGAACATCTAAGCCCCCACCGCGAGTCTCGGCGACGGCCGGCCTGCTGAAACGACGCTCACCGGTCCACCTCGCCGAGCACGATGTCGATGGACCCGAGGATCGCGATGACGTCCGCCACGAGGCGGCCCTTCAGCAGCCAGGGGAGGATCTGCAGGTTCACGAACGACGCGCCGCGCATCTTGGCGCGGAAGGGGTTCGGGCTGCGCCCGTCGCTGATCATGTAGATGCCGACCTCGCCCTTCGCGCCCTCGACCGTGTAGTACGCCTCGCCCTTCGGGCACTTCCACACGTGTCCGAGGCGGGCGCGCACCGGACCGCCCGGGATGCCGTCGATGCACTCGCGGATGAGCTTGATCGCGAGGCGCATCTCCCCGAGGCGCACCTTGTACCGCGCGAACGCGTCGCCCTCCGGGAACACCACCGGCTGCATCGACTTGAGCTCGGGATAGATCCCGTACGGTCGCGCGACCCGCAGATCCCACGGCACGCCGCAGGCCCGAAGCATCGGACCGGTGAGGCCGTAGCTCTTCGCGACGTCCGCCGGGATGCGCCCCACGCCGATCGTCCGTTCGAGGAAGATCTCGTTCCCATCGAGGATCTCGACGTAGTCCTGTTCGATGCGCTTCGCCCAGCGGTTGAGGAAGCGTTCGAGCTTCGCGAGCCAGCCCACGGGCAGGTCGTAGAGCACGCCGCCGGGACGGAAGTAGTTGAAGTTCATCCGCGAGCCACAGAGCTCCTCGAGCATGTCGAGGATGTCTTCGCGATCGCGGAAGCACCAGAGCACCGGCGTGGTGGCCCCGAGGTCGAGTCCGTAGGTGCCCAGCCAGATCAGATGCGATGCGGCGCGGCTGAGCTCGTCGACGATGACGCGGATGTACTCGGCACGCCGCGGAACGTCGATGCCCGCGATCGCCTCCATCGCGCCGGCGTAGGCGTGCTCGTTGAGCATGTTCGACACGTAATCGGCCTGGTCCGCGTAGCGAACGCCCTGCGCATAGGTCCGCCACTCGAAGATCTTTTCGAGGCCGCGGTGAAGGTAGCCCATGACGGGAACGCACTCCACCACCTTCTCTCCGGAGAGACGCAGCACCAACCGCAACACGCCGTGTGTTGACGGGTGCTGCGGGCCCATGTTCAGGATGAGCTCCTCGGTCTCGAGACCCTCGTCCTCGATGACCGGGAGGTCGACGCCGGCACCCTCGCGGATCTGCCGCAATTCGGTGTCGGTGGTGCTCAGTGCGTTACCCGCCCTTCGCGATCTTCTCGCGCAGCCGCAGCACACCCTCGAGCAGGGCCTCGGGGCGAGGCGGACAGCCCGGCACGTACACGTCGACGGGCACGACCGTGTCCACACCCTGCAGCGTCGAGTAGCTGTCCCAGAACTCGCCACCCGACGACGCGCAGTTCCCCATGGCGATGACCCACTTCGGCTCGGGCATCTGCTCGTACAGGCGGCGCAGCCGCGGCGCCATCTTATGGGTCACGGTGCCCGCGACGATCATCACGTCAGCCTGCCGCGGGCTCGAGCGGAAGACCTCAGCGCCGAAGCGCGCGATGTCATGCGTCGACGCGCCGGTGGCGATCATCTCGATCGCGCAACAGGCCAGGCCGTACCCGAGTGGCCACGGGCTGCGCGACCGTGCCCAGTTGACGAGATTGCTCACGCTGGTGAAGACCATGTTGTCCTCGTCGGCGAGGACGCCCTGTCGCGTCGGGAACTCTTCGCTGCCGAGGCCCGCCTGCGTGGTCTCGGGACGCCGCTGGATGACGTCCTGTTCGAAGTTGATCGGCACTCCGGAGCGCTCGGCGGGACGTTCTTGCTGCACGGGCATCGAGGTCAAGTCTAGAGAGTTCTAGCCGGGTTGCACGGCTCGATTCAGCAGCGCGACGAGCGCATCGTGCACGTCCGGCGCGCTCGCGACGATGTGCGGGTGACCCGAGCGTGCCTGTGGCAGCTCCGTCACGCGGCCACCGGCCTCGCGCACGATGAGCGCGCCAGCCATCCAGTCCCACGGCTTGTCCACAGATTCAAAATAGGCGTCGAATCTTCCCGCGCCTACCCACGACAGATCGAGCGCGGCCGAGCCGTAGCGACGGAGGTCGCGCACCTGACCCAGCACACGCGTGAGGATGCGCGCCTGCTCCTCGCGATCCGCGGCGACATACGCGAAGCCCGTCGCGACGAGGGCGCGACCCAGGTCGGTGACCGCCGTGGTGCGCAGCGGGCGCGGCGCTCCGCCTCCGCGCGAGACCCACGCACCGGCACCGCGTTCCGCGCCGAAGAGCTCGTCGCGCACCGGGTCGTACACGACGCCCGCGAGCGCGCCCTGGGCGTCGGCAAGGCAGATCACGACGGACCAGTGCGGCACGCCGTAGAGGTAGTTGATCGTCCCGTCCAGCGGGTCGATGTACCAGGTGCGGCCGGATCCCCCGCTCTCGAGTGAGCCCTCCTCCGCGACGATCGCGTCTTCCGGAAAGGCCCAGCGGATCGCGGAGACGATGGCGGTCTCGGATTCACGATCGGCGTCGGACACGAGATCGGTGTGACTCGACTTCGCATCGATGCCTGTGGGCGCGCCCTCGACTCCTTCGAGCAGGTGTCGGCCGGCGCCGCGCGCGGCGTCGATCGCGACCGTCATCGGCTCCGCCATCAGCGCTGCAGCGATGCGAGCCGCACGCCGAACGCGACGAGCACGACACCGGCGACACCGTCGATCACGCGGCGGATCATCGGATGCGCGAGCACGTCGCCGCAGCCTCGGATCACGACGAGGCGAGCCGGCCCTCGACCTTGGGGCTCACCGGCGAGTGCGCGGTGATGAAGGCCGCAACGACATCGACTTCGACGTCGCCGTAGATGACATTCGTTCCTTTCGCGAATCCTGTGTGACCGTCGCCGCCGAGAAGGAGGTAGTCGATCGTCGCGACGTGGTACGTGCGCGTCGCAACGATCGGCGCTCCGGCGACCGTGATGCTCTTCACGCAGTTCGGCGTGCCGCCGTCGAAGTGGAATGAGACGACGACGCCTGCCATGTGCAGCCGACCGCTCACACAGACCGCGCGATCGATGATCGCGGCGAGCTCGGCGCCGTTGAGATCGACGTTCACCACCGTGTTCGAGAATGGGAGCGCTTCGTAGAGCTGGCCGTACGTGAGCTGGCCGGCGGGAAATGACGCGCGAACGCCCGCCATGTTGTAGAAGGCAATGTCCGTCTTCCATCCCTGTTGACTGCCGTACTCGACGAAGGCATCGGTGATGAGGTTCCCGAAGGCGGTCTCCTCACGGACGTTGCTGAGTGGTTCGGTGGTACGGCCGACGATGCGCGACGTGTATTTCTCGCCGTCGGCGCGACGCTCCTCGACGAGCTTCGCGATCTCGGGATCGGGTTTGACGTTCGCGTTCGCGGCGATTGCGACGAGCTCGCCCCCGCGGACGGCGTCCTTCATCTTGTGCGTCGTCCGATCGACGATGACCTCGAGCCGCCCGAGGTACTGGGTGTACGCGCCCGCATCGACGATCGTCGTCCGGCCTTCCACGCGCGCGGTCTGGATCGGAAGGTGGTCGTGCGCGGCGACGATCACGTCGATCCCCGGAACGTCCCGCGCCAGCTGCACCGCCTCCGCCGTGCCGATGTGGGCGGCGACGACGACGATATCGGCCTGCTTCTGCACGTCGGCGATCATCGGCCGGAGCGAGTCGGCGGCCGGCCGGAACTGCAGGCCCGCGACGGCTGTTGCTTTGACGATGGTCGCGGAACCCGGATTCGTGAGACCGATGATCCCGACCCGCGTGATGCCAAGATCACGGACCTCGAACGGTTTCAGGTAAGTCGGCGAGAGGCCGGTCTTCGTCTCGATCACGTTCGCCGCGAGGAATGGGAAGCTCGCTTCCTTCGCGCGTTGAGCCAGGACGTCCTGCCCCCAGTCGAAGTCGTGATTTCCGACGGCGAGCCCGTCGTAACGCATGAGGTTCATCGCCTTGGTGACCGCTTCGCCCTTGTTGGCGTTCGAGATGAACGTGCCCTGCCAGGCGTCGCCGGCGTCGATCAACAGGGTCCGCTGCGGCGCACGCGTGCGATAGGCGGCGACCTGCCCCGCGAGCTGCGCCAGGCCACCAGCTCGGAAGCTGGAGCTCGTGTTCGCGCTCTGCACGAAGTCCGCGTCGAGGTGGCCGTGGACATCGTCGGTATGCAACAGCTGGATCCGGTCGTCCGGGAGCGTGCCCGCTGTCGCGGTCGGCGCGACCGTGGGCGAGCAGGCGGCAGCGACCGCGAGCAGCAGCGCGAGAAAAATGCGAGGCACGATGGCGATGCTAACGTCGGACGATGGTGCGTTGGCTCCTGGCGCTGTTGCTCGTGTCCTGCGGTACGCCGACGAGTGTCATCGCAACGCCTCCGCCGTCGACCACGCCGACTCAGCCCGCCGCAGCGGCGACGCGCTTGTCGACGCCGACCGCGAGATCATCGCCCACGCCGGAGCCGACCGGTCTCGCGAAGTGCGTCGCCTCGCAGCTGCAGGCCGTGGCAGCCGGCACGATGGCGACGGACTTCTACGTCGGCGCCGTCTTCATCGCGAACCGCGGCACGGCGCCGTGCACGGTGCGCGGCAACCCCGAGGTCCTGCTGCTCGCGGGCGACGGCTCGCCGCTCGACGTGATGCGCGCCAGCGTCACCGGCGGCGGGACGCCGACGCTCGTCGTGGTCCCGCTAAGCCAGTTCGTTCCGGATCCGGGGGGCTTCAGCGGCGCGGGCGCGACCGCACCGCTGCAGTGGTCCAACTACTGCGCCGACATCCTGGCGACGAGCTTTCGTGTCACGCTGCCCGATGGCGGCGGCGTGATCGATGGCAGCTTCGTCGATCTCGCCGGCAAGGCCTCTCGGTTCGGTGCGCCACCCTGCGACGACGCGTCAGGACCTTCGACGCTCGTGGTCTACCCGTTCCAGGAGCCGGTGCGCTGAGGCTGGGCCAGCTGTCCGTCGCTTGGCATGCGCCCTGCGACGCAGCCACACAGGCGGAAGCACGCGGAAAGGAGGACAGTATCGATCTCACAGCGATCGTCACCTGGATCATCTTCGGCGCGATCGTCGGAGTGATCGCACGGTTCCTGATGCCTGGCCGTGACCCCATGGGGTGGATCGCGACCATCGTTCTCGGCATCGTCGGTTCATTCGTCGGCGGCTATCTCGGACAGCTCTTATTCCAGGGCAATGCCTCGCTGCCTCCGCCCTCAGCCGGTTGGATCGGCTCGATCATCGGCGCGCTCATCGTCCTCGCGATCTACCGCTACACACAGGGGCGACGCGTCACCGTCTGAGCGCCGACTCGGCGGGGGCCCTCAGCGGTCCCCGCCGACCGAGGTCTCTGGGCGAGATACGAGCTAGGCCGACCTCAGTCCCGACTCTGCCTCGTGCGCGCGGTACTGCAGCTCATAGAGACGGTGGTACACGCCGCGCTGCGTGAGAAGATCGCGGTGCGTGCCCATCTCCACCACGCGCCCCTTGTGCAGCACGATGATCCGATCGACGTTCTGGATGGTCGACAGACGGTGCGCGATGATGATCGACGTCCGGCCCTGCATGAGCTTCTTGAGCGCATCTTGGATGAGGCCCTCGGTCTCGGTATCCACCGAGGATGTCGCCTCGTCGAGCACCAGCAGGATCTCGGGGTTGAACGCGATCGCGCGCGCGAAGGCGAGGAGCTGCTTCTGGCCGACGGAGAGCGTCGAGCCGCGCTCGGTCACGACGGTCGCGTAATCCTCGGGCAGGCGATCGATGAACTTGTCCGCGTTGACGAACCGCGCGGCACCCCGCACCTGCTCGTCGCTGATCTTCGACTCATTGAGGCGGATGTTCGACGCGATCGTGCCGGCGAAGATGAACGGGTCCTGAAGGACCACGCCGACGTGACGGCGGACATCGGCCTGGCGCATGTGGCGCAGGTCCACGCCGTCGAGGAGGATGCGACCCCTCTGCACGTCGTAGAAACGCGAGATCAAGCTGATGATCGAGGTCTTCCCCGCCCCAGTGGCGCCGACGATGGCAACGCTCTCGCCGGCGCTGATGGTGAGCTCGACATCGCGCAGGACCCACTCGCCCTCGTTGTAGGCGAACGAGACGTTGTCGAAGCGGATCTCGCCGCGTACGTGGGGCAGCTCGACCGGGCTCGGCGGATCGACGATCGTCGGCTGCGTGTCGAGCAGCCGGAACACGCGCTCCGATGAGGCCATTGCCGCCTGCATGATGTTGTATTTCTCGGAGAGGTCGAGGATCGGCTGGAAGAACTGATTCAGGAGCTGCCAGAACGCGACCAGCGTTCCGAGGCTCAGCGAGCTCTGCTGGATCCAGTAGGCCCCGACGACGAAGAGCGCGGCGGACGTCGCTGCGCGCGTGAAGTTGACGGTCGGCTGGAACACGCTCATCGCGCGCACCTGACCCTGGTTCGCGTGGAGCAGATCCCGGTTCAAGACGTCGAACTGATCGAAGGTCTGCTTCTCGCGCGTGAAGAGCTGCACGATCGCCATGCCCGAGAGCGTTTCGTTCAGGTAGACGTTGACGCGCGCTAGGCGGATGCGGATCGAGCGGAACGATTCGCGCATCATCCCGCGGAAGTACGCGGTGATCGCGGTGAGGATCGGCAGCGACACGAAGGTCAGGAGCGCGAGGCGCCAGTCGAGTAGGAGCATCGCGATCGAAATGAGCACGAGCATCGCGACGTCGCCGAAGATCGACACGACACCCCGAGTGACCATGTCGGTGAGGGCGTCGATATCGTTCGTGATCCGCGTCATGAGGCGGCCCACCGGATTGCGGTCGAAGAACGAGAGCGACAGGAACTGCAGGTGCCGGAACAGCTCGAGGCGCAGGTCGTACATGGCGCGCTGCCCCACCCACGTCGTGAGCAGCGTCTGCGCGAAGCGGAGGCCCGCGCCCGCGCCGAGGACGAGGAGATACAGAACGCCGAGGAGCGCCAGGCGCCCGAAGGCCTCGTCGCGGCCAAGGTCGCCGTTGACCGCGGGGATCACGGCCTGGTCGACGATGTACTTCGCGATGATCGGTGGTGCGATCTGCGCGAGCGACATCGCGAGGAGCAGGGCGAGCGCGACGATCACCCAGATCTTGTACGGCGCCAGATAGCCGATGAGGCGCCGCGTCAGCTGCGCGTCGTAGGCCTTCCCGAGGATCTCGTCTTCTTGGACGAAACCGCCCCCGCCGTGACCGCCGCCACCGCCGCCGTGCACCGCCATCTAGTCCTGCCCCAGCTCTTCCATGCGGGCGCGTGGTCGCTGGAAGCCGCTGTCGTCGGTCGTCGCGCGGACGCGCTTCTCGTGCTCCTGCTGCTCCTCGTCGACCTCGAGCTCCTCCTCGAGGAGCTGGCGGCGGTACATGCTCGCGTAGAGGCCGCCCTGCTCGAGGAGCTCCCGGTGCGTGCCACGTTCCGCGATGCGCCCGTCGTCGAGGACCAGGATCTCGTCGGCATCCTTCACGGTCGAGATGCGGTGCGCGACGACGATGCTCGTGCGCTCGCGCATGACACCGCGCAGCCGCTTCAGGATCTCCGCCTCGGTGTACGTGTCGACCGCGGACAGCGCGTCGTCGAGGATGAGGACGCGCGGATCCTTGGCGACGGCGCGCGCGATCGCGGTGCGCTGCTTCTGTCCGCCGGAGAGCGTCACACCGCGCTCGCCGATCATCGTGTCGTAGCCCGCCGGGAAGTCGGCCACGTCCTTGCCCAGCTGTGAGACTTCCCCCGCCCACTCGAGCTCGGCCGCGGTGAGCGAGTGGTCCGTGCCGAAGCCGACGTTCTCGCGCAGGGGGACGGAGAAGAGGAAGGTCTCCTGCGGAACGTACCCGACCGCTCGTCGGAGCGCCGCGAGTGGGTAGCGCTTCACGTCGATCCCATCGATGAGGATCTCGCCCTGCTGCGCATCGAAAAGCCGCGGCAGGAGGTTGACCAGTGTGCTCTTGCCGGATCCGGTCGGACCCACGATCGCCAGCGACCCGCCGGCCGGCACCGAGAACGAGACGTCGCGGAGCACGATGGTCTGTCCGTAGGCGAACGACACGCCGCGCATCTCCACTGCGCCTTTGATCGGGAGGTCGACGGGATCGACCGGGTCAGCCACCGATGCGTGCGCGTCGTACAGCGCCTGCAGCCGGCGCAGCGACGCCCAGCCCTGCTGGATCAGGTTGACGACCTCGCCGAGCGCGATCATCGGCCACGAGATGAGCTGCAGGTACGCGATGAACTGGACGAGCTGCCCGATGGTGAGCCGGTGCTCGATCGCGTCCTGTCCTCCGATGTAGAGGATCGCGAGGACCGCGCCGCCCAGGATGAAGTTCATCATCGGCCACAGCAGCCCGTTCACCTTCGCGAGCGCGACGGCCTTGTCGAGGTAGTCGCGATTCACCGCCGCGAACGAGCCGATCTCCGGCTCCTCCTGTGAAAACGCCTTCACCACGCGGATGCCGGAGAAGTTCTCCTGCGCCTTCGCCGAGAGATCGCCGAACTGCGCCTGCAGCTGCTCGAAGCGCTTGTTCACGCGGCGGCCGACCGTCCAGAACGTGTACGACGAGAACGGAGTGAGGACGAGCGCGACGAGCGCGAGCTTCGTGTTCACGCCGAACATCGACACGAACGTGAACACGAGCGTCAGGAGCGTGTTCGTCAGCATCAGGATGCCGAAGCCGACCATCTGCCGGACAGCCTGGAGATCGTTCGTGAGGCGCGCCATGAGATCGCCGATGCGCTGGTGCTGGAAATACGCGAGATGCATGGTCTGCAGATGCGCGAGCAGGTCGTTGCGCATCCGGTACTCGATACGCCGCGATGCGTCGAGGATCCGCCACCGGCCAAAGCCGCGCAGCGAGCTCTCGATCGCCGACAGCACGACCATGAGCGCGGCGAGGCGCAGCACCACGTCCAGACCTGTGCCCTGCGTCAGCGCGTCGACGATCCGTCCGATGAGCAGTGGTGCCAGCACCGCCACGAACGCGGAGAGACCGACGACGGCGACGCCCACAGCGAGGCGGACCTTGTGCTGACCGAGATAGTGGAGGAAGGTGGCCCGCGGCGAGGTCACTGGAGACTGGATTTTAGCCGAACCGTGCGACCTCCGAGCCAGAGACCGAACACGACGACGGCCGCGAGGACGAACACCGGAGCGACTCCCCACACATCGGCCAGGGGTCCGACGAAGATCAGCGGCAGGAAGCTGAAGATCGACACGAGGACGTTGAGCACCCCGAAGACACGCCCCCGGATGTCATCGCGCAAGTGCTCCTGGAGCAGGGTCATCGCCGGCACGGTGATGAAGGCGTACGCCAGACCGAAGAAGAACGCGGTCACGCTGATCATGCCGACGAAGAACGGCAGTGCCTCACCGAGGACGCCGCCCAGTCGGGACGCGAAGACCTCCGCGAACGGTCGTGCCGCCGCCAGAGCGAGGAGCGCTAGTCCAACGACGAGGAGGCCCGTGCCGATGGCGTTCGCGCGGCTGATACGGGCGCCGATCACGTTGAGCAGGCCCAGACCGAACACGACGCCGATGCCGGCCGGGGCGACGAGCACCACGACGTTCCGCTCGCCAAGCTTCAGCACCTCGCGGACGAAGCCGGGCGCGAGCGCGCCCGCCACCGCGATCAGCGTGTAGGTGAGCGCGATGTAGACCATCGCCCAGGTGACGAGCGGCGTCCCGCGCAGGTAGTGGAACGCCTCCGAGATCCCCTGGCGAGTCTCGGTGAACGCGCGCTCCGCCAGCTCGGCGCTGATCAGGTGCGCGGCCTTCTGAGGGGGCGGCGACGGCGGCAACGTCGCACAGAGCACCGACGAGATGCCGAACATCGCGGCGATGACGGCCCAGAGGACCTCGAATCCGTAGAGGCTCACCGCGATCGGCGCAAGGATGATGAACCCGAGAAGGAACGAGCCGTTGAACGTGAACGTGAAGAGCGAGTTCGCGACAAGAAGATCGCGTTTGCGCACGATGCCCGGGATCGTCGCCGACTCCGCGGGCACGAAGAAGATCGTCACCGAGGCGACGAGGAAGTTCACGAGGTACGCGGTGGTCAGGCTCGTCCCGGCGAGAAGCAGCGGCAACACCGCGACGCCGCGCAGTGCATTGGTCACGACCAGCACGAACCGGCGGTCTGTGCGGTCGACGAGCACGCCCGCGCCGATGCCGAAGAGGACCGCTGGAATGATCGCGAGCAGGATCAGGAAGGACGACGACGTGTTCGAATGCGTGAGCTCGGCAACGAGGATGATGAGCGCCGACGTGACGGCGTTCGCGGCGGTCTGTGACAAGACCTGCGCCGCCCAGACGGCGAGGAATGCGCGATTGCGAAAGAGGCCGACGTGTACGGCCTCTTGGACCTCCGCCAATGGTCGGGCTTAGTCCGTCGGAGCCTGTGGCCCGCGCGAGACGAACCGCTTGATGTCGCGCTCGATGGACGAACGCGGCACGAGCACGCGGTGCTCGCAGGTGGTGCAGCGCAGGCCGATGTCCGCGCCCAACCGAACGATGCGCCAGGTGTTCCCGCCGCACGGATGCGGCTTGCGGAGGATCACGACGTCGTCGAGATACAGCGGAAGCGGTCCCTTTGCCCTCGCTGGTGCGATTCGCGTTTCGGTCATTCGCGCGAGTTTAGCCTCGCGGGTTATCGAAGCGGTGTCGTAAGCGCCGGCAGGTCGAGCGCCGACTCCCTGGTCACGTCGAACCGGGTGCCCTTATAGATGAGCTGGAACTGCCCGATGATCCCGCCGGTCCGTGTCATCGCGACATACATCACGTCAGTCGCCCCGACGGCGCGAACTTGCCAGGGACCGCGCACCGCCGCGCTGTCGACCGTGAGCGCGTGGTCCGGTGTCGCGCCGAACCAACTGCGCGGTCCGACACGAGCCGTGTTGACAGCGATCGCTTCCGCGCCCGCGTTGCGGAGCTCGTTCACGAGGTCCGACAGCGCGCGCTCATCGAACGTCCCCTCGACCCGCACGGTGATGCCCGGGCCGCTCACCGCGCTCATCCCCGCGAAGACACGAAGCTGGCCGAGCTGACGTTCTGCCTCGGTGAGCGAGCCCTTGCCGCTCGCGATCGCCTCGCGCGCGGTGTCGGCGCGGTGACGCAGGTCGAGGATCTCGTCTTTTATCGCATTGTTGCGCTCGGACAGGTTCGCGATGAGCGTCGTGAGCGACGCCGGCGTCTCGAGCTGCAGGCTCCGCGAGTAGACGTCCTGCGCCTGTATCTGCGTTACCGCGAGAACGCCTAGGAAGAGCGCGACGACCGTGACGGCGATGACGCCGGCGTTCGTTCTCATCGCGGCGTGGCGTATTTGACGTTGAGCGCGCCGCCGTACGACGGTACCCGCAGACCACTCGCGCGGCTGACACGGAAGCCTAGCCCGTACACGTCACGGCGCTGTTTGATGTCGCGAAGCTGCGTCGGGTCGTCGTACGTGGCGAGCAGGTCGTTCTGCGGTCCGATGACCACGACGGAGAACGGCGGCGACATCAGCGTGCCGTTCACCATGATCGTCGAGCCGACGCAGTAGATGCTCGAAGAGCCGACGATGCGTTCGTCGTTCACGGCGATGGCTTCGGCGCCGCCCCGCCAAGCCTGATTCACGATGTCGGTGAGGTCGGTGTTGTGGCAGATCGACTTCTCGATGTCCTTCGCAGCCGACGCGCCGCGCGCGTCGTCCAAGGTGATGATCACGCCATCGCCGGTGCGCTCGTTCAGACCCGCGACGAGCTTCAGCTCGTCGATGCGTACCTGGAGGTCCTTGGCGGAGCCGCTCTGTGTCGAGGCGCTCGTCTGGATCTGGTCGAGCTCCGCGCGCAGGTCGGCGAGCTGCGCTTTGAGCGTGTTCTGCTCGTTCTGCAGCGTCTTGGCCGCGTCGAGCAGCGGGGTGTTGTACCGGACCGTCAGCTCGTTGCGGTCGGACTGGGTTCGCCACTGCACGCTGACGAGCAGGCCAAACAGCACAGCGGGAAGGAGCAGCACAAGTGAGTGCGCGAGACGGGTGCGTTCGGCGGAGGCCATTGTCGTCACTTGAAAAGTGTCACACACCTATCAGCGGCCACCGCCCGAACGGCGGTCCCCCGCGAGGGTGATGGCCACGCCGGGCCCGCAGCGCCAGATTCATAGCGGGTGTTTGGGATGAATGTCGGCGCTTTGCGCAACGAGCGTCTGTCCGCAAAGTCGGACGAATGCTCCCTGTGCAACGCACCGCACCCTAAGAGCGGCGAGCCCGCGAGCTCTGTCAAACAGCGCACCGATCTCCTTCCCTGGACGGTCGTCGTGACCGCCGCGGTGGTCATCACCGCGATGGGTGCGGGTGTCGAGCGCTGGTTCGGTGTCGGCGCGGTCAGCGGACTCCTCGCTGGTATCGCTTGCGCCTGGGTCAGCTTCCAGGCAGCCCGCCGCAATCGCGGTGCCGCCCACGCACGGGAGCTGACCGCGCTGGCGGAGGAATCGGACATCCGGGTGAAGAGCGTCATCACACAGTTCGAATGGGCGGTCAACGACGTCGTGAAGCTCAAGCGCGACGCCGAGCGCGCGCAAGGCGCGGCCGACGCCCTCATGGAGCGGTCCCGCGAGCGCGAGCGCTACGTGAAGAAGCTGGAACGCCAGGTCTTCGAGCTCCACCAGCAGGCGGCCCGCTCCCCACAGTCGGCCGACGCCCCAGCGACGGAGAATGAGTTCGACGGGCCGGACGGCAGCCACGTGCCGTTCCGGTGGGCGCTGCACATCGACGGAACGAAGGCGACCCTCGAGCTCGAGACCGGCGTGACGCTGCTTCGCCCTTCGCGAGTGCGGATCGTCGACCGTGACGGCCAGGTCATGGCGGTCAGCGGTGTCGCGGTCCTGCTCGCAGACGGCAGTTACGGCTTCACGGTCGAAGGGCCACCCATCGACCTCCTGAGCGACCTTGACGCCCGGCGTGAACCGAACTACCTCATCGAGGCGCTGGTCCAGTACGAATGGAAGCCGACCCGCCTGGAGGACTCCGGGCGCCGCACGCGGATCGTGGCGGACAACCAAGGAAAGTTCTACCGGGTGGCGGACGCCGCTGACGCCGCCCAGGTCTTCGCCTCGCAGCCGCGCCGCGCGAACCTCAACTGACCGGGAATTCCACCCTCTCCCAAGCGCGTTGTGCCAGCGATGGCCAACGCGCGCCCTGGAGGCTGGAACGACCGGGTCATCGAGCAGTTCCGCGCCAACGGCGGGCAGATGACGAGCGGGCCATTCACTGGTCGCACGCTCCTCTTGCTGACGACGAAGGGCGCGAAGACCGGGGCGCAGCGGATCTCTCCGCTCGTGTTCTCACGTGACGGCGACCGCTTCGTGATCGTCGCCTCGAAGGGCGGCGCGCCGTCCCACCCAGGCTGGTACCACAACCTCCGCGCGCATCCCGAGGTGACGATCGAGGTGGGCAAGGAGAAGTTCCGCGCTCGCGCGCGAGTTGCCGATGATTCCGATCGGCGGCGCCTCTACGACAAACACGCCGAGCGGATGCCCGCGTTCTGGGACTACGAGAGGAAGACGACTCGCAAGATCCCCGTGGTCGTGCTCGAGCGCATCTAGCGTTCGCGCGCGTTGACTGCGGTGCGTTTCTCTTGTGCCAGGGATCGCGTGTTAGCGCGTGCGGATCGTTACCGAATACACGCGATTCGGGTCGGCGCAGGGTGCACTGGCGCTCCGGCAACTGGGCGTGCCGGTGGCGCTCAACTTGGTCTCGCCGTTGCGGACCAGTTTGTAGAGCCAGAACTGCGCCGTAAACCCTTGCCCCTGGAGCGGTCCGTATTGCTGAAGCTGCAGGAAGGCCGGATCCACATCGACCTTCCACGCCCAGCCATCATCGAGAACGAGACGAATGAGATCCGTGTCGGCGTCTACCGTCACGATCTGGCCATTGTGATCGGGGATAAGGCCGAAGCCCTTGCCCGCAGAGACCGCACGGCTGGGTTCTGACATCGGTGTCGCTGGGATCGGACCGACACTCACTGTGACGCAGCCGCTAAGGACGAAGCCCGATAACACGATCAATAAGGCCGACAGACGCATGCCCATCACACAGTCGATCAACGTACAGTCGGCGTGTCCATCACGGTACGCATGCGTACTTGGACCGGTCCGCCGCCCTTGCGGACCAAAGCCGCACTGTTGCTGCACCGTGCGGC
>Ga0209470_1001210_pt1 | contig 19407 bp, 17 predicted proteins | sample GraSoiAngelo_125_FD_185882 | JGI IMG/M metagenome (GOLD analysis project Ga0209470, IMG submission 185882) | Grasslands soil microbial communities from the Angelo Coastal Reserve, California, USA - 14_0927_05_40cm (SPAdes) (version 2) | ecosystem: Environmental > Terrestrial > Soil > Grasslands ... | reverse complement strand
ACTACGTCTCGGGCGACGCGCTGAGCTACTGGCGATCGACCTCGGGCTTCGAGGTCGACTTCGTGATCGGCGATCACACCGCGGTCGAGGCGAAGGCCAAGGAGAACGTCTCGCCCCAGGACCTGAGGTCACTCGTGGCCCTGGGGGAGGAAGGGAGGATGCGCTCGCTCGTCTGCGTCAGCCTCGAGCCACGGCGACGCCGGGCCGGCGAGATCACGATCCTTCCGTGGCGCGCCTTCCTGGACGCGCTGTGGGGTGGAGAGTTCGAGGCGTAGGAGTCATCCCCCCGCCAGCGCCCTCGTCACCGCCACCGCCCGCTCGCGGTTCATCTCCCCCAGGATCGCGCCGATCTGCTTCTCCTTCATGCAGCCGAAAATGCGCGCCGCGGTCGCGTCGTCCAGCCGGTCGATGATGGGCGCCGCCTCCTCCGGCCGCATGCTCTGGTAGATCTTCGTGACCGCCACGCCGCAGCCGGCGGTCTCGCCCGACGGCACAGCCCCGCCCCCGCCCTCGACCCGCCCCGCCGTCTCCGCCAGCGCCTGCTCGAGCGCCTTCACCGCCGCCTCGCGCGTCGCCAGCGCCTGCTCGCGGCGATCGAGCTCCTCGCCGCGCTGGCGCACGGCCTCGAGCAGCTCGCGGAAGCCGCGGCTCCTGGCGAAGAGGTCGGGCGCGACGGGGGCCTCGGCGACCGGCCGCTCGGCGCGCGCCACACTCGTCCACCACCAGGCGCCGAGGATGACCGCCTTCACGGCCAGGCCCGCGAGCACCCCCACCCGTACCCATCGCATGGCACCTACCTCCGTTCGCTCAGGCGCGAAACCAGCCGAAGTCCAGGTCGACACCCTGCACCGCTACTCCGTGGCGCGCCCGAGCGCGCGCTCCGAGCGCTCGAGCTGCGTCTCGACGCCGATGTCGACCTCGCCGAAGCGGCTCTCGATGACGCAGCCGCCGGCGGGCAGGCTCGGGTCCTCCACCAGCTCCAGGTCCTTCACGTCCTCGAGCGAGGCGCGCAGCGCGGCGAGCGAGCCGCGCAGGAACGCCATCAGGGGCGGCGGGACGCGGAGCACGATGCGCTCGCGGTCGACGGCGCGCTTGACGGCCGCGCGGATCATGCCGAGCCAGATCTCGGGCCGCTCCGCCAGCTCCTGCTGCACGACCTTGCGTACGACGCCGAGCGCCAGCTCGAGGAGCTCGCGCTCGTAGCGCTCCTTCAAGCGCGTGCGGAAGCCCGCCAGCTCGCGCAGCGAGCCGGCGAACGACGTGCCGACCGTCTCGAGCTCGGCGCGCGCCTCCGCCCGCCCGCGCTCGACCCCGGCCTGGAAGGCCCGCTCGATCTCCTCGGCCGAGGGACCGGGCGGCGATGCGGCGGCGGCCTCGGGGATCGCGGCCGCCGGGGGCGGCGGGCCGAAGGGCCCGAAGACCTTCGGCACGGCCTCGGCGAGCGGCGCGAAGCTAGACGACGACATCGCTCTCGCGCGCGCCGAGCGTGATCCGCTGCTCGGCATCGAGGCGGCGCGCCGCCGCCACGATGCGGGCCTGCGCCTGCTCGACGTCCTTCAGGCGGACCGGCCCCATCATACCCATGTCCTCCTGCAAAATCTCCACCGTGCGCTGCGCGAGGTTGCCGAACAGCTTCTCGCGCATGGCGGGGCTCGCGGTCTTGAGCGCCAGCATGAGGTCGTCGCGCGCGATCTCCTTGAGCAGCACCTGCATGCCGCGGTCGTCGAGGCGGAGCAGATCCTCGAAGCTGAGCATCAGCCCGCGGATGGCGTCGGCCACCTCGGGCGCGCGCGCCTCCAGGTGCGCGAAGATGCGCGCCTCGACCGTCTCGTCGGCGACGTTCAGGATGTCCGCGACCAGCTTGGCGCCGGGGAAGCCGGTGCGCGGTGCTGCCCGCGCGAGGCCCTGCACCTGCCCGGCGAGCACGTCGCCCACGTCGGCGAGGAGGTCCTCGGGGACGCTCTGCAGATCGGCGATACGTTCGGCGATCTCGGGCTGGAGATCCTCGGGGAGCGCGGCCAGGACCTCGGCGGCCTTGCGCGCACGGAGGTTCGCGAGCACGAGCGCTATCACCTGCGGGTGCTCGCGGCCGAGCACCTGGGCGAGCGCGGCGGGCGCCACCGGGTCGAGGCTCGCGGCCAGGAACTCGCCCCCGGCCTGGCCTGCCCTCCCCGCCGGACGCTCCTCGCGCGCGCCCGTGAGCGCCGCCGTGATCATCTGGCGCGCGAACTGCTCGCCGTCGATCAGGAGCCCCTCGCGCTCGGTGAGGCGCCGCGACGCCTCCTCGTGCACCGCCGCCGCCTGCGCGCGCGGAATCGAGCGCAGGCGCGCGATCGCGGCGGAGACCTGGCGCGCCTCGGGCTCGGAGAGGTGGCGGAAGACGGCGGCCGCGGCCTCGGGGCCGAGCGTGGTGAGCAGGATCGCGGCCTTCTCGACCCCGAGCACCCTCAGCCCTCGACCGCGCGCGCTCTCTCGCGCAGCCACTCTCGCACCAGCTGCGCCGCGCGCTCGGGGTTCTGCTGCGTGAGCGCCAGGTTCTCCTGCGTGAGCTGCGCGGTGGCGGCCTCGGGGAGCGCCGCGCGTCCCTCGCCGCCGCGCGCCGCGAGCCCGAGCACGAGCGGGCGCACCACGTAGAAGAGCCCGGCGGCCACCAGGCCGACGGCCAGGAGCCGCATGAGCAGCGCCGGAAGCCAGGTGCCGAGCGTGGCGAGCACGCCCTCGCCGCTGGCCCCCGGCTCCGTCTGGAAGGGCGCGCTCGTGAGCTCGATCCGATCGCCGCGTTGTTCGGAGAAGCCCACCGCGTTCTTCACCAGCTCCTTCAGGCGGTCGAGCTCCTCCGCAGGCCGCGGCGTGAACTTCCGCGCCGCGCCCACGCCCGTGTAGGTCCCGTCGATCAGCACCGCGACCGAGAGCTGCTTCACCACGCCCGCGGGCGCGACCGTATGCGACACGACCTTCGAGACCTCGTAGCTCTGGCTCTCGTCGCGCCGCTCGGTGCGCGGGCCCTCGGGCTCCGTCGTCGCGGCGGGGTCGTTGGTCAGCTTCGACGGCACCCCCGGCGCGCCACCCCCGGTGCGAGCGCCGGTCGTCTGCTCGCGCGTCGTCCGCTGTGTGCGCAGCGCCGTGCGCTCGGGGTCGTAGGTCTCCTCGGTGCGCTCGACGCGCGCCACCTCCAGGGTCGCGGCTACGCGCGCCACCGCCTTGTCGCGGCCGACGACGGCGGCGAGCATGCTCTCCACCCGCTCGGCGAGCTGGCGCTCGATCGACGCCTGCATCTCGAGCGCGGTGCTCGAGGCGCCGACCGTCTCGCCGCCGCGCCGGTCGGTGGTCAGCATGCGCCCGCTCTCGTCGACCACGGTGACGCCGTCGGCCGCGAGGCCCTCGACGCTCGCGGCCACCAGGTGCACGATGCCGTCGATCTGCGCCGCCGAAAGGGCGCGGCCCGGGGCGAGCTTCACCATCACGGAGGCCGACGGGCGCCGGTCCTCACCCACGAACAGCGAGCGCTCCGGGAGCGCCAGGTGGACGCGCGCCGACTCGACGCCGCCGAGCCGCGAGATGGTGCGCCCGAGCTCGCCCTGGAGGGCGCGCTGGTAGTTGAGCCGCTGGAGGAAGTCCGTCTGCCCGAGCGTCTGGCGGTCGAAGAGCTCGAAGCCGACGCCGCCGCCCTCGGGGAGGCCGCGGCTCGCGAGCGCGAGGCGGAGCTCGTACAGCCGCTCGGCGGGCACCAGGATGGCGCGGCCGCCGTCCTCGAGCCGGAAGGGCACCCTCTCGGCGCCCAGCGCCTCGACGATCGCGCTCGCGTCCTGCTCGGCCAGGTTCGTGAACAACGGGCGGTAGAACGGCTGCTCGACCCACCAGGCGAGCGCGAGCACGACGACCAGCGAGCCCACGCCAGAGGCGAGGACGAGCCGCCGTGCCGGCGGCTGCGCCCGGAAGAAGTCCACCAGCCGGGCCGAGAGCTCTCGGAGTCGCGCCGTCATCGCTTACACCTGCATTTTCTGCAGCGCGTTCACCCCGCCGTCGCCTCAGCTTCCATGCCCCGCACCGCGCTTCTCGAGCGCGCGGCCCACCCGGCGTGCGAGGTCGTCGTCCGTCGCGCGCAGCGCGGCCAGCGCCGCGGTGGCCCGCGCCGGCTCGCCGCGGGCGTGCGCGATGCGGACCAGCCCGGCCGCGGCGCGCATGCGCTCGGGCGCCGTGGCGCCCGCCGCGAGCGCACGCGCGTAGGTGTCCGCGGCCGTGTTCCACGCCCCCTCCCCCGCCGCGGCCGCCGCCGCGGTGAGGAGCACACTCGCCGGCGGCGCCGGCGCCGCCTGGAGGAGCGCGCTCGCCTGGGCGGCGCCACCGGGCGCACCGAGGAGCGCCGTCGCCACCTCGGCGCGGACGCCCAGGTCGTCGGCGGCCGTCGCCTCCGCCACCGCGCGCTCGAGGTCGCCCGCGGCGAGCGCGACCCGCGCGCCGAGGCGATGCGTGCGTTCGGCGAGGTCCGGACGGAGCCCGCTCGCCTCCAGCCGGGCGAGGAGCTTCCGGGCACTCCCGAGGTCGCCGCTGGCGAACGCCTCCTCGGCGAGCGTCACTGCGACGGCCGGCTCACGTGGCCCGTCCGCACGCGCCCCCAGCACGCGGAACGCGGCGCGGTGGAGGCCCAGGCGGCCGAGCGCGTGCGCGACCGTGGCACGGCCCGCCGGCGCCGCGCTCTCCTCCACCTCGGTCGTGTACGCCGCGTAGACGGTCGCCACGCCGGCCGCATCGCCTTGCGCGTCGAGCGCCGCGAGCCAGCGCGCGAGGATCTCCGCACGGCGGCCCGCGGCCTGCGCCGCCCCCTCGGGACCGAGCGCCGCGGCGCGGGCGAGGAGCGCGAGCGCCTGCTCGAAGCGGCCCGCGCTGGCCGCGACCTCCGCCGCCTCGCCCAGGACGACGGCGCGGAGCGCGTGCGGCGCCGGCGTGGCGGCGAGGTCGGCGAGCGCCTGCACCGTCCGCTCGGGCGTGCGCTCCGCCTCGAGGAGGGCGAGACGCATCTTCGCCTCGACGGCGAGCGCCGGTGCGGGCCGCTGCGCGAGCGCCTGCTCGTACTCCGCGCGCGCGCCGGCGGCGTCCGCGGCCAGGCGCCCGGCGAGGAGGCGCAGCCGCGCCTCGTCGTCCGCCGCGCGCGGCATGTGCCCGGCATGCGCGAGCACGCGGCGTGCCCCGTCCACGTCGCCGGCGAGCGCCAGCGCCTCGGCGTAGTCGAGCGGGAAGCCGGGGAGCGCCCGCAGCTCCGGGCAGGTGCCGGCGACGCCGCGATACGCATCCGCGGCCGCCGCGGGCGTGTCGGCGGCCCGCGTCTCGGCAGCCGCCTCGAGCGCGGCGCGGCAGCGAACCTGGCCGCACGCGTGCGCGAGCACCGCCTCGACGATGCGCCGCGCCTCGCGCGGACGGCGCCGCAGGCGGAGCGCCGCCGCCTGCCCGAGGCGCGCGTCGTCGAGCAGCGGGCTCGCGGGGAAGCGGCGCACCAGCTCGCGGAAGGCGGCGCCCGCCTCGGGCGTGAAGCCGAGCGCGAGCTCGGCCTGGCCGAGCAGGAACCAGGCGCGCGCCGCGTCGGCGAAGTCCGGCGCCTCGCGCAGCGCGTGCTCGTAGGCCGTGGCGGCGCTTTCGTAGTCGCCGCCGCCCGCGGCGGCGCGCAGCAGGGTCAGGTCCGCGGCGAGGAAGAGCGCGGCCTCCGAGCGCGGCTCGCTGCGCGGCCCGGCGTCGGGCGCCCGGCCAGCGCGCACGCGCGCGAGCGCGTCGCGCCATGGGGCGGCGTCGGCGTCGCCGTAGAGCGGCTCCTTCAGCGCGGGCCAGACGAAGAGCACGGCGCCGCGCGGTGTGACCGACGACGCGGGGAGAGACGAGGCCTCGCAGCCCGGTCCCTCCGCCGCGTCGCGCGCGCGCGGGCCGTCCTCCTCCGCCCTGGCCGTCCACACCGCCGCCACCACGACCAGCGCCAGGGCACCACACCGTCCCGCACCACGTACCCGCCGCACGGACGGTGCGTCAGAGCAAAGCATGTGCCACGCGCGGCAATTGTTGCCGGGCGTGCGCGCGCTGCCGGGACGTGCGGCGGCCGGCGGGCGGGCTGACACTCCGAGCCAGAACTCTGACCGCGTCAGTTCAGCAGCGAGGCCGCCGCGCCGGGACCCGGCATGGTCACGATGCGCACGCGCGCCGCGGCCGCCTCGGCGCGACGCAGCGCGCCCTCGCGCGTCTCGTCGACGGCGATCACCACACCCCCGTGGCAGCCCCGGCCGCCGGGCGGACCGATGCGCTGTCCCGGCGTCGCGACCACCTCGAGGAGCGCGATGCCCTCGCCCGCCGCCGCCTCGGCCGCGCCGCGCACGCTGGTCACGGTGCCCGGGGCCGGGAGCAGGAAGCGGCGCGCGACGCCCTGGCACCAGCGCGCTCGGAGTGCACCCGGCTCGGGCGTCTCGCCGAGCGCCAGGCGGATCTCCGCCGCGACCAGATCGACACCCGTCGCGAGGGGGACCTCGTGCGTGCCGACGTAGCCACCGGAGAGTCCGGTCCCGAGCTCGACGAGCACCGGCCCGCGCGGGCCGAGCACCACCTCGACGCTGAGCGTGCCGGCGCGCATGCCGAGCGCCGCCGCGGCGGCGGCCACGGTGCCCGCGATGCGCTCGGCCGCCGCCGGGTGCGCGGCGGACGGCAGCGTGCTGCCGCGCTCGACCACGAAGGGCGCGAAGCGCTCGAGCACTTCGTCGTCGCGGTCGGCGAGCGCGACCGTGGTCGCGCGTCCGTCGACGACGATCGCCTGGGCACGCACCCGCGCCCCCGCCACCTGCTCCTCGACCATGACGCTCCCGCCCGGCGACGCGGCGGCCGCCACCTCGACCGCCCAGCGCGGATCGACGTCCGGCAGGAGGCGCAGCGCGAGGGCGCCGTCCACGGGGCGAAGCGCCAGCGGCAGCTGGGTGCGTGCCGCGAGCGCCTCGAGCGCGGCCGGCCCCTCGACCGGAGCACACCATGGCACCGCGACCCCCCGGGCGCGGAGCCGCGCTCGGAGCGCCAGCCGGTCCGCCGCCAGCGCCGCGGTCGCGGGCGGAATGCCCGCGAGGCCGAGGGCCTCCGCCACCGCCGCCACCGTGCGCGCCACCTCGGCGCCGACGCCGATCACGCCGTCGATGCGTGTCCGCTGCGCGTAGGCGCGCGCCGCTTCCACGCTCGCCTCCGCGTCCGCGGTGGGTGCGAGCAGGCCCGCGTCGGCCTGACGGAAGCCGGGCGCGTCGGGCGCGCCGTCGGAGACCAGGACGCGAAGGCCCATGCGCCGCGCGGCGGCGATGATCGGCATCGCCTCGCGCGCCCCGGACACGACGAGCAGGGTCTTTGCCGGCGCGCGCTCGGTCTGCATGGCTAGGCGCGCTCGGCAGCCCCGCGGCGGGAGCCCGCCTCGTGCATGTATCGGGCGCGCGCGGCGCGGACTTGAGGCGCGGCGACTTGGGGCGCGGCCTGACGGCCGCGAGCCTGGCGTGCTAACCAGGGGGCGTCATGCGCTCCCGCGAGGCGACGATCGCGGCCGCGGCGCGGGCGGTGGGCTTCTCCCACGCCGGCACGGCGCCGCTCGCTCCGCTCCCGGTGGGCGCCTTCCTCGAGGCGTGGCTCGCGGCGGGCCGCGCCGGCGAGATGGGCTACCTGGCAAGACGCACGGCGGAGCGGATCGACCCGCGCGCGGCGCGTCCCTGGGCGCGCGCCGTCATCTCCCTCGCCTACCCCTACCGCCCGCCCCCTCCGCCGCCCGGCGACTGGCGCGCGACGCTCACCGGCCGGATCGCCGCCTACGCGCTCGGCGAGGACTACCACGCGCGCGTGGGCGCGCTCCTGGACGCGCTCGCCGCGCGCCTCGCCGCCGCCTTCCCCGGCGCGCGCTTCCAGGGCTACGTCGACACGGGCCCGGTGCTCGAGCGCGAGTGGGCGATGCGCGCCGGCCTCGGCTGGATCGGCAAGCACACGCTCCTCCTCGACCGCGCCGCCGGCTCGTACTTCTTCCTGGCCGAGCTGTTCACCGACCTCGAGCTGGCGGCGTCACCGCTGCCCGCCGATCACTGCGGCACCTGCGCCCGCTGCCACGCCGCCTGCCCGACCGGCGCGCTCGGCCCCGGCTACACGATGGACCCGCGCCGCTGCCTCTCGTACCTAACGATCGAGCACCGGAGCGCGATCCCGGCCGAGCTGCGCCCGCATCTCGGCAACTGGATCTTCGGCTGCGACCTCTGCCAGGAGGCGTGCCCGTGGAACGCCGACGTGCGCGACGCCGCCGGCGCCGAGGCGCTGGCGCCGCACCTGCCCTCGCTGCTCGCGCTCGACGAGGCGGGCTTTCGCGCGCGCTTCGGGAAGACGGCGGTGGCGCGCGCGAAGCGGCGCGGGCTGCTGCGCAACACAGCGGTGGCGCTCGGCAACAGCGGGAACCCCGACGCGCTGCCCGCCCTCGCCGCCGCGCTCGCCGATCCCGAGCCGCTGGTGCGCGGGCACGCGGCGTGGGCGCTCGGGCGCCTCGGCGGCGCGTCGGCGCGGCGCGCCCTGGAGGCGGCACGCGAGAGAGAGACGGACGGTGGCGCGGCGGCGGAAATCGGGGCGGCGCTCGCCCTGCCCTAACCCGCCGGCATCGGGCTGCCACGTTACGGGCCCGCCCGGACATGGTCGCGCGCTGCTCGACACTGGCACCGGTGAAACGGACACTTCTGCCCAGCGTGGCCGCGCTTCTCTCAAATTGCGGAGAGCTCGGGCTTCGCGTCACTCGATGAGGCGGCGCTGGTCGCAGCGCAGCGGTCCCGGATGCGCCCCGCATACGTCGGCAACCGGCCCATCGACTCCAAGGTCGAAGCGCCCTATCGCTTCGTGCTGAAGGACGGCTCCCCTCCGCCGCGATAGGGTTCGCGGCGGACCACGGGGGGCCCATTGGCGCGCGCCCCTAGCCCCGCTCGCGCGCGATGACGGCGCGCTCCTCGGCGTTCATCTTGTCGCGGATGCGCGAGCCCTTGCCGAGCTGGCGCACGCTCGGGGGCCCGCCTTCCGAGAAGTACTCCTCGTAGGGTTGCGCCGCGATGTAGTGATCGGGCTTGCGGTCGCCGATCTCGACGCCGAGGAGCCGCTCGACCAGGTCGACGTCGTACATCCGGACGGCGTCGTAGTCGGTCAGGAGCGCGCACACCTCGACGCAGATGTAGCAGCCGATGCACTCCTGGAAGCGGTCCTGGACCGGCTGCTGGCCGCGGCCGGGCAGGCTCCCCGGCGCCAGGTACTCGATGCACGCGACCGGGCAGAACTCCGGACACTTGCCGCACGGCCAGCAGAGGTTCACGTCCATGAAGGCGACCTCGCGCGGCCGCTTCTTCTTCTCGCCGATCTCGTCGGGCGCGTCCGGGACGCGCTCCTCCTTCAGGCGGCGCTTGATGATGTCGATGGCGGACGGCATGGGCGTGGCTGGACGCGGGCCCGCTTCAGCCCACCAGCGGCTGCCCGACCGCCGGATCGACGCCGAGCGCGCCGAGGAGCCGATCCCGCACCATGGCCGCGGCGCGCTCGCGCGCCGCGGGGTCGTCGCCGACGTGCAGGCGGCCGCCCGCGATCATGTCGTGGCCGCCGGCCGAGCGGCTGCCGAGCACGCGCTGCAGGAGATCGCCGGCGTTCACCTCGCGGTCGGTGGTGCGGATCGAGCAGTGGAGGCAGCTCCCGAAGGTGCCGATCGCCGCCGCCCACTCCACCTGGTCCAGGCGGAGGAGGAAGTCCGCCACCTCGGCCACCATGTCGGGGTACTGCACCTCGCCGAGCATCGAGACGACGACCTTGTCGTAAAGCGCGGCGCGCTCGATCGCCTCGCGAAAGACGCGGAAGTACTCGCGCGGCACGCGCGCGTTCTCGATCTTCGCCAGCCGCCGCTTGTTGGTGTACGGATAGAGGAAGTGGCTCGCCTCGATGTCGGCGGCCGTCGCCTCGCGCCCCAGGTCCTGCGTCTCGGCGGAGATGCCGTAGAAGAGCGCGGTCGCGATCTTCGGCTCGGGCACGAGCTTCGACTCGCGCAGGTACTCGGTCACGATGGTCGAGGTCGCGCCGTACTGGTCGCGCAGGTCGAGGAACGGCACCCCGGGGTAGTCGCCGTACGCCGGGTGATGGTCGATCACGGCGACCGGCACGATGCCCTCGGGCAGCGAGTTGTTGATGCGGCCGGGCTGCGTGTCGACCAGCACGACCGCCGTGCTGCCGTCGAACGCCACCTCGCCCACCGGCACGAGCGTGATGTTCAGGTAGGTGAGCATGGCGCGGTTCTCGGCCCGCCCCACGATGCCGCCGAGGACGATCTGCGCCTCCTTCCTGGCGAACGCCGCGACCAGGTACTTGAGTGCGGCCGCGCTCGCGAGCGCGTCGGGATCGGGGTTGTCGTGCGGCAGGATGACGAGCGGCCCCGGGCGGTCGAGCACCCCGAGCAAGCTCGTCACGGCGCCGCGGCTGGCGGCGATAGCCATGCAGCGGTGAATGTTGTCATCCGGCGCGCCGGCTGTCCATCGCCCCTTCGGTGGATGCCCCTCGGATGGCGCGCCCCCGAACCGTCTGGTAGCTTGGCTCGATGGAGGTGGTGAAGCCGGAGCGGTTCTTCCACGAGCGCTTCGGCCTCTCCGACCGCGCGCTCGAGCGCGTCCTCGGCACGGCGCTCGGACGGCGCGCCGACTGGGCCGACCTCTACTTCGAGTTTCGCGTGAACCAGACCGCGTCGCTCGAGGAGGGCGCGGTCAAGAAGGCCACGCGCAACGTGAGCCAGGGCGTCGGCGTGCGCGTGGTCGCCGGCGCGCGCAGCGGCTACGCGCACTCCGACGAGGTCTCGCTCGAGCGTCTCGAGCTGGCGGCGCGGGCGGCCGCTACCATCGCCGAACAACGCGGTGCGGCGATCGCGCTGCCCGCCACCCGGGCCACCGCCGCGGCGCACGACCTCTACCCGGTAGCCCGGCCGCCCGTCGACACGCCGACCGCGGACCAGGTGGCGCTGCTCCAGCGGCTCGACGCGGTCGCGCGCGCCACCGACCCCTGCATCACGAACGTGTTCGCCGGCATCGCGATCGAGCACCGCGTCGTCCTGGTGGTCACCTCCGCGGGCGCGGTGGTGGGCGACGTGCGGCCGCTCGTGCATTTGAGCGTCACCTGCATCGCGGAGCGCGGCGGCCGGCGCGAGCAGGGCAGCTACGGGGGCGGCGGGCGCTACGCGTTCGACACCCTGCTCGACGGCCGCGCCGAGCGCTTCGCGCGCGAGGCGGCCCGGCAGGCGCTCACCAACCTCGCGGCCGCGGACGCGCCGGCGGGCACGATGACGGTCGTCCTCGGCCCGGGCTGGCCGGGCGTCCTCCTGCACGAGGCGATCGGCCACGGTCTCGAGGGCGACTTCAACCGCAAGCGCGTGTCCGCCTTCACCGACCGCGTCGGCACGCGCGTCGCCTCGGAGATGTGCACGGTGGTCGACGACGGCACCATCGCCGAACGCCGCGGCTCGCTCAACGTCGACGACGAGGGCACGCCCACGCAGCGCACGGTGCTGATCGAGCGCGGCATCCTGCGCGGCTATCTCCAGGATCGGCTCAACGCGGCGGCCATGCGCATGACGCCGACCGGCAACGGCCGGCGCGAGAGCTTCGCACACCTCCCCATGCCGCGCATGACCAACACCTTCATGCTGGCGGGCGAGGACGCGCCCGAGGACGTCATCCGCTCGGTCGACCGCGGGCTCTACGCGGTCTACTTCGGCGGCGGGCAGGTGGACATCACGAGCGGGAAGTTCGTCTTCTCGGCGAGCGAGGCGTACCTGATCGAGGGCGGCAAGGTGACGCGCCCGGTGCGCGGGGCGACGCTCATCGGCAACGGGCCCGACGTGCTGACGCGCATCACGCGCGTGGGCGCGGACCTGCGGCTCGACGAGGGCATCGGCACCTGTGGCAAGGACGGCCAGTCCGTGCCGGTCGGGGTCGGGCTCCCGACGGTGCGCATCGACGGCCTCACCGTGGGCGGCACGCAGGCGTGAGCGGGACCGACGGGAGCGCGCGCCCACCCGCGGGCACGGACGTGCGGGAGCTGACGCACGACCTGGTGGCGCGCGCGCTCGCGGCCGGCGCGCGCGCCGCCGACGCGATGGCGGCCGAGGGCGACGGGCTCGCGGTCGGCGTCCGCCTGGGCGAGGTGGAGAAGTTGAAGCGCTCACGCCAGCGGCGCGCCGGGCTGCGCGTCTTCGTGGGCGACGCGACCGCGATCGTGTCGACCGCCGACTTCTCGCCCGAGGGGCTCGCCGCGCTCGCCCGCGATGCGGTCGCGCTCGCGCGCGCGACCGCTCCCGATCCGCACGCGGGCCTCCCGGACCCCGCGGAGCTCGCCGGCGAGCAGCCGGACCTCGACCTCCACGATCCCGCGGTCGAGCGGCTCGAGCCCGAGCAGGCGCTCGCCTGGGCGCGTGACGCCGAGTCCGCCGCGCTCGCCGCCGCGCCCGAGATCACCAACTCCGAGGGCGCCGAGTTCGCCGCCGACGCCGGGCTGGTCGCCTACGCGTCGAGCCTGGGCTTCGTCGGCGCCTACGCCGGCTCCTCCGTCAGCCTCGCGGTCGTGCCGGTCGCGACCCGCGACGGCGCCATGCAGCGCGACTCGTGGTACACGGCGCACCGCAAGCTCGCCGGGCTGGAGCCGCCCGCGGAGGTCGGCCGCGAGGCCGCGCGCCGCACGCTCCGCCGCCTCGGCGCGCGCCGCCCGCCCACCGGCGAGTGCCCGGTCGTCTTCGAGCCCGAGGCCGCGGCGAGCCTGCTCCGCCACCTGGCGGGAGCCATCGCCGGCTCGGCGCTCTACCGGCGGATGTCGTTCCTGCTCGACCGGCTGGGCGAGCAGGTCGCCTCGCAGGCCGTCACCGTGGTCGACGATCCGCTCCGGCCCGCCGGCCCGGCGTCGCGCCCGTTCGACGGCGAGGGCGTCCGGCAGACCCGTCGCACCATCGTCGAGCGCGGCGTGCTCGTGAGCTACCTCCTCGATTCGTACTCGGCGCGTCGCCTGGGGCTCAGGACCACGGGGCACGCGGTGCGCAGCGTGGGCGACGCGCCCGGCGTGGCACCCACGAACTTCGTCCTCGAGCCGGGCCCGCACCGCCCCGAGGCGATCATCGCCTCGGTGCGCTCGGGGCTCTACGTGACCGAGCTGATCGGCTTCGGGGTGAACCCGGTGACCGGCGACTACTCGCGCGGCGCGGCCGGGCTGTGGATCGAGAACGGCGAGCTCGCCCACCCGGTCGAGGAGCTCACCATCGCGGGGAACCTGCGCGACATGCTGCGCGACATCGAGATGGTGGGGAGCGACCTCCGCGTGCGCAACGCGATCGCGGCGCCGACGCTCAAGATCGCGCGCATGACGGTGGCCGGGGCGTAGCGCCCCCGCTCAACCCTCGGCCCCGGGCTCCTCCTCTTCCTCCTCGTCGTCGTCGTCCTCGAGGTCGTCGTCGTCGTCCTCGAAGTCCTCATCCTCGTCGAGATCCTCGTCCTCGAGGTCGTCGATGTCCTTGTCCTTGTCCTTGTCCTCGTCCTCTTCACGCGCGTGGATGAGCCGCGCGAGCCGCTGTTGCATGCCGCACCCCCTGCTCGGAATCCTCGGGACCTGGGCGACTGCCTCACATCACATTTGCGCGGTTCTGTCCATGGCGCGACGCCCCTCGCCTTCCACCTCGAAGCCGAGCGCGTGGATCATGGCGAGCGCGTCCGCGTGGCGCTGGCCGGGCGTGGTGAGGTAGCCCTCCACGAAGATGGAGTTCGCGGCGAAGAGGGCGAGGCCCTGCGCCGCGCCGAGCGCGCGCTCGCGCCCGCCCGCGGCCCGGATCTCGGCGCGCGGGTTGGTGAGCCGGAAGAGCGCCAGCGCGCGCAGACAATCGGCCGCCGCCGGCGCGGGCCGCGCGCCGAGCGGGGTGCCCTCGATCGGGTGGAGGAAGTTGACCGGCAGCGAGGTGACCGCGAGCGCGCTGAGCTCGCCCGCCACCTCGATCAGGTCCTCGTGCGTCTCCCCCATGCCGATGATGACGCCGGAGCAGGCGCCGAGCCCGGCGCGCGTGCTGCCCCGCACCGTCGCCCTCCGGTCGTCGTAGGTGTGCGTGCTGCAGATCGCCGGGTAGAAGCGGCGGCTCGTGTTCAGGTTGTGGTTGACGAAGTCGACGCCCGCCTCGCCGAGCGTGCGCGCCTGCGCCTCCTCCATGATGCCGAGCGAGACGCACAGCTCGAGCTCGGGGAGCTCGGTCCGGATGGCGCGCGCGGCGCGCGCGAAGTGCGCGATGTCCGACGCGCTCGGCCCGCGCGCGCTCGTCACCATGCAATAGCGGCCCGCGCCGGTCGCGGCCGCGCGGCGAGCGCCGGCGACCAGGTCGGCGACGGGGAGGAGGCGGTAGCGCCGGATGTCGGCCGTCGACACCGCGGACTGCGAGCAGTAGCCGCAGTCCTCGGGGCAGAGGCCGCTGCGGGCGTTCTGCAGCACGCAGAGCTTGACGCGCCGTCCGAAATGCCGGCTGCGCGCCGCGAAGGCAGCCCACAGCACGGCGGGGAGATCCTCGTCCGGGCTCCCGAGCAGCGCGCGCGCGCCGTCGCGCGCGAGCGGCCGGTCGGCGAGCGCCTGCTCGGCGAGCCGCCGGTACGCTCCCGCGGCGGCCAGCGCCGCCGCCGTATCGTCGGGCCCGGTCATGCCTCCTCGTCGCGCGCTTCCCGACGGCCTCCTAGCTGGCCCGGCCCGCCCGCGCAACCGCCGTCCCTCCCCGGGTTGACAGGGCCGGCGCAAGGCCCGAGTATGCGTACGGGATACGCGAACTCCGACCCGGGAGCCGCCATGACCGCCACCGCCACCGCCGCCCTCGCCCCCACGGGGCACGAGCTCGAAGCGCTGCTCGCGCCGCTCGGCGATCGGCACTACGGCCCCGAACGCTGCGCCGCGCTGGCCGACGTCATCGCCGAGATCGGCGCCTTGAAGCGCGCCCGCAACGCCGTCGTCCTGGCGCACAACTACCAGCGCCCGGAGATCTTCGCGGTGGCCGACTTCGTGGGCGACTCGCTCGAGCTCGCGCGCCAGGCGACCCGCGTGGAGGCCGACACGATCGTCTTCTGCGGCGTCCACTTCATGGCCGAGACGGCCAAGATCCTGAACCCCACGCGGCGCGTGCTCCTCCCCGACCTGCGCGCCGGCTGCTCGCTCGCCGACAGCGTGACGGCCGAGGACCTGGCCGCGCGCAAGGCCGAGCTGCGCGCCGCCTACCCCGACCTCGCGGTGGTCGGCTACGTCAACACCACCGCGGAGGTGAAGGCCGAGTGCGACGCGTGCTGCACCTCCTCCAACGCCGTCCGCATCGTCGAGGCGCTCCCGAGCGAGCACATCCTCTTCGTCCCCGACCAGAACCTCGCCGGCTACGTCCAGTCGCAGACCCGGAAGGCGATCATCGCCTGGGACGGCAACTGCTACGTCCACCACCAGATCACCCCGCAGCAGATCGCGGCGGTGCGGAAGGCGCTGCCGCACGTGCGCGTGCTGGCGCACCCCGAGTGTCGGGCCGACGTGCTGGCGCTCGCCGACGCCGTGCTCTCGACCAGCGGCATGGTGCGCTACGCGAAGGAGAGCGCCGAGCGCGAGTTCCTGATCGTGACCGAGTGCGGGCTCTCGGACCGCCTCCTGCTCGAGGTCCCCGAGAAGAAGTTCTACAAGAGCTGCAAGCTCTGCCAGTACATGAAGATGATCACCCTCGAGGGGACGCGCGATGCGCTGCGCGCGCTGGCCCCGGAGATCACCATCCCCGAGGACGTGCGGGTGCGGGCGGCGGCCGCGCTCGAACGCATGCTCGAGCTGGGCGGGTGAGCCCGGCCGGCGGCGAGGCGCCGGCGGTCGCGGTCGACGTGGCGGTGTTCACGGTCCTCGACCGCGCGCTGCAGGCGCTGCTCGTGCGCGTCCGGCGCGGCGTGTTCACCGGGCGCTGGGCGCTGCCGGGCGGCCGGGTGCAGGCCGACGAGACGCTCGAGGGCGCCGCGCGCCGTCTGCTGGCCGCCGAGACGGGCGTGCGCGGCATCTACCTCGAGCAGCTCTACACGTTCGGCCACCCGGAGCGCGATCCGCACGGCCGGGTCGTGTCGGTCGCCTACTTCGCGCTCATCCCGCACGGCGGCCGCTTTCAGGATCGGGCGCGCGCGCCGTTCCCGGACGCCGCCTGGTGCCGGGTGGCACGCCTGCCACCCCTCGCCTACGATCACCGCGCCGTGGTCCGCACCGCCCTCGCCCGCCTGCGGGCCAAGCTCGCGTACACCAACCTCGTCTACACGCTCCTCCCGCCCAGCTTCACGCTCGGCGAGCTGCAGGAGATGTACGAGGCCATCCTCGGGCGCGGGCTCGACCGGCGCAACTTCCGCAAGAAGATCCTCTCGCTCGGGCTGCTCGCGGGCGCCGGCGGCGTGCGCCGCGGGCCGCACCGGCCGGCCGCGCTCTACGCCTTCCGCCGGCGCCGTCCGATGATGATCGAGATCCTTGCATGAGGCTCCGCCTCGGCCACCGCCTGCTCGCCATGACCCTCCTCCTCGCGCCCGCCGTCCCCGCCCCGGCCGCCGCGCATCCGACCTACAGCGTCGACTACCTGGTGCGCGTCTCGCGCCGCGACCCGGGCCGCGCGCACGTCCGCTGGCTGCTCGCCGGCATCGACGAGATCCGCTCCCTCCGCCTCGTCTTCCGCGACGATCGCTTCGCGGACCTGTCCGGCACCGGCACGCTCGCCCGCGACGGTCGCACCGTCGTGTGGACGCCGGGGGGACCGTACGCGCATCTCGGCTACACGGTGGCGATCGACCACCGCCGTCCGCCCGGGGCGCGCTTCGACAGCCACGCCGCCCGGGACTGGATCGCGACCCGCGCCCTCTATCTCTTCCCCGAGATCAACGTGAGCTTTCGCGAGGGCACGCGCGAGGCCGCCTCGCGCGCCCGCCTCGTGTTCCGGCTACCGCGCGGCTGGCACAGCGCGGCCGCGCTCGCGCCGCTCGAGGAGAACGTGTTCGCGGTCGACGAGCCCGGGAAGCGCTTCGACCGGCCGCGCGGCTGGTTCCTCCTGGGCCGCATCGCGCGCCATCGCCGTCGCATCGGGGGCATGGAGGTGACGGTCGCGAGCGCGCCCGGCTCGGGCCTCGACGCGCGCCGCCTGCTCCGGCTCTACGGCCGCACCGTGCCGCTCCTCGCCGGGCTCCTCGGCACGCCGCCCGCCCGCCTGCTGGTGGCGAGCGCCCCCGATCCCATGTGGCACGGCGGCCTCTCCGGCGAAGGCTCGTTCTTCGTGAACGGCCGCATCCCGCTTCGCTCCGCGGACAAGACGAGCAGCTACCTGCACGAGCTCTTCCACGTGTGGCAGCCGTTCCGCCCCGGCCCCGATGGGCGCTGGGTCTCGGAGGGCCTCGCCGAGTACTACTCGCTCGCGCTCCAGCGCCGCGCCGGGCGGCTCTCGCAGGCGAGCTTCGCGCGCGGCGTCGCCCTCTTCGCACGCTACGGCCGCTGGGGCCTCGATCTCTCGCGCACGCGCGAGCCGGCCGCCCTCAACAACAGCGCTCCCTTCGTCATGTGCTGGATCGACCAGGAGATCCGCAGCGCGAGCGGCGGGCAGCGCTCGCTCGACGACGTCGTGCGCCTTCTCACGCACGAGGAGCGCACGCTCACGACAGGGGGCTTCCTGCGCGCCGTGAACCGCACGGCGGGGCGGAACCTGAGCGCCCCGTTCGCGCGCCACGTCTTCCGCGGCGAGCGCCCTGCCGTCCGTCTCCTGGCCCGAGCGGCCGCGGACCAACGGAGCTGACGGCTCAGGCCGCGGTCCGGCCCTCGCTCGGCGCCTCGCCGCGCTGCTGGCAGATACGCATGATGCGGATGCGCGAGAGACCGAAGCGGGCCGCGAGCGCGCGATGCGTCCAGCCCTCGCCACGCAGGCAGCGGATCTCCCCGTCGCGCTCCGCCTTCATGCGGCTCGCGAGGCCGCAGGACAGGATCGAGGCCTTCGAGATGCTGATGCCGAAGGACTGCGCCACCACGCGCAACGGGCGTCCCTCCCGGATCATCTGCACGATCTCGTACTCCGCCGGGGTCTCCCGGCGAGTGCGCATGCCGCGACCGCCCGGCGGCACCTCGGGCAACGCCAGCGCGGGCGCGTCGCGCAGCAGCCGGCCGCGCAGGCTCGCGGCGTGGAAGCCAAGGGCATCGCACACGTTCTCGAAGGAGAAGGGCCAGCGCGAGTCGCCAGCCTCGATCCACTCCCGCGCCTCCGCGGCGAGCTGACCGCGCTGGCGCCGGGGCCCGACCTCGCCTACCAGGCAGTGGACCGCGTCCTCGAGGACGGCGCGCATGAGCGCGCGCTCACCGGCGGCCGGACCCGCCTCGGCCACCCTTGCGTTCTCCGCCTGCTCCGCCACATCCACATCAAACATTTCGGTATTTCCTCCTTCCTCGTCTGGGTAGGCTGCTGGCCTTCCCTGGGCAAAAAGCCTCGCGGAATGACGTGAGATATTAGGCCAAAAGTAGGTAGGCCCTGTCAACTAGGCCAGATAGGACCAAGGTCCTGATTTTGTCATTTCATCACTCGGGAACGGGAGTTTTGACCCCTCGGATGGATGATGATCAGGGCCCCGAGACGTGAGGCCGTGCCTCCAGTGAACAATCACTCACCCGTCCCTGGGGCCGAAACGGCGACAGCCGGCGGTGCCTGGCGTAGAATCCGCCGCGCGATGGCCGACGACTCCGGAAAGCCGCAGCACCAGTCGCTCGCCGCCTGGCGATGGGTAGCCGCGCCGCTCGCCGGCGATCGCTCGCTGCGCGGCCTCGCCGCGCTCAAGCGACTCAAGCCCGAGCAGCGCGAGGCGCTCGAGCGGTGCCTGGAGGTGCGCGAGTATCGCCGGGGCGAGCTCGTCTACCAGTCGGGGGAGGAGGCGCGCAGCCTCTACGTCGTGCTCGCGGGCGTGGCGCGTCTCTCGATCGCCTCGCCGAACGGCCGCCGTGTGCTGCTCAACCTGCTGCCGTCGGGAGAGATCTTCGGCCACAGCGCGCTGGTCGAGGCCGGGCACCCGCGCGTCTTCGAGGCGGCGGCGTACACCAACCTGCGCGCCGGACGTGTCAGCGCCGACGATTTCCTCGAGGCGCTCGCCGGCGACCGCGCGCGCGAGGTCGGTGAGGTGATCTCCTTCGTCACCGAGCGCTGGATCACGCTCGTTGTCCGGCTGGCGCGCTTCCTCGCCCAGGATCTCCGCGCCCGCGTCGCCTCATCGTTGATCGAGGCCGCGCGCGGCTTCGGGGTGCAGGACGCGCGCGGCCACGTGCTCTCGCTGCGCATCACGCAGGACGCGCTCGCCGACCTCTCCGCCGGCAGCCTGCGCAAGGTGAACGCCGTGC
>Ga0209470_1001209_pt1 | contig 19420 bp, 14 predicted proteins | sample GraSoiAngelo_125_FD_185882 | JGI IMG/M metagenome (GOLD analysis project Ga0209470, IMG submission 185882) | Grasslands soil microbial communities from the Angelo Coastal Reserve, California, USA - 14_0927_05_40cm (SPAdes) (version 2) | ecosystem: Environmental > Terrestrial > Soil > Grasslands ... | reverse complement strand
CGGGAGCATTGTCCAAGAGTACGCACAAACAACGCAGTATCATCCTTTCGTCGCCCCGAACGCACATAATCTTTGGTGGTTCATCACCGGTGGGCGGGGCTGGCAACATGACACAAATTTGATCGGACTAGTGAGCTTTCGGAGGGCCGGGCTCTTGACTTTTACCGCCGCGACAATGCTTTCGCTCACTCTTGTTTGGCGGGATCGGAGGTCGCTGTTTCTTGTGGCAGGATATCAAGCGCTCGCCTTTTTTATGCTCAATACCCAAATCCACGAGAACCATCTTCTGGCGATGTTCGCGCCGCTGGTCATTGCCGCCGTGTTGGATCGACAATTGTGGTGGTTCTATGGCGCATTGGTACTGACATCAGTAGCAAATATGACGTTGCACGATCCGAAGCTTTTCGCCTGGTTGGGGTATCCAAGTAACGAGATTTATGGTGGACCGGCCTTGGCAGTGCCCCGGTGGTTGAACGCAGCCGTTCAGACTATGTTGTTCATGGCTTTCACCCTCAGGCTTGTGATTCCTATAGCGACTGAGCTGCGGCTGACACGTACGCGAATCCAAGCTTGATTTAGCGCATCCAATGGAACGAGCCGAATATGCGACCATGTTCCGTGTCGAGGAGACGCATTGGTGGTATGGCGCTTTGCACCGGCTGATTTTTCAGGCGTTAGACGCCGAGTTGCCAGACTGGCGCAAGAAGAACGTTCTCGATGTTGGCTGCGGGACCGGCGCAATTCTAAAACAGCTCGGAAACCCGGAAAAAAATGTGGGCATCGATTTGGCGCCAGAGGCGATTTTATTCTGCCGTCAGCGTGGCCTTAATAATGTTCGACAAGGCGATATTCACGCGTTGCCATTTGCCGACGCTTCGTTCGACGCGGTAATCTGTTCCAGCGTTCTCTATCACGAATGGGTCACCGACGTTGAAGGCGCAGTCCGGGAGATGCATCGAGTTCTTAGACCTGGAGGGGTGCTGCTGATTAACGTTCCGGCTTTTCCATTTCTGCACAGCGCGCACGATGAAGCAGTCATGACCGCGCGGCGATTTAGAAAGCGGGGGATTCGACAGTTGCTCGAGAAACAGAATTTTAGGATTCGGCGCTTAACCTACTGGACAACATTTCTATTTCCGCTCGCCATAGCCGCTCGAACTTTCGGCGGGTCGAAGATGGGGCGGGATTTTGAAACCGATCATGCCTCGTTCACACAACGAGCTTTTACGCAAATCATGGCGCTTGAGCTGCGCCTGCTCCAAAGCATTTCACTGCCATTTGGTGTCGCATTGCTCGCAGTCGCTCGAAGGCAGAGCACAATGTGAGCGCCATATAGTTCAGTCTCGTGAAGCAAAAACGGAATGCGTTGATATTACTGATTGCGGCGACGGCGTATCTTCTTCTGCGTTGGCGGCTGCTGCTGAACCCGGGCATTACGTTCGACTTGGATTTGTACAAGGACTGGCTCTCCAAGGTGACGCAGTTCGGAGTATCGCAAGTCTATCGTACTTCGAGCATGGATTATCCACCGCTCTACGCCTACATCTTAGCGCCCTTCGGTTGGGCTTACTCCATGATGGCAGCGCACGGCATGGGCGGCCCGGTCGCACTTACAGCGTTTGTAAAACTCCCGCCCTTAATATTCGACCTAGGGATTGCGTGGTTGTTGTGGCGCTGCATGTCTTTGGAAGGCAAGCCGATTATCGTCAGAGCAGTCGTTGCAGCTGCTTATCTATTCAATCCGGCGGTTCTATTCCTCACCGCGTACTGGGGCGGTCCAGATTCTATCCATAGCTTTTTCATCCTGGCGAGTTTTGTTACAATGGCGTACGGCGCGAGATTCTGGTCTCCGTCTCAATCGTCGGGGGGCCGTCGCTTCGGAACGATTGGCTTGGCTTGGGGTTTTCTGGCCCTCGCCGCATTGATGAAGCCTCTTGGTTTACCCTACTTTCCGCTTCTACTTGTTTTCAGTGTAATGTTTTGCGGCGTCCGCGGAGCTGCCGTTGGGATGTCGGCCGCTCTCCTCGTGGGTGTGGTGATCTTTTCACCATTCCTAGGACATGGTGACGCTGTTGAAGTTTTCAAGCGTGTGCTCACAGACATCGGTGCCATGCCCTTTACGTCGTCTAACGCGCATAACTTATGGTGGTTGATTGGCGCCTGGTACTACTCGGAGGCGCCATGGATCGGTCCGCTTACGCCGACACACATCGGTCTAATTTTCTTCGTGCTCTCTTATGCGGCTCTATCCTGGAAAGCTTACCGCCAATACAAGTTGCAGGGTCGTGTCCTTTCGCCGCAACAGATCTTGGCGGTTGCGGCGGTGGTGAGCTTCTCGTTTTTCATCTTCTCCACACATCTCCACGAACATCACCTGTTTGCGGCGGTTCCGCTGTTAGCTTCATTTGCGGTGCAGAACCGCGTTTGGCGGAACGTATTCGTCTGCGTCAGTCTTGGGGTTTTTATCAACTGTTGGCTGCATGATATCCCGATGGATTCGCCGCATTGGCCGTACACCATCGGCGGCACGACTAGCATCGAGCATCCTCCACGTTTTGATCGCACCTATTACGTCGGCGAGCTGGTCGCAATTTGGAGTTCGGTTCTATTCAATTTGGCTGTCTACGCAGTCACCATCATGGGTGTCCTGCGGACCGGACCGAAAAACTGGCTGGCTCGGCTGTATGTTGACGTGAGCAATTGGCCATCAGCCCGGGCCGGTTCGCCGAACGGGCCTGACGAACCGCGCAGTTAACGGAATCAACTGACGCGCATTGACTGGAGCGCCGAAAGCGCACGTTTACTACCAATCAACCCGAGCGATGCGAGACATCGGAAAAGTCTCTGTTCGCGGAAACAAATAAGTTCCGTCCGAAAAACGGTGGAAGTGAATGTCTTCCCGATTTTCCCAAACCGTTTCCTCCATCTCCATTACAGTGACGATTCGGCCACCGCGTTCGGTGAGTTCGCGCAACACATCGTTGATCGCGTAACCAGGGCCAGTTTCCCACGCTGAGCGCCAGACGATCCAGCGGACGTGGTCGACGCCGAAGACACGCTCGGGAAGCTTGAGCTCTCGCGCTCTTTGATAGACCGGATACTCTTTGAGAATGCCCATCGCCTGCGGCAATCGCGTATAAAAGTAGGTAGGCTCCATTCCGTAATTCACAATCAGCACGTCCCCGGGCTTCGCGTTTTCGCGCAGAAATTTGCAGCTTTTGGCGACAGTCCCCGGATTTTCGCGCCACAAATCGCGGACGTAGGCCATCAGCCCCGTGCCGAGAAAGCGGTCGACTATTTTTGCAGGAACATGGGCGCCCACAGAATATTTGCCGAAATGGATAAGGCCACTGGGGTTCCCGGCCACCCAAGGCGTAAGCTGCGCGAGCTTGGTCAGTCCAAAAACAAGCAACAACAAAATCGAAAATAGCACGCTTGTCCGGCTAACTTTAGCAATGGCCAGCGCCGCAACCATTGCCGCCAATGGCAGCACAGCCGAACCGTAGCGCATTCCGGCCAGCCAGAGACTGTCGCTCGATTGGGTAATGGCTGTCGCCAAGCCATAAAACACAATTGTCAGCAGGGCGCTTAAAAGGAGCGCCGTTTCGTTCGTTTCAAAAAATCGTGGCGCAACCTGCTGCTCGGCTGAAGCGGGATCTGACGGTGCTGGGTCGATCGTGTCTTTTCGTTTCCAGCGGATCGATAGCGCCGCGATCAGAAACAGGATGATACTTCCGATTAGTGGCGTGACCGAAGTCGATTCGATAAATGCCTGCGCGCAGCGTTCGATAAATTCACCTGCCGATTGAGCGGCGGTCGTGTTGAGCGCAGATCCACTGGAGGAAAGGGATGAAAGAGCGAGCCAGGGCAAAGTTAAGAGTGCGATTGCCGGCGTGGCAAACAGGATCCATCGGCGTTGGATCACAAAAGGCCGGTAAATCAGACTTAGTGCGCCAAGCGCGACCACCGGCGCGATTCCGTACGGGTGCGTGTGAAAAAGAAAAACCGATGCGAGAATGAACAGCACACAATCCCGCGCTGAGTTCATCTTGAAGAAGGTCCAGAATAACCAGACGACTAAAAGCATGTTGAGCGCGCAATAGCGGCATTGTTTTGCGTAGAGTAAAAATTGAACCGAAAAGACGAGGAGGGCCGCTGCGGAAAATGCAGTCAGTCTGTTTCCGAACAATCGCCAAACAAAAAGGTAAACGAATAAGATCGACATCCAGCCGGCGATCGCGAAGGGAATCCGCGCGGCAAAAGTGTTTTCGCCGAAAACGAGGAATGACGCCGCGCTCAGGTAATATTGAATCCATGGATGCGTCACCATGACGAGGTCGCGGTTGAGACGCGCGCCATGGTCGGAATCCAGGAACGCCCCGCCGTCCCATGCTTTCGGAACTCCAAACTTGAGGATGTTTGAGGCCAACGCCGCGGTGTCGCCCTCGTCTTCCCATAAATAATCTGAGCCGAGATTTGTGAATATGAGAACTGCGCCAACGACCGCTACGATTGCGAACGGCCAGTGCGATCGTAACTGTCGCAAGCCCGCCGAGGAGATAGAAGTGCCCGGTCTTCGAATTGCGACGAGCTCGCTGCCTTTATCTTGCACAAGTAGCGGATTATAGCTCAGAGCTTCATCCGTTGATCGATCAGATCAGCGAGTAGACCGATGAACAAGGTTTGGATGCCGGTCAGCGTCATGGTGATCGACAGGCCGCCAAGATAATGGTGCTGGCTATAGTCGATCGCGCCTTTAAGGATGCCCAAAGCGATTAGCAACAGCGCGGGCGGCACGAAAACATAAAGCGGCTTGAAGCAGGCACAGATCCGAATGATCAGGATCGTGAAGTTAAGAAAGTCGCGGACCGGATTGATCGACGATTTTCCTACGCGCTTGTGATAATTGATCGGCAAAAACTTGACCCGGTAGTGGTTGGTAAGCATCGCCAAGGTGATCGTTGTAGTGAAAGAAAAGCCGTCGGGGTACATGGCAAAAAAGCGCATCGCCACGTCTTTGCGGAAAATGCGAAAACCAGAATTCAAGTCGGGGATCTTTTGTCGGCTTAAGTATTCTGCCAGCTGTGTGAGGATCCATTTACCCAGTCGTCGCAGGAACGGAATTTTGACCAGATCTCCTGTGCGCGCACCAATCACCATATCGAACGTCGGTATATCTGCGGCCAAGCGTGGAATATCCGCCAGAGGATAAGTCCCATCGGCATCCGCGATTAAAATATATTCCCCCTTTGCCCGCTGAAGGCCGTCCTTGAGAGAGGCTCCATAGCCGCGATTAGTTTCATGCTCGATCAAGGTGACCGGTAACGTCCGCGCGACCTCGCCGGTGCGATCGCTCGAACCGTCATTGATCACGATGATTTCCATCTCGCCGAATACCGCTCGGTGTTTCTCTATTGCGGCGATCGTGTTAGCCAGGGCGCCTTCTTCATTACAGGCCGGGATCAACACACTGACCGAGGTTTGAGGAACGCTCATAATAGAAGTCTGACTGGTAGCGAAATCGGAAATGGTGGTCAAGAACAGCGCGCAGATTTGCGACCGAGCATCGCTCGACACGCGGCGAGCGTCTCGCTACGCTGTGCAGTTTAATGAGAAATTTTCTGCCGCCGTTCAATTGCTTACCAAAACGTGCGAATGAAATCCGTTGAGCGGGCGCCGTCCAGCAGCGCTTCATCTTTGTTTTCGCGACTACGTTGTTCGTCACTGCTAATCACAGCCCTGATATTGGTCGCGTTAAAATTGTGGCTGGTCGCAGCCCAACCAGTCGTTGCGCATGCGAATGCGTCGTTCGACGATCGTCTTTATCTTGCACTGGCCGAGCAAGTGCTCAAGGGCGACTGGCTGGGCCCTTACAGCCAGTTCACGCTCATGAAGGGACCGATGTATTCCCTATTCATCGCCGGCGCGTTTTTGTCCGGCCTGCCCCTGCCGCTCGCACAACATCTCTTTTATCTGTTCGGGTGCATACTGCTCGTACTAGCCTTGCGTCCCTGTTTTGATGCGAGTTGGCAGGCGTTCGGCACCTTCACTCTGCTCTGGTGGCAACCAATGAGTTATGTGGAACTCGATATCGTTCGCCAAAATATTTACACTCCGCTCACATTGTTGCTCTTCGCCGGATTGTGTGCGCTGGAAACTCGGCGGGCTGCTGGCCTATATATTCGACTCGCTTGGGGGGCATTGCTTGGCACCGCCGCCGCGGCGTTCTATCTGACACGCGAGGAAGGGATATGGATTCTGCCCGGGGCCGCGTTGTTGATTGGAATCAGCGCTTGGAATTCATGGCGCGCGGGGAAACGGCTTCGTCCATTGGTCGCGCCGGCCGGCACCGCCACCATCTGCGCGGCCGCAATTCTCGTCACGGTCTGTACACTTAATTACCGTTACTACGGTTGGTTTGGCACGGTCGAGTTTCGCGCTCGCGAATTTCGATCAGCTTATGGTGCGTTGCAGAGACCCATCCCGTCCGAACAAATTCCTTACGTACCGGTCACTCGCGACGTTCGACTGAAGCTTTACCAAGTCAGCCCATCTTTTGCGGAACTAAAACCGTGTTTGGAGGGACCGGTCGGATTAGAGTGGGCCAACTATTCCGATTTTCTTACCGGACGTCCGGGTGAAGAACTTCAAATCGGAGGAGGCTCATTTATCTGGGCCCTGCGGGATTGCGTCATCGCTTCGGGTCATGGCAACACCGCCAGGGAGGCACTGGACTTCTACCGATCCATCGGATTGGAAATCAACCGCGCGTGTGACGAGGGTCGGATAGCCCCGGCGCGACCTCGGCGAAATACAATGGTGCCTCGGTGGCGCCCTGAAAATGCGCAGCGACTGCGGGAAACTGTCCCCGGGTATGCTGCCGAGTTTTTTCTATTTACCGGCTTCAGCGCCTACCCCACGAATAGTTGGGGATCCGCCGATTTGTTGGCTTTGTTTCGAGATCTCACTCGCTGGCGACTTGCGCATTCCGATGACGCACCTGAACTCGATTTCCCATTGCCGTCGAGTGTCGATCATTACCGACTGGCAGCGCTACGAGCGCTCGGACAGATCTTTCGCTGGCTTTGTATCGTGCTTGTGATCAGCGGGCTGGGTACTTGGGCGTGGACCGCAAGCGATGTGCTGCGACATCGGACAATGCCTTATTTGTTTGTTGTCGCCACCGCCGCACTGGGCTCCGCGTTGGCCGTGCTGGTCGTTAATATGCTCGTCCATGTGCTTGCGTTTCGTAATCGCGGCCCCACCGCACTCCATGAAGGTTATCCTCTCCTGGTGTTGTTCGGCGCTACAGCGTGGATAATTTTCTTATCCCGGCGCATTCGGCCTAAATATTCAGCCGAGCCCGAAACGTCTAGTCCTGGAATCAGATACGGAAATTAGGAGCTGACCCTATGGAACCGCGGGCCAATCGACACGGAAAATGTGCGCTGCTTGCAGATTTGTGTCATGTGGAAATAGATACGTGTCACCGGAGAACCGATGAAAATGAATGTTTTCCCGGTTTTCCCAGGCGGTTTCTTTTATCTCCGCCACATCGTTGAGCTGCGCGCCTTCTGCTAAAAGGTGATCTGAAACGTCGGGCCAGCGAATTCCTAAATAATCATCCCAATTGAAACGCCAAACAACCCAGCGAGCGTGGTCGACTCCAAAAACGTATTCGGGGAGTCCGCGACGTCGCGCAGTCTCGTAAATCGCATCCTGCCTCATGATTTTCATCCCTTGCGGCAATCGCGTGTGGAAATAGAGCGGCTCCGACTCGTAATTCGTTACAAGTAAATCGTTAGCCCGAGCATTTTCGCGAAGGAATTCGCTGCATTTACCGACAGTCCCAACATTCGAGCAGAACAAATCGCGAAGAAACAGCAGATCGGCGGCGGGCAAGAAGCAATTGATCATCTTTTCTGGAACGTGGGGTGCGACAATTTTCTGTTCAGGATCTGGATTTTTGTCGGCCCAGAAGAGCCATGGTGTGATTTGAGCGAAGTTCGTAAACGCGAAAAGCAACAGCAACGACAGCAAAACAGAATTTTTTCCGCGGCTGACTTTCACAATGAGAAGACCCGCCGCGGTTGCGAGAAGCGGAATAACCGCAGAAGTATAACGAAGACCAGTTACCCACAAAGCAGCCATTCGTTGGGTGACGGCCATGGCGATCGCGTAGGAAACACTCACGGCTAGAATTGTAACCAGCAGCTCTCTCGCTCGCTGTTCACTAGGTCGATCAATGCGGGAGCGGCCGATCGAGCTGACCACAGCCAGAACCGTTACTCCGATCAGCGGAGCCACGGATGAGCACTCGATCAAGTATTGAACTAAGCGCGCAAAAAAATCGCGAACGGACGGCACTAGCGAAGCGTTCTCGGTGTAACCCGTGTGCGCTAATGCAAACCAGGGTACCGTTAAAACGCTGACCGCCGGCAGAGCCAACCAAAACGCTCTTCGCTGCGACGAAAATCCGCGATCTATTAACGTTAGGGCACCAAGAGCAAACACGGGAACGATGCCAATTGGATGAGTGTGGAATAGGAGGATGGCTACGAACGCAAACAGTGCGGTTTGTCGCGGTGTTTTCATCCGCAAAAAAGTCTCGATCAACAAAAGCGTAAAAAGCATCGCGAGGGCGTAGTAACGCGATTGGCGGCAAAAAAGAAGAAACTGCACCGAACAGATCGTTAAGATCGTTCCGCAGAGGGCCGCTCGACGATCGGCGATCGATTGCCAAATGAGGCGATAGACGAGCAAAATGGTTAACCAGCCCGCGAAGGCGAATGGCAAGCGGGCGGCAAACGTGTTTTCGCCGAAAAGCCAAAATGATGCGGCTGCGAGGTAATACTGCAGCCACGGACTGCTTACCATTACGAGATCATTATTAACCCGAGCGCCAAAATCTGAATCCATGAAGGTCACGCCGTCCCATGCTCTCGGGACGCCAAATTTCAGGATGTTCGATGCCAGCACCGCGGTATCGCCTTCATCGGCCCACAAATAGCCGGAGCCAAGATTGGCGAATATGAGGCCCGCCCCGATTATGGCTACGAGCATGAACGGCCAGTGGCGCCGAAGAGTGGTCAACGCATCCGAACCTTTCATTTGTCCGGACTATCTTGTGAGCTCGATGCTCGCGTTGAAGTTGGCTCGCGCTGAAATGCGCGAAACAAGAAAAAGCATGCGCTAACAAAAAAGAACGATACGGCTATGTTCCGAATAATGAGGACGAGCAATGGTAGATTTGGATGTCCCAGAAAATCCCATTTTCCAAGTAGCCAGCCATTTCCGGAGAAAAGCCAGTGCAACGAATAGAGGTAGGCGCTGGTGAGCGCTACCGCTGGAATGGAGAACCACCAGCGAAGGAAGAACCAAAAGGGCAAAGCCCAGGCAAAATATTGGAACGCCCAATAGTCGCTAAATCCAAAAAGAACGGCGTAGGCCATGCCAATGGTTGCGCACACCTCTTGAGCAGACGCACGATCTCGGCGTAGCCACGAGAGAAGGAACATGGCGGCGATCGCGATATACCAGCTCTGCTCGAGAAGGAATAGAACCGGACGAAGATATTTTTCCGGCCAAGCCTGGATTGGCACGACCGTAGAAAAAAGTAAGACGCTCGGACCCCACAACGGAACGCCCTCCGCAGTTTGTAAAATCAATCCGCGGTATCCAAAAACGTTCGCGAAAACGATTTTGTAATCCTGAACGAGGGCGGGAAGATAAGTTAAAAATGCGCTGATGGCCGCTGCGAGCAGAAAAATGCCGCGGATGCGCCGGCGACGAAACAGCGCCAAGAGCGCAGGAAGAGCCAGGATCCCCGGCAGTTTGACCCAAAGGCTTGCGCCGAATGCAGCACCGCTACTTAGGATTCGTTCTTTTGTCGCTAACCAAACAGTCAGCAAAAGGAAAAACGCGACCGCGGTGTCGGTATTGCCGTGATAGGCAGAAATAAGAATAGCGGTAGGACTCAGCCAGTAACAAGCGGTGGCAAAAAATCGCCACCGGTTTTCCGGGAGCAACGAGAACAATAACAGCGCGTTTCCGGCATCCAGTAATGCAAACGGTGCGCGGAAAAGAATTCGGAACGGGACGTGAGTTACGGTCGCAATCTGCAAAATCAAAGCGCTAACTTTGCTGATAAACGGCGGATGATTCGCAAACGAGTTCGCGTGGTAGTATCCGATCAGTCCGCGATTCAGCACTTGCTGAGCATGGTCTTCCCAATCATCCATGTCGCCCGTGCCGTTAGTGAAGGCGACGCAATAAACCCGGAGCGCCGCGCCGATGAGGATTGCTGTCCAAAACGCGCTTTTGTGTTTCAAGAAGGATGGCAACGGAACAGGCGTGGCAATTGCGACGGAGCCGTCCATGTTCGTGCGGATTGTAGATGGCAATAGCCGGTCGCCAAGGCGCTTTTCAGTAGCTAGTGCTGCGCAGGCCAAACGACTCGAAAAATAGTAGCGGGAGGAAAAGTTTCAGGACCGTGAAATAAATAACGTCCACCCGGAAAGCGTCGAAAGTGAATATTTTCCCGATTTTCCCAGAGAGTCTCTGGTAATTCCGCCACCCGTTCGATGCGCCCACCTCGATCGACGATTTGCTGCTCCACTTCGGCGCCAAAATATTCCTGATATCCCTCCCAAACGGGGCGCCAGATTACCCAGCGCACGTGATCGACCTCGAAGACATACGTCGGAAGTCCTTTCAATTTGGCCGCCTGGTATATGGGATAATCCGGTAAAATTTTTAAGGCCTGGGGCAAGCGAGTGTGAAAATAGAGCGGTTCCCATTCGTAATTTGTAATTAATTTATCTCCCGCATCGGCATAATCGTGCAGAAAGGCGCAGACGTTCGCGACCGTTCCCAAATTACTTTGGAACAAATCGGAAAGGAAAATCGATTGTTGCCGCGTGTTCAGGAAGCGCTCGATAAAGTTTGATGGCAGATGCGCTTCGATAACCTCCTTTCCATCAAAGGAGGCCACGGTTTTGCCCCAGAAAATCCAAGGGGTCAGTTGGGCGAACTTAGTGAAAACAAAAACCGACATTAACAGAACAGAAAGAATTGCCCGATCGCCCGTAATTCTGGTGATGAGGATACCCGCCGTCATTGCCATTAGCGGAAGCACCGCGGCCGTATAGCGAATCCCAATTCGCCAAAGAGAGTCAGCTGGCTGCGTAGCCGCGATCATAACTGCGTACAAGAGCAGTGTTACGAACGTGACAATTATTATCGCGCTTCCTTGATTTTCGATCCGTGTGACATTAGCAATCGACGACTCCGTAGACATTTGTTTTTTATTAGCGAAGCGCTTTCGAACGCTTTGGAATAGCAAGAGAATCGTCGCCCCGAGGAGCGGTGTCACTGATGCGCATTCAATCATGTATTGCACAATCCGTCCGGCAAACTGCGGGATAGATTGCACGCTGCCCATGCTTTCTGCGTAGCCGCTGCCGGCGAGCGCAATCCAAGGCAATGTTAACAGGGCAATGGCGGGAGCCGCCGTCCAAAACCATCGACGTTGGGAGAAGAATGGGCGATAGGCTATCGTTAAAGCGCCCAAAGCGATTACCGGAACGGAGCCGATGGGGTGAGCGTGGAATAAGAGAATTGCGACGACAGCAAACAAGACGCAGTGCCGCGCCGACTTCATTTGGAGAAAAATCCAAAGCAGCAAAAGCGCCAGCAGCATGCTCAGCGCGTAATAGCGGCATTGGCGGCAATAGAGAAGAAACTGGACGGAACTGACGAGTATTGAGGCCGTGCAAAACCCGGCCCAATGGCTGGCAGTACTTTGCAAAATGAGGCGATATGCGACCAAGACAGTGAGCCAGCCGGCAATCGCGAAGGGTAGTCGCGCCGAAAATGCGTGTTTTCCAAAAATGACGAAGGAAGCACCGGTAACATAATATTGCAGCCACGGGCTGGTGACCATGACAAGATTATGATTCAGGCGCGCTCCTTTATCGGAGTCGAGGAAGGTGACGCCATCCCAAGCTTTCGGAACGCCCCCTTTGATAATGTTCGCAGCCAGGACTGCTGTGTCTCCTTCATCCGCCCACAAATAATCCTTTCCTAAATTTGACAGAACTAGCGCCAAGCCCAGTATCGCCACCAGTGTAAACGGCCAGTGTGGACGCAATCTCTCCCAAACGTGCGACGACATTCGGATCGCTTAAGCCTTTCGTCGGTAAATCAGAATGTGTTCGGCGGTCGGTGTCACATTCGCTGGCCTGCTTGAAAAGTAATAGTCAGTGCCCTGATCAGAGATATTGATCAGGCCAACTTCCTCGTAGTTCGCATCACAGTAAGCGTCTGCCCACCTAAAAATCGTTTGATCTGAATCGGGCCCCACCAGCCATGACTTGTTCGCGACTACCAGGATAAGGAATTTCGGGCGCGCCGTTTCGATTTCTCGGATCATCTCTTGCTGCATTTGACGCGCATAAGGCTGCGGCTCCATCAATCCGTAGGTGTAAATAAATCCAGTGGCCGAATGCCGTTGAGCATAGAAATAGATCTGTGGTTCGGAGCCCAGCACGGCGATTGTGTCTGTCGGGCTCGATTGCGCGCGCAAATATTCGCCAATCTTAATCGATTCCGGAAATGGATTTGTTCCATTGACCATTCGGTTAGCTTCATCGAGCGGCCGCCCGAAAAAAAAGTCGGCTTCTGACCACAGCGGCCATGCGAGACAGAGGGCGAATAGGAGCAGGATCGCGATGCGAAACTTGTGTGCACCCTTCTGGAAAGTTTCAAACGCGCCAATGACTGCCGTTCCGGCTAGCAAGGAAACCGCTGGCAAAAGCAGAATAAAATAGTGCGGGCGAAAATAAAATCCTGGGCAAACTGCGAGCGCGGAAAAAAAGGCAAACGTTATCAGAAAACTGGCGCGAGGGCGAAGGGCCGGCTTAACAACGCACACGATGGCGCCAATCGCCGCGAGAGACCAGATTGGCCATGCTGTTCCTAGTGCGCCCCAAAAATGTCCGGCAAAAAGCCGAAACCCCTCGGCGATTGAAACCTGACTGCCGTAGTGGCCCGCGTATTTGATCGTCCAAAACCAGAATTTCTCGAAGACACCAGCCTTCCAGAAAGCTAAGCAACTGACCAAAAACGGAACGCTCGCACTGCTCAGAAAGATTAAGTTGCGGACGACGATGTCGCGAGCATTGAGCTGCGCGCGCCAATCCCGGCTGAAAAGGTAGACCGAGCCAAAAAGGACAAAGAACAATCCGGGTTGCTTCATCAGTAACGCGAATCCAAACAGGCTACCGCTCGCGAAGATTAGTGTTCTAGATTGTCGATCTAATGAGCGGCTCAGAAGAAGAGTGCCGGCGACGGCAAACGTAACGACGAAATGAGTGGCATGCGCCGCCAAGCCGAGCACGTTAGGCATTAGTGATAGAACACAATAGGCGGCCGCGGCTGCGGATCCGCCGAGCTCGCCCAAAATATTTCGGCCGAGGAAGAGAATTAATCCTGCAGTAAGCAAATTGATTAGGATTAGGCCGCCGTGAATGGCGGTGATCGAGTCGCCAAAGATCGACATCAACAGGGCATAGGCAACGGAGGTGCCCGGGAACTTCATGCTGTAGGCCAGCTGATAGGGCGGGATGCCCTGCAAAAGCAGTTGGCCCGTGTAAGCATACTCGCCCTCGTCCCGCTCCAAAGGCAACCCAAGCAGGCGAATTCTGGCCGCCAAAACGACGATAAGAGTCGCGCCGAGCAAGAGCAATACGGTGACGCGGAGAGAGTTTGGGTGGCGGGCTTGTTTCAGATTCACGTGATACGGGCGCGAGGCAACTGAGTTTGGCCGATTCAATGGAGTTGCCAAGGGGGAGTTTGGCCTTTTGGGCGTGGCACAGCCCGTGCTTATGGTGATTATCACCATTATGGTCACAATCAGCATCCGCCCTTACTCACTTCGCAAAGTCGCCTTCATCGGTTTGGCCCTCTTTTGTCTCTCTTGCCTGTCCGCTTTTGCCCAATCCGCTTTCATTACGGTTGATTCCACGCCTTACGACCGGCAAATGACCCGTATCCGGCCGATTCTTAGCTCAGCCTCCGGGCACAAGGACGAAAGTATTTCAATCTCGCTGGTCAATCATTGGATTGGAAACCTGAGGGTGATTCCGTACGGCTTCTCCACGGAATGGAAAACTCCCGAAGAGGTCCAACTCGGCGCCTACGCCGATTGTAAGGGCAAAGCAGTTGCGCTTTACAACGCGATGCATTCACGCGGAGTCGAAAATGTCCGGCTCGTGATCGGAAAACGCATGTGGACCAGCCGCAAGACTCACGCCTGGCTTGAGTGGGCCACCGCTGACGGAACATACATTCTCGATCCGACCATCAATTGGAGCGCATTCCGCGCTGAGCGCGCTGGGCGGTCGTCGTACATACCGCTTTACGCTTATGACGGGACAAGAAAGTATCGAGCCGCAACAGGCACGGGCCTTCTTGCCAGCAACCGCTTCCTCGGCGAGCAACACGTCGGCAGCCGGCTCTAGTCGCTGGGACGATCGCGTTAAGGTTCCACAGTTTCGACCGGCCTGAATGGCCGGTCGCTGTTTTTGGCTTGTAGCGGGCAGGCGGCGCCAGCCGCGTGGAAAATAATTTCAGAGTGGGGCGAACATTTGTATTGCCAAAAAGAGCGTGGCCAACGTACTATCAATTTTTTGTAGGTATGAAAATTATGAGCGCACCTTTCTCTCGCTTTCATCGAATTGTTGCGCTGACCTTTTGCCTCGTTCTCGTCCAGACCTTGGTCGCGACTGCCGGGCAACTTGCACTGAACAACGTCGCCCGCGTTAGCGTTGGCGCCCGGGTAGACGACAAAATCGCAGAAGCGGCCCTGATTTCAGGTCAGCCAGGCGTCGGTTATGCCTTGGTCGATGGACAAACCGAGCTGGTACTTTCGCTTTCCAAAATCGAAAACATCGACAGCGTGTCGTTTTTGAACAACGGCACAAAGGGCACCGTAACCGTTGCGACCTCTAATTCGAAATTGGCTACTGGCAGTCTCCAATGGCACCAAATCGCGAAGCAGGATCTCACCGCCAACGTCACCAAAATAAAACTTGGCCCGACCGAAGCGAAGTATGTGAAGTTTACTTTTAACGTTGCCAAGTCCGGTCGTATTGCGGAGCTCGCAGTTTACTCAACGGCGAAACTAACAATCGCCAACACGGCTTTGGTCGATGGCAAGGACGCAAAAGATTTTGGCGAAGGCAAGGAGGCCAAGGAAGTTGCGGAAGGACCGCCTGAAGAAGGACCGCCGCCAAATCTTCCGGATCCGCCGCCATTCGTTTTTGTTCCGATCGTCAGTCCATAACGGTCTGCCGTTAGGCATTCTTAATTAAAGAGACCCACCCAGGATCGCGGTGGGTCTTTTTTTGGGCCTACGATCCGGAAAAGGATCTGCTTCCTTTTAAAGCTCGTCTCGAATGATCTTAAAAATCTGCGTGTTGTCGATTGTGCCGTGTAACATCTCCGTGCCAGGGCCGCTTCCGAATGACACAACGTCCTCCACCGTTTCCAACGCTGATCTGGTGTAAAATGCAGCCGGCTCGGTTTGATCTTTTCGGGTAACTTCGTCCGGGTTGGCGGGTGTTTGTTTTTCCGGGCCTTTTGCAGCGCCATACGATTGAACCCCCTTTGGACCGGTTGCCCAAGTCATCCACGGTTCGCCTGACGGGTTCAATCCGAGTAACGCGATTCCGCTGTCCTTACGGAATGGAAAACCGTTCACGTGCAACCCACCGATCGCGGTATCGCCGCTCACAATGATTGTCGATTTCGGTCCGGCGTAACGCTGCGCTGTTGAGAGCGTGCGATCGAGCTCGGCGGTTTCGGTTAACGTTTTTTCCGCATTGTTCGTTTCGGCCGCTTTTCGCATACGACCCGCGTCGACGATGAGCAGGTAACCGCGCTGATTGAATTGCAACAACTCAATCGCACGCCGCACCATGTCGGACAAAGCGGGTTCGTCATTCCAAGCGGCCTGATTGCTACCGCTATTTCCATCCGCAAACGCTCCGAAAAGTTTCGGCCGCCGCCACCCCGGAATGGATTCCAATTCCGCTCGGGTCCGGACTATGTCGAAACCGCTTTGGCGCAATTCTAAGAGAAGATCGCGATTGTCTTGTCGTTGCCCCTGTTTTGCTTCGGGCAGAAATTCGGCCGTGCTGATTCCCATGCAGATATCGATCTTGCCGCCTTCGACGAGTTGACGCGCAATTTGATCACTGTCGTTCGCGTTCGGCGCATGGGCATAAAACGCTGCGCATGTCGCATTTGTCAGCGATTCATTTGTCACTAAACCCGTTGCACGTCCCCGACCCCGCGCCAATTCGATAATGTTTGCGAGCGGTTTGCCGGCGGGATCAATCGAGAGGGAGCGATTATTGACTTTAACGCCGGTGGCCAGCGCGCTCGCGGCCGCGGCCTGATCGGAGACCGCGAAATCTCTGGAGTAATTAGTTACCAGCGCGACGTGTGGCATTCCGTCAAGGGCCAAACGCGCGTCGGAGCTTCCGAGATAAACACGAGTCAGCGCAATCCGTTCCGGTGCGAGCCCCTCCCCGATAACAAGAATTATCCCGAACGGCTTTTGGACGACCCAATGCTGGAAATAAAGCACCCCCAACCCAGCGAAAACAGCGAGGCACAAAAGCGCGAGCAACTGGTTGCGCCATTTCACCAGCGCGATGTAGCTGCGCATTAGTTCTATTGTCAATCCCGCAACCGCAGGAAACCGCTTGTCCGACTTCATAATCGTCGGCAGAGTGCGCGCATATGGCCGGCCCGGCGATGCTCATCATTCGTGATGGCTGGGGGATCAATCCCGGCGGCCAGAAGTCGCGCGAGCAAAATGGCGACGCCACCCTTCTTGCCAGCACGCCCTTTCACGACCAGCTCTATCGCGATTATCCTGGTAGCAAACTGAGCGCTAGTGGTTCTGATGTTGGTTTACCCGAAGGCCAAATGGGCAACTCGGAAGTCGGGCATCTGAATTTGGGCGCGGGTCGCGTCGTTCTCCAGGACCTTACGCGAATTAATAAGGCGATTGCCGATGGTGAGCTGACCCGAAATCACGTCGCGCAGGAAACTTTCGCAACCGCGCGGGGACATCGCCTTCACTTGTTAGGCCTGGTTTCGGATGGCGGCGTCCACAGCCATTACGATCACATGATTGCACTCGCGAACGCAGCCAGGGCTGCAAACGTTGATGAGATTTTCGTTCATGCCTTCACCGACGGCCGTGACTCGTCGCCCACCGGCGGACGGGAGTATCTGAAGATCTGCGAAGAACAACTTCGCGAAAGCGGCGCGCAAATTGTGACTGTAGTGGGACGATATTTTGCGATGGATCGCGATCGTCGTTGGGACCGGACCAAGAAAGCGTGGGACGCGGTCGTTCTCGGACGCGGCGAGATTTGCGAAGACTCTCCATCCGAAGCTTTGAATCGGCACTATCGCGAGGGCAAGACAGACGAGTTCATGCCGCCGTTGATTTTTGCGCAGGCGAATGAGCAACGCGTTCGCGATGGCGACGTCGTTTTGTTTTTCAATTTTCGGGCCGATCGCGCGCGCCAATTATCGCAAGCGTTTCTGTTCCAGGATTTCGATTCTTTTGACCGGGAAGTGTGGCCGCAAATCAAATTCACTTCGCTGACTGAGTACGACGTTCGCTTTCCGTCCCCGTTCATTTTCCCTCCGCAAGGCCTAAAGAACATTCTCGGCGAACTGGTAAGCGCAGCGGGCAAGTCCCAGTTGCGCATCGCCGAGACTGAAAAATACGCGCACGTGACCTATTTCTTTAATGGCGGAGTCGAAAAGCCCTTTCCGCGGGAAGAACGGAAACTGATCCCATCGCCCAAAGTCGCCACCTACGATTTGAAGCCCGAAATGAGCGCGCTTGAGGTAACGGATGAACTGCTATCGCGCCTGGGCAAATTTGATCTGATCATCCTGAACTTTGCCAATCCTGATATGGTCGGTCACACCGGGGTTGTGAAAGCCGGCATTAAAGCGGTCGAGACAGTAGATGAATGTTGCAGTCGGATTATTCCGAAACTGCTTGAGCTCGACGGCAAATGCATCGTCACCGCTGACCATGGCAATTGCGAACAGATGCGAAATCCCGACGGCTCACCCAATACCGCGCACACTACAAACCTTGTTCATTGCATTTATGTAGCGAATGATGCCGGGCAATTTCGATGCGAAGACGGGATTCTGGCGGATGTTGCGCCAACGCTCCTGTTCGTGCTTGGAATGGAAAAACCGAAAGAAATGACCGGGCGCAACTTACTGGTCAAACGCGGCTAGAATCGACCTTCGTTAAGATCGACCATGTGCGGTCGCGACATTCTCGAACGTGATTTCGTGCTGTCGATTTAGCACACGTGTGCCGGCCGCGGCAATCCGCTCCAAGAAGCGCAGCTGACTTTCGGGCTCCATTTCGTGCCACACCGGTTTGCGCGCCAGGATCAGCTCGCCGTTCGATTCAATCAACGCGCCCCAGCCAATCGGAATTTCCGGCCCGCGAAACAATTCGCTGGGCAAAACGAGAAAGAACAAATTCGCGCAGCGATAGCGAATTAACGTTTCAAATTTTGTGCAATCGAAGAGTCGATTTTGTAATGCCTGCGTTTGCCGCACAACCTGTTTGTAACCGCGGTGGTCGATCGCGGAGAAATTGTGCGAATCGAATTCGTCGAAGAGTGAATCGGCAACGCGCAGCGCTGGGTAATGAACGCGCAGATTTCTCTCCAGAATCTCACGTCGCCGGTGAACTTGCTCGAGACGCTGCATCGTTGTCGAAGTGCATCCGTTGTCACGTCGAAGATCGACCAGCGCCTGTTTGCACTCAAAAATTGCGGTCACGACTGGTTGTCTTCCATTCGGGCGATACGCCGTGAGGTCTGCGCGATATCGGCAGTGCGGCAAAGTGACTTCCATCGCGCAGGCGGAGTAGCCTTCTCGTTGAGCCCAAACGAGAGCGAGGCGTTTCAGACGAGCGTGCGCCTGCGTTTCGCCGTTACGATTCCTCAGGCGCTGATCCATTTGGCCAGTTCGCGCGCCCAGTAGGTTACAATGATGTCTGCCCCGGCGCGCTTCAACGAAGTCATGATCTCAAGCACGGCGGCGCGTTCGTCCACGATGCCTTTTTCGGCTGCCGCCTTGATCATCGCGTATTCACCGCTGACGTGGTAAACCGCGGTCGGCTTGCGAAAGCGCTCGCGCACACGCCAGAGAATGTCGATGTACGGTAACGCCGGTTTGATCATCACGATGTCCGCGCCTTCGTCGATATCGAGGCCGACTTCGCGTAACGCTTCGTCGGCGTTTGCCGAATCCATTTGATAGGAGCGGCGGTCTCCAAATTGAGGCGGACTTTCGG
>Ga0209470_1001208_pt1 | contig 19421 bp, 17 predicted proteins | sample GraSoiAngelo_125_FD_185882 | JGI IMG/M metagenome (GOLD analysis project Ga0209470, IMG submission 185882) | Grasslands soil microbial communities from the Angelo Coastal Reserve, California, USA - 14_0927_05_40cm (SPAdes) (version 2) | ecosystem: Environmental > Terrestrial > Soil > Grasslands ... | reverse complement strand
GATTCTGCGACTCTCCGGGCTCGAACCGTTGAAGATTACGCCGGAGTTCGGCTTCGTTGTCATCGGCGAGCGCACCAATATCACGGGATCGCCAAAGTTTTCGAAGCTAATTCTTGCCGGCGATTTCGACCAAGCTCTGGCTGTAGCGCGTCAGCAGGTGCAGGGCGGAGCTAACCTTCTCGACGTGAACATGGACGAAGGGATGATCGACTCGGAAGCGGCCATGGTTCGATTCCTGAATCTGATCGGCAGCGAACCAGAGATCGCGCGGATTCCAATTGTGGTCGACAGCTCGAAGTGGAGCGTCATCGAAGCAGGTCTCAAATGTCTGCAGGGAAAAGCAGTGGTGAACTCCATAAGCCTGAAAAACGGCGAAGAAGATTTTCTCCGACAGGCCAGATTAATCAGGCGATATGGCGCAGCCGCCATTGTGATGGCGTTCGACGAGCAAGGCCAGGCTGATAATTTCCAGCGCAAAATCGAGATTTGTACGCGCGCTTACGACCTCCTGACCAAACATGCGAATTTCCCGGCGAGCGATATCATCTTCGATCCGAACATTCTGACTGTTGCGACCGGGCTCGACGAACATCGGAATTACGCGGTCGATTTCCTTGAAGCGACGCGATGGATCAAAAAAAATCTTCCGGGCGCGCGCGTCAGCGGCGGGGTGAGCAACATTTCATTCTCCTTTCGTGGAAACAACACTGTGCGCGAAGCGATGCACGCCGCGTTTCTGTTTCACGCCATCCGCGCAGGTCTCGACATGGGAATCGTCAACGCAGGGCAGCTCGCGGTCTATGAAGAAATCGATCCGGAGCTACGAGAGCGCGTCGAAGACGTGCTGTTGAATCGGCGAGGCGATGCAACCGAGCGGTTGGTCGATTTTGCGGAAAACGTAAAAGCAAAAGATAAAACGCGGGTGCCTGATGAAGCGTGGCGAGCAGAGCCCGTGGAGGGACGGCTCAAACACGCGTTGGTGAAAGGGATCACCGATTATATCGATACCGATACGGAGGAAGCGCGTCAAAAATGCAAGCGCCCACTGGAGGTAATCGAGGGCCCGCTTATGGCCGGGATGAGCGTCGTTGGCGATTTGTTTGGTTCCGGCAAAATGTTTCTGCCGCAGGTCGTGAAGAGCGCGCGAGTAATGAAAAAAGCTGTCGCCTATCTGATGCCGTTTATGGAAGCGGAGAAATCTGCTGGCGCGAAACCGCAGGGGCGCATCGTGATGGCGACGGTAAAAGGCGATGTCCACGACATTGGCAAAAACATCGTCGGAGTAGTGCTGCAATGTAACAACTACGAGGTCTTGGATCTTGGCGTGATGGTGCCGGCCGCAAAGATTCTGGAAACAGCGCGAGAGAAACAAGCGGACGTGATCGGACTAAGTGGTCTAATTACACCATCGTTAGATGAGATGGTGCATGTAGCACAGGAAATGGAGCGTGAGGGATTTCGTTTGCCGCTCTTGATCGGGGGGGCCACCACGAGCCGAGCGCACACCGCGGTCAAAATCGCGCCGCACTACCGAGCGAGCACCGTGCATGTGCTGGACGCGTCACGCGCCGTGGGTGTTGTTAATTCGCTCCTCAACCAAGACCTCAAGTCCGAATTTGATAAGAAAACGCGCGAAGACTACGAACGCTTGCGACGCGAGCATTCAGCAAGAACACAGCGAAAGAATTTGCTGACGCTGAAAGAAGCACGCGCAAACCGGACACGTATTGACTGGAGCAACTATGCTCCGCCGAAACCGGACTTTTTAGGGGTGCGGGTTCTTCAAACCGTCATTCCGAGCCAAGTCGAGAAATCCCGTAGAACAAGCTTTGCGGTAACGCAACGGGACGCTTCAAGTTCTCCCGCGACTGCGGGATCCGTTCAGGATGACGCGGTACGCTCCTTTTCGTTGCGAACGCTGGCCGATTACATCGATTGGTCGCCGTTTTTTCACGCCTGGGAACTACGCGGGCGTTATCCCGGGATTTTTGAAGACCCCAAGCTTGGCAAACAGGCGCGCGAGCTTTTCGATGATGCGCAGAAACTTCTCGATCCGATCGTCGCAAAAAATCTCCTGATCGCGCGTGGTGTTCACGGTTTTTGGCGAGCAAACTCAGTTGGCGACGATGTGGATCTTTATGCCGATGATGATCGCACGAAGAAGGTCGCCACCTTCTATTTCCTGCGCCAGCAAATGCAAAAGCCCGCGGGACAATTCAACCATTGCCTGGTGGATTACGTAGCGCCGGCTAACAGCGATGATACATCGCCGCTGCCAGACTATCTTGGCGGATTTGCTGTTACAATTCATGGTGCAGACGAACTCTCCGAAGAGTTCAAGCGGCAGCATGACGATTACAACGCCATCATGACGAAGGCGTTGGCAGATCGATTAGCCGAAGCGTTTGCGGAGTATCTGCACAAAGAAACGCGGATCGCATGGGGATTCGGACGCGACGAACAATTGTCGCAATCCGATCTAATCCGTGAGAAATATCGCGGCATCCGACCGGCTGCCGGTTATCCCGCATGTCCCGACCACGCAGAGAAGCGAACGCTGTTCGATTTGCTGAATGCCGAGGACAACGCGGGCATCACACTAACGGAGTCGTTTGCAATGCACCCCGGTGCCAGCGTGAGCGGGCTCTATTTCTCGCATCCCGAGGCGAAATATTTTGGAGTTGGGCAGATCGGACACGATCAGGTTGTGGACTACGCGGCCCGCCGCGGCGAATCGTTGCCGGTAGTGGAAAAGCGACTCGCTCCTAACTTGGATTACAACGTCTGATGCGATCAAACGTCGGGGCGAGAGGATTTGAACCTCCGACCTGTCGCCGCGGCGACCGCTCTACGGCAGCTTGTCAAGTTCATCCCTACCTCGCCCAGTCTTGTAATATCGCTCGCGTTGTGCTGCCTCGGAGCGACTGGCAAAACTTTCGCTTTGGACTAAAAGCCACGGCACTCCATGTTTTGTCGCTTTGGAATCACCAGCGTTATGGCGGCGAATGCGCTCAGTCAAATTCTCGCAAGAGCCTACGTAGCGTCGTCCGGTCTTTCGGCTTCGCAACACGTAGCAATAAAACATTCTTCGACGATCGAAATCTATATCGGGGCGAGAGGATTTGAACCTCCGACCTCGTGGTCCCAAACCACGCGCTCTACCAAGCTAAGCTACGCCCCGTGCTCCGGCGTCGTTCTTTATCATGGATAGCGCCTTCCCGCATCCTGAAATTCGGTTAAATTGCAGTCAAAACTGGGAATGAGAATATACGGGTTGATCGTTTCAACGGCATTAATTGGCATGGCGCTCATGCTACACGGACAGGACGCCGCTCCACCGTCCGTGGATCTTTATGAGGGGCAAGAACAGTTCGAACCAACACCCTCACCCCTGCCCCCTAATGGCCCCGAGCTGCCGGAGATATCACAGCTGGACCAGACTTTTTCAAAGCCGAGGTCGCTCGGAAAAGAGGCTGATGCAGCGCGCGTGCATATAGAATGGCGACAATTAAAAAATCGGACAGTGAATGATCCACAGGTGCAGGCTGCGAAAGCGTATGCGCAGGCTGCACGGACAGATTTAGAAAAGAGGAATCGCCTCCGCAATTACTACAACATCTACTACGAACGCATGTCCGCCCTGGCTACGACTCCCGAAATCAAGTTGGCATTGCAGGGATTAAAGAGTTCTCATCAGGGAATGCTGGCTCAGCCACGGGTGCGGCCTACCCCAGATACCTCTACCCCAACGCCAACCCCGTCGGGCACACCTGCGCCTAAGAAGCCCGCAGATAAACACAAGAAGAAGAAAGAAAAGCGTCGCAAGCGGTTTTGATTAGCTACCTTGCCAGCTCACAGGCATTGCGGTATCCCTAATCGCATCGTGTTTTGGCGCGTTCGTCTAGTGGTTAGGACACAGCCCTCTCAAGGCTGGTACACGGGTTCGACTCCCGTACGCGCTGCCATAGCAAAATGGCTGTTTGCTGCGAATTGAATGGTGTTTTGATGCGATTTCAAAAAAAACTTGTGGCTCGGGCTTTGTTGGGTTACAGCCGGGCGACGTTGGCAAACTGATATTGATCGACGCAGTTTGACCTAGGAAATTTTGAGCGGGGCGAGATTGTCTCGCCGCGAGGAAGCAATGCCAGTAAGGTGTCGGGTCTCAACCTGGCAACGCCCGATGCGCGTCATCGTCGCCCGCTCAAATCTTTTATACCATCCAAGTGTAAAAAAGCAACGCCCGTGCTCGTGCCAAAAGCCGAGATGTCGGTCAAGAAGTGTCCGACATCAGTCCGTCGTGTCGGGACGCCGGGCATTCCAAGGGGTATTTGCATTTCTCACCTTTTCCTACGGAAACGGCGGAACGAAGTCCTCGAAAAAATGCTGGAACGTCACTGATCCGCCGATCCTCATGGTTGTCCGCAGAGCCCTTTTTCAATGTCGGTCATCTCTGAAAAACCAATCGAAAAACCGGAGAAAGCGGGATGGAAAATTCACCCGGTGCTGAAAATAGATCCCCAGAATACTCAATTTTGCCCCTGAACTAGTTCCCAAAATCGATCCGAGTGATCAGTCGTTTCAAGCTGCCTCGTCGTGCCAGTTGAATCAAAATCTCCGCGTTGGACTCCCGTACGCGCTGCCAGCCCAGCAGTGCAGCGCTGCGAGGGGAGGAGCCAGGAATTAAACGGGGACTTAACCTGGCGCGGTGTTTTATGAATGAGCACGGCGTCCAATAGCCGCCTCTCCGCACCTAAGTGCAGGCCCGCAGTCACCGCTTTATTATTTCGTTTGCGACGAAGAATCCGGCTGCACGAGCTCCCAAAAAAGACCATTGATGATTTCAACCGAAAAGGCCTAGCTGTGTCGTCTGTCTTTGAAATGACGCGCTAGACAGTTTCGGACGCGCGCACATTTGGTTGCGCCGACAGGAGACCGCAAACATCGAAGCAATGTGCTCGGCAAAGATGCCTTCCCCAGTCATACGCGTGTGCCATTGCGAGTTATTTAGTCGCTTCCCCCGCAAATCGCGGATGCGCCCAATTACCTTTTCTTTGCGGTCCGGAAAGTGTTCCTCCAACCAGTGTTCAAACAGTGGCGCGACCGCCCAAGGCAGACGGACAATTGTGTACGCCGCAAATTGCGCACCCGCTTTGGCGCAAGCCTCGAGAATTCCCGGAACTTCATGGTCGGTGAGCCCCGGAATGATCGGTGCAACCATCACGCCAGTTGGAATTCCTGCGCTACGAAGCTGGCGGATCGCATCAAGGCGCGCTTGAGGCGAAGAAGTTCGCGGCTCAAGCACTCGCTGCAAGTTCGAGTCCAATGAAGTTACGGAAACGTTCACCGCCACTGCGTTGTGCGCCGAGAGGCCGCATAAAAGATCGATGTCGCGTGTAACTAGACGGTTCTTTGTGATGATCGCCACGGGGTTGCGAAATTTTGCGAGGACTTCTAGGCAGCCGCGCGCAATGCACAGTTTCCGCTCGATCGGCTGATACGGATCGGTCACGCCGCTCATCACCAGCGTTTGTGGATTCCACCGCGGTGATTCCAGTTCCGCGCGCAATAATTCTGGCGCATTTGTTTTCACCATGATTTTGCTTTCGAAATCGAGTCCGGCGGAAAAACCGAGATACTCATGTGTTGGCCGCGCATAACAATAAATGCAGCCATGTTCGCAGCCTCGATACGGATTAAGGCTTGTCTCGAAGCCGACATCTGGACTGTTGTTGCGAGTGATAACCGATTTGGTTCCGTCTTGAAAATATTGCGTCGCACGCCGCGGTCGCTCTTCTGTTCCCGGATCGACATCGACAGCATCAAAATCATTTTGATCGATATGCAGTTTCTCGAACCGATTGGCGGGACTCCATGATGCGCCTCGTCCGCGAATAGCCGCGCTGCTTTGTGGAGTCTCTTGAACAACAAGCCGGTAGTTCTTTGCCATGGCATAAAAGTTCACATGAACATATGGCCGCGTCGAGCAAATCTTCATTACTCCACTACTCCAGCACTCCACTATTCAATGGCTGCGTGATTTCACTTGGAGTGGTGAAGTAATGGAGTAATGAATTTGCGATCGCGAAATGCGCGCCTGGTCTGGAGGGGTGGCAGAGCGGTTGATTGCGCCGGTCTTGAAAACCGGAAGGCCGAAAGGTCTCGTGAGTTCGAATCTCACCCCCTCCGCTCCTTAAAATGCTGTTCGTACTCTTGCTCTTGCTCATACTCTTCAAATTATTGAGCCGCACTGTGCCGATGGTGATCAGTGATCTGTGATCCGTGGGTCGCGTAACAAAAATCGCCAAACGACCGCAGCGCAGACAATCCCCAAGACTGCCGCGCAAATAACGTCCGAAAGGTAATGCGCACCAAGGTACATTCGCGATAGCCCGATCAGAATCGGGATGGGGAGACAGGCGAGCCCAATGCGGCGACGCGCGAAAACCAAAACACCAAAAAACGCCGTCGAGGCAGCAACGTGACCGGAGGGAAATGCGTTGTATTTGGCGCTGAACCTGTTCCTAACTTCTTCCGTTCTTACAGACGGACGGGCGCGACCTGTTGCGATTTGAATGCCGCGCCCGATTACGCCGGCAATCGCGAGCGCCATTAGCATCGACAAAAAAATTCGCATCCATTTTTTGCTTTGGCGCCGCCAGGCGATTCCTAAAAGGAGCAATCCAAGGACAAGGTGCGAAGGCCAATCACCATACAAACTCACGTTGCGCATGAAATTGCGCATCATGGCGTTTTGATGTTGCGCAATAAAATCACGAACCGCGTCGTCGAAATAAAATGCTGTTGCGATCGCTATCGCCGCAATGACGATGCCGATCAGCCAATAAAAAACGGCGGCGCGCTTCACAAATAAGTTCGCGTCAGTTTTAGCGGGCGCTATTTTGAGCGCGCACGTGAAATCCGCAATACACAATTCTCTTTTTCTGTTTCTCGGTTCGGTTCTTTTTAATCTGGCTGGCACGTGGAGCCTGCCGCTGATCGATCGTGACGAACCGCGATTCGCAGAGGCATCGCGAGAAATGATCCAGCGCGCTGATTACGTCGTTCCTTACTTCAATAATCAGCTACGCCTGGACAAACCTCCCCTGGCCTATTGGGCGCAGGTAGCGAGCTATCGCATCTTTGGTGAGAACGATTTCAGCGCGCGTTTTCCAACCGCGATCGCGGCCGCGCTGATCGCTCTCGTGATTTTTGCGTGGAGCCGCCGCATTGGCGCGACTTCAGTCGGTTGGTGGGCCGCGATTATTTTCACACTTTCGCTACAGACTTTTGTTCACGCAAAAGCCGCAGTGGCTGACATGTGGCTCGTGCTGTTTATGACGTTGGCGCACTGGGCGGGTTACGAACTTTTGTCGCGTTCGTCTCGGGGAGCGGCGCGCCAAATGCCAGTCCGGCTCGGACCGGTCGCGCTCTACCATCAAATGCGGTGGTGGCTCACGTTTTACCTATCGCTTGCGTTTGGTTTTTTGGCGAAGGGACCGATTGCATGGTTACCGTTGCTCACTGTTGGAGCGACAATTGTCCTTGCTCGAGATTGGGAATTGGCTCGGCATCTCAAATTGCTGCGTGGAATTTTGCTGATGCTCGCTGTTGTCGCGCTCTGGGGAATTCCGGCGCTGGTTCAAACTCACGGCCAATTCTTGGCGATTGGAATCGGGCGACATGTCATTAGTCGGTCCCTTGCGACCATGGAAGGTCACGGGGCGAGTTCGTTAGGGATGTATCTGGTGCTCCTACCGTTCTATTTTGTAACAATCTTCGTCAGTTTCTTTCCATGGTCGATCAAGTTGCCGGGGTTGTTCCAGCAATTGTGGATACAAAAAAAGGCCGGGAACGCCGATCACGGCTACAGCCGAAACCAGCTCGATAATTATCTCCTCACAGGCATCGCAATCATTTTTGTGATCTTCACACTGGTTGCAACGAAGTTGCCCCATTACACGTTGCCGGCCTTTCCGCTCCTCGCGCTCCTGCTTGCACGACATTGGCAAGGAGCAACTGCGAACACAAATCAGGGCTTCTTGTTTCGAAGAGTCGCTATCGCTACTGCCTGTGTGTGGATTGCAATTGCGTTAATCATTCCGACGTTGGTCGCACGGTTTTTTCCCGCGTATCAGCTTTTTCGGCAATCGCGCCAACATTTGCAGCCGAACATGCAATTTGCGTCCGTCGAATTCGAGGAACCGAGCGTGGTCTGGTATTTTCGCAGTCGCGTTCAAAGCTTTCTCACACGTCTTAACAAAAAGAACGTAGTCGACTTCATGTCCGGGCCCGGCCCGCGTTTGGTGATTGTACCAACTTCACTTGTCCAGGGGCTTTTTCCGAATCGTCCCCAAACTTGGAAATCTTTTTCCACGAGTGGCTTCAACATCGCGAAAGGGAAACGGGTTGATCTCACGCTCGTGCTAAAACCGGAGTGATTCATTGAAGTGATCATGCGTTGAAGCGGTTTCCTTCGTCTGTCATGTTGAGCAACGCGAAACATCTCTGGCTATTGGCTTGTGGCATATCAGGGTCCAGAAATAATCAGAGATTCTTCGCTTCGCTCAGAATGACAAACAACACATTCTCCCCCTTTAAGGCTTCAAAGCTCCAATCTCTTTAACGACCTCCATGATCACTTTTCTCGACGGTAAACTGGTGAGCGCTTTGCCTACGCACGCAATCGTCGATGTCGGCGGCGTTGGTTACGAAGTTTTCATCCCGCTCTCCAGCTACGATCGGCTTCCGGAACCGGGCCAGCCCATTCGTATTCTCACGCACCTGGCTGTCCGCGAAGATGCGCATGTGCTTTACGGATTCATGACACCCGCTGAGCGTGACCTTTTCCGATTACTCGTAAACAATGTGAGCGGCATCGGACCGAAGCTGGCGCTCGCAGTGCTTAGTGGAATGAGCGTGACTAATTTCAAGGCCGCCGTCGTGAACTCCGATGTCGCGGCAATTTCAAAAATCAGCGGGCTCGGAAAAAAAACCGCTGAGCGAATCGTTTTGGAATTAAAGGACAAGCTGGGAGTAGCGGCAGCCTGGGAAGCGGCTAGTGCCGCACGCGCGCCTACTCCGGAAGAGGAGCAGGCCAACGAGGCCGTGCTCGCGTTGATCGCGCTTGGCTACAAACAGATCGATGCTCACAAAGCAGTGCGCGACCTCCAGGAGAAAGGCGAAGCGAAATCAGCGGAAGAATTGGTCAAGCTCGCGCTGAAGAAAATGGCGGCCGGAAGATGATCGATGGTTGAGAGTTGAGTGGTGAGAGTTGAGAGTTGCGTAACTCGATGCTCACACAATCCGACAGATTGCAAACCATTCGCGCTGCCTTCCCGAGGGAAGGTCTTTTCGCGGAAAAGGCCTGGTTGCTCTCGCCTGATGCGTTTCCGGTGGAGAAAAAATTTGTCGCTGAATTGGAACAACTCGGACATCGACTGTTCGTTTTTCAGCGGGCCTGTAATCAGCTCTATCAGCTGAGCATCAAGGGCAAGCAGCCTGCGTGGGTAGCGCGTTATCTGGATGCCGGTAAACCCAAAGAGCTGATTGAGTTTTCGAGGCGCAAAGAAATTCGGGACGATTTACCGCGGGTGATTCGTCCCGATCTAATTCTGACGGAAAAGGGCTACATCATTGCTGAAATCGATTCTGTGCCAGGCGGAATCGGCCTGACCGGTTGGCTTAACCAGACCTATTCAACCTTCGACAGCCAGGTCATCGGCGACGCAGACGGAATGCTGGAAAGTTTTCGCACTGCGCTGCCAAACGGAGGTGACATCGTTATCTCGCAGGAGGCCGCAACTTACCGCCCGGAAATGGAATGGATTGCCGCGCGGTTGAATCAAAAGATACTCGATAATGGAAGCTCGATCCTAGATGAAGAGCGCGTATCCTCGGAAAATCCAGCATCCAGCATCAAGCACCCAGAATCAGCCCCGTCATGGCGCGTTGTAGCCGCTGAGAATTATGAGCCGCAGGATGGACGCGCTGTTTACCGCTTCTTTGAGTTATTTGATCTGCCAAACATTCCCGGGATCGAGAATACATTGCGCGCAAATGCAGAAGGCCAGATCACGATCACCCCGCCGATCAAGCCGTATCTCGAGGAGAAAATGTGGTTCGCGCTTTTTTGGATGCAGCCGCTGCGCGAGTTTTGGCGACGTGAATTGGGCGAGAAATATTTCAGCAAGCTACAGCAAGTGATCCCCTACTCGTGGCTGCTCGATCCAACTCCTTTGCCGCAACATGCGGTCATTCCGCGCCTGGAGATACATGATTGGCGCGAGGCAGCCAGATTCAGTCAGAAAGATCGGGATCTTCTTTTGAAAGTGAGCGGGTTTTCACCTCTTGGCTGGGGCAGCCGTGGCATCGCCCTGGGTGCCGATCTGCCGCATGCAGAGTGGGAAAAGCGAATCAATCACTCTCTTGAGACGTTCGAATCGTCGCCGACGATCATGCAACGCTTCCACAAGGGGCGATTAGTCGAGCATCAGTACTGGGATCCGGATTCTAACGAGTTAAAGACAATGAAAGGCCGTGTACGCCTTTGCCCTTACTATTTCGTGGAGAGCGATCGCGTGAAATTACGCGGCGCATTGGCCACCATTGTTCCAGCAGACAAGAAGTTTCTACATGGAATGAGCGACGCGATTCTTGTCCCATCGAAAGCACAGTGATGGTTAGTAGCACGCAATTAAAAGCGTGCAAACATACTGGCCTTGCCTCACAACGAAGCCATGAACATCACTAAAAACCTCGGAATGCTCCTTCTTGCTATCTATCTGATTCTTGTTGGACTCACGGCACTCCTTCACTTCGCTTTTCCTGGCATTGTGATGGCGATTCTGGCGCTGGCGGCCGGCATTTTGATTCTCATCGGTAAGTAGCATGTAGTTCACAAGACTTCCGGTTTTCGCTTTCGGTCCAATTCCAAGAACGAGGACGATTTGACGATGGTGTAGCGCTGCAATGTCAACAGCCCCGCACCAAATGCGGTCGTAGCGTTATAATCGAATCGGTCGATTCTGCTGAAACAACGTCAGGTGGTGTTGAATCCGTTTTGCGTCCAGTGGAGGAATGTCCTTTATTGTCAACGCCTGCGCTGCGTAACGCGTCGCAGAAGCAAAATCACCAGTCTCAGCGTAGGCAGCGGCAAGGGTATCGAGCGTGTCCTCGTCCCTCCATTCCGAGATACTGCAGACAGCCTTAGCGTCTTTAACTGCTTGTTGGCCGTTGCGAAACGCTGGATCCGGGCAAGTCGCCTGGAACCAGGCGCGCTGCTTCAACGCTCTACCCAGGGTAACACGCCGCGGGTGAATCGAAATGAGATAGTTAAACTCCTTTAACGCTTCCGCGTGTTTCCCAAGATACGTGTTGATGGTGGCACGCAAAAGGAAGCCTCGACGAACCCAGGATATTGCCGGAGCGCTTCATTGCAATCCGCAATGGCAAGCTGGTATTGCCCATGCCATGCAAAAATTTCCGCGCGCCGGTAGAGTGCCGGCCAGAACTTGGGATCAGTGTGCAAAGCCGCATCGACATTGCGCTTTGCCCCGGCCACATCGCCATTCTCCAGTTGCTTTTCAGCTTTGTTACTGAGGTTCATCGCCCCACGCCGGCCGGCACCGCCCGGAGACGACGATCGGGACGCTTCCGTGAACAGCCGTCATGCTGGCGATAACTCCAATGAGAAGTGCAATTGCTCTTAGCGACATAATTTGGTCTGTTTAGTCGACGCGATTTGTAATTGAAAACAACGCGATATGGCAAGCAAAGTTCGCCCTCTTTCATTGTGGCACCGGTGATCTAAGCTGTGCGAGGTGTGAAACACCCGAGCGAACAGTCTGATTTGATTCCGAACGTCTTCGGGACGGCGCGTACCGACGAGTTGTCGGTGGTCACCCTGCGCAAAGTGACATGGCGACTGATCCCATTTCTCTTTGTGCTTTACGTCATCGCATGGCTGGACCGAGTGAACGTGGGTTTCGCGGGATTGCAAATGAACGCGGATCTCGGGTTTAGCTCGACAGTGTTTGGTTTCGGCTCGGGTATTTTCTTTCTTGGTTATTGCCTGTTTGAGATACCAAGCAATATCATCCTTGAACGAGTTGGAGCCCGGCTTTGGATCTCGCGAATCATGGTAACGTGGGGCCTGATCTCCGCGAGCCTAATGTTTGTGCGGACTCCGGCAGCTTTCTACGTGCTACGATTTCTTCTTGGAGTTGCTGAAGCCGGTTTCTTTCCCGGGGTGATTTATTATCTGAGCCTGTGGTATCCTACAGTGCATCGTGCGCGAGCGATTGCGGCTTTCATGACCGCGGTGCCCGTGACGGGGTTAATAGGAGGTCCTTTATCGGGAGCCTTGCTGGAGCTAAATGGCCTTCATGGGTTAGCGGGCTGGCAATGGTTGTTCCTACTGGAAGGGTTGCCCGCGGTGATCCTCGGTACCAGCGTCCTTTTCTATCTGAAGGATCGTCCTGAAACAACGAGCTGGCTGGCTCCGCCAGAACGCGAATGGCTAGTAGAAACACTTGCAGCCGAGCGAAGAGCTTGCCTGCGAAGACCAGACATCCGTATAGCTCTGACCGATGCTACTGTTTGGAAGTTAGGGGTCATCTTCCTTCTGGTCGCAGCCGGATTCTATGGTTACTCCTTCTGGGCGCCACTTATTATCAAGTCGCTTACTGGCCTTAGTAACTTCAAGGTAGGTCTGGTGATTGGTGCGATTAGCGCGGTAACGATTTTGGCAATGCTTCTGAATAGTTATCACTCGGACCGCACGGGCGAACGAGCGCTGCACATAGCTGTACCGCTTTCACTCATGGCTGTCGGTTTCGCTGGATGTGCTCTGCTGCGCCAGCCAGTGCTAGCCATCATTGCGCTGGCGCTTGTTCCATTGGGGCACTGCGCCAGCTATGGGCCGTTTTGGTCCATGCCTACCCAGTTTTTCACTGGACCGGCAGCTGCCGCCGGAATAGCTCTCGTGACAATGATCGCGAACGTCGGCAGCTTCGCAGGGCCGGCGGTTATCGGCGCACTAAAGGCGCGGACTGGGACACACGTCGAATCGTTCCTGCTTCTCGGGGGAATGGCAGTCGTCGCAGCGCTGCTTGCGCTAAGAATAGGTCCGAGGCCGACGCCGAGTAGCGAGCAACCAGCACAAATCGTTTGAGAGCACACGCGCAACCGGATCTGCGCATTTGGCTCATCCGGCTACGGGGGCAGCGGCGAATTATTCTTATGCGGGTTCAATTCGCTCTCGCGGCTTTTCTTGTTAGCGCCGCGATGACATCAGCTGCAGAGCTACAAGAGGTTGTCAGTTTTCCCGATAAACAACTGACTGGCGTAGGTGTCTCCATAAAGTCTGGCCGTATCTTCGTGAATTTTCCTTACTGGTCAGATGACCACTCAATCTCGGTCACAGAGATTGTGAACGGCCAACCCAAAGCGTTTCTCAATGATGAATGGAATACGCCTGGCCCTGCGGGTTCACATTTTGTCTGTGTTCAAAGCGTGATAGTCGATGATCAGGACAATTTGTGGGTCCTCGATCCGGCAGCGCCAAGAATGCAGGAGATCGTCAAAGGCGGACCAAAGCTCGTGAAGATTGATCTCGCTACGAACCAGGTCGTGCAAACAATCCCATTCGGTGAAGATGTGGCGCCGAAGAAAAGTTATCTTAATGATGTTCGCACCGACACTGCGTTCATCACGGAATCGGCCAATGGCGCAATCATCGTTGTCGATCTTAAAAGTGGCAAAGCGCGACGACTTCTCGATCACGCCCAACAGGATTACGACCGCGTCACCAAGCTTAGTCACGAAAAAGTTGTCGCTAAACAAGATCTCGACAACGCAACGGCGGCATTGCGCAGTGGGAAAGCAGCCATGGACGCAGCGACATCCGATCTGGCAACAGCCGAGGCAGCGCTGCATAACGCGGAGCTTCAGCTTTCTTATACGACAATTGTTGCGCCTGCCGATGGCGTTGTTGGCAAGAAGACAGTCGAGACTGGTGCGCGCATTCAGCCAGGACAGGCACTCATGGCAGTAGTGGAACGCAACGTCTGGGTATTAGGAAACTTCAAAGAAACCCAGATCGGTCGGATGCGTGTTGGGCAGCATGTCGATGTAAAGATCGATGCAATCCCGGATCACAAATTCAGCGCGCACATCGACAGCTTGCAGCCAGGCACGGGAGCAGTCTTTTCGTTGCTGCCACCCGACAATGCCACCGGCAACTTTACTAAAATCGTTCAACGCGTGCCTGTGAAAATTGTGTTCGACGATATGGGTGAATATCGCAGCCGCGTTGTGCCGGGATTATCGTGCGAGCCAAAGATCGATCTGCGCACAGGCAAACGCGAATGAGGTGCGACCATGCCTGAAGAAAATCGCACGATGAATTTTCGGAAATGGGTCGCCGTGTTCGGCACGATGCTGGGCGCGTTCATGGCTGTGCTCGACATTCAGATCACGAACTCATCCTTGCGTGATATCTCCGGCGGCATCGCTGCTACACCCGATGAAGGCTCCTGGATTTCGACTGCCTACCTGGTTGGCGAAATCGTCACGATCGCGCTCACTGCCTGGTTTGCGAAGGTGTTTACTGTTCGTTACTACCTCGTCACGAACGTGCTTCTTTTTCTGATGTTCAGCGCGCTGTGCGGAATTTCTACGAGCCTGAGTCAGATGATTTTCTTCCGCGCGGGCCAGGGATTTACCGGCGGCGTTTTCATCCCCATGGCTCTCACTGTCATCGTAAGCACAATGCCGAAAAATCTGTTACCCGTTGGTCAGGCGATGTTCGGGATGACAGCTACGCTCGCACCCGCAATTGGTCCGGCGCTCGGTGGATGGCTCACGGATCGCTTTGGATGGGAATGGAACTTTTATGTCAATTTCATTCCCGGAGCGCTCATGCTGGCGTCGATTCTGTATGGCGTTGACAAGGAATCGATGAAGCTTGGGCAGCTTCACAGTGGGGATTGGTGGGGAATTCTCTGCATGGCTATTGGACTAGGCTCACTGGTCGCCATGCTTGAGGAAGGCCAGCGAAAGGATTGGTTTGGAAGCCCATTCATTCGCAACTGCGCGATCCTGGCTATGATCTTCGTTCCACTTTTTGTTATCATCGAACTCGTCCGGGAAAAACCTTTCGTGAATTTGCGTTTGCTGACCTGTCGCAACCTGGCCTTCACGTCCATCATTGCTTTTGGACTCGGTCTGGCACTCTACGCACCATTTTTTTGATCCCCCTTTATCTCGGTACCGTTCAGGGCTACAGCCCGCTGCAGATCGGTGAAGTGCTCATCTGGGTGGGCTTGCCTCAGTTTCTGATCTTTCCGTTTTTGCCACTGTTGATGAAACGATTCGATCAACGCCTGCTTGTTTGCTGTGGCTGTCTCATTTTCGCTGTGAGCTGTTACATGAACATCAGCATGAGCTTTGATTACGCCGGCGATCAGCTCAGGCTCGCCAATCTCGTGCGGGCATTCGGGCAGCCTTTCACGATTGTTCCGATCACTGGGCTTGCTGTGGCAACGCTAGCAGCACAAGATGCCGGGAGCGGCTCCGCCATCTTCAACATCTTCCGCAACATCGGCGGCAGTTTCGGCATGGCCATTCTTTCCACGCTGGTCACGCGCCGTGAACAATTTCATGACCTTCGCATCGGCGAACTGGTCACGGTCTACTCGCCGGCAACCCAGGCGCGACTCGCTGCGGTGCAGGAAAATTTCGTCGGCAAAGGTTTCGATGCGACGATGGCGCTCAAGCAATCATATGCTGCCGTCAAGTCAGTAGTTACTCGCGAGGCATTTGTTATGGCGTTCAACGACGCTTTTCTTGTTATCTCGATTGCCCTGCTCGTCTGCGCAGGCGCCATCTGGTTCTGCAAAAAGCCTAGCGCAGAGGAAACGCGGGTGCCTGCTGGCTGAAAGCAGAATTCCCGTTACCCACCCAATCGATCAGTGATCCAAAACGCGAGGGCGTAGCAAAGAAAGATCGATAATCCACCACCGATTCCGGCCATAACAGCCTGGCGCCACGAACCCCGTCGCAGGATTCCCGCGAGCAACGCGAGTGCGATCGCAATTCCGAACTCGCCAAGAATGATGTACCACGGCGTGAACGAAATCATTCCCCGAACACTTTCGGCGCTGTACTGCCACCAGTGGATTCTTCGCGCCATCTCCTCATAAAACGGAATATTGATTGCGCCAAGCAGTCCGATCATGAGCAAGCCGACCTTGCCAAACCGTTCCCACAACCGCAGTCCGATGTATCCGAATTGCACCGTCACGACTTCCCAAGCCAGTGGCATCCATAGCGGCGATCGCCAAATCATAGGGCCGCCGCCAATCGAATAGTCCAGCGTACGCGTGTAATCGACCAGCCAGGCGTCAGCCGGGAGCTCAACGAAGCCGACCAGGAGTCCAAAAAGAAGAAATCGCGCGAGCAATGCATCGCGCCTAACGAGTACAAAGCCGACGAGAAGACAATTATCGACAATGTTGAGCGCTGCGCCGGTGCGCCAGTCTGACCAAGGCGCGAATGTTAATAGCGAAACAGCGACGATATTGATCACAATCGTTACGAGCACAATCCAAAGGCGTCCGCGTTCGAGCGAAATTTCATGCGCATTTGTAGTGATCATTGTGGTGATATGGCTACGGCAGCAACAAGGGCTTCATTCTACAAGATCATTCTCTCGCTTGACGCATGCTGCCATGCACCAACTTGATAAGAGTGGTTTCCAGCAACGCCGTTACAAAGTCATCTGGTTCGAGCCTGAAGATCTTCCGCAGACTAAAATTCCTGGTCTGGTTTCAGGAGCGAATCCATCCAACCGATCTTCAAGGCACGCTGATTTGGTCCGGTGTCATTGGCTTCTGCGGAGGCATTTGCTCGATCGCATTTCGTGTCGCAACGAGCGTTGTTCATAAGATCCTTACTGGCAGCTCGGAGCCGGGCCTGGTCGAAAGTTTTTCCCAAATGCCTCTATTACTTCGGCTGATTGTTCCAGCAGTCGGCGGACTACTGGCCGGCGCGATCATTCAGTTCGGCACACGATTGCGCGGAGAAGTTACAACGACCGACTACATGGAAGCGGTTGTGCTTCGTGATGGGAAGATCTCCGCGCGACGCACGTTACTGAAGTGTCTCTCCTCACTTTTCACCATCGCTTCCGGCGGATCTATCGGGCGTGAGGGGCCGCTGGTTCAGCTTTCGGCCCTCGCGGCTTCTCTCGCCGGACGGATGAGAAAATGGTCCACTCCACGCCTGCGATTGCTCGTCGGCTGCGGTGCCGCAGCAGGGATTGCCTCCGCCTACAATGCCCCGATCGCCGGTGCGGTGTTTGTCGCGGAGATCGTGCTTGGCTCCGTAGCCATGGAAATCTTCGGGCCTCTCGTTTTCTCGTCGGTCATCGCGACTTTGACTGTACGTGGGTTCCTCGGCGCAGATCCGCTTTACGCCATTCCGGCATTTCGACTCAACCACAACTGGGAAATTCTGCCGTACTTGTTGCTCGGTCTCGGTGCGGGTCTGCTCGCGCCTTGGTTTATCCGGCTGTTGCGTTTCAGCGAAGAATGGGTGGCACACATCGCCGCGCCGATTTACGCAAAAATGTGCGTCGGTGGTTTAATCGTAGGCGCTCTCGCTATATTCTACCCACAGGTCTGCGGTAACGGTTACAGCACGGTAAGTGGGATCTTGCGCGGCGAATGGTTGTGGCAAGCGCTCGCCGTCATCCTTATTTTTAAAATCCTTGCTACTACTGCGACGTTTGGTTCCGGCGCAGTTGGCGGCGTTTTCACGCCGACGCTTTTCATTGGCGCCAGCCTGGGATTTCTGTTCGGCAGTGGCACACAGCACGTTCTTGGCCATCTAGAGGTTAATCCCAGCGCGTTCGCGCTCGTCGGCATGGGCGCATTTCTGGCAGCCACCACCCATGCGCCCATCATGGCTATCATCATGATCTTCGAGATCACGCTCGATTATCAGATCATTCTCCCACTGATGTTGGCGTGCGTAGTTGCCTATTACACATCCGCGAGCATCGAGAAACAATCGATTTATGCTGAAGCGCTGAAACGGAAAGGCGCAGGCGATTATCGCAAGCAGCTCGCAGAACTTCATGTTCATGACATCATGAAACCGGGCCCATTGACCATTTCGCCCAGAGCGGGCTTCTCAGAGATCGCCGAGAAATTCGTCGCAACCCGGTTTAATTACCTCTACGTGGCCGATCGCGATCGCTTTCTCGGTGCGGTATCGCTACGCGGTATCGCTACACGACGTCAAAAATTACCTGAATACGCCGGAGCTCGCGAAAGTCGTTATTGCGGGAGACCTCCCGCACGATTCCATCCCGGTAGTCCGACCTGATGCATCACTGATCGAAGCGCTCGAGCGTTTCAGGCACCACGATGGCGAGCGATTGCCAGTGGTTAACGATTCGGTAACGAAACGTTTAATCGGCACTATCGCGAAGACCGATGTGATTCTCGCGCTCGCCGGAAGCACTACGCGATCCGCCACCATGGTTGGTTCTCCGGCGTCTTAGTAGACTCCGTCCGGGCAGTCCTCACGTCGTCGAGCGTCTTGACCTGGATGACTTTTCCCTGCTAAGCCGATGCGATGAAGCGGCTCCTTTGGATCGACATTTCAAAGGGGATGGCAATTCTTTTCGTCGCATACTTTCATTTTTTCCGGACATATTTTCAGTACGGCCTCCTTCCACCGGCCGACTGGAGCAGCTTTACGGCGAGCACGCTGACTATCCTTAGACTGGTTTGGTTCAAAGTGTCAGGACTCGGTTTCCATGCCGTCGGCGTTTTCATAATCCTGAGTGGTTGGACGCTGATGCAATCAACCATGCGACGTGCCGAGTCCGGCGCGATCGGGTGGGGCGTCTGGTATCGAGCGCGGTCTCTGCGGCTCTATCCGATGTACTGGGTGGCGCATTTCGTTTATCTTCTCTCGCCATTCGTTGCGCGGCTGGAACCAGTGGACGGCCGCATCATTCTGAGCCTGCTCGGCCTGCGTTTCATCGATATTCAGATGAATTTCATGTACCTCAACGCAGCATGGTGGTACTTCTCCATGCTGATCCAGTTCTGCCTGATTTTTCCGCTGCTTTTCCTGATGGCGCGCCGCGTGGGTCCATGGTGGTTTTTGTTCATTGCGTGCGCCGCCGGATTTTTCGCTCGTTATATGTTGCTTGTCGTCTGGCAGCAAAATGGCCTATGGGTGTTAGGCGGTTTTGCGATCTGTCGTTTGCCAGAGTTCGCGCTGGGAATGTCGCTGGCGATGTGGCACACGCGGTCGCCTGCACGCGTAGATTGGTTTTTCCTTCGCGGGGCGGGACTGATTCTTGGACTGATTCTCTACCCTGCCGCCCTGCAACTCAATGACGG
>Ga0209470_1001206_pt1 | contig 19450 bp, 15 predicted proteins | sample GraSoiAngelo_125_FD_185882 | JGI IMG/M metagenome (GOLD analysis project Ga0209470, IMG submission 185882) | Grasslands soil microbial communities from the Angelo Coastal Reserve, California, USA - 14_0927_05_40cm (SPAdes) (version 2) | ecosystem: Environmental > Terrestrial > Soil > Grasslands ... | reverse complement strand
GTTTTCCCAAACAATGTTTAGCTTGCGAAACCTGCGAAGCGGCAACGGGAATTTCACTCTCTGCCCAGCCAGCCGCGCATCAAGATACTGCATCAAAAGGGAACGATCCTCTTCGCGCGCACGCCGAAGTAGAGGCACCGGGCGACTCCTGATGAAAGCTGTAGCAAAAGAAGCAGCGCGGAGTGGCTGCGGAATGATTAAATGGTGGGTCGCGAAATGGAACAAGCGTGGCATCGAATTTTACAAACGGCTCGGTGCAAAGGCCGATAGCGACTGGCACGAATTTCAATTGTCAGAAAAAGCGCTTCGGGATTTGGCCGCATCTGGCTAACGGAGGTGGAACACGTTGTCTTCAACGCGTTGTCAAACCCATGCGGCTTGCCGCCTGATTTCCTGACTGAGAAGGTTCCCGCGCAACACCAGTTTGGCCTTCGGCGATATTTGCCATCGTCTTCGGAGAAGCCGATCCACCGTTGTGCTAAACCCCAGACGCGTGCGCTACCCGTACAACCACTGCATGTAATCGCGCACGCCGTCTTCCAGCGGAAAGCGTGGCTCGTAGCCGAGTGCGCTGCGGGCATTCGTGAGATCGGCTTGAGTAAAATTTTGATAATGCGCGTGCGGGTTATCGATGTAGTCCGGTTGAAAATTTGTGCCGAGACATTTGTTAAGCACGTCGACTAACTCGTTGAACGAGCGCGCGTGACCGGAGCCCAAATTGTAAATTCTGCTCGTTTGCGAATCGAGCGCGCGTATGCTGCCTTCCACAACGTCCTTCACGTAAACAAAGTCGCGCTTCTGCTCGCCATGTTTGAAAATGCGCGGCCGCCGGCCGGCCTTCATCTGTTGCGCCAAATGATACACCATGCTCGCAGGCACGCCTTTGTGCGCTTCGCGCGGCCCGTAAACGTTGAAGTAACGCAAGCCGATAATGATCCAATCACGCGATTCGGCAGCGGCGCGACTGGCGAGGTTGTCCATGATGACTTTTGAAAAGGAGTAGGCATTAGCCGGCGCGGCGCCGTCTGATTCGGCGCTCGGCTCCGTGACGGCACCGTAAGTGGATCCAGAGGAGGCGTAGATGATCCGGGTCTTCGTCGGGCGCGCAAAGTCCAATAGACGCCGGAAACTTTCGACGTTGTCGTGCACCTGTTCGAACTGGTCGTGGTTGGTTGTGTCAGTGATCGATGCGAGGTGAAAGATCGCATCGAACCTTTGGTCGCCGAATTGTTTTCGCCAATCCAAAGTCGCCAAGTTTTGCGCTACAAAATCGCCGCGGTAGCCGGTGAGATTCTTGAAATTGCCGGAGCGAAAGTCGTCGATCAGGGTCATAAGCGCATCCGGGAATTTTTCCTGCAGCGCCAGCGTGAGATTGGATCCGATGAAACCGGCGCCACCCGTGACAATGAAGTTGGGAGAAGAGTGCAATTTTCGGAAAATGAGAATTGGCGAGACATAGATAATTCTTGAGCCGGGAAGCGCAAGCTGCGAGTTAACGCACGCCGGAATGCGGTTCGAAACGCGCTATACTTACGATTTTGTCAAACGATTCCTGCCGCGAGATGGTCGACGGATTTTGGAGGTCGGCTGTGGAACTGGCGAGCTAGCGGCTCGTTTATCGAAGGACGGATATTCCGTTGTGGCAATTGACTCCGACCGCCATTCGATCGTGGCTGCGCGGCAGCTCGGCGTGGATGCGCACGTTGCAACCTGGCCTGATTTCACGAGTGGCCAATTTGATGCAGTCCTGTTCACTCGCTCGCTTCACCACATTCATCCACTCGAGGAATCGGTAAGACAGGCAGCGGATAGCCTCGTCAAGGGCGGAGTGATCATCGTGGAAGATTTCGCTTATGAGTCTGCCGATAAGAAAACATTAGGCTGGTTTGCCAGCGCAATTCGCCTCCTCGGGGCCGCGAGCCTGCTGTTCGAGGGCGATGACTTTCTGAAAAGCGTGCTATCAAAAACGGAGACGTTGGAAGCGTGGCGAGAAAATCACGAGAGTGAATTGCACACAGCCGCCAAGATCGACGCGCAACTCGAAAGGCTTTTAGGGCGCGTCACTAGAGAGAGCTCGGCCTATTATTTTCGGTACATCGCCAATGCGATTACAGCGACGGAGAAACGCGACGCGATCCTTCGAGCGTTTGTCGAGCAGGAAGAAACGCTGGCCGCGCACGGCTCGATTGTCGCTCTGGGCCGGCGTTTTGTGGCTGGGCGTAAATAAATCTTGCAGCGCGGAGCGCGAGCCGCTACTTCTCGATCCAGTTCTTTGCGAGCTTGGAAAAGTGGATCGGCGCAAGAAATCCCGTGAGAATCGAGAGCAGTTGCGCTGCTGTAACTGGATACAACTTCCCATTGGGCCAGTCCCCGAGAGTCTTCGGGGGTGAAGGCGGGAAGAAGGATGAAGCCAGGAGCCAGAATATTTGTCCGGTCTACCTCATTCGGTTGTAGCCGCGATCAGTTATCGCGGCCGCCGGGATCACCGATCCCGGCTACAGCGCGAAAAAACTTCTTCGCAAAAAGAAGAATGAGAGCTGGGCGATGCGGCCTCGGCCATACAAGTCCGACTCTCGGAGTTGGAGGAAACTTGTATGCAGAATCGTCCAGTTTGGTTCGTTCCGGAGCGCACACGCGTCCCGCGTGCTGGTTTCGGCGTCGCGCCGAAACAATCTTTTCTTAACGCGAGAATCTCTGCCATTGGCATCACAGAAGAAAAGTTCGCGATCGCGAGGCGGGCACGCCATCACGCGAGACGCGCGCGCCACCTGATTCGGCTCGTCACGTTGCTGGTTTTCGCACCGGTCGTTTGCTTTGGACAGGAAAGTGCGCCGACTCCTTCACCGGGTGAAGCGGAAGCTCAGCAAGTGGTTGTCTCGGCGACGCGATTTGATATTCCGCTCGATCAATCGCCGGCGAGCGTGAGCGTGATTAGCTCGGAAGATATCGAGCAAAAGCAAATCGAGCGCGTGGGCGATGCACTTCGTGAAGTGCCTGGTTTGTCTGTCGTGCAGACCGGAACAGCTGGGCAGCTAACATCAGTTTTCATCCGTGGATTGCGCAGCGAACACACTCAGGTTTTGCTCGACGGCATTCCGATCAATCAAGGGTTGCAGGGCGCATTTAACTTTGCCGACCTCACTACGGAGGATATCGGCAGAATCGAGGTCGTTCGCGGGCCCCAGAGTACTTTGTATGGGCCCCGTGCTCTCGCAGGCGTCATTCAAATTTTCACGAAGCAGGGCACAGGGACTCCGGGAGTCCTGCTAGCGGCCGAGGGCGGCTCCTACGACGCGTTTCGCGAATGGACCCAGAGCGATGGCAAAATCGACGGCTTCGATTACTCAATGGGCGCGAGTCGGCTCGATACCGAGAACGCGCGCCCGAATAACAATTACCGCAATACGGCGATGATTGCGGATACTGGCTGGTCGCCTAATGACCAGCTACGGATTGGTAGTCTATTTACGTATTCGGTGAGCGACACCGGAAATCCGAACTCAATTTTCGACCCGCGTCCCATCGATCATTTTCTTACGGAACGTTGGTTGATTGGTCCGCACATCGATTGGAGGCAGACTGACTGGTGGGAGCACAAATTGATTTTTTCCTATGACCACGAGCGGCAAATCAATGATCCAAACGAGGACGGATTTGTCGGGCCAACGCGGGCGCTATTCGAACGAACGCAAATCGATTATCAAAACGATTTGCGCCCAACTTCGTGGCTGACTCTGACTTCAGGATTCTTCTATAGCCGTCTCAACGCAGGGCAGGAGCGCCCGTTCGTTCTACAAATTTTCGGTCCCCAGCCAACCTTTGTGAGCGATCACACTCAGGAGGTCGCCGGATTCCTGCAGGCGACCCTGATGCCGGTCGAAAATTTGATCCTCGTCGCCGGTGGGCGCTTCGATCACTTCAATCAGTTCGGCGGTGTCTGGACTTATCGCTTTGCAGGCAGTTACAAGATCGATAAGACAAACACGACGCTGCATTCGAGTGTGGCGACGGGATTCAGTCCGCCGAGTAGCCAGGATAAGATTTTCGGGAACAATTTCGGATTGAAACCCGAACACGATCTTGGTTGGGACATCGGGATCGAGCAGCGGCTTTGCGAAAATCGCGTCACGGTCGGCCTGACTTATTTTCACAACGACCTGTCGAACGTGATCGGATTTAACGGACTCTTCCAAACGCTCAACCTTGGCGCCGCCGAAACACAGGGGCTCGAAACCGAATTACGCGTACAACCGATTACCGATTTTTTGCTCACCGCGAGCTACACGTATTTGGATGCGGAAAAGACTTCCTCCAAAGACATTTCGCAATTGCAAGGCGCGCGTCTCCCGCGCAGGCCACGGAATGAGATCTATGTTTCAGCTTCCTATCTTTGGTGGAAAAGGCTGCGCACAACGATTGAAGCAAAGTTCGTAAACGCGCGCGAAGAATTGAATTTCGGCGGACCAAATTTTGATATCGAAGATTACTCGTTCGCAAACATCGCAGCCGAATACGAAGTAAACCCGCACCTGTCGGTCTTCGGCCGAATCGACAATTTAACGAACGAACACTACTCGGAAGTTTTCGGTTTCCCCGCGCTAGGCCGCGCCGCGTACGGAGGTCTGAAGCTGAGGTTTTAGAGTAGCGCGAGCCTCCAGGTCCGCTCGCTGCGGCGACACGGACTCGTCCCGTGGCGAGCTTGCGAGTCCCTCAACGGCAAGCGGGACGCATGCCCTACCTTGGAGCCAGCCACTTGTCATTCCGAGCGAAGTCGAGGAATGGAGCGAGTGGGGCGAGCGACATAGACGGTTGCGCTGCGAGGGCAGCAGCGAGAGAGTCGGGAGACGAACGAGTCAATCTCTGTTGTTTGGGAAAAACGCTTTCAACGATGTCCCCGAAACTTTCTGAGAAGAAACTGGTAGTGCTCGGCGCAGGTAAGTTGGGTGGCATTCTGGTGCGGACGTATTTGAAGCAGAGACTCTTTATGTCCGGTGGGGTCACCGCCACGGTAGAGCATGCGGAGAGAGCAGCCGCGCTTGCAAAAGAGTTGGGCATCGCCGTGACCACGGACAATCGGGAAGCGGTTAAAGGCGCCGACATCATTCTGCTGACGGTAAAACCCCAAACGGTGGTCGAAGTGTTGCAGGAGATCGCTACCGAAATTGGCCCGCAGACGCTGCTCGTTTCCGTTGCGGCTTCGGTGCCGACAGGTTTCGTCGAGCAGCAACTCGCTGCGGCCACTGGTGGCAAGCGCGACGAAGTGGCAGTGGTCCGAGCGATGCCGAATACATCCGCCGCGGTTGGCTGCGGCATGACGGCCATTTGCGCAGGTGCACATGCGGGACCGGATCATCTCGAAATTGCCGCACCATGTTCGACGCGGTGGGCCGCACCATTGTGCTCGATGAAAAGCACATGGACGCGGTGACCGGTCTTTCCGCGAGCGGGCCGGCCTTCGCGTACATCATTCTCGAATCGCTTGCCGAAGCTGGCGTCAAAGTTGGTTTGCCGCGTGACGTAGCCACGCTTCTCGCGGCGCAAACTATGAAGGGTTCGGCGAGTGTTGTGTTGGAAACCGGCGATCACCCCGCGCTGCTGAAGGACGCCGTTACGACGCCGGCCGGCTGCACCATCGACGGCATCCTCGAACTCGAAGAAGGGAAACTCCGCGTTACGCTGATCAAGGCGGTTGTCAAAGCGACCAGCCGCGCTGGCGAACTGCTATTTGAAAAGTAGGCGCATTCCGGAAGAGAAGCGTTGTGGCCACCCACCGAGTCGACCCGCACCTATTCATCTTCCGAATCGACCGATGAATTTGGTACCCTGCGCTCGGCCGCGCCGTGTAAAGCGGCTGAAGCTGAGGTTTTGAGCGATCGCTAGAAGCTGATCTTCAAAATACGACCATCCGTCCCGACCAGCCATCCGGCTTTCGGAGTTGCAAAAGCTACCGCCCAGTAACCACTTACACCGGGCAACGTGAACCAGGTGTTTCCCTCATCTGGAGTCCAGGCCGCGCCTCCGTCGTTGGCGGTGATCACCACGGCGCGACCGAGATTGTCTCCCGCGCCGCGACCGGTGCGACCCACATAACTAAGTCCAAAAATAGCTCCTGTGACCGGAGGAGCCGTTGTAACAGTCCACGTTTGACCGCCATCACTCGAAGTTGCAGTTCGCGCGTTATTGGGATCCATCGGGTCCAAATCACCGCCACCTACGATGCCATGAAACGGATCGCGGAAAGCGACTGTGAAGGCACCCGCGAGGGTCCCACTGAACAACGGCGTGTCATAAGCATTCCACGTGTTCCCCTGATCTGTGGTAGCCAGTACCCTGGCAATCGCCGCGACGCCTGTCGCTATCCACGCGTTCCTGCCACCTTGTGTTGTGACGCAAGTGCCGCTTGACGCGAAGGAGCCTTCACCGGGCAGCGCCGGCGGCATATTGTTACTGATGTCCTGCCACGTCATTCCGTCAGTCGTGCGCAGGTCCGGGAAAACTCCATTCACTGAGTCGCTATGTGCGATGCCGCGGTGCGGCGTCCAGAACGCGAAGCCGTCGTAGAACGCATTCGGATTCTGGTTCTCAAACTGCATCGTCCATGTGGCCCCGCCGTCCGTCGTCTTATAGATGCGGAAATCTGTTGGATTCGCTCCAATAGACATCAGATAGGCAACACTGGCGCTGAACGCCTGCACATCGCGGAACTGCAGCGTTTCGGCGCCCGGCACTACACTAGCGTTCCAAGTCTGTCCGCCGTCGGTGGTGACGGTGAACGTGCCGTTGCGGCCGCACGCCCAAACCACCTGCGGGTTCACCGGCCAAACCGAGATCAGACCGTTGGTAGTGCCGCTATCTTGCGGAGTTAGTGTTGGTTGATGAATTAACGGCGATTCCTGCGCGGTCACAATGGCGCAGGCAAAAACTGGAATCAGCAGAGCAAACAATGATCGTTTCGACATATAAATTTCCTCCAGAACATAATCGAAGTTTCCAGTCTCTTTGCGCTTAACCTCAGGCGCATGGCGGCGTGATTCGGCGCTCGCACAGCGCCGCTACAGTGCTTGAATTCGGCGCGGCATTGCTTAATGACGCAGTATGAGTCCGCTGCTTTATCTCGTGATCGGGTTGATCGGTGGCGGATTTGTCGTTGCTGTCATAATTCTGGTGGTACGCCGTGGGAGCAGCGGAGGCGTGGAAGGGGAGTTGGTGAAACGATTGGAAATCATCGATCGCGGGTTGCGCGACGAATTCTCCCGCAACCGTGAGGAAGCAGGCGCGGCGGCGAAGAACCAGCGTGAAGAGTTGACCAAATCGCTCGAAAACGTGCGGTCGATTGTCAATCTTCGTCTGACGCAATTGCAGGAGGACAACGCGAAGCAAATCGACAAGATGCGCGCCACCGTGGATGAAAAATTGCAAGGCACGTTGGAGAAGCGCTTGGGCGAATCGTTCAAGCTGGTGAGCGAGCGATTGGAGCAGGTGCATCAAGGGCTCGGCGCGATGCAGCAACTGGCGAGTGACGTTGGCGGGTTGCAACGCGTACTTACGAATGTGAAGACCCGCGGTGGGTGGAGCGAATGGCAGCTCGGAGTTCTTTTGGAGGAGATGCTGACGCCGGAGCAGTTCGCTAAAAACATCAGGATGCGCGATGACAGCGATGAGCGCGTCGAGTTTGCGATCAAGTTGCCCGGCGACGAGAACGGCGCGCCGGTGTGGTTGCCGATTGACGCCAAATTTCCAATGGAACACTACGAGCGGCTCGCTGCGGCGCAGGAAAAAGGCGACCCCGCTGCAGTCGCCGCCGCGATAAAAACTTTGGAAACGCAGTTGAAGCGGTGCGCGAAAGATATTTGCGAGAAATACATTAACCCGCCAAAGACCGCCGATTTTGCGCTGATGTTTCTGCCCAGCGAAGGACTTTACGCGGAAGCGGTTCGTCGCATCGGCTTGGTGCAAAACGTCCAGCGCGATTGCCGCGTCACCTTTGTCGGACCGACCACGCTCGCCGCATTGCTTAACAGTTTGCAGATGGGTTTTCGCACGCTTGCGATTCAAAAGCGATCCAGCGAAGTCTGGAACTTGCTGGCAGCTGTGAAGACTGAGTTTGGAAAATTCGGCGAGGCGTTGTCAGCGGTGAAGGAGAAAATCGACCAAGCTTCCCGGAAGATAGAGGACGTTGATGTTCGCTCCCGCGCGATCACAAAAAAGCTGCGCGATGTGGAGGAGTTGCCATCGAATCCGCAGCCATTGCTGAGAGATCTGTTGCCGAACGAGGACGACAAAGGCGGCTACGAATAACGGGAACCGTAGTTCGCGGCGATGGGGTAATGCGACTCTCGAAATCAGCTACAAGCTATTTCGAACGTTTTTGGAGTGCGGCGACATGTCGCCGCTTTCAAAAGCGCAGACATGTCCGCGCAGTCCAAATTTACAGCACCGCGTCCCATTTGCTCTGGTCCTTCAACATGATTTCTCGCAGGAGACGAATGGGCGGCATGCCGTGGTTCAGCACCTCGTTGTGAAATTTTTGCAATGAGAACTCGTCGCCTTGTTGCGCCTTGTAATCATCGCGCAATTTCAGGATCTCCAATTTCCCGAGCGTGTAATTCAAGTAGCCGGGGTCGAAAGTGCCGCGCATGGCTTCCTGGCGTGCCGGCTTTTCCTCGTAATAACAATTGTCATGGAAAAACTTGGTGGCCTCGTCGAGCGACATGTTTTGCGTGTGCAATTTGATGGACACACATAATCGGCATAAACGAAGCAGCGCTTCATCGGCTTGAGCCATGCGATATTTGGCCGCGCGTTTCACGTCTTCTTCGCTTGGAGGCGAGTTGGTGGGGCTGCCGAATCCTTCGTCGAGCATCATTTTCTCGCAGTAGTGAGCCCACCCTTCGATGAACGCGTAGCTGCCAAAGATTTTCTCGACCTTGCTGGCGGGCGATGCATTTAGGTGCAGGAACTGCACATAATGACCGGGATAAGCTTCATGAATCGAAACGACGTCGGAGGTGTAATAGTTGAAGGCGGTGAGCCATTCTTGTTTTTGTTTCTCCGGCCACTCGTGCTCCGTCGGCGTGACGTAGTAATAGGCCTCGGTAGCCCGCTTCTCGAATGGACCCGGCGTATCCATCGATGCAAAGGACGTGGCACGCAGATATTGCGGCGTCTCTTTGACCTTTGCGCGAACCTCCGAGGGGATGCTGACCAAATGACGGTTCAAGACGTACTTGCGAATTTTGTCTAGGTCTTTGGCGACATCGGAAATGAGTTTGTCCGGCGCCGGATGTTCGCTCTGGATTTGCTTGAACACTTCGATTGGCGACTTGTTCGGGTCGATTTTCTTCGCCGCCTCGGCAAACGCGTCCTGTTCGGCTTTTAATTGCGCCATTCCGATCTCGAGGACTTTTTGCGGCGGAAGATCGACCAGTTCGGTTTGGGCCAGGAAGCGGCCGAATTTTTCTTCGCCCAACGCAAAATCGAGCGAGGCTTTCGGCAGTTTCTCCCGCTCCAGCCACGCTGCGTAATCGTTGAGTGCATTGGCCGCCTTGCGATTGGCTTCTTGAAACGCCAATCGAAGCTGTTCGTCCTTCAGCGCGCTCACCGCAGCAATGAGGTCTTTCTTCAAAAAATCGGCGGAACCTTTGGCGATCTGGATGGCAAGCTCTACAAACGGTTTGGGAAGCTTCTCATTGAGGTTTGTTCTCGCTGCGATCAGGATGTTTGGGATTTGCGATTCAATCGCGACCAGACTGCGAACACGATCCTCGAGCGGCGCAAAATTTCTTTTGATATACACATTCACATCGGCTGCGCGCGCATAGACCATGGGGTTGCGCTCGAAAACGGACATGTCCTGCATCTCAAAAAGATCCTTCTTCACCGCGGCCTGAAGAATTCGCAGGTCGATGGATTGGCGTGGACTTAACTTCGAGGGATCGAACTTGGCCAACCGATCATCGAAGCGTCGCAGCCGGGAAAGTTCGGCGTCGAGCGCGAGCCGGCTGTAATCGCTGATTTTGCCGTCGTATTCGTGAATACCGAGAGCAGTTCCCTCTAGCGGATGAGCCGCGAGATAGGTTTTGATGTACTCCTCGGCGACCGCTTCATACTCGGCATCCTCTTCCTGAGCAGCCAGGGCCGCCCTGGAAAAACACAGCGTGAGCAGGAAAATCAACAAGAGCAGTTTGCCTGGCGCACTCTCATTAACGCCGGGCTTCAGCCCGGTGTTACGGTACGAACAAGCCCCAAACCGTTTCAACGGTTTGGATGCGGCGAGAAAGCCGTTAAAACGGCTCGCGTTTGACTGAGCTTCCGCACCCGGCTGAAGCCGGGTGTTAATGAGATCAGGGAAAGGGTTGGTCATCCTTATGAGTCTCAATTAAGACAGTGCTTTAGGTTGGCCGTTGCTAAAAACTCCTCATGAGCGATGATTGGGTTCTTTCGCATTGTTAGTTGAAATATGAGGCGCCTGGTGATTATCCCATTACTGGCTTTTCTTGCGCTCGCCGCTTTCCCGGGCGCATTCGCGCAAGAAGCGCAGCCGGGAAAGAGTCAAGAGGATAACGGCTACGCGCAGATTTCCATTTTCGCAAAGGCTCTCGAATTGATTCGGCAGGATTATGTGGATGACAACAAGACGAGCTATCACGATCTCGTCACCGCCGCAATGAAGGGGATGCTTTCTTCGCTGGATCCACATAGCCAGTTCATGGACCCGAATGACTTTCGAGACATGCAGGACGATACGCGCAGCCGCTTCAATGGCCTCGGGATTGAGGTTTCGATGAAAAACGGCCTGCCTACGGTGATTACAGCGATGGAGGACACACCTGCCGCCAAGGCAGGTATTCTCTCCGGCGATCAGATCTTGCGAATCAACGGCATTTCCACGGAAAAAATGGATCTCCAGGATGCGATTAATGTTTTGCGCGGACCCGCGGGCGCGAAAGTGACTCTGACGCTGCTGCGACCTGCAACCAAGGAGATCAAGGAATACGCGTTGCAACGGGCGGAGATCAAAATCCAAAGTGTGAAAGGAGCAAGTTTGCTCGACTCAGAGCTGACGGGAGCATTCAAGATCGGTTATGTCCGGCTGATTCAGTTTAACGAACCGACAGCCGACGAACTATCAAAGGCGCTGGACGATTTGCAGAAGCAAGGCATGCAGGCGCTCATTCTCGATCTTCGGAATAATCCGGGCGGTCTGTTGAATAGCGCGGTGGACGTCTGTGCTCAATTCTTGCCGCCGAATACAAAGATTGTCTCAACGCAAGGACGTGTCGCTTCTCAGCAGCATGATTACTCGACTTCCGTCGTGAAGAAAGAGCGTCCGAACTTTCCGATGGTACTGCTCGTGAACGAAGGCAGCGCAAGCGGCGCGGAGATTGTTGCAGGAGCGCTCAAGGATTTGCATCGCGCCGTGCTTGTCGGCGAAACTACTTTCGGGAAGGGCTCTGTACAGAATGTGATGCAGTTGCCGGACGGCTCTGCGGTGCGTTTGACGACTGCAAAATACTATACGCCGAGTAAACAGGTTATTCAGGGCAATGGCGTTACTCCCAATATTCGGGTTGCTATGACTGCCGAGCAGGAGCGCTCTCTCTTTGCGATGCGCAATACCGGAAATATCAAACCCGAGGACGAGAAAAATATTATCAAGACGAAAGATCCGCAGATGTTGCGCGCAATCGACGCGCTGAAGGGCGTGATGATTTATGCGCAACAGAGCGCGCCGAAAGCGGAAGCGGTAAAAAAATAAAGGGCGAATTTCGCTCGTTTGTCATTCCGAGCGAAGTCGAGGAATCTCAGTTTGTTTCTGATATCCCAGGGGAATGGTTTGCAGAACAAGCGAGCCTATTTGAGTTTGTAAAAACACGCTGTTAAATGATGGCGAGGCTATGACAACTAGACTCTAAGATGGAAGAGAACCGAAGGCGGCTGTTCGCACTCGTTAACGAGCTTCGGCGTAAGATTTCCAAAGGACCGTTGCGCGCTCGGGACATTGAGGACGCAACGAAGCGATTGAAACAACTTGGTAAGTCGTACAAAGATGAAACCTTTCCGGAACTGCTAGATACAAACACGTGGAAAGACGAGAGCAGCAATTCGCCAAAAGGGCTTGCCGAAGCTCTACTGTGGAAGCTTGGGAGGTGGAAAGCATATAGGAATTTCGCAAATTACTACGCTGACGACCAGTCGAAGCCTAGAAACGGCATTGTCTTTTACGCGTTTGCTAGACACCTAAAAAACCCAAACAAGAATCCAATGTTTGACCAGCATTCACTTCGCGCGCTATGGGCAATATGTCCGAACCTCACGCCGGAGGAGGAGGAAAAGTGCAAGAACTACCTCATTGGTACTCAAGACCGATGGAAAGGCTCCGGATCCGGCACCAGCGCGGCTGAATGCTACAACATCTTTAAGAAACGTCTTAAATCTTTGATCACAAAATCGGGAGCGGACACTCTCCGGGAACTTGATCGGCTCTTGATGCCATTGGGTCAGGCGATAAGGGAACATACGAAGAACTACCGGGAGTTTGACCGGCTACACAGGAACAGAACGTAAGGCCCGTTCTGCGTAACATCATTGAGCAACAACGCACCTTAGAAGCTTTCGGACTCCGGCGTTATCGGTCAGCTCGTCCAACCCCGCGCTGGCCTTAATGAAACCATAGCGTTTTTCCCCGCGTAAACCTTTCCTTTTCGCTTCGCGATTCGCTTCACGAGCACGTTTGGCTTGCTCGATTGACTCTGCTCGATTGCGATCGAGTTTTTTTCCTTGCTTTGAGATACCCCCGGGCGCGTGAAGTTTCGCGATTTCGTCCCAATTGAAATCGCGGTTTACATCGATGCTCCAATCGCCTGGAATAAATATCTGAGTGCCGTAAGGCGCGAAAATTACTCCGTTGGAATTAACCGAGTCAGCTCAGAAAGGGAGCCACTTAGCTCTTTAGGTGCTTAGACATCTTGTTCAGCCATACCTGATTAAGAGTTGTTGACCAGTTGTATTTGTGCCGTATTGCATAGTGTGATCGCGTTTCTTATAGGCCTTGTGATTCTCGGCATGTTATTTCCGTCGCTTCTTAGAACTAGCCCTACAAACCTACCGCCATGGTTGATGGTTTTGGGTTGGTTAGCAGTAATAGCTGTTATAGTAATTGCATGGTTACTTCCAGAGCCCAGTGGCCACTAGACGGCCGCCGTTCGCGAACGCACACAATTCCCTGTTGCAATTGACAGTTGCAAATTGGCAATTTTCGGACGGGATCCTCAGCTAGAGCTGCTGCAATCCTTCGCGACAATGAGTGGCTCGCCAGCGAAGCCGCGTGTCGCGCGGGAGCTTATGCGAAGGTAGAGGAATCTCGTAATTTGTTTTGGGCGACAGGAATCAAATAGTGAAAGATGTCTCCAGACCTTCGCATAAAGCTACGGCTTGGCAGGCGACTTCGCTCGACATGACAGTATTAGCCTTCGAAACATCGTGCGATGAGACTGCCGTGGCGATCTTGCGCGGGCGCGACGATCGCTCTGGTCCGGAGTTGCTCGCCAGCGAAGTCGCATCGCAGATCGCTGCACACCAGAAATACGGTGGGATCGTGCCTGAGATTGCGTCGCGCAACCATCTGGTATACGCGCCGCGACTGCTCAATAGCGCTGCAAGGGCGTCCAAGATCGATCTGTCAGACGTTGATGCATTTGCGGCGACCAGCGGACCTGGACTGGCCAGCTCACTCATGGTAGGCGCGTCGATCGCCAAGGGATTGGCGATCGGCTTTGGCAAGCCTTATCTCGCGATCAACCATCTCGAAGGCCATTTGCTATCGCCATTTTTCAGTGGCGCAGATGGCGAGGTGGGAATCAGGCCGAATGTTTCGCTTGTTGTGAGCGGAGGACACACCATGCTGGTTCGAGTGCATGCGCTGTGTGATTATCAGGTGATCGGCCGCACTGTCGACGACGCTGCCGGCGAGGCGTTCGATAAAGTCGCGAAGATGCTTGGGCTTGGTTATCCGGGCGGTCCGGAAATTGAAAAGCTCGCCCGCGGCGGTGATCCAAACCGCTTTGATCTGCCCCGCAGCATGCTCGGGTCGGAGAATTTTAGCTTCAGCGGGTTAAAAACCGCGGTGCGATATTTGCTGCCGAAAATCGATGTCATTCCGAGCGAAGCGAAGCGTAGTCGAGGAATCCCGGTGAACGGCCTTTCTAGTAACGCCACGGGATCCGTCGACTTCGCTCGGGATGACGTCCTTGCGGATCTCTGCGCGTCGTTCCAACAGGCAATTATCGACGTGCTGGTGACAAAGACGATTGCGGCAGCGCAGAAATACGACGTCGATCTCGTGACCGTTAGCGGCGGCGTGAGTCGCAACCAGGAATTGAGAAGGCAGTTGCACGAGGCATGCAGTCGCAACGGGTTTGAATTCAAAAACGCCGAGCCGTCGTTGTGTACCGACAACGCAGCCATGATTGCCTTTGCTGCATTATTGCGATTGCAGGCGGGATTTGAATCGCAAGTGACCGAAGAGATCGACCCGAACTTAAGAGTAGCGTAAGCGTCGCGCTTGCGCCGTAAAGATTCGCAACCGGGACGGTCGCGCTACTTTAAAATTCGCGTTCGAGCAGATAATTCGCCAACACATGTAACGGTTCGGCATCGCTGCTGCTGAACATCGACAGAGCATTGTGCGCCTGACGGGTGAGCTGTCTGGCTTCGGCGCGGGATTCTTCCAAGCCGATCACTGCGGGGTAAGTCGCTTTTTTTGCGACCAGATCTTTGCCGGCGCTCTTGCCCAATACCTCCGAAGTCTGCGTTACATCGAGAATGTCGTCGATGATTTGGAAAGCGAGACCAAGCCGCTGCCCGAAACGTGTGATGGCAGAAAGTTTTCGGGCGTCTGCGTTGGCGCTCATCGCACCGAGCCGCACCGAGCTTTTCAAGATGGCTGCGGTTTTGTTCTCGTGGATGAATTGCAACTGGTCGCGTTTGACGTCCTTGCCTTCGGCTTCGAGATCAGCAACCTGACCGGCGATAAGTTTTTGGCTTCCCGCTGCAACTGAAATCTCGCGCAACAAGGCTGAAGTGTTGTAGCGGCGCGCCGGCTTCGTTCTGGAGACAATTTCGAATGCGATCGTCAACAACGCGTCTCCAGCCAGGATGGCAATGCCGTCGCCGAAGACTTTGTGGCAGGTGGGCCGACCGCGCCGGAAATCATCGTTGTCCATACTGGGAAGATCATCGTGCACGAGCGAGTACGTATGGATACATTCGAGCGCGCAGGCGAGAGGGAGCGCGCCATCGACGTTGCCGCGACAAGCTTCGGCCGCGGCGAGACAAAGAATAGGTCGCAATCGTTTTCCACCAGCGAAAAGACTGTAACGCATCGCCTTGTGAAGTGTTGCAGGTTTCGTATTCGCCCGGGGCAAATATCGGTCCAGCGCGCGGTCGATCTTTCTTTGGCGGCTGCGAAGGTATGCTTTCAGATCCATGACGCTAGTGGATCTCGATTGTAGCGGCGCTCCGTAATGCTGGCAGTATTTTTCGACGCAAAGTTCTCAATGTCCCTCCAATGTGCGCGTTGGTGACCCCGAACGGTCTCCAAAGTAGGGCGCGCTCAAATATTCTCGGCCGCTTCACTCGTGGCGACCGGTTTGACTCGCATGGCGAGGAACGCACCCAGGAGCAGAACAGCCGCGCTCCAAAGCTGAGCGTGGGTGAGCCGTTCGTGGAAAATCCAGGCGGAGAGCGCCATCGCGGTGGCGGGACAAAGCAGCTGGAGGGCCTGAGCGAGCGCGACTCCGATCTCGTGGATCGCCACATAATACAGAACGTGGGCGAGCGTGATACAGGTCACAGCGGAAATGATTAGAACCAGGTTCGCCTGCGCGCCGGCGTGAATCGGTGTGTCGATCCTGCCGAAAGCGAGCGTGAGCGGAAAAAGTAACGTCGATGTGATGAAGCTGATCAACCCAAAGCTGCGGATTGGCCCGAGCTCAGCGGAAGGGCGTTTAATCAAAACACCGTAAAGCGCCCAGCAAAACGTTGCAGTAAAAGCGATGAACAATCCGGGCAATGCAATATGTCGTTCGCTCGATTGCGCGTTGGCCTGAAACCAGATCACTCCGAACGCTCCGACCAGCCCCAGCAACGTGCCAAGTTGAAATTGCCATTGTCGAATGATGGAGCGTTCCTCTGGAAAAAATGCCAGCGCCAACAGCGCAGTGAAAATGACGGAAGCACGAGTGAATATCGCATACACTCCAGGGCCCATGTAGAAAAGAGCCATCACCTGGGTGACTTGATGGATGACATTCGGCAGGCAGGGCAAAAGACAAAGCCGAATCGCACGCATGTCGATCTTCGGCCCGCCACCACGCATCTGATAAAGCACCAGCGGCGCGATCGCGATGCAAGCCACTGAATAGCGATAGAAATTTTGCGCCCAAGGATCGTAAAAGCGATTCAAATAGTACATGAAAAGCGACGGCAACGACCAGATGAGGACTGTGGCGAAGACTGCGGCGTAACCTTTCGAGAGATCAGCTTTCCGGAGCATATCCGCAGATTCCCTGGAATTTGGTTGTTTCATCAGGTTGCCGTTTCGGCGTATTTAATTTGCTCGCCTACAAACGATAAATCGCTCAAAAAGTAGGCCGGAAGGAGAAATGAATATGTTGAACAAGCAAACACTTACCATTGCGACAGGATTATTTCTGTGGCTTACGGCTGTTCATATCGGGCTCGCGAAGAAACCAGCGGCGGGCGGCGGCGCGAACCACATGCAGCGCGGAATCGAACTCGCCCAACAAAAGCATTTCGATGCCGCGGTTGCCGAATTTACAAAGGCCATTGAAGCAAACCCAAAAGATCCCCGTGGCTATGCAAACCGCGGGACTGCGTATCGCCAGGCGGCACGGGCTGCTGTGGCGGCGGGAGATCAGGAAGGGGCCTCAACGAGATATCAGTCTGCGATGGCGGATTTTGCAAAATACATTGAACTGGCTTCGAAAGATGCGTCCGCTTATCTGGAACGCGGAGAGACTGAGATCGAACTGAAACAGTACGATGCGGCTCTAGCTGATCTGAACAAAGCCATCGAACTGAAGCCAGACGACCTCACGGCAAACAAGTTCCGGGGCTTCGCCGAGCTCGGACTCAGCCAGTGGGATAAGGCGGTCGCAGATTTCACGGCTGTGATCCAAAAAAAACCGGACGATCTGCAGAGCTATGATCGGCGCGCATTAGCATATCGCGGGATGAAGAACTACGACGCAGCCATTGCCGATTACACATTTCTGCTCAGCAAAAACCCAAACGATATGGAGGCGCTGACGAAGCGCGGCTACACCTACAGTCTCGCGCTGCAGTACGAAAATGCTATTCCCGATTACGAGGCCGCTCTAAAAGTAAACCCGCAAGACAACGACACTTTCCAGCGCTTGCAATATGCGCAGTCGATGCTGGCGAAAAAGAATGCGTCACCTCCTCCGGCCGCATCGCCCACGCCCAGTCAGACGCCGGAAAAACCCAGTGTGATTACTCCGCTTCGCATCGGGATCGCGATCGCGGCGTTGCTCATCATCGCAATCATCGTGCGATTACTCACGCGAGGAAAACCCGAAGGGACAAGCCACATTATCCGCTGAAGCGTGCATGCTGTAGTGTCCGCTGTCCTCAGCGGATTTTGCCTTTTTCTCAGCATAGTTCCGATGCGCTGAGGACAGCGCACTCTACAGCTGTCCGGCGCGAGCCAAAATTTCTTTGACACGACCATGGGCGCGGTTAGCTTGCGGGCGCTTTTTGCTGGAACGAGGCGGTCCCATGGTCGTTCAAATTGCAAATTTGACGCGGCTTTGGGACTTTTGAATCTCTGGCACGGAGCGAAACCGGTTTGCCGCTCGGATTGCCGCGGAGGCGCTGGGTTGGCGAAGAAAGAGCAGGCCCATGTAGCTCAGTTGGTAGAGCACGTCCTTGGTAAGGACGAGGTCACCGGTTCAATCCCGGTCATGGGCTCAGAAAGAACTCGCGACCGGCGGTAGAGAATTAGTACAGAAACAAAGTTTAATTAAACAGGAGAATTGAAATGGCTAAGGAAGCTTTTAAACGCGACAAGCCGCACGTGAACGTCGGCACGATCGGGCACGTGGACCACGGCAAGACCACCCTGACAGCAGCCATCACGATGGTGCTCAACAAAAAGGGGATGGCCGAAGTGCGGGCATATGAATCGATCGATAATGCTCCCGAGGAAAAAGAGCGAGGAATCACCATCAACACGGCGCACGTGGAATATTCGAGCGACAAACGCCACTACGCACACGTTGATTGCCCCGGGCACGCGGACTATGTCAAGAACATGATCACTGGCGCGGCACAAATGGATGGTGCCATTCTGGTAGTCTCCGCCGCGGACGGACCGATGCCGCAGACGCGTGAACACATTCTGTTGGCGCGACAAGTTGGAGTCCCTTCCATCGTCGTTTTCCTAAACAAAGTCGACATGGTCGATGATCCCGAGCTTCTCGACCTAGTGGAGATGGAAGTGCGCGATCTACTGACCCAGTATGAATTTCCAGGCGACAAAATCCCGATTGTCAAAGGCAGCGCGCTCAAGGCGCTGAATGGCGACGCCGAGGCGGAAAAGCAAGTCCTCGCGCTAGTGGAGGCGATCGACGATTACATCCCTGTCCCCGAGCGGCCTGTCGATCAACCGTTCCTGATGCCGATCGAAGACGTGTTCAACATTGAGGGCCGCGGCACCGTTGCCACAGGTCGTGTCGAGCGCGGCGTTCTCAAGAAAATGGGGGAAGTCGAACTGGTCGGTATTCGTCCAACGGCGAAGACCGTGGCGACAGATATCGAAATGTTCCGCAAACTTCTCGATGAAGCGCGCGCGGGCGATAACGTCGGCGTTCTTTTGCGCGGATTAAAGAAGGAGGAGGTAGAGCGCGGCCAGGTTATCGCGAAGCCGGGCTCCATCACGCCGCACAAGAAGTTTAAGGCGGAAGTTTACGTGCTGAGCAAAGAGGAGGGCGGGCGTCACACTCCGTTCTTCAGCAATTACCGGCCACAATTTTATTTCCGCACCACGGATGTTACAGGCACGGTTAAACTTCCTGAAGGCGTAGAAATGGTCATGCCAGGAGATAACATCTCTATTGAAGTAGAGTTGATCACCCCCATTGCGATGGAAAAGACGATCCGGTTCGCCATTCGTGAGGGTGGCAAAACCGTCGGTGCGGGTCGCGTGGGCGATATTCTGGATTAAATTGTTGTCATGTCGAGCGAAGTCGAGACATCTTTGCTTTGGTGATTCGAGAGATTCTTCGGCTCCGCTGCGCTTCGCTCAGAATGACAATTAAAAATACGCCAGTAACTCAATTGGTAGAGTAGCGGTCTCCAAAACCGCCTGTTGGGGGTTCGAGTCCCTCCTGGCGTGTGGCTACCGCCG
>Ga0209470_1001200_pt1 | contig 19514 bp, 18 predicted proteins | sample GraSoiAngelo_125_FD_185882 | JGI IMG/M metagenome (GOLD analysis project Ga0209470, IMG submission 185882) | Grasslands soil microbial communities from the Angelo Coastal Reserve, California, USA - 14_0927_05_40cm (SPAdes) (version 2) | ecosystem: Environmental > Terrestrial > Soil > Grasslands ... | reverse complement strand
CGGCCGGGCTTTGATAGGCGACGGTCGCCTTGCCTTCGCAACCCGACGCCACGATGACCAGCGCGAGCCAAACGGCAAGTGCTCGGCGTCTCCTGAGCATCTCGATCACCTCCGAAGCTAGACGAATCGATCGACGACCATGGCGGCGACGCCGACGAGCGCGGCGCTCCTTACGACGAGCTGGGCAGGCTGCGCGCGGTCCGCACCGAGGCCGAATGTGAGCGCAGCAAAGAGGAACGCCATGATCCCGCTCCCGATGTCCTCGAAGCTCAGGCCCAGCAGGACGGGGTAGTCGATGTCGAAGTTGGCGCCATCCGCGATAAGGAGCGCGCCGCGCCAGAGCAGGAACGCCAGCACAGCGGCGACGCTGCCGACGACGATCCGTCGCCGGTCGCGCGACGGCGGCCAAAGGTACAGAGCGCCCGCAGCGGCGAGTCCAACGAGGACCGCACCAAGAACGATCAGCCAGAGCGGAGGCGCGTACATCGTGTTGGGACTCCTCTGAGCAATTAGGCGCGCGGTGATGCTACAAACACGGCGATGTCGTCGCGGACACGAGATGACCATCTGAAGAGGATGCGGCGGATCATCCGCAAGGAGAAGGTCACGAAGAAATGACCCTGCGCCGGGTCGCTTCGATCGAGGTACCGCGCGGGACGAAACCAGGGTTCGACCATGCCGACGTGTTCACTGCTCGCGCTGGTAGCAGGATGTACGTCGCGCACACCGGCGCGGACCGCGTCGACGTCTTCGACTGCTCGTCCGCCAAATACCTGCACGCTCTTGACGGCCATCCGGGCGTTGCCGGCGTATTGATCGATTCCGATCTCGACGTGATGCTCACGACCGATCGCGGCGCGGCGCGGCTCAGCTACTTCCGCGTATCCGACGAGACGCTCATCGCTCAAGTGTCCGTCGGACAACGTCCGAACGGCGTCGCCCTGGATACCCGCCAGATGCGTGCGTTCACGTTCGATCTTGGCGAGCCGCCGGGCGTCGGCTGCACGTCCACGGTCATCGATCTCGGAACGAATACCGTGCTCGAGCGCGTCGCGCTTCCCGGCCGGCCGCGCTGGGCCGCATATGACTCGGCCGCGCGCTCGGTCTTCGCGAATATCAGCGATCCACCGTGCATCGTCGTGCTCGACACCGGCACACCGCGGATCGCTCGCACCATCGATGTGCCTTCGGCTGGTCCCCACGGACTGGCGCTCATCAATGGGTTGTTGTTCTGTGCAACGGACGCCGGCGAGCTCGTCGTCCTCGATCCGCTCGGAGCGATCCGGACGCGACTGCCGCTGGCCGGCGTCCCAGACGTGGTCATGTACGACCGCGACCTGGCACGCGTCTATGTCGCGATCGGGTCGCCCGGGCTGGTGCAGTCGTTCGACGCCAACCGGCGGCCGCGGTTGCTCGAGACCGTGGAGACCGAAGAGGGCGCTCATACGATCGGCTGGGATCCCGCGCTCAAGCAGCTGTGGGCCTTCGCGCCGCGCTCTTCCGGCGCGATCGTGTACCAGGAGTCGGCCTGAGGACTCGATCGCCCATCGCGCCTACGCCTGCTTCCGCGTATCCAGCGCGGCTCTGAATGTTCGAGCCAGTTGTTCGGCCGCGCCGATGCCCCAGTGGCGCGGAAAGAGCGATGCTAGCCAGGCGACATCAGCGATGAAGAGAGGTACCCAACCATGAAGTGGATCACGCGCGAACACCCCCGTGTGGACCGGGTCGCCTGCCCGTGGCTCATCGAGAGGTTCGTCGACAAGTCCGCCGAGTTCATGTACGTGCCCTCGGATCAGGTGATGGTCGAGGCGTCCAAGCGCGGTGCGACGCCGTACGACGTGAAGGACGTGGAGCTCGGGCACCACGGAGCCGAGTGCAGCTTCGACGCCTTCGTCCACAAGTACGGCTTGGACAAAGATCCAGCGATGGCCTACATGGCGAAGGTCATCCGAGGCGCGGACACCGGCGACAAGACCGTGACGCCCGAATCGATCGGCATCGAGGCGATCCTCGATGGCCTCCGCCACATGCACTACCCCGACGACCAGAAGCAGCGCGAGGCCTCGCGTCCGGTGCTCGACGCGCTCTACGCGTATTGCCAGAAGAGGGGTGCATGAAGACCAGGGACGAGATCGGACTGCGCGATATCGCCGGCTACTTCCTGCGACTCGGCACGCTCGGCTTCGGTGGCCCGATCGCCCTCGCCGGCTACATGCAGCGTGATCTGGTCGAGCGGCGCGGCTGGATCACGCAGGAGGAGTACCTGGAGGGTCTCGCGGTGGCGCAGACGATGCCCGGGCCGCTGGCCGCGCAGCTCGCGATGTGGCTCGGCTACGTTCGCAAGGGTTTTTGGGGCGCCGTCGCGGCGGCGATCCCGTTCATCCTTCCGCCGTTCGTCATCGTCACCGTCGTCGCCGCCGTCTACGTCGCTTTCGCCGGCAGCAACGTCATCCAAGCGCTCTTCTACGGTGTCGGTCCGACGGTGATCGCGCTGATCCTTCGAGGAGCGTGGAAGCTTCTGAAGATCACCGTCAAGAGCGACCGGCGGCTCTGGACGATCTTTGCCGTCGTCGCGCTCGTCACCTTCGTCGTCCGCAGCGAGGTCGCGATCATGTTCGTGCTGTCAGGGTTCGTCGGTGTGCTGCTGTACGCGCCGCCGGCGTGGGCGCGTCTTCGCGCGGCGCCTGGCCTGCTCCCGTTCGGCTTCGCGAACGTTGTCGCCGCGATGCTGAGCACCGACCCGAACGTGCTCCTGCAGCTGGGGCTCTTCTTTTTCAAGGCTGGCGCCTTCACCTTCGGCTCGGGTCTTGCGATCGTCCCATTCCTTCAGCAGGGCGTGGTGCATGACTACGGCTGGCTCTCGGAGCGCGAGTTCCTTGACGCGGTGGCGATGGGGATGATCACGCCCGGCCCGGTAGTCATCACTGCTGTGTTCGTCGGCTATCTGGTCGCCGGCTTCTCCGGCGGCCTCATCGCCGGGATCGGCGTATTCCTGCCGCCATTCCTGATGGTCGTGCTGTTCGGGCCGTTGATCATGCGCTACCGCAAGCATCCGGCGGTGCAGGGCTTCACCAAGGGCGCGACCGCAGCCGCGGCCGGCGCGATCGTCGGCGCCGCCGGCGTCATCGCAACGCAAGTCTTGGTCGACGTGCCGACCGTTGCGATCTTCGCGGTCGCCTTCTTGATCCTGTGGCGTTTCAAGGTATCGGAGCCGGTGCTCGTCGGCTTGTCCGCGCTCGCGGGCCTGGTGCTGTTCACGCAGCGGTAGCGCATGAGCCGATCACGTAGCGCACTCAGACGTGAACTCGCCCCGGTCGGCGCGACGCTCTTCACCGCCGGCATGATCATCGGCACCGGCATCTTCGCGGCGTCCGGTGCGGCGACGGCTGCCGCGGGGACCGGCATCCTCATGGCGATCGTGCTCGGCGGCACCGTCGCGCTCGCGACGGGGATCAGCGCCGCGCAGCTCGGTGTGAACTTCCCGGAGGAAGGCGGCGCGTTTTCGTGGGCGCGCGCCTTCGACCACGACACCACGGGCTTCATCGCCGGATGCGGTTACCTCGGGAAGGCGCTGGTCTCGATGAGCGTGGTCGGACTCGCGCTGACAACCTACCTCGCGCAGGCCATACCCGGCCTTCCGCAACATTTCGTTGCAGCCGTTTGCGTGCTCGTGATCACCGGGCTCAACGTGTTCGGGATCGATCTCACCTCGAAGATCGTCGTCGGATTGCTGGCCGTCACCGTCGCACTGCTCGCCGTTTACAGCGGCGCGGCGCTGCACGCGGTCGATCGCGCGCACTTGGGCCCGCTCCTCGGCGACCACGGTCTGCCCGGTGTGCTCGCGGGCGCGGCGATCTTCTTCTGGTCTTGGGATGGCTTCATGCGCACGGCGATCATGGCGAGCGAGATGAAAGACCCGCGACGCTCGATCCCGCTGAGCATCGTCGGCGGGGTCGCGCTCGCGGCGCTCGTCTTCGTGCCGGTCGCAGCGGTGACACTCGGCGTCCTCGGCGCCGACGACCTCGGACGCGAGGACGCGCCGCTCCTCGCCGCCGCGAAGCACGTGGCAGATTGGACGTTCTGGCCGGTCCTGGCGGCCGCCGGCGTCGCGGGGCTCGGGGATATGGTGGGCATCCTGCTCGCGGCATCGCGCGTTGCCCTCGCGATGGGCAAGGCGCATGAGGTGCCACGCTGGCTGGCGGCTGTGCACCCGCGCTTCCGAACCCCACACCACGCCGTGGCCGCCCTTGGCGTGGCCAGCGCGGCGCTCGTGCTCGTGTTCGACCTGCGCGCGCTCATCGAGACCGCGAGCGCGTTCATGCTCGTCTGGTACCTGGTCACGCACTTCGCCGCTCTGCAGCTTCCGAAGGCCAAGCGGATCGCCTCGCCGATCTTCTCGTGGTACGGGATCGCGGCCTGCGTAGCGCTCTTCGTTTCGCTTCCGGTGCCTGCGGTGCTCGGTGCGGCGGGAGCGCTCGCGGCGCTTATCGCGGCCCGCTGGCTCGTTCGGTCGCGAGCCCAGCCCGCCGCGGCCTCGTGATATCCGATCCGCGATCGTGAGACGGGCGAGCGGGCCATGAGCAAGCGACGCGAGCGTCGCGCGCAGCGCGATCGGCGCAGCGAGCGCGGGCCTTCCTTGGTGGCGGCGACCGACCGTGTACGCCGTCGCGATCGGGGCGCTGGCGCTATTCCTCGTGAAGTTGGTGTTGGGCCGGCATCTCTGTCCTCCCCGACGCTGGCCGCAACTCTGAGCGGCGTCACGCATCGGCGGCACCACCGCTCTTCGTTGCCGTGCGGGGGTGTCTAGCGAACGAACTCGAAGATGATCTCGCCGTCCACGACCTGACCGGTCCGGCGGAAGCCGAGCTTCTCGTGCACGCGCAGCGACGGCGTGTTCTCGGGCGTCGTCGATGAGATGAACCGCCGTACGCCGTGCTCCGTTCGCGCCCAGTCCATGAGCCGCAGCGCGGCCTCGGTCGCGTAACCGCGGCGGCGCTCGGACGCGAAGACGCTCCAACCCAGCTCGGCCGCGCCTGGAGCTTCGATGTCATTCACGCCGGGCGCTCCGTGGAAGTTGATGTATCCCACCATCACGCGATCCTCACGCCGGACCATCGCACGCGCGGACCACGGCGCGAGGGCGGGGTCGGCGGCGAGCTGCATGCGGCGCAGCTCGAGCACGTTCAGTACGCGACCTGGGAAATCGTCAGGGACCTTGTAGTCCGTCAGCCCACGCGCGCGCGGGAGATCGCCTGAGATGAACGCATCGAGGAGCGCGAGCGGCATGAGGATGAGATCGAGCCGTTCGCTACGGACGACGTCCGCCGCGGTCAGGAGCTCCGCCTGGTCACCGCTCTTTCGTAGATGTCATCGGAGAGACGCAGTGGCCGGCCCGATCCGCCGTAGCGCTCCATGCTGAGCTCGGCGAGCACGGCAAGCGCGATCTCGGCGGGCGTGCGGCCACCGAGGTCGAGACCGATCGGTGCGTGCACCGCGCGGATGCGCTCCTCTGAGATGCCCTCGTCCCGCAGCATCTTCGCGATGAGGATCGTCTTGCGCTTCGAGCCGAGCAGCCCGACGTAGCGGGCGTTCGTCTTCACCGCTTCGCGGAGGCAGTGGGCGTCGAGCTTGTGCCCGCGCGTCGCGATGACCACGAAGCTGTTCCAGCCGATCGGTATCGTGCGCAGCGCCTCGGCCATATCCATGCGCACGACGTCGATACCCGGTCCGAAACGTTCGCGTGAGGAGAACTCGGGCCGATCGTCGATCACGGTCACGTCGTACTCGAGCTGCGACGCCATCTTCGCGATCGCGAGGCCCACATGACCGCCTCCGGCGATCACCAGGCGCGGCTTCGTGACGATGGGCTCGATGAGGAGCTCATGGGCGTCGTCGAGCGCGATCGTGCGCGGCGTTGCCTGCCGCAGCGCGTCGAGCGCCGCCTCGGTCGCGCGCGCGTCGAGCGCACCGTCGCCGAGCGTTCCGCCGGTGCTGCCGTCGGTCTCGACGAAGAGCTTGCCGCTCGGCTGGAAGTCCTTTCCTTCGCGGCGCAGCAACGTCGCGAGCGCGACGGGCCTTCCACCAGAGGATGCGGCGAGAACATCGCCGAGCAGATCGCGTCCGCCGAGAAGCAGCGCGCGTTCGCCCGGTTCGATGGAGATCCACATCGTGCCGCCGCACACCAGGCCGGTGTCCCACGCGAGGTCCTCGGTGAGCTCGTACTCGCGTAGCGAGACCTCGCCGGTGTCGAGAACGCGCTTGGCTTCTTCGAAGGCGTCGCCTTCGACGCAGCCACCACCGAGTGTTCCGGTGAGCCGGCCGAGATCGTCGACGAGCAGCTTCGCGCCGACGACCTGTGGTGTGCTCCCGACCGTGCGCACGACCGTGCACACCGCGAAGCGGCGCCCTTCGCGCTCGAGCTCGGCCATCCGCGCGTAGACCGCCCTCACGCAAATCATCTTAGGGTCGTTCGCCAGGCGGGAAAGTTCCGAGGCCCAGGCGCGCTGCGGCAGGCACGCGCGAGGCCTTTTTCGGAGGGGACGGTGGCGCTCCCGTCAAAGCGCCGTGGTTTGCGCAAACCGCCGATAGCGGCCGAACAGACCCTTTTGGCGCCACGTATTTTGCGCAAACCGTTCGTTCAAAAGCCGCTGGCGTGAGGGCGTCGGAGGGGCCTCCGTTACGTGGAGGCGCACGCTCGCTCGCCACGACGGGCGTGCCTTCGACAAGCTTGCGTCCCTTTACCCCACTGCTAGGCTCATCGCGCCGTCCATTCATTGGTCAGGGGGTGAATGTCCTGTGGACGAAACGGGAGGGACTACGTCTGATCCAGTAGCGGAACCCGACACGAGCAAACCCGCGCTTTCAGTCACGCGACGCAACTTCCTCATCGGCGCCGGAGCAGGCGCAGCGGCAGCAGGAGTCGTTCTCGGTGGTGCGGTCGTCGCGAACAAGGCGATCAACCCGGAGAGTGCGACAACTACGACGACCACAACTGGCGGTGGGGCGATCCCAGCAACGATGCGCCGAGTCGCGCTCACGATCGACAACGTGAAGTACGACCTCGTTGTCGACAACCGCGAAAGCCTCTGGGAGACGATGAACTTCCAGCTCGGCCTTTCCAACTCGAACTTGGGATGCGACCGAGCGCAGTGCGGCGCCTGCGCTGTTCTCGTCGATGGCAAAGCGGTGAACGGTTGCACCGTCCTGAGCGCGCGACTCGGTCGCGGCCAGAAGATCGCGACCGTCGCCGGCCTTGCGACCGGACCCGGTGTCGCCGGGCTGCACCCGATCCAGCGCGCGTTCTGGCTCGACGGTGGATTCCAGTGCGGCATCTGCACGCGCGGATTCATCATGTCGACGGTCCAGCTGCTTGGAGCGACCCCGAAGCCCACCACCGCGGAGATCGCCGAAGGCCTCGCCGGCAACATTTGTCGGTGCGGCGAGTACGCGAAGATCTTCACCGCCGTCAACACCGCGGCCGCTGAGATGCGCGGCGAGAAGGTCACGCACCTCGCATCGCCCGTCGTCGTCGGCACGGCCGGCGTGACTGAGACGGCTCCCGGCGCGGCCGGCGTCTCGAAGGAATTCCAGTTCGCGACCCCGATGGGCACCATCGAGGACTACGACCCGTTCGAGCAGGCGCTCAAGAAGCGCGACGGCATCCTTTCCGTGAGCGGCAACGAGCGCAGCGTCACCATCAAGTGGGACCCAGCGAAGCTGGACGAGGCCAAGGTGCGCGCCATCCTTGTCGACCTCGGCCACGCGGCCAGGTAGGAGGGGTTAGAGATGGCACAGATCGAAGCCGTACGTGTCGTCCAGGATGCGGCGTACGCCGCGAGCCTGAGCGACCAGGACTGGTACGCACTCGCACAGGACCCCGCCTGGCAGGAGATGGTCTCCGAGCAGTCGGAGATGGTCGCCGGCGTGATCGCGCAATACGGCAACAAGCTCCCCGGCGGCGGCCAGAGCTCCGCGCCGACCGAGATCCCGGTCTTCCGTCCCTTCCAGGTGATCGGCACGGACGTCGCCCGCATCCAGGGCTACGGCATCGTCACGAACACCGGGACGTACACCGAGAACCTGCGCATGCCCGGCATGCTCTTCATGCGTACGCTGCGCAGCCGCTACCCGCACGCGAAGATCAAGTCGATCGACACGTCGGAGGCGGAGAAGATCCCCGGCGTCCGCAAGATCCTTCACCGCGGGAACCTGCCGGAGGAATACAAGGACGTCTTCCTCGGCTCCGCGCTCCCGACCCGCTTCCTCTTCAACGAGGAGGTCTTCGAGGTCGGCGCACCGATCGCCGTCATCGCGGCCGATAGCGAGCACATCGGTGACGTGGCGATGCGCGCGATCAAGGTCGAGTACGAAGTGCTCCCCGCCGCTTTGGACATGCTCGAGGCGATGAAGTCCTCGACGCCGAAGCAATTCACGAGCAACCTCGACGGCACGACGATCGCGATCACCGCACCGCTCGTCCGCGGCGACCCGACCAGCGCGAAGGCCGATGTGGTCGTCGACAACGTGGCGAGGAAGTCGACCGAGCAGCACGTCGCCCTAGAGCTCACGAACTCGCTGTCCTACTGGGACGGCGACAAGCTCAACATGACCTACACCAACCAGCACGGACACGGCACGCGGTCGGGCCTCTCGCAGGCCCTCAAGCTCCCGCAGAACAAGGTCCGCATCTTCCAGACCGGTTACCTCGGGAGTGGCTACGGCTACCGGAGCGGCATCGATCTCTCCGAGGCCCACGCCGCGATCCTGTCGAAGCTCACCGGCCGTCCGATCAAGAACAACTACACCCGCTACGAGGACTTCGTCACCCGCACGCACCGTCCCGAGTTCCGCAACGAGATGAAGCTCGGGGTCAACCGCGACGGGACGATCTCCTTTGGCATCTTCAAGGTCATCGCGAACGTCGGTGCACAGCGCGCCGGCGCTGCCAACGGCTCATGGGTCAACATGCAGGACCTCTACAAGATCCCGAACCTGCGCCTCGAAGCCGTCGACGTCATGACCAACAGCTACAAGTCGGGCCCGTATCGCTGCGTGAGCCACCCGAACGGAACGTTCGCCCTCGAGACCACGATGGACAAGGCCGCGTACGCGATCAATATGGACCCGGTCGAGTTCCGGCTGAAGAACCTCAACGAGGTCGGCAACCCGGACACGAAGAAGCCGTTCAGCAACCCCGGTATCCGCGATTGCATCACCCAGGTGGCCACCGCGATCAACTGGAAGAGCGTCTGGCACGCACCGAAGGCCAAGCAGGTGCGGCCCGGCGTCTACCACGGCATCGGAATGGCGGCCCACCTCTGCAGCCACGGCGCAGGCAGCAACCCGTCCACCGGTCAGGTGATCATCAACAGCGACGGCAGCGTCCAGGCCGTCTCCGGCGTCACGGACATCGGCTCCGGCCAGCGCACGAACATGATGATGGTCGCGGCGGAGGCGCTCGGCGTCCCGCTGAACCTCGTCACCATCACGCCGTACGTCGACACCGACAACACCACTGACAGCGGTGGCACCAATGGCAGCCGGATGACCAACACGGGCGGTCGTGGCATGTACGAAGCGGGCGTCGACGCCCGCAACCAGGTGCTGAAGTACGCGGCCGACAAGTTCAACACCGATTTCGCCACAGCGAACGTCGCCACACGTGTGACCGCAGCCGATGTCGACATGGACAACACCGGCTCCGTGTTCATCAAAGCCGACAAGACCAAGAAGCTCACGCTCGCGCAGGTCGTGCAGTTCAAGGCCACGTCGATCATCGGCAAGTCCGACTACCTCCAGCCCACCAACTGGGAGCAGGTCGCCCTCGCCGCGCACGCGGCCGAGGTCGAGGTCGACACGGTCACGGGGACGGTCAAGATCACTCGTTACGTCGCGGCCCACGACGTGGGCAAGGCGTTCAACCCGTTCTCGATCAGGCAGCAGGTCGAAGGTGGCGTCGTCATGGCCACCGGAGCCGTGTTCACCGAGGAGCTCCTCATCGACAAGGCCACCGGGCTACCACTCAACCCGAACCTGCTCGACTACCGTCCGCTCTCGATCAAGGACGCGCCGCTCGCCGAGGTGATCATCGTCGAGAAGCCGAAGGCGTACGGCACGTTCGGTGGCCACGGACTGGGCGAGCCGCCCATGGGTCCGCCGGCGCCAACGATCGTCAACGCGGTCTACAACGCGGTCGGAGTGTGGGTGACAGAGATGCCGCTCACACGCGACAAGCTGCTCGCCGCCCTCAAGGCGTCGAACTGAGTAGGGAGGAAAGAGCATGAGAGGGTTTGAGCTCTACGACGCGTCGACGGTCAAAGAGGCCGTCGATCTGCTTGGCAAATATTCAGGCCGCACGGTCAAGGTCGTCGGCGGTGGCAGCGACATCGTCGGCGGCGTGATGAAGGACTGGGTCCAAGGGAAGGGCATGCCCCTTCCGGAGGTCCTCATCGACATCACGACCATCAAGGACATCGTCGGCATCAAGTCGGACGGCGGTGGCACCACCATCGGCGCCGCGACGACCCTGAGCGACGTCATAAACGACAAGGACCTCGCGTCCAAGCTGCCCGTGCTCACGAACGCGGCGCTGAGCGTGGCGTCGCCGCTCATCCGCAACTTCGGGACGCTCGGTGGCAACATCAACCAGCGTCCTCGCTGTTGGTTCTTCCGTGGTGAGGACTTCAACTGCTACAAGAAGGGTGGCGACTTCTGCTACGCGGTGACCGGTGACAACCGTTACCACGCGATCATCGGCGGCGAGCTCTGCTACATCGTCCACCCCTCGGACACGGCCACCGCGCTCCTGGCGCTCAATGCCTCGGCGAAGATCGCGGGCGCCGGCGGAGAGAGGACCGTCGCGTTCGACGACTACTTCACGGGCCCGCGTGTGGACGTGCTCCGTGAGAACGTCCTCAAGTCAACTCCCTCTGGCGGGGCGACCGAATTCATGACACACGTGACCATCCCGAACCCGGCCAGCGGCACCAAGTTCGGCTGGACGAAGCTCAAGGACCGTCAGGTCTACGACTTCGCGCTCGTATCGGTCGCCGCCGTCTTCACGGTCTCGGGTGGCAACTGGCAGGACGGACGCGTCACCCTCGGTGGTGTGTCGCCCGTCCCGTACCGCGCCAAGGTCGTCGAGGACTTCCTCAAGGGCAAGGACATCAAGGCAACGGTGAAACAGGCCGCTGCACAGATCCGGACCGTCGCGCGTCCGATGAGTCTGAACTCGTACAAGGTGGACCTCGCAGCGGGTCTCATCGAGCGGACGATCCTCGAGGCGCTGGGCTAGCAGCAGATCGGGGCGGCGACCACGTGGTCGCCGCCCCGTGACCTTCAGGCCTTCGCTTTGTCTCTGTTCTGGTCGCGCAGCCATTTGATCGTCTGCAGCGCCCACTTGTGCGATACGGCATTGGCCGCGACGTAGCTGCCATCCGAGTGCAGCCACGACCCGCCATCGGCATCGGTGATGAGACCGCCGGCCTGACTCAGGATCACGCCCGCGGCGGCGACGTCCCAGGGCTGGGCGTCGAGCGTCCAGTACGCGTGCACGCGTCCCGCCGCGACGTAGCACAGACCGAGGGCGGGCGATCCGAGCACCAGGTGATGCAGGACCTCACCCGAGACCATCGTGAACGCCTGCAGCGCCTCCTTGCGACGCGGCCCGGTGTGGGGGAGGTCGCACGCGACCCAGGCCTGCTCCCAGAACTCGGGGCCCAGCGCGACGCTCAGTACCGTGATGGGCTTTCCGTTCAGCAGCGCGGCCTCTCCGAGGCGCGCCGTGAACATCTCGTCGCGCACCGGGTCGTACACGACGCCGACGCGCAGCAGACCGTTCACTCGAAGCGCGACCGAGACAGCGAAGAACGGTATGCTTTGCGCGAAATTCAGACTTCCGCAGATGGGATCGACGATCCAGAGTCGCGGCGCGTCGACGGCCAGCGGCTCATCCTCGGGACCCTCCTCGGCGAGGATCGCGTCGCCGGGACTTTCCTTGTGGAGGACCGCCACGATCTGCTCCTGGACGTCCAGCGAAGCCTCCACGACGACATCGCGCTGGCCCTTCCAGCGGAGGTACCCGGGCATGCCGAGACGCGCCAGAGCGGTCCTACCGCCCCTGAAGGCGGCCGTGGTGCCGATCTCGAGGGCTTTGTCGTCGTCCATCCGATTCCACCTTCCGCGGTCGGCCTGGTCGCCGACGGTAGTGACAGCGTCTTGAGCGGTCAAACCTCGGACGGCCAGGAGCGGATCCTCGTCCGCACCATCGTCTGCGGGTTCACCCAGGCCGAGCTCCCGACGCCTTGGCTCGCCATCTTCCACCGCTTCGAGCGCGTCATGGAAAAGGCCGGCCTGCGGATCCGAGTACGCCTCTTTCCACTCGAGAAGCTGCCCGAGAGCTTCGAGGTCCTCGTGGTGCCGCCCGAGCTGGAAGCGCCCGCCCAGGCCCTCGGGACCAGCGCACGGATCATCGTGACAAGCCGGGCCGACGCCCCGGCGGCCGCCGACCTCCTCCTGCGAGAGCTCGAGCGCGGCGAAACGTTGTACGCGGAGAAGGTCCGCCCGGGAGAGCCGAAGATCATGACCCACCGCGGCGGCGACATCCTGTGACCGAGGATCTGTCGGCGCGCCTGCGTCGGATCGAGCAGCAGATCCGCGCGTTCAGAGAGCTGCATCAAAGCGAGCTGCAGATGATCCTCGACGAGCTCGCGGACATCGCAAAAGAGGTCGAGGACGCGAAAGCGGTCGAGCGAGCGTCTGCGCCTTCCGTCGTTACGCCGGACGCGGCCGATCCCGCGGCCGCGTCGCCCAAACGCGCGAAGTGGCTCGCGGAGCAGGAGCGCAAGTCCGCGCCGCGATCGCGGCGCGAGCTGCTCTTCGGCGAGCGCGAAGAGAAGACGTAGGCGCGACACCATCGGCTGACCGAACGGTCACAGCGAGCGCGGAGCGAACACTTCGTGTAACGACGGCTGCCTATCACTTGAGTTCGTCCGGATCAGACGGGTCTCATCTCTCTTGATCCCCCGAACGCCACTTTCTTTCAGACCCGCGTCTGGCTCACGATGGCACCGCGATGAGGAAGGGTCTCGCGAACGCGTCCGTACTTGCGTGCGGGCTCGTCATCGGCTGGTTGGCGACCGAGGCGCCCGCCGCGGTGTCGACGGCCGCCATCACGACTTCGACGACTCGTGTCGCGGCAGCCATGTCGAGCGACGTGATCGTTCTCGAGCCTGACCTCGAGCGCGTCGCGTTGACCTCGCGCGATCGTCTCGTTCGCGTCGCTGACGACTCGAAGTGGAATGCTGTTCCGATCGTGGCGGACGACGCGACCGGCTTGTTTGACCAGCTCGTGACCTCAGAGCGCGCGGTGCGCGATCCGGCCGTGACCGGCAAACAGCTCGCATTCATGGGACACCTTCAACAGCTCGTGTACCGGCACCTCATCGAGCGTCCGGATCTGCGCGATCTGGTCTTTGCCGCGATCCCGCAAGACCTGCGCGGGGCCGCCGACCTCAACATCGCTGCCGGCGCCGACCTCTATCTCTTCGGTCCTGGGGGAGCGAGGGAGTTGCCGGCGTGGCGCATCGTGTCCGCGCCGCCGATGAGCGCGTTGCTGGCCGATTACAGCGAAGCCGAGGCTGCGTTCGGGGTGCCGTGGTATTACCTCGCCGCGGTCAACCTCGTCGAAACGCGCATGGGTCGGATCCGCGGCGACTCGTACGCCGGCGCGCAGGGTCCGATGCAGTTCATGCCAAAGACCTGGGACATGTACGGAGAGGGCGACATCAACGACACCCATGATGCGATCCTCGCCGCGGGCCGTTACCTCAGCGCGGCCGGCGCGCCGGAGAAGATCGAGAAGGCGATCTGGATGTACAACCACGACAACGAGTACGTGGATGCGGTCATGAAATACGCCGAAGTGATGCGCGCCGATCGGAGCGCGTTCCGCGGGTACTACGGATGGCAGGTGTACTTCGTCACGACGAGCGGCACCTTCCTGCTGCCGGTGGGCTGGTCCAAGGACTGATCTTCTGAGGCCCAGCAGTGGCCTGACCTCCGCGGCGTTGGTTTCTCCGTTGATGCTTGGATGACAGCACTGCGTCGCCTGTCGCTTATTGCGGGTGTCATCCTTGGCCTCGTCTGGATCGTCTGGCGTGGACCGCATCTGGTCGACGACGTCCGCTACCTGGTCGCCACGCCGTGGCCGGGGGCCCGGCTCGAGCTCGCGGATGATGCGACCGTCGAACTTGGCGGCCGACGCATGACCGTCGCCGCGGGCATGGGCGTTGACTGCATGCCCGGCGTCGTGCCGATCCCCCTGCCGCAACCGGAGTGCCGGGGACCAGGACTGGGAGCGCGCCTAAGCGCCAAGAGCGGCTTGCCCGCACCAGCCCTCCCTCGCCTCGCACACGCCCGAGTCGAATCAGAAGGAGTCGTCTGGGAGACCGATTTGGTCGAGCTCGACCGAGAGCGCTATTACGACTCAACGTTCCAGATGCAATACGCAGGAGCTGGCGCGCAGCGTGAGGCCCCAAATTGGAAGGCCGGTCGTGCGATTCAAGTGACCCTGTGGCTTGAGCTGGACGGCCGCCTCTATCGCGTAGCGCTTCCACCCAGCGTCATTTCGCGCGCCGCCTAGAACGCGATCCAGCGTCGTCCTAGATCCGAGCCGCTCGCTCCTCAGACGCGAGGACTCGCATTCACACAGGCAGCCAATCCCGTTGGTTCATCCAGCGCGCGATCCCGCAACGAGCGCGCGATCTCCGCGTTCCGTAGCTGACGCCCCCAAGGAGGAGACATGCGGGCACACTCCGTGGCTCTAGCTGTCGCGACGACCGTGGCATTGCTTGCGACGCAGGTCGTGGCTGTCTATGCGGCCGCGCCCGCGGGCGAGCGTTACATCGTTCTCCTCCGTCCAGATGCCGACGCGCATGGGATCGTGACAGCGCTCGAGCATGCGCACGGTTTCACCAGCGACTTCCGCTACGAGGCGATAAAAGGCTTCGCGGCGCGGCTCACGCCATCCCAGCTCGCACTGGTGCGCTCGCATCCCGCGGTGGCTGTGGTCAGCGCCGACCAGACCGTCGAGGCGGTCGGGAGTGTTCCGCTCGCCGCCGGGGAGACCGCTCCGACCGGCGTGCGCCGCATCGACGCCGCATCGACGACCAGCGCGAGCGCAGCGAGCACCGTGGCGGTGGCGGTCATCGACACGGGCGTCAGCCTCGCACACCCCGACCTGAACGCGGTGAGCGGGAAGAACTGCGTCACGGCCGGGGCGAGCGCGAACGACGACAACGGGCACGGCTCGCACGTGGCCGGGACCATAGCGGCGAAGAACACGGGCTCCGGCGTCGTCGGCGTTGCCCCGAACACGACGATATACGCGGTCAAGGTGCTGAACTCCGCGGGCAGCGGGACATGGGCGCAGGTCATTTGCGGCATCGACTGGGTGACCGCGAATGGACCGAGCCTCGGGATCAAGGTCGCGAACATGAGCCTGGGCGGCTCCGGCTCGAGCGACACGAACTGTGGCTACAGCAACGGTGACGCGCTGCACCAAGCGATCTGCCGATCGACGGCGGCCGGGATCACCTACGCGGTTGCCGCGGGCAACAGCGGTGTGTCGCTCGCGGGACAAGTCCCCGCCGCCTACCCCGAGGTCCTCGCGGTCACGGCGATGGCCGACAGCGACGGCGTCAGTGGCGGCGCGGGCCCGCGGCCGGCATGTCGCACCAGTGAATCCGACGACTCCTATGCGACGTTCTCGAACTACGCGGTCTCGTCTGGCGCGCAGAGCCACACTGTCGCCGGACCGGGTGTGTGCATCTACTCGACCTGGCTGAACGGCGGCTACAACACGATCTCCGGCACCAGCATGGCGACGCCGCACCTCACCGGAACGATCGCGCTCTGCTTCGGCAGCGGCGGCGTCGCCGGACCGTGCGCAGGTCTCACCCCCGCGAGCGTGATCCAGCGGATCCGCAGCGATGCGCAGGCTCACGCGACCGCGACGAACGGCTTCGCCGGCGATCCGTCCCGTCCCGTGGGCGGCCGCTACTACGGCTACCTCGCCTGGGCCGGCGCGTACACCGGCTCGGGGGCGCCGCCGCCTCCTCCGCCGCCACCGCCACCGCCGCCACCGCCCAGCGACGATCCGATCGTCAACAGCGGCTTCGAGACGGGCACGCTGAGCGGCTGGACGACGGGCGGCGCCGCCGTGGCGGTCACCTCAGCGCACACGGGCGCGTTCGCGGCGCGCGTCGGGAGCGCCAGCCCGTTCAACGGGGACAGCAGCATCGCTCAGACATTCACCGTCCCGTCGGGCAGGACGCAGCTCTCCTTCTGGTACCGGGTCGTGTGCACCGATAGCGTCACCTATGACTGGGCGACCGCGACGCTGCGCGACAACACCGCGGCCGTGACCACGACGGTGCTTCCGCGGACGTGCAGCAACAACGGTTCCTGGGCGCAGCGGACCGTAAGCGTGACCGCCTCGCACTCCTACACCCTCACGCTCATCGACCACGACGACAACTGGCCAGGCGACCCGACGTACACGCTCTACGACGATGTGACGGTGCAGTAGCGGTCTACGCCGCCCGACGCCTCCGGTAGATCCAGACCGTCAGCTCGAGCGCGATGGCCAATAGCGCGAGCACTCCGAGCACGACGAGCTCAGGTGTGACCTGGAATGGCAGGACGGACGTCTGGGGCGTGACCGGCGTTCGCGTGACGCCGAAGCCGGTGGAGATCGCCGCCTTCTCCGCGAGCGCGGCCTTGCCGGCCGCGTCGAGCGTCACCGAGTAGATCTCGAAGTTGCCGGTGCGCGGCGAGAAGAACAGCAGCTCGCTGCCGTCCTTGTTGAACTCGAATGGGCCCTGCGCCTGGACGTTCTGCGCGAGCTCGGTCCGCACCGCCGACATGTCATTCGGATCGACGACCCACAGATCCGTGTAGCTCTGATTGGCCGTGACGTGCTCGGTCACGTACACGATCCGGCCGTCGGCGAGGAAGACGGGGAAGTGGCTCTTCTCGTCGTCCGGCGAGATCGGCGTCGCCGTGCCGCCAGTGAGCGCGGCCATGAGCAGCACACGCGCGTTGTCACCATCGGAGAACGCGACGCGAGTACCGTCGGGAGACCAGCCCGCGGAGTGGCACGCGAACGTGCATTGGTTGTTGGCCTCCGTCGCGAGCTGCCTCGTGACTGCTGCGGCATTGCTGCCGTCCCTGCCGACGGTCCAGAGGTCCATCGTGCCCAGGTTGTAGAGGTAGAACGCGATCGTCTTGCCGTCGGGGCTGAAGCTCGGGAACTGAGCGGTCATGCCGAGCCTCGTGACCTGCGTCCGATTCTTCGATCCGACGTCGATGAGGGTGATCTCGCGCTTGACCTGATCGCCGGTGTCCACCGCGATGGTCTTGCCATCGGGACTCCAGTTCGGATGACGGTCGTCGTTATCGCCGTTCGTGAGCTGGCGGAGATTGCTTCCGTCGGAGTTCATGAGGTAGATGTGATACGGGCCGTCGCGGTTGCTCTGGAACGCGATGCTCTTGCCATCCGGGCTCCACGCCGGCCGCACGTTCGTCGCGGTGCTGCTGGTGAGCTGTCGGATCGGTGACGCCGCGATCGCGCTGAGGTGTGCGGTGAGGAGCATCATCGCGACCGCGAGATAGAGAACGCGGAGCGCGTACATGCGGCTCATGGCTACGCCGGCTCCGAAGCGGCCGCAGAGGTCAGCATGCGGAGGCATTCGCGGGCGAGCAGGACCGCGAAGCCTGCGATCAGCACGCCTCCCAGGAGAAGCGATAACTGTGCCAGGATGCCTTCCTTCGCCGCCGTCTTGGCCACGAACGCGCTCGTGAGGAAAAAGTAGGCGACGCCGAGGTTCGCCAGGCTCCAAACGAGTCCCAAAAGAGCGACGAGCCGCCTCACGTGTCGCCACCACCGGCGATGCCCGCCGCCGAGGACCCACGCTCGCCCGCGCCGTGCCCAACGGCTGGCGCCCGCTCTTTCATCCAGGTCGTGGTGATCGCGCCCATCAGCGACCAGCGCGGGAACGTGTAACGGAGGTGGTCGAGGAGCTTGATGACGATGATGACCATGGCCGCGACATGCAGGGTCGACGCGAGCCACAGGACAAAGCCAGGCACCGGCACGACGTAGCGGCCGGCCTTGATGAGACCGGTGATCGTGATGAGCGCGAGCACGATCGACCAGCTCGGGAACTCGACGACCTTTTCGTAGAACGTGAACTTCCCAGCCGGTGGACGGGGCTGGCGGAGGTCGATGCGCAGCAGCTTCGCGTAGCGGCCGCGGAGTGATGGCGGGAGCTCGTACGCGAGGCCGAGGAGGTGGCGACCCCACTCGCCGCGCGGGACGAGCAGCGAACGATCGCCCGTCATGGAGAGGTACGAGACGAATGCCGCCACCGCGAAGAGCACGATGCTCGCACCGATGTAGTGGACGCGGTAGAAGAGGTAGAGGGGGATCGGCAGATTCACGTCGAGGATGCCGCCGAGGTACTGCCACATTCCCGTCGGCAGCGCGAGCACGAAGCCGAGCGTCAGGACCCAGTGACCGAACACGGTACCGGGGCTCCAGCGTCGGACTGCTCCGTCGGAGCGCACCTTCGCGCCGTACGTCCTCGCCATGAGCAGGCCGACCGCAACGCCAAAGCCGAGAACGAACGGCAGCGCCTTGACGAACGTGAAGTTGTCGGAGAGCTCGTTGCCCCAGGGCTGCGCGCCCGAGCTGGCCTGACCGATCGCTGCCGCCACGCCAACGCCGACGAGCACGAGGCCCACGACGACGAGGAGCCAGGTCACGATCCTCACGTGCTCTCCCGGAGCTCGGCTACGCCTTGCCCTGAGCCGGACTGCCCTCGAAAGTCTGGAACGCGCGCAGCTTGTTCCACGTCTCTTTGGTCGACTCGGGCGCGGAAAGGCAGAGCCGTCCGGGTTCGGTCTGGATGATCCCCTGGCGGATACGGATGTTGATCGGGCAGCGCTCGACGCATGCGGGTCCGCCCTCGCGCCAGAAGCAGAGATCGCACTTCGCGAACGTGTCCGCGACGGCGTCGTAGGTGATCCGTGATTTCTGCGGCGGTGAGTCGCCGCGGTTCGTCGCCTGCGCGAGATCGCTGGTCGGGAAGATGCACGCCTCGTTGCATCGACCGCACGACACGCAGGTGTCCTCGCGGATGAAGCGTGCGCCGGTGCGCGGCTCGACCTGAAGCGCGTCCACCGGGCACACGTAGAGACACTCCGCGGTCGGACACTGCAGGCACGGCTCCTGATGGAACTGTCCGCGGTCGGGATACGCGGCCTGGATCACCGAGTCGACCTTCGTCGTCGGGTCGTTGAAGATCCGGATGCGCGGCACATCCGACAGACCGGCTCGTTTGTGCTCCTGCGAGCAGATGACCTCGCAGGTCAGGCAGCCGATACAGAGCGTCGGGTCCGGGAAGATGACGCCCTGGGCGAACTTCGTCGTATGCGGTGTCGCGGCGCTCGCG
>Ga0209470_1001199_pt1 | contig 19515 bp, 15 predicted proteins | sample GraSoiAngelo_125_FD_185882 | JGI IMG/M metagenome (GOLD analysis project Ga0209470, IMG submission 185882) | Grasslands soil microbial communities from the Angelo Coastal Reserve, California, USA - 14_0927_05_40cm (SPAdes) (version 2) | ecosystem: Environmental > Terrestrial > Soil > Grasslands ... | reverse complement strand
CCATCTCGATGTCGCAGCGCTCGAGTGGCTCGAGACTTTTCTCGTTGGGCAGCAGATGACCGCCCTTGTCTCGTCGCACGACCGGTGGTTTCTCGACAAGGTCACGTCGCGCACGCTCTCGATCGAAGATCGCACCGTCGTCGAGTACCGCGGCGGGTACACGCACTACGCACGTCAGCGCGCCGATCGCGAGGCGGCGCAGACGACGGCGGCCGCGCGCCAAGCCGTAGAGATCGCGCGCACCGAGGACTTCATCCGCCGTTACGGCGCAGGCCAGCGGTCGAAAGAGGCGCGCGGCCGCGGGAAGAAGCTCGCGCGACTCGAGCGCATCGAAGCGCCGACGCGAACTCCGCGACACACCTGGCGTCTCGAGGCAGCGGATCTCGGGAGCGAGACCGTCCTCGAGACGACCTCACTCGCGGTCGGATACCGCGAGCCGGTCGTGCGCACGGGCTCGCTGCGGATCGCGCGCGACGCGCGCGTGGCCGTCGTTGGTCCGAACGGTGCCGGGAAGACGACGCTCATACGGACGCTGCTCGGCGACCTCGCTCCGCTCGATGGTTACGTCTCCGCGGCGCCGATGGCGCGCATCGCGTATCTCGAGCAGGCGCAGGCAGAGCTCACGGGCACGACCACGGTGCTCGAGACGATCCGCGCGTCGAGCTCGCTGACCGACCAAGAGGCGCGTGACCATCTCGCGCGGTTCCTGTTCCGCGGCGAGGAGGTCGACCGCGTTGTCGGCGTGCTCTCGGGTGGCGAACGCGCTCGCCTCGCGCTTGCGCGTCTCTCGCTGCGTCAGGCGAACCTGCTGGTGCTCGACGAGCCGACCAACCACCTCGATCTCGCCGCGCGCGAACAGCTGGAGCGTGTCTTGGACACGTTTGGCGGAACCCTCTTGTTCGTCAGTCATGACCGCTACTTCATCGACAAATTGGCTACGGAGCTCTGGCTGATCGACCGCGGCCTTCTCCGTCGCTGGGAGGGCAACTGGAGCTCCTATCAGCGCGAGCGCGCCGCAGGCCGGGAGGCGAAGGTGGTCGAGTACGAGCAGGACGCAAAGGGACGCGACATCGAGGGAGGCGACACCGAAGAGGGACGGGAGCGCGGGGCTTACCGCACGGAGCGGGACTCACGCGCCGCCGGCCGCGTCGGACAGAGTGACGACGTTGCACGGCGCGGGAAGGGACCCGCGAGTACGGGAAGCCCCGCGTCCCCGGTCCCTAAAAGAGAAAAGCCTCGTGCGAACGCTCGCTCAGGACCGCTGCGCCGGGTCTCCGGCCTGCGCGCGTTCGAAGCACGGATCGAAGCGATGGAGTTGCAACTCAAGCAACTGACTGAGAAGGTCGCGCAGATCGCGCAGAGCGGGAACTACCTCGAGACCCGCCGCATCGGCGAAGAGCACGCCGCGCTCGAGCGTTCGCTGCGCGCGCTCTACGACGAGTGGGCGAAGGCGAGCGAGGACGCGGCGAAGACCGAGGAGTGAGCGCGACGGTCGTAGGGCTCACCGGACCGATCGGGGCGGGGAAGACGACGGTCGCGGGCCTGCTGCGCGAGCTCGGCGCGAAAGTGCTCGACGCCGACGCGATCGTCCACGACGAACAGTCGCGCGGCACGCTGGGCTACACCGCGATCGTCCAGACCTTCGGCACGAAGGTGCTGGGCGAGGACAAGGAGATCGATCGCAAGAAGCTCGCGGAGGAAGTGTTCGCCGATCCGAACAAGCTCGCGACGCTCGAGCGCATCCTTCACCCCCGCGTCATCGCGCGGATCCTCGAGGCGCGCAAGATGCTCCGCGAGCGCGACGTTCTTGTCGTCGAGGCGATCAAGCTGCTCGAGTCGGGACTCCGGAACGTCTGCGACGAGGTGTGGGTCGTGCTCGCGCCGCGCGAAGCGATGCTCGAACGCCTCGAGAAACGCGGGCTGCCGCGCGCCGAGGCGGAGCTGCGGCTACGCAACCAGTACAGCGAGGAGCAGTACCGGAAGGCGGCCGACGTCCTGATCGAGAACGGCCTCGACCGCGATCAGCTCAAGACACGCGTGGGCGCGGAGTGGTCTCGGCTAACTAGCGCGGCGCGGGGGCGAGGACCTTCTCCGGCACCTTGATCTTGTACTCGGCGATGACGCCGGGCCCGGTCTGGCCACCCGTGTTCGCCGCGCGCTCGTCCTTCGGTGCGCGCAGGAGCATCGAGAGTTTGACGCCGGCACCCTGCAAATAGGCGAGCCGCTCGGCCGTGTCCGTGTTACCGCGGATCGTGTAGACGGCGCCCACTCGCGCGAGGATCACGACCTTCTCGAGGACGATCTTCGTGCTCGTGTCCGCGGTCTGCGTCGGCCGCGTGCGGTCGTAGAACTTCGTTGGGTCGAAGTTCAACGTGATCATGAGGTCGACGATGTCGCCAGGCACTACGTTGCCACCTACGGCATCGGCGTCGGGCACCGTGACCGAGAACGCGCGGAAGAAGGGCGCGTCGGCCTTCGGTGCGCCGTCCGGTCCGAGCGCGTCGAGTGGCATGACGACGAAGCCGGTCTTTCCGTCGTTGAGCTTGCTGAGGAGAACGGGCTCGCCGACGCTGATCGGTGTCGTCGTCACTTTGCCGATCGCGTCCTCTTGCTTGGCGAGGGCCGCGCCCGGCTTGCTGTCGAGGTTGAACTCGACGACCTTGAGGTCACCCTGCGTGATCGTGGTCTTGGCAGGGATCTCGCGCGCCGCGACGACGACGGGGGTGGTCGGGATGGCAGGTGCGGCTTGGACTCCGCCCGCGCCGGATGCGTAGACGAAGGTCCCGACGCCGGCGAACACCGCCAGCAGGACCCCGACGATAAGAACCAACCGAGCGCGTCGCTTTGAGCCGTCCTGCACCTTGTTCTTCCCTCTCCTCGCGTGCTGCCGCGGACTCTAGACGATGAGACGGCGAATTCCCGTCACAAGGCAGAGTGAAATGCTGCCCTCATCGCCACCAACGCACGTCCGGCGTCCTCGATATGCGACCATCGGTTGGCGACCGTTTAAGTGTCGGGCGTAAGAACATCCGTTCTAGAATGAGGCGCTATGCCCCGGGGAGAGACGCTCCAGGTTCCCGCTGAGCGGCCGGCGGGGCCGGCGAACTTCGAACTCGTGCTGCCGTGGCCGCTTGCGGGCGATCAGCCACAGGCGGCGACGCAGCTCAGCGACGGTCTGTTACATGGGCTAAAGGATCAGACGCTCCACGGCGTCACCGGTTCGGGCAAGACCGTGACGATGGCGCAGGTCATCGCCGACGCCGGCCGTCCCACGCTCGTGCTCGCGCACAACAAGACCCTGGCGGCACAGCTGTACGGCGAGTTCAAGGAGTTCTTCCCGAAGAACGCCGTCCAGTACTTCGTCTCGTACTACGACTATTACCAGCCCGAGGCGTACATCGCGCGAAGTGACACCTACATCGAGAAGGACTCCTCACGGAATGAGGAGATCGACCGCATGCGCCACGCCGCGACCCGTGCGCTCTTCGAGCGGCGCGATGTGCTCATCGTCGCCTCCGTCTCGTGCATCTACGGCCTTGGCGCGCCAGTCGACTACGGCGCCGTAACGGTCCGCCTGAACAAGGGCGAGCGCGTCCGTCGCGACACCGTCCTGCGGCACCTCGTCGATATCCAATACGAGCGAACGAACAGCGACCTGGTGCGCGGCAAGTTCCGCGTCCTCGGCGACACGCTCGAGGTGCACCCATCGTATGAGGAGCTCGCCGTGCGCGTCGAGTTCTTCGGTGACGACGTGGAACGCATCACCGAGCTCGACCCGCTCACCGGAGAGGTGCTTGCCGAGCGCGATCGCATCGACATCTACCCGGCGCGCCACTTCGTCACGCCGCGCGAGAAGCTCCTCGAGGCGCTCAAGGACATCGAGGCCGAGCTCGCCCTGCGCACTAAGGAGCTCGAGGAAAAGGGCCGTCTGCTCGAGGCGCAGCGGCTCTCACAGCGCACGCGCTTCGACCTCGAGATGATGCGCGAGACCGGCACGTGCGCTGGGATCGAGAACTACTCGCGGCATCTCGCACGCCGTCCTGCGGGGAGCCGCCCTTGGACGCTCCTCGATTACTTCCCGCCGGACTTCCTCATGTTCGTCGACGAGTCGCACATCTCGATCCCGCAGGTGCGCGGCATGTACGGCGGCGACCGCTCGCGCAAGGAGATCCTCGTCGAGTACGGCTTCCGACTGCCAAGCGCGCTCGACAACCGTCCACTCACCTTCGACGAGTTCGAGACGCGTCTCGACCAGACGATCTTCGTCTCGGCGACGCCCGGTCCGTACGAGATCGAGCATGCGGCGCGGACCGTCGAACAGATCATCCGGCCGACGGGACTCGTCGATCCCGAGATCGAGGTCCGTCCGACGGACGGTCAGATCGACGACCTGCTCGCGGAGATCCGCGCCCGCGTCGAGCGCGGCCAGCGCGCGATCGTCACGACGCTCACGAAGAAGATGGCCGAGGACCTCGCGGACTACCTGCGCGAGATGGGGATCAAGGTCCAGTACCTCCACTCCGAGGTCGAGACCATCGAACGCGTCGAGATCCTCCGGGACCTGCGGCTCGGCGTGTTCGATGTCGTCGTCGGCGTGAACCTTCTCCGCGAGGGCATCGACCTCCCCGAGGTCACGCTCGTCGCGATCCTCGACGCCGACAAGGAGGGCTATCTCCGATCTGAGGGCTCGCTCATCCAGGTCATCGGCCGTGCCGCGCGACACGTCGAGGGCCGCGTGATCATGTACGCCGATCGCATGACGATCTCGATGAAGGCCGCGATCGACGAGACGGACAGGCGCCGTACGTTGCAGGTCGGGTACAACCGCGAGCACGGCATCGAGCCGACGACCGTCGTGAAGGCGATCCGCGACGTCGGCATGCGGCTGCAGCAGATCGCCGAGACGGAACAGGTCTATGAGAAGGGCGGGCGCCCGATCGCCGCCGGGCAGCTGCCGAAGGATGACCTTGTGCGGCTGATCAAGGACCTCGAAGGCCAGATGAAGCAGGCGGCCAAGCAGCTCGAGTTCGAGAAGGCGGCGGCGTTGCGCGACGAGGTCGTCGAGCTGCGCGGTCTGCTCGTGCTCCAGGCCGGACCTGAGAGCCTCGAGGCCGGCGCCGAGCCGGTCCGGACGACGACGCGCGTCGTCCGCGCTGGGTATCGGCCGCCCGGTCGTGGCGGGAGACGCAGGTAGAGATGGTCGTTGGGCTGCTGGCCACCCTCGGCATCCTTGGCGTGATCGCCCTGCTCGTCATGGCGTTCGTCCAACGCGGTCGAGAGACCCTCGACTTCTCGCTCCGGGGGTTGCTCCGCGTCTACCTCTACCTCGCCTCGCTCGTGGGCATCGTGGTCTTCACGCTTGGCATCGCAGGAATCGCGGCGTTCCTCCTTGCTGCGATCTTTGGACGGGACGTCATCTACGGCGGTCCGCCGCCGCAGCCTGTGCCGGCGATCGCGCCCGCGTGCCCGCCCAACACCACCTGTCCGCCGTTCGTGACCTTCGCGCCCCGACCTCCGGTCATCCCCGACGAGCGCGAGCGCCGGCAGCAGGAGGATCTCGTGCGCGGGGTGACCCAGCTCGTCTTCGGCGGCATCTTCTGGGGCGCCCACTGGGCCGCGCGGAAAGGGATCGTCGGCGGTGATGAGCGCGCGAGCGGCCTGTACCGCGCGTATCTCATCCTCGGCACCGCGGTCTTCGGCATCGCGACCATCGTCCTGCTGCCAACCGGCAGCTATCAGGCGCTGAGCCAGGCGCTCATCACCGCGCAGCCCGGCACATTCCGGCAGGGAGCGGGCGAATCGCTTTCCGGTGGGATCGCGACGCTGCCGATCTGGCTCCTCTACCTCTGGCTCGTGCAGCGCGCGCTTCGGACGCCCGCGGCCACGACCGCGGTCGCATAGTGGCCGGCGCCGGATCTGTCACTACGCTGCATCGGCACCGCCGCGACATTTCCGGCGCGGTCCACTGATGCCGCTGAGCTCGATCCATGTAAAGGGCGCGCGGGAGCACAACCTCAAGAACATCGACATCCAGATCCCGCGAGACAAGCTCGTCGTCATCACGGGCCTCTCGGGATCGGGGAAGTCGTCGCTCGCGTTCGACACGATCTACGCGGAGGGTCAGCGACGGTACGTCGAGTCCCTCTCCGCCTACGCGCGGCAGTTCCTGGGTCAGATGGAGAAACCGGACGTCGACTTCATCGAAGGACTCTCGCCCGCCGTGTCGATCGACCAAAAGGGCTCCACGCGCAACCCGCGGTCGACGGTCGGCACGGTCACTGAGATCTACGACCACCTGCGTCTGCTGTTCGCGCGCGTCGGTGTGCCGCACTGCCCCAACCACGGCATCCCGATCGTCGCGCAGACGGTCCAGGAGATCGTCGATCAGATCTCGTCGTATCCCGAGGGGACGCGATTGCTCGTCCTCGCGCCGCTCGTGCGCGACCGCAAGGGCGAACACCAGCAGCTGCTCGTGACCGCGCGTCGCGGCGGATTCGCGCGCGTGCGCGTCGACGGTTTCGTCCGCGACCTCACCGAGGACATCACGCTCGACAAGATGAAGAAGCACTCGCTCGAGGTCGTCGTCGATCGGCTCGTCGTGCGTCATGGGAAGGACGCCGAGGCGGATCGTGCGCGTCTCACCGACTCCGTCGAGACGGCCTTGCGGCTCGGTGAGGGACTCGTCATCGCCGCTGACGCTGACGCCAAGGCACCTGAGCGCCTCTTCAGCCAGCGGCTCGCGTGCCCCGAAGGCGATTTCTCGATCGGCGAGATCGAGCCGCGGAGCTTCTCCTTCAACTCGCCGCACGGCGCGTGTCCCGCGTGCACCGGCCTCGGCACCAAGCTCGAGCCCGACCCCGAGCTCGTCCTCGCGAACCCCGACCTCTCGCTCCGGGACGGCGCGGTGCTGCCGTGGCAGAAGTCGGGCGGCACGGCGCAGTACCGCATGGCGATCCTCGAGGGACTCGCGAAGCGCTTCAAGTTCTCGCTCTCCGATCCGATCAAGAAGCTGCCGAAGAAGGCAGTCGACGCGATCCTGCACGGCACCGAGGACGCGCTGCGGCTCTCCTACGAGAACAAGAGCGGCCAGCGCCGCTCGTACGAGTACGAGTGGGAAGGTCTGTTGCCCTGGCTCGACCGGCAGTACCGCGAGACGACGTCCGATTACATCCGCGCGGACATCGAGAAGTACATGAGCGAGGTGCCGTGCCCGGTCTGTAAGGGGAAACGGCTCAAACCCGAGGCGCTCGCGGTGACGATCGGCGGCAGAAGCATCGTCGACGTCACGCGACTCACCGTCTCGGAGGCCCTCGAGTGGGTGACGCTTCTCGAGAAGGACAAGGGGAGCCCTCTCAGCGTCCGCACGAAGCAGATCGCTCGACAGGTCCTGAAAGAGATTCGGACGCGGCTGGGATTCCTCGTCGATGTCGGACTCGACTACCTCACGGTGGATCGATCCGCGACGACGCTCTCAGGCGGCGAGGCGCAGCGCATCCGGCTCGCCACGCAGATCGGCTCCGGCCTCATGGGCGTGCTGTACATCCTCGACGAGCCGTCGATCGGGCTGCACCAGCGCGACAACGCGAGGCTCATCCGCACGCTCCTGGGCATGCGCGACATCGGCAACACCATCCTCGTCGTCGAGCACGACGAGGAGACGATCCGCACGGCCGACTGGATCGTGGACATCGGGCCCGGCGCGGGCGAGCACGGTGGCGAGCTCGTGGCCGAGGGCACCATCGACGACATCATCCGAGAGCCGCGCTCGATCACCGGCGCTTATCTCTCGGGCAGGAGGCGCATCCCGCTGCCGACGCGCCGCCGTCCGACGAAGGGCGACGCGATCGTCGTGCGCGGCGCGCGAGAGCACAACCTCAAGGACGTCGACGTCCGCATCCCGCTCGGCGTGTTCGTCGCGATCACCGGCGTGTCGGGATCGGGCAAGAGCACGCTCGTGAACGAGATCCTCTACCGCCGCCTCGCGCAGGTCCTCTCGAAAGCGAAAGAGCGGCCGGGGGCGCATGGCGGGATCGAGGGGATCGAGCACATCGACAAGGTCATCGACATCGACCAGTCGCCGATCGGTCGCACGCCCCGCTCGAACCCCGCGACGTACACGGGGCTCTTCACGCCGATCCGCGAGCTCTTCGCCGCGGTCCCCGACGCGCGGCTACGCGGCTACACCGCCGGTCGCTTCTCGTTCAACGTGAGAGGCGGACGCTGCGAGGCGTGTGCGGGCGACGGGATCATCAAGATCGAGATGCAGTTCCTCCCGGACGTGTACGTGCCGTGCGAGGTCTGCGGCGGCAAGCGCTACAACCGCGAGGCGCTGGAGATCCACTACAAGGGCAAGAGCATCGCCGACGTCCTCGAGATGACCGTCGAGGAGGCGCTGAAGTTCTTCGAGAACGTCCCGATCGCGGAGACCAAGCTGCGCACGCTCAACGACGTCGGCCTCGGATACATCCACCTCGGGCAGCCCGCGACGACGCTCTCCGGCGGCGAGGCGCAGCGCATCAAGCTCGCGACCGAGCTGTCGCGACGCGCGACCGGACGCACGCTGTATATCCTCGACGAGCCCACGACCGGTCTGCACTTCGCCGATGTCGAGAAGCTCCTCGAGGTGCTGCACCGCCTCGTCGACACGGGCAACACGGTCGTCGTCATCGAGCACAACCTCGATGTCGTGAAGACCGCCGACTGGATCATCGATCTCGGCCCCGAGGGCGGGAAAGCCGGCGGCGAGGTCATCGCCGAGGGGACGCCCGAGGCGGTCGCGCGACAGCGCCGCTCGTTCACCGGCCGCTACCTACGCGAGCTGCTCACGACGGGCGAGGTCCGCGTCATCGCGTGAACGACCGCGAGTACATCGCGGAGATCGAGGGGCGGCGCTCGGCGAGCCGCGCGAGTCTGCACGGACCAACGTCCGTGCTCGCCGCCGTCGCGCGGCACGAGCTTCCGATCGGGACGCGAGCGCGCTTCGGTTCTGAAGAGCACGCGGACGTCCGTCTCGTCGGTGCGGCGCGATCGGTCGAGATCGAGTCGCTCGGCGACGGCTTCCTGTTGGACGGCCAGCACATGGACCCAGGTCAGATCGAGCTGGGTCGCTACCGCCTCCGTCTATCGCACCAGAACTACCCCGCGGTCGTCGTTCTCGACGCGCAGAGCCCGCATCTGGGGGACGATGTCGAGCTGCGGTGGTGGCCCGTCGATCCGCGTCTGCGGATCGGCGCTCGGCTCGAGCCCGATGGCACACGCATGCGCATCGGCTCGACCGCGTCCGCGGACCGCGACACCGAGCGCGTCGGTTGGGTGCCGCTCGAGATCGATGGCGTCGCCATGCGCGTGCTCGTCACGCGACTGCTGGAGCCAGGCGCGGACGGTATGGACATCTATTTCCGCGACGCTACGACCGGGAAGGGCTCGTACGAGGTCGGCCGTTACGTGAGTGTCGAGCGGGACGGCGATGAGGTGATCGTCGACTTCAACCGCGCGTACAACCCGTCGTGCGCGCTCTCGCCGTACTACAACTGCCCGATCCCGCCCCGCGAGAACCACCTTTCGGTCGCGATCCGCGCGGGCGAGATGGCGCCGCTGGTGAGGTCGACCGCCGCGCACGGCTAGCATCGAGCGTGGTGAATCTGCCGTTCAGTCCCGTTGACGCGGCGATCATCGCGCTCATCGGCGTCGCGGTGTGGAACGGCTACCGAACCGGTTTCGTCGCGACGCTCTACGGCCTGGCGACCTGGATCGTCTCGTTCGCGGCAGCCGTCGTCTTCCAGGGGCAGGCCGCCCAGCTCGTGCAGTACCTCGGACTTTCGCCTGCCGCGTCACGCCCGGTGGCGTTCGTCGCCGTCCTCGTCATCGTCGAGAGCCTCTTCTCGCTCGCCGGCTACTTCGCACTCAACCCGATCGTCCGCGCTCTACATCGCGGGCAGTGGATGCGCGAAGGCGACAAGGTGCTCGGGGTCTTTCCATCGGTGGCGCGATCGCTCTTCGTGACGGCGATCGTCCTCTCGGCGCTCGTCGTCGCGCCCGTCGCAACGGAGCTCAAGGCCGCGGTCGAGAGTTCGCGCCTCGCGCGCGCGCTCATCGAGCGCATCGCCGTGGTCCAGCCGCAGCTCGCGTCGCTGTCGGGCCAGGTCAGCGGCGATCAGGTGCCGCTGTTCGTGACGAAGCTGGGCGAGGACGAGACGCAGCGGCTCGACCTTCCCGACAACCTCGAGCTGTCGGCGGATCCCGTCGCCGAGCGGCAGATGTTCGAATTGGTCAACGATGAGCGCGCGAGCGCGGGACTGGCGCTGCTCGCCTGGGACGATCGTCTCGTTCCAGTCGCCCGGGCACACTCCGAGGAGATGTTCAAGCTCAAGTACTTCTCGCACATGTCTCCGACGCAGGGGACGCCGTTCGATCGGCTCAAGGCGGCTGGGATCACCTATCAGAACGCGGGCGAGAATCTCGCGTACGCGCAGTCGGTGACCATTGCGCACCGAGGCCTCATGCAGAGCGCGGAACACCGCGCGAACATCCTTCGCCCCGAGTACACACGCATGGGCATCGGCGTCATCAATGCCGGCCCGTACGGCCGCATGTTCACGCAAATGTTCCTCACGCCGTAGCCTCTGCTCGTGCTCAGACGCTTCCAGGTCCATCGTGCGACCACGGTCGCCGAGGCGATCGAGTTGCGCATCCAGTTCGGCGATGACGCCGCGGTCTACGCGGGAGGCACCGAACTCCTGCTGGCGATGAAGCTCGGTGTCGCGCGATGGCCGCACCTCATCGACATCAAGCCGATCGCCGAGCTGCGTGGGATCGCGCTGAATGAGAGCGTGTTGCGCATCGGCGCCACGGTCACGCACTGGGATCTCGAGCGCGACGCGACGGTGGCGCGAGCGATCCCGGCGCTCAGCGCGCTCGAGCGCAACGTCGCGAACGTGCGCGTTCGCGCCGCGGGCACGCTCGCGGGGAACATCATCTTCGCGGAGCCGCACGCCGATCCGCCGACGCTTCTCATGGCGCTTGGCGCCCGTGTCATCCTGGCGGGTGCGAAGGGCCGACGCGCGATCCCGCTCGTCGAGTTCGTGACGGGCATGTACCAGACCGCGCTCGCCGCCGACGAGATCCTCGTGGCGGTCGAAGTGCCTGTCGCGACGGCGCGGCGCGCGGCATACGTGAAGTTCCAGATCCTCGAACGGCCGAGTATCGGCGTCGCGATCGCCGGCGATGTCCACGACGGAAAGTTCGCGGAGGCGCCGAACATCTATGTCGGCGCCGTGGATGAGATGCCGCGGCGTGTAGCGACGCAGACGCTCGCGGGCGCGTCACTGAGAGACGCAGGCACGGCAGACGCGCTCGCCGAGGCGGCGCGCGATGCCGTCGAGCCGATCGCCGATCTCGCCGGAACCGCGGAGTACAAACGGCATCTCGTCGGAGTCTTCGCGCGTCGCGCGCTCGCTGCGTTCGCCGAGGCGGCGTGATGGCGCGGTCCATCCGCGTGCGCCTCAACGGCACGGAGCGTGAGGTCCAGATCGAGGACCACGTCCTGATGCTGGAGATGCTGCGCGGTCTCGGATTCCTCGGCGCGAAGCTCTCCTGCGATGCCGAGGTCTGCGGCGCGTGCACGGTCCTGCTCGACGGCCGGCCGGTGAGCGCCTGCACGACGCTCGCGCTCGAAGCCGAGGGTAGGCGTCTCGAGACGATCGAGGGGCTCGCGCAAGAGAAGAAAGGGGGAGCCGCGCCGCCCAAGCTCCATCCGCTTCAGCAGGCGTTCATCGACAACTTCGCGTTCCAGTGCGGCTACTGCACGCCGGGCATGATCATCGCCGCGAAGTCGCTGCTCGACGAGAAGCCGCGGCCGACGCCCGCCGAGGTGCGGCACTGGATGGAAGGCAACATCTGCCGCTGCACCGGCTACCAGACGATCGTCGACGCCGTGCTCGACGCGGCAGGCGCGAGCGGCGAACCCCGATGAGGACCGAGCGTCGCGTCGCCGGCACCGAGGCGAAACGCGCGGACGGCATCGCGAAGGTTACCGGCGCCGCGCGGTTCGCGATCGATCTCTCCGTGCCCGCGATGGCGCACGCGATCCTCATCCGCTCAACGCGCGCGCACGCGCGCATCGTGTCGATCGATCGCGCTGCGGCTGACAGGCATCGGGGCGTGCTCAAAGTGATCACCGGCGACGATCTCCTCAAAGCAGGACTGACGCCGTACTACGGACATGTCGTCCTCGACCACCCGGTGCTCGCGATCGGGAAGGTGCGTTACCACGGGGAGCCGGTCGCCCTCGTGGTCGCCGAGACGAAGCTCGACGCCGCTGAGGGGGCCGATCTCGTGGAGATCACGTATGCGGACCTGCCGTACGTCACCGACGGCGACGAAGCGCTCGCCGATGGGTCGCCGATCCTCCACGAGAGGCGCGGCGAGCGCGTCGGCGATGAAGGCATGGATCAGGGCGAGGGCGATCTCGTGGGCAATGTCTGCGCGATCGCGAACGTCGAGTGGGGCGACGCGAAGGCGGCGTTCGCGAAGGCACATCTGGTCGTTGAAGGCGAGTATCGCTATCCGATGCTCTACGGATACGCGATGGAGCCGTACAACGCTCTCGCGTTCTTCGATCAGGGCGACCTCGTCGTGTACTCGACCGCGCAGCACGTGTACATGGTCCGCAGGGACCTCGCGCGCATGTTCGGGCTGCCGCTCGCGCGCGTGCGCGTCTCCGCGCCGTACGTCGGTGGCGGTTACGGCACGAAGTCGTATACGAAGATCGAAGGCGCGTGTTCGATGGGCGCGTACTTCACGGGCCGGCCGGTGAAGCTCGACCTCTCTGTCGAAGAGGCGATGCTCACGACGCGCTCCGACGCGTCGCACATCCACGCGCGCACGGCGTTCGACAAGAACGGGATGATCCTCGCGCGCGAGTTCGATATCGTCCTCAACTCCGGCGCGTACACCGACAACAGCCCGCTCGTGAACTCGAAGACGGCGAATCGCTGCTTCGGTCCGTACCGGATCCCCGCACTCAAGGTGCGGTCACGCTCGGCGTTCACGAACACGGTGCCGGCGTCGTCACTCCGCGGCTTTGGCGCGCCGCAGGGGAACATCGGCGGCGAGCTCCAGATGGACGAGGCTGCGAAGCAGCTCGGCATCGACCCGGTCGAGCTGCGTCTGCGCAATCTCGTCGGACCAGGTGAGGTGCTCATCCCCGGACGCCGGCCGCTCGACGCCGATCTCAAGGAGGACCTGCGCTGCCTGGTGCAGTCCCTCGGCTGGCCCGGCACGGGCGCGGCCACCGTCGGGTTCGGCGTGTCAGCGTCCGACGCCGGCGCGTACCCGACGTCGACCGCCGCGGTCCGCATCCACTCGGACAACTCCATCACGCTCTTCACCGGATCGACGGAGCTCGGTCAGGGCTCGCGCACGGTGTTGAGCCAGATCGTCGCGGAGGAGCTCGGCGTGCCGCTTGACCGCGTGGGCATCGTCGGTGGAGACACCGGCGTCGTCACCTATGAGCGCACGACCGGCGCGAGCCGAACGACCACTGTCACGGGTCGTGCGGTGCAGGAGGCGTGTCGCGACGCGCGCAGGCGCGTGCGCGATCTCGCCGCGCAGGTCTTCGACCGCGCGCGCATCGAGGACGCGCCCGCGGGCGTGTCGGTGAAGGGCAAGGAGTACTCGTACGGCGAGGTCATCGAGCGGTGGTTCGGCGCGGGCGGGGAAGTGCTGGGTCACGGAGCTGTGCGCAAAGCGGATGGCTTCGCGCAGATGCCGCCGTTCTGGGAGATCGGCTGCAGCGGCGTGACGCTGACGATTGATCGCGAGACCGGCGTGGTGAAGATCGACAAGCTCGCGACCGTGGGCGACGTCGGCTACGCGATCAACCCCGCGCTCGTGCACGGACAGGATCTCGGCGCGGCGACGATGGGCATGGGGGCAGCGCTGCGCGAGGAGCTCATTTACGAGGGCGCGCAGCTGGTGAACTCGAACGTCGTCGACTACCGCGTGCCACGCTTTTCCGATCAGCCGCGCGAGATCGACCTCATGCTCGCCGAGCGCGAGGACGGTGCCGGGCCGTTCGGAGCGAAGGGCGCAGGCGAGGGCGCGGGCAACACGATTGGCTCATCGGTCGCCGCCGCGATCGGCCGCGCCATCGGCGTGTTCCCGCATGAACTCCCCGCGACGCCGGAACGAGTCTGGCGCCTTCTGCGCGACCGGGATGAGCGCGCTCGGCGCTAACAACTGCGTGGCTCATACCACAATCGTCAGCGTGCAGTAGCATAGAAGTATGACAAGCCGCGAGAGGCTCTCTGCGACTGTCGAACGCCACCTGCTTGACGCAGGCAGATACGCCGTCGCCGAGGGACGCGCAGACAGCCTTAGCGCCTGGGTGAATGATGCCCTCGCGCGGCAGGCCGAACATGATCGACGACTGAAAGCGCTGCGTCAGTTCATCCAGGGGTACGAGCGCGAACATGGCGTGATCACCGACGACGAGATCCGGGAGGTGACACGTCGGACCAGAGATCGCGCGATCCGCGTCCGGCCGAAGCGACGGCAGGGTGAGCGCCCTCGAAAGCGCGGCGCGGCGTGACCGTGGTCCTCGACGCAGGAGCGCTCGTAGCGATCGAGCGCGGCGACCGCGACATCCTCACCATCCTCGAGCGCGAGGCGAATGCCGGACAGATTCCGATCACGCACGGCGGGATCGTCGGACAAGTGTGGCGCGGTGGACTACGTCGCCAAGCCCGCCTGGCACGGGCGCTCCCAGGCATTGCCGTGCGGGCCATCGACGATGCGCTCGGCCGCGAGGCCGGCGTGCTGCTCGGCAGAGCGCGCACATCGGACGTCATCGACGCTGCCCTCGTGCTGATCGCGGAGGACGGCGACGAGATCTTCACCGCGGATGAGGATGACCTGCGGCACCTCGCTAATGTCGCCGGCAAGGTCATCGATCTCGTTCGGATTTGACTGCGGCTAAGACGTTCCTTCCGGGCATCGGCTTCCGTCGTGCGGGTACACAGCTCACGACGCCTGTGTCGGTGACGCAGGGCCAGCGAACGCTCACGGTGCTCCGGCTCATCGCGACGCCCGACGCCACCGACCTCGCCTACGAGCTCACCCATCTGCCCAACGACGAGGGGACCTTCCCGACTCCGCAGCGCCACGGAATGGACGCGGTGTCGCTCGTCGTCGACGGCGCGAACTACGGCGTCGGCGGTGGGATGAACATCTCAGTTCGCCAGGGCAAGCTCGTTCGAACGTTCTCCATGGTCCCGCTCCCCGAGGGCACGACGCACCTCGAGCTACATGTGTCCGGTCCGTCGATCGGCGAGTGGAACGCACCACTCGCCCTCGTGCCGTTCCCGGGACCCGACGAGGCTCGCTATCGCGAGGTCAACGCAAGCGACACGCATCACGGCGTGACAGTGACGGCTCGCGGCATCGTCGCGAGCGCGACGGAAACGGCGCTCGACCTCATCGTCATGCACGCGGATGCGCAGACGCGCGTCTGGGGACTCGGCGGGCTGCACATGCGTGATGAGACGACCGCGCTTCGGCTTCGCGACGACAAAGGGCGCATGTTCGTCGAGCGCTTCCGAAATGACGCGCGCGATCAGTTTCCCGATCCAAGCGGCATCGCCGATGTCGCGATCTTCGAACCGCTTCCGGACGATTCCGATGAGCTGACCGTCGAAGTACCGTGCGTCTGCTTCGAAGATCATCGGCCGTCGCTGGACGTCGACCTGCCGGTGGAGACTCCGATCGAGACGCGTCTGGGTGATTACCCGATCCTGATCCGTGGCTCGCGCGCCGACACGATCACGCGAGGTGGCAGATCGCTCACCGCAGTGATTCTCGATGTCGATCTCGGCGACGTGGAAGACGAGTTGTGCCTCATCAATCCGACCAGGACGAAGGCTGACGGAAAGGGAGCTGGCGGCGGGTGGGGCGAGCATGGGATCTATGCGCCGTCGCCGACGCCGATCCCTGTGATCGAGATCTATTACAGCGGTGACACGCCACCGAAGCGAGTGACGCTGCAAGGTGCCACCGTGCGTGCGCGCGGCCCCTGGCGGATCTCGTTCGCGCGACCGCGCTAGGCGAGGCCGCCCGTTGCCGGGCGGCCTCAATGTGACTACCGCTTCGCTGCGGCTGCCTCCCGAGAACGCTCGTACGCCTCGGCGTCCATCGGACTCATCAGCTGGAAGTAATTGTTGTCGGGGTCCGAGAACGTCGTGATGGTCATGCCGCTGTCCTCGCCCGGGTCGTACGGCTCCTTCACGACGGTCGCGCCGGCCGCCTTCAGTTTCGCGAACTCGCCTTTGACGTCTGGTGACTCCAGATTCCAGAGGATGCGACCGGGCTCGCGGTTCTTTCCCTTGACCTGGTCGTGCGGACCGAACATGACCCCGCCGTCGCCGAATTGCCAGCCGAAGTACCCGTTTTCGCCCTCGTCCCAGGTGGGCTTGCCGAAGAGCTTCGAGTAGTACTCCTTGAGTCGTGCGGGATTCTCCGAACCGATCAGTACTCCGCTGAACTTCATGATTTCCCCCTTGCGTTTGGATGCGATCCCAAGCGTAGTCCTCGACCGCAGGTCGCTTGCCGCTAGCTGTTGTCCTTGATCTTCTGGTAGCCAGGCCACAGCGCCTCGTAGAAGTAGCGGATGCCGAACTCGACACGCAGCGTCCGCGCGCGCTGATCGGAGTCGTTGAAGTGACCGTGGTGCGTCATCCGCGGTGGCACGTGGATCGCGTCGCCCGCCTGCCACTCGTAGCGCTCGCCGTCGATCAGCGAGTAGCCGCGTCCTTCGAGCACGTAGAGCATCGCCTCGGTGTGCGTATGGCTGTGGCTCTTCGAGTGCGGCGACTCCTCGAAGATCGTCGACATCGCGACCGATGTCGCGCGGAACCCGTTCGTCTCGTCGGTCGGACTCTCGCTGCCGCCCATGAGGATCCAGATGCCGGCGTGGCGGTGCGCGCCTTTGTCCGCCTTCGCGTTCGGATGCGCGTGACCCGCGATTCGTCGCGCGTTCTCGTCCATAGCGTCCTCAAGGTGCAGCGCGATTCGCCTGCCGTCCGCCGCGAACTGCGACGTCTCCTTTGGGTAGCGGCGCGCGAGTGAGCCCTCATCCTTGCCCTTCGGCTCAAGCTGGATAAGCCGTCCGAGCTTCACGGCGAAGTCGAGCTCGATCGTGTGCGCGGACAGATAGACGGCTGTATCCGAGCCCGTGTTCACGAGTTGGTGCTCGGCGCCATACGGCACGTGCAGCGTCGTGCCCGGCTTCCAGTCGTATCGCGCGCCATCGATGACCGCGAACCCCGTGCCGGCGAGGACGTGGATCGCTTCCTCGCCGTGGGCATGACGGCCGGTGCGCCACCCGACTGGGACTTCGGCTTTCGCGAGCGTCGTGCCGGAGGTCTCGAAGCCCACGGCCTGGCCGATGAGCACGGCGCTGCGCGCGTCCTGTTCCGTCTCGATCCACGCGAGCTCACTTGCGCGCGCGACGATCCTCGCGCGCTTCATCCGATCGTCGAGCGCCGCGCTGCGCGCGAGCCAGTCCTTATAGAAGTTGCTCATGCCCCTCGTATCACGCTCGCTCCGCGCGCTGTCACGCTCCCTCCGGTCGCTGAAGAGGGGCCCCCACCCCTCGGGCCGCTGCCCCTGATTGCGTCGTCGCTCGACTCACTTCATGTATAAGCGAAGGCGTGCGGACCGATGAGGTCACGTTCTTCAGCGACGGCGTTCGCCTGCACGGCTTCCTTCATCGCCCCGATCAAGCGTCCGGCCGACGGCCGTTCGTCGTGCAGGGACCGGGATGGATGGGACTCGCGGACGCGAAGCTCTATCAGCCTTATCACGACGCGTTCACCAACGCTGGATTCGCGGTCCTTATCTTCGACTACCGCGGCTTCGGAGCGAGCGAGGGCGATCGCGGGACGCTCTCGCCGGCGTGGCAGCTAGAGGACTGGCGCAATGCGTTCGCGTACATGCGCGGGCGCAATGACATCGATCCAGGGCGCGGCGCGATCTTCGGAAGCGGCGGGACCGGCGGCGGGAACGCGATCCTCGTCGCCGCAGCCGAGCCTGACGCGCGCGCGACGATCAGTCAGGTCCCGGTCGCCGATGGGAGCGACTGGCTCCATCGCATGCGGCAGGAGCAGGAATGGGTAGCCTTCCTCGCAGCGGTCGACGAGGATCGCCGCGCGCGCGCCGCGACGGGAAAGGGCACGAGCGTGCATCCGCGTGAGGGGATCATGATCGAGACGGCCGAGCGCCGCGCGACGGCGGTGAAGGCCGATGTCGACTCGCGCATCCCGACGTCGGTCCCGCTCGCGTCGGCGCAGGGCATCCTCGATTACCGTCCCATCGATATAGCGTCGCGCGTCCGCAATCTCATGGTCATCGCGGTCGCCGACGACGCGGTGACGCCGACGGACCACGCCGAGCGCCTGTACGAGGCCGCTCCCCCGCCAAAGCTGCTCGTCATCCAGCGCGATACGACGCACTACGCCGCGTACAAGCAGTATGCGAACGAAGTCATCCCGCTCATGGTCGACTGGCTCGAACAGCACGTGTTGGGCGACGATGACGTCACGGTGCGCGCATCAGCGGCGCGGGCGCAGGACATCCGCTACATCGGTGGGTCGGGGGAGAAGAGATGAAGAACGAGCGACGACGCAGTCAGGGGGAGGGGCCCCTGTCAGCGAGCGGAGCGAGCGTGCTGCGAGGAGCGAGACCACAAGGAGCGGAGCGCGCGCCGAAGCGACGGCTGCAGGGCAGCCGGAGTAGAGGCGCAGGAGCAGAGGCATGAACGACATCGTCATCCATGGCGCGAACGCGGTGCTCGAGGACGGTGCGCGCCGCGCGGACATCGGCATCGAGGGGGAGCGCATCACGGAGATCGGCGCGGCGGGATCGCTCGCGAAAGGCAAGCGCGACATCGATGCGTCCGGCCTCGTTGCGCTGCCGGGCTTGATCGATATGCACTCGCACCATCGCGAGCCAGGGTTCACGCACAAAGAGGACCTCATCACGATGGGCCGGCAGTGCGCCGCTGGCGGCGTGACGACGTCGGTCGCGATGCCGAACGTCAGCCCGCCGCCGACGACGGCCGAGAACCTCGACGCGATGATCGATGCGTACCGCAAGCGCGCGGCGTTCGACTGGAACATCAACGCATCGGGCGTGCAGCTCGATGAGATCCCGAAGCTCGCGGAACGCGGCATCCTCGCGTTCAAGATCTTCATGGTCGTCGACACTGGGCGCTCGTACCCGCACATGCCCGGCATCGGCCTTCACGAGCACGGCGAGCTCTACAAGCGGATGCTCGCGGTGAAGAAGACCGGCCTGCCGCTCATGATCCATCCGCACGACCAGTCGCTCATGGACGCGATCGAAAAGGAGTACTGGGCGCGTGGCGAGCGCGACTTCCGCGCGTACGCGAAGGCATACGCGCACGACGACGGCGTCATTTGGGATACGGCGGTCGCGCTGCTCCTCCGGCTAGAGGCCGCG
>Ga0209470_1001197_pt1 | contig 19520 bp, 22 predicted proteins | sample GraSoiAngelo_125_FD_185882 | JGI IMG/M metagenome (GOLD analysis project Ga0209470, IMG submission 185882) | Grasslands soil microbial communities from the Angelo Coastal Reserve, California, USA - 14_0927_05_40cm (SPAdes) (version 2) | ecosystem: Environmental > Terrestrial > Soil > Grasslands ... | reverse complement strand
CACGGTTCTCGACGACGAAGACGGGCATCGAGGCCGTGATGATACCGGCCATCGGCCCGACCGACCCGTGATGATGGCAGGGTGAGAATCGCACGTCGCCCCGCGACGCCGCGCGCTCGGCATCGGCAATCGTCCGCGCGAGGCCCTCGTACACGAGAGCGCCTCCCACAGCGCCCCGCATCGGGCCGCTCATCCGCTCCCAGGCGATCGGCGGCCCGGCATGGAGGATCGTGTCGCGTGTCATTCCCGGGATCAGGTCGATCGCGGGCCGGACGTCGACCAGGAACGGGTGAGCCTCGAGCAGGCGCTCGAGCGCCGTGCGGTTGGCCGTGTCGATCTCGTCCCGCCACAGGGTCGCCAACCGATCCGCGCGCAGCGACGGCGTCCATGCCACGCGCGCCACGCGGACGCCCTGGCGTGCCAGCGCATCGGCGAAGAGGTCGGCGCCAACAGCGACCGCGGCGCCGCCGACGAGCGGGCGCTCAGCGCCCACCCGCGCCCTCCGCAAGCTCGCGGGCGACCTCGGCCGAAATGCGGTTCGACGCGCACACCACGACGTCCAGCGCGGCGAGCGCCCGCTCCTGGACCGCCAGGCCCTGGGCGTCCCCGTCGGTCCCGACGACGTGGGCCACGAGATCGAGCGTCCGTCCTGCGCGCGCGGCCCGCTGCCGCGCCTCACGGACCGCCTCGGCCACCGCCCCGGCAGGATCCGGATGGGCGCACTCGCCAAGCACCACGTCGACCAGGATGACGGCCGCCTCGGGATCGTCGCCCGCGGCGGCGACGGCCTCGCTCCTCAGCGCGGGGTCGATCATAGGGTGGGGACGACCGCGCGTGTACTCGGCGTCGCCGAAGTCGACGAAGCGGTGGGGGCCAGGGCCGATGAGGCCGCGCGCCTCCTCGCAGAGCGAGCCACCCGTGTAGAAGCCGCGCACGCCGCCCGCGCGGCGCCGGGGTCGCGACGGGATCGCCGGACGCTCGAGCTTGGGCGCCGGCGTCCCCAGCGCCTCCACGCACGCGAGTGCCGTCGCTTCGAGCGTCTCCACCGAGCGGACACCAGCGGGCGCCGCTCCCTGCCAGCCGAGCAGACAGGCGACGACGGGCTTGCCCGTGGCGCCGGCGGCGGCCAGCACGCGCTCGGCGACGCGGGGCGAGGCCGGCTTGGACACGAGCGCGAGCACCCGCGTGTCGGGATCCAGCGCGAGCCGGCGCAGCGCCTCGAGCGTCGTGAGCCCGCCGACCATCGCATCGAGGTCACGGCCGCCGGTGCCGATCGCCTGCGAGACGCCGCTGCCGAGACGGTGCAGGAGACACGTGACCTCCTGCAGCCCCGTGCCCGACGCGCCGACCAGCCCGATCGGGCCGCGGCGAACACGGTTGGCGAAGCCGATCCCGACTCCGTCGAGGATGGCGGTTCCGCACTCGGGGCCCATCACGAGGAGCCCGGCGCTCGCGGCGCGCCGCTTGAGTCGGACCTCCTCCTCGAGCGTGACGCCGTCACTGAAGATGAAGACGTGATGCCCGGCGGCGAGCGCCTGATGAGCCTCGTTGGCGGCGTAGGGTCCAGGCACGGAGACGATTGTGAAGCGCGCGCCCGGCTCCCGCCGGATCGCGCTCCTGATGGACCGGCAGGGCTCGTCGACGGGCGCCTCGTCAGGCCGTGGCCGCTCGGCCAGCAGTCGCTCGGCGGCCTCCAGGGCCGCGTGGGCCGGCGCCTCGCCCGCCGCCCGCACGGCGAGCACGAGGTCGGTGACGCCGGCCGCGTGGCAGTCCGATGGCCACAGGCCGGATCCGGCGAGGGCGCGCCGATTCGCCTCCGTGGCCATGAGGAGCTCCACCGCGCTCACGCCGGGAAGCCGGCGCAGCGCGTCGGCCACCTGCATCAGCCTGATGGAGTCGACGTACGCACCAGACCAGACCTTGCCGAGGACGACCAACGAAATCGTTTCCTCCGATCCTTCCTACAGATTCCCGAGTGTGCGCCTGGCTGTCTGCCTTGACAATGTCTCCGTCGCCGCGCAGTATCGCGTCCGTTCCGACAACGCGACGCCACCGGACACGTACCGGGAGGCCAGGGGGCAATCATGGCAACTGACGCCCGAGCCGAACTCAGGGTTGACGTCCATGCGATCGAGCCCATCCCGGAGGCGGATAGGGACTCGACCGGACTGCAGCAGATGTGGATCTGGGCCGGGGCAAACATCGCGCCGATCAACTGGGCCCTGGGCGCGCTGGGCATCGTCCTCAAACTCGGGCTCTGGGAGACCATCGCGGTCATCGTGCTGGGCAACATCGTGGGGTGCGCGATCTTCGCGGCCTTCACCGTGATGGGCCACAAGACCGGCGTCAATCAGATGGTCCTCGGTCGCTCCGCGTTCGGTCGCCGAGGGGCGTACCTGCCGAGCGCGCTGATGTTCCTCATGACCCTTGGCTGGATCGGGGTCAACACCTACTTCCCCGTCAAGATCGCGGTCGCGATCCTCGGGCAGTTCGGGATTGGCGACACGTGGCTGACCAATTTTATCGTCGTGACCGTCGTGATGGTGATCCAGGTGCTCATCGGCCTCTACGGGTTCTACGCCATCCGCACCTTCGAGAAGTACACGGTTCCGGTGACCGGCGCCGTCATGGTGCTGATGAGCATCCTCGCCTGGACCCGGCCAGGGGTGGTCAACTGGGAGCTCACCAGTACGCTCCCGCCGGCCGCCCATCTGGCGATGATCACCCTGCTCATGACTGCGATCGGAGTGGGATGGGGGATCTCCTGGGTCACCTGGGCCTCGGACTATTCCCGCTTCGTCCCGCGCACCGTGTCCTCGACCGCCGTCTTCTGGTACAGCTATGCGGGGATGTTCGTCCCCACGGTGTGGCTCGCCATTCTCGGCGCGACCGTCGCCAGCGTGACCCAGGACACCGATCCTGCCAAGATGGTCAGCGCGGTATTCGGCGGGGTCACGAGCATCCTGGTGCTCTTGATGGTGCTGCACGGCCCCATCGCCACCAACATCCTGAACGTCTACTCGGCGGCACTGGCCGCGCTCAGCATGGGCCTTCGCCTGTCCCGGACGGCCATGGCGCTGATTGCAGGCGTCGTCGGCTATCTCGTGACGATCTACTTCGTCTTCCAGCCCTCGTTCGCCAAGGCCTTCGACAACTGGATGATCAGTCTTCTGCTGTGGATGAGCCCCTGGGCCGGCGTCGTCCTGGCCGACTTCTTCATCATGCGGCGGGGCCGCATCGACGTCGACGAGCTCTATCGGGAGCCGGAGCGGAGCGCATACGGCGACATCAACTGGGGAGCGATCGTGGCGTTCGTCGTGGGTCTGATCGCCGGGTGGTCGGTTGAAGATGGCCTCGTTCCCGCGCTGCAGGGTCCCATCTCGACCAAGCTGCTCAGCGGCGCTGACCTGAGCTGGCTGGTCGGCATCGTGGTCGCGGGCGGGTTACACCTGGTCATCGGCCGGCGCGCCGTGCCCGCGCCCGTCCCACGACCGATGGGCGCCGCCAGGCGGTAGGACGTTCCGCGCCGCCACCGACAGGAGCGCTCGATGGACGAATTCTTGCGCGCGGCGATCCAAGAAGCGGAGCTGGGTCTCGCCGAGAGCGGCATCCCGATCGGCTCGGTGCTCGTTCACAACGGACGGATTCTTGGTCGTGGCCACAACCGGCGGGTGCAGCAAGGCAGTGTCGTCCTGCACGGTGAGATGGACGCGCTCGAGAATGCCGGTCGTCAGCCGGCCCGCGTCTATCGCGACTGCACCATTTACACCACGCTCTCGCCATGCGCGATGTGTAGCGGTGCGATTCTCCTGTACGGCATTCCGCGTGTGGTGGTAGGCGAAAATCGAACGTTTCTTGGTGAGGAAGACCTGCTTCGCAGCCGTGGGGTGGCGGTGGACGTACTGCAGGACCCTCGATGCCAGGAGCTGATGACGCAATTCATTCGAGCCCACCCTTCCTTGTGGGCGGAAGATATCGGCACGTAGCCCGAGCGGTGGAAGCGAAATCGGGCACTCCGGTCATCCCGAAATGCCCGATGTGGTTGGTGGGCGAAGTTTTGGCGTGACCCACGATTCCTCACCGATTACCTGATGTACCCACGGCGGTAGAGACTCAGCAGCAGCACCTCTGATGAGCACCCGGCGCGAGATCACTGAATCACCTCGTCCGCCCGCACCAGCAGCGACTGCGGAATAGTGAGTCCGAGCGCCTTGGCAGTTTTAAGGTTGAAGATCAGCTCGAACCGCGTGGGTTGCTCGACGGGAAGGTTGGCCGGCTTGGCGCCTTTGAGGATACGGTCGACGTAGTTGGCCGCCTGTCGTGCCAGTAACCTGAGACTAGGGGCGTAACTCAGAAGTCCGCCGGCGTCTACGAACTCTCGAAACCCATGCACCGTTGGTAGACGACTCTTGAGAGCAGCCTCTGCAAGGCGGATTCTGTGAGTATAGGCGCGCCCGCTTGGAAGAACGATGACGCCTTCCACGCGACGTTCAGCAGCAGCGCGTAATGCCAATTCATAGTCAGCGGCATCACGTGCCTCGACGAATTCGAGCCGTGTCTTCATTTGTGCAGCGGCAGTCTCAAGGCCTGGACGCGCGACAACGTCGGGAGGATTTGTCGAGTCCCACAAAACAAGAATCCGTTTGGCGCGAGGAAGCAACTCGACTATGAGCTGAAGCCACTTCGTGGCGAGTTCCGCCTGGTGCGTCGATACGCCGGTTACGTTGCCTCCGGGACGCGAGAGGGTGTCTACAAGTCCGGTGGCAACAGCATCTCCACTCGATGCCATGATGATTGGTGTGATTGTCGTAACTCGCTTTGCGGCTGCAACGGCGGGCGTACTCCACGCGACAATGACGTCAACGTTCGCCGCTATGAGCTCCTGCGCGAGTTCTTGAAGCCGCTCAGGCCTACCGTCCGCGCCGCGGTGCTCGAAGACAAGATTCCGGCTTTCACGGTAGCCGAGCTCTTGTAGCCGCTCAAGAAACGTCAGAAAGATCTCCCCTCTTAGGTCGATTTGGCTGGTCACGAGCGTGCCGATCCGGTACACCTTCCCCGCCTGCTGCGCCCCGGCCGCGTGCGGCGCCGAGAGGACCCCGAGAGTGAGCCCGCAGAGAAACGTTCGCCGGGTCATCATTCGATGATCTCATCCGCCTGCAGCAGCAGCGATGGCGGGATGGTGAGGCCGAGGGCCTTCGCGGTCTTGAGATTGATGACCAACTCGAACTTGGTGGGCTGCTCGACGGGGAGATCGGCCGGCTTGGCGCCTTTGAGGATCTTGTCGACGTAGGCAGCGGCGCGGCGGAACAGAACCGACTGGTCCACCCCGTACGATATGAGGCCACCCGCGGCCACGGCCTCTCGGAACACGTAGATCGCGGGCAGCCGGGATTTTGCCGCAAGATCGACGATCTGAGATAGATGGGAAAACGTCAACGACCCTCCCATACACCATGACCGCCTGGGCGCGCCGCCTGCTCATCTCGACAAAGGCGTTCTCAAGCCCGGTGGGCTTCTGCACCACCACGTGCGGAAACGTCAGGCCTAACCTAGAGGCGGCCGCCTCACCCACCGTTCGGTAATCCTCGACTCCGGGGAGCCCGGGATCGATGAGACCTCCAATACGTAAGAGTCCGGGAACGATCTCCCGGAGAAACTCTACGTACTTTTCGGCAATCTTCGGATCTGGATTCCACGTTAACCCAGTGATGTTTGCGCCCGGACGCGCCAGGGTCGCTATGTATCGCCGGCGGACTGGGTCGGACGAGTACACCATGACTATGGGAACGCTCGAAGTGACTCGTTTAACCGCATCGACGACCGGGTTGTTGGTCGCTACGATGACATCCGGTCTGAGCCGGACAAGCTCGCCTGCCAGCTCCGGCAGCCTCTCATACCTCGCCGCGGCAAACCGCCACTCTACGGTGATATCCCGCCCCTCGGTCCAGCCCAGCGCCCCCAGCGCTTCATGGAATACTTCTCTGTAGTGCGCCATAATCGATGGGGACGCGCCGCTTAGCACACCGACTCGATTGACCTTACCGCTTTGCTGCGCCTCCACAACAAGCGGCACGGACAGCGTCCCCAACGTCAGCCCGCAGAGGAACGTTCGGCGGTTCATTCGATGAGCTGATCCGCCCGCACCAACAGCGACTGCGGGATCGTGAGGCCCAGCGCCTTGGCGGTCTTGAGGTTGATGACAAGCTCGAACTTGGTGGGTTGCTCCACGGGCAGGTCGGCGGGTTTGGCGCCTTTCAGGATCTTGTCGACGTAGGCGCCACCGCGGCGGTACAGATCCTTTAGATCTACTCCGTAAGCCATCAGGCCGCCCTCTGCCACAAACTCGCTGAAAGGGTACACACCACCGACCCGATACATCTTCCCCGCCCGCTGCGCCTCGGCGACGAGCGGCGCGATGAGGATGGCAACGGCGACGATGAGCGTGGTGGTTGTGGATCGCATGCTTTGGCCCCCCAACGATCCGGCCGGTGAACGTTGAGGAAGTGCGCCAACGTTAGCCCGTCCGAGGAGGGCGGTCAACCGCCTTGACAACCTCTAGGTGGGCGCACATGATCCCGTCACCGCCTTGACCATACACGTAAGTTACTGCTGGAACAGGGGGTGCGGCATGCGTCGGTATTTCCTGCTTCCTTCCCTTCTTGTCGTCTCGCTCGTGATCGATCAGGCATCCGCCGAAACGCTGGTGCAGTGGACAACCGAGCAGCGGCTATACGTGTGGCTGAAGGTGAATCAGACCGAAGCCCAGCGCTTCTTGCCTGCCCAGTGGGAGGTAACACCCGCGCCGTCGGGACCGACGAGAGGCGCGAACTTCCTCGTCGGATTCCTCGACCAGACGCTCACCCTTGACGGCCAAGGCAAGCCGATGGGAAGCGGAACAGGACGAGGCGTTGTGTTCGGGGCGCCAGCAAAGAACAAGGACACCGGAGAAGCCGGCTTCTTCGTCACACGTATCTTCGGCTCCGGCGGGGCGTTCATGCCTCCAGGCGCATATAAGAACACGCTGCCAGCAACCGTGCGCTTCGAACGAAGCCAAACGGGCAATGATGGGGAACCGCCCGCGACGCTGGAATGGTGGTCCGTGAAGCCTGAAGGGGGCGGGTCGCTGGAAGTCCGCGTTCAGTACCGCGCTCCTTCTCCCCAGCGTGTCAAGGCTGAAGTGAAGGTCTACTCGTCGGTCGAGCCAACCTTTTTCCGGATCTACCGGGTCGAGCAGGGCCTCGATGTCGCTCGCAGCATTCCAGACGGTGTCGATCGCGTTCAGGTATTCCAGTTGCGGGTCGCCGTGCCAGAACTCGCGAAACTGTTTGACGGCACTGAGCAGGTCGTCGGCGTCCTCGCTCTCCCTTTCTACCTACGCAACGTCTATCTTCCTTAGACGACGTTTTCGTACGTTCTCCACCGTTGGACAGAGCACGGACAGTTTACGCAGCGACGGGCACCCGACCGTAGTCGAAGTGCCCGTCACGATTGGTGGGCCGTCACAGACTCGAACCGTGGACCCGCTGATTAAGAGTGATCCCGAGAGGATTTCCACGGAGGCCCACGACGATGTAAGGCTCGAAGATCTCTACACTTGGGACTGACGCCGGACGCCGTGGATCGGCGTGGTTCGGGATGGTTTGGTAGCAGCGTGGTAGCAAGCGTCCTTCTCCTATGCGCGTGATGGGCTGCGCCGCTTCTCACTTAGCCTTGAGCTTCACATCCTCGTAGGGTGCCGAGAAGAATGCGTAGCCGGCGATGAGCCCGAGCGCCGACTGTTCCACCTTTGGCCCCACGCCGGTCAGGGAGGCGACTTCCTGAATCGGCGCGACGACCGCTTTCTCGTGCATGAGCTGCTGGATCCGCTGAAGGATCGCGTCGCGCTTCCTCCGGTCGAGTTCGATCGCCTGCTCCCGGAAGAGCCCGTCGATGTCGGCGTAGCTCCCATAGACGTAGGTGCCACCCGCGGCGATGAAGGCCTCGATCCTGGTGGCGGCGTTGCCAAAGGCGCCGCTGAGGCCCTGGATGAGGTTCTTGAACCTCTTGTCGGCGTATCCCTTGAAGAAGGCCGCCCGCTCGAGCGGGCGGAGCCTCGTCCGGATGCCGACAGCCTGTAAGTCGTTGACCACGGCTTCGCCGATGGTAGAGAACGCGGTCTCACAGAAGTACTCGCTTTCGCAGGATCGTAAGGGTAGCTGGGCGGCTGCCAATAGAGGTCGAAGCTACTCGGGATGATGCTCCATGTGGTCTTCGAGAACCCTAGGTACTCCGCCTGGCTTATCGCCTGCCGGTGAATGGCGTGGTTCGCAGCCACGCGCACGCGCCGGTCATACCAGGGCGACTTCGGGTCCCACTGGTCAGCAAAGGAGACCCAGACCGTGACCGGTACCAGTGTCGCTTCGAGCGTAAGCCCCGGCGTTCGTCGAATCTCGTCGGCCAGTTCGCCACGGAACCCGTAGGCGATATCCACCTCACCACGCTTCAACGCGGCGAGGCGCGTGGACCCGTCCGGAACCACTTTGAAGATCAGGCGCTTCACGCTCGGGGGTTTACGCCAGTACTGGTCGAATGCTTCCATGACGAGCTCAACGCCGGGGGTGAACGAGACAAACTTGTAGGGGCCGGCGCCGACCGGAGTCCTCTTGAAACCCTCGTCACCGACCAACTCGACATACCTCTTGGGCACGACCCAGCCGGCGCCCGTGGCGCTCGAGTAGAAGGCCATGAAGTCGGGCCACGGTTGTTTGAGCCGGATGCGGACACGCCTAGGATCTTGAGCCTCAACCGCCGCGATCCGTTCCTTGAGGGTCTTGCTCGCCGCTCCCCGGTAGCGCTCGAGCGAGAACTTGACATCCTCGGCGGTGACCACCTCGCCGTTATGAAACCTGACACCCTTGCGGAGGAGAAACTCGTAGAGGAGTCCATCCGACGACACGCTCCACGACTCGGCCAGACTAGGCGCCATGAGGTTGCCAGGCATCGGCTTCACTATCGCATCGTGAATCGCGTAGAGGATCATGAATGGCGTGAGAATGCCGGCGGTCTCGGCAGGGTCGAACCAGGTAGGGGCGAGCGAAATGGCAACAGCCCAGGTCATCTGACCTTCCGGCGCCGCCGCCCGGGCTGGAGCCGTCTGAAACGGCGCGTTCAACGCAAAGAAGAGGAAGAGAGCGAGAGGGCCGCGCAGCCCGAGCCGCTTGGCGGTCTTCGGATTCATCAGGGCTCCTGGATCTTTCACGCCAACTTTCTCAGCTCGTCTTCTGCCTTACCCTGCCAGAACTGCATGTCCATCTCGTGGTACATGGTCGTCGCAGCGGTGAGGTGCTCGTGTGCCTGCTCTCGTTTGCCCGTGCGCTCGTAGAGCTTGCCGAGGCCGAGGTGGCAGTGGGCCACGAGCGGACGCATGCCGCGCGGCTCAGCGAGCGCGAGTGCCTGGCGGTAGTGGGCCTGGCCGCTGTCTGCATCGAACCGGTCGGGGTGAGTCGCGATGTCGCCGAGCAGGCGCAGTGCATGCGCTGCGAACCCGGGTTGACGCGGTGAGGATTCGACCGCGCGATCGCCCAGGCGCTGTGCCTCGTCGAGCCTGCCGAGCAGCAGACAGGCGCGACCTAACTGCTGAGAGTCCCAGCTGCGAAAGTGGACGATTCCCCTCGCCGCCAGGCGCTCGACGAGCTGCTCGCCTTCCCGGAGCCGGTCCAGCGCCTCGTTCGCTTCGTCGAGCTGCGCCAGTGCCCAGGCGGAGGAGGCGACCGCGGTGGGAAGCCCGAGGACGACGTTCCCCTTCCGGAGCACCGCGATCCAGGGCTCGATCAGTGAGCGCGCCTTCGCCCAATCACCCTTGAAGAGGTGGAGAATGCCTGCAGCGCGGTAAGCCACACCGACGGTGAACGCGTGCTGCGTCGGCTCGGCGAGCCGGATCGCTTCGGCCTCGTGCTCGGTCGCCTCGGCGAACCTGCCGACCTGGGCGAGGCTCATGACCAGCCAAGACCGATCGAAGACCGATGCCGGCGCGGCGGATCCGAAATACTCGTAGACCCAGGCGGCGGGCAACGCTGCGAGATTGTCGCTGGCCAGCTCGACCACCCGCTCGTACTCGCCCCGGTAGTAATGCGCCTGCTCGAGGTGGGACGTGGTGGCGATGCGAAGTCTCAAGTCCCCGAGGCGCCCGGCGATCTCTAGCGCGCGGGTGCCGGCCCCGAGCCCCTCGTCCAACTCGCCAAGCAGCGAGTGGGCACTCGTCAGAAACGCGCAGACCCGACCTCGCCGGCGGTCGTCGTTCAGCTGCTCGGCGAGGATCTCGGCCTCGCGCAAGAGGTCCTTCTGCCGCCGGAGTTCACCGAGCAGGGTCAGCACCGGCCGCAGCTCGAGGCGGGTCTCAAAGGCCTGCTCCAGGGTGGACGGGCTCTCCGGGAGAGACTCAAGGATGCCGAGCGCCTGCTCGAACCAGGCCCGGGCGTTTGGGAGCGCCGACCGCGCGGCTGCCTTCCCTCCGGCCTGCCGGAGATAGTCCACCGCCTTCTCGCGCAATTCACCCCGGACGGCGTGATGGGCGAGCCGCTCGATCTCTCCGCCGAGGCGATCTCGGTGGAGCGTCTCGATCGCGTCGACGATCCGCGCGTGAAGCTCGCGGCGGCGCTCCTGTAGTAGTCCGCCATACGTGACCTCGTGCGTGAGCGCGTGCTTGAACGCGTACTCGAGGTCCGGGATGAGCCTCGTCTCGTACAGGAACTCGCTTCTCTGAAGCCCGATGAGGCGGGCGCGAAGCACTTCCTCCGGAAGGTCCGCCACTACCGCGAGCAGGGCGAATGAGACATCCTTGCCAATGACGGCCGCCGTCTGCAGAAGCGTCTTGTCCTCCTGCGAGAGCCGGTCGATGCGCGCCGCGAGCACCGCCTGGACGGTGGCGGGAACCTGGATCTCCCCGGAGGGCCGCGCGAGCCGGTAGGTGCCACGATCGCCGACGAGCACGCCTGTCTCGACCAGCGTCCGAACGCATTCCTCCAGGAAGAACGGGTTGCCGCCGGTGCGTTCGATCAGCCCAGCCTTGAGCGCCGCCGTGGCTCCATCGCGCCCCACCAGGCTATCGAGGAGTGCGTGGGCATGGTCAGGCGAGAGCGGATCGAGCCGGAGTTGGCCGTAATAGCTCTTGTTGCCCCAGGCGTGCTGGCACTCGGGGCGGTAGCTGACGAGGAGCAGAACACGATGGCTCGGGAGGCTCTCGACCAGGGTGTCGAGCACCGCCTGCGTCTCAGAGTCAATCCAGTGGATATCCTCGAAGACGAGCAGAACCGGCTGGCGGCGGCTTTCCTCGAGGACCAGCAACTTGACCGCCTCTAGCGTCCGCTGCCGCTTCTGGCGAGGGTCGAGCGCGCCCCACTGCGCGTCGGCGGCAGGCACGTCGAGGAGCGCGAGCAAGGCCGGGAGCACCGGCGCCAGCGCCCGCTCGAGCGACAACACCTTCTCCGTTATCCTCTCCCGCACTTTGTCCGCGTCGTCGCGCGGCTCGATGTGGAAGTACGCCTTCAGAAGGTCGATGACCAGGAGATAGGGCGTCCCCTTCCCGTAGGAGGTCGCGCTGCTGACGAGGATCAGCGAGTCCTGAACGCGGCGCGAGTTGATGAACTCCCACAAGAGACGTGACTTGCCGACCCCTGCTTCCCCGACTACTCCGAGGACCTGACCATTGCCTGTCCTAGCCTGCTCGAGCGCCTGGGCGATCTGCGCCAACTCATTTCCTCTAGCGACGAACGGAGTGAGCCGCTCGCCTAACCCCATCCCCGCTCGCTCGAGGCCCGCCAGGCGGTAAACCGGTTCGGCCTTTCCGCCGCTCGCTGCGACGGCTACGACGACAAAGCGTCGCTCGAGGAAGGGGCGGGTCGCCTCGCTCACGAGCACGGTCCCCGGGTCGGCACCCTCCATGAACGCCTCGAGCTGCGTCCACGCCTCGCGTTTAGCCTCGTGGTCGATCCGGATCGCGCTGGCGACCCGGGCGACCAAGAACTCGCCGGCGTGCAGACCAACGCGGACGCCCTGGAGCTCCGCCGAGCTTGGGTCGGCGTGTGCGGCGATCTTCTGGATCGCCAGGGCCGCGTGCCCCGCCCGGCGAGGGGCGTCCTCGATAGGCTCCAGCCCGAACACCGCCACGAGCCCCCGCGGGCTCACCTCCTCCACCTGGCCGCCGAAGCTCTGGACCTTCTCGACCAGAGTCTCGAGCACCGTAGCCGCGTCGGACATCGTCCTCACCGACGACGACATAACGAGGTCAGCCCGGAGCAGGGCGACATGCCGGCGTTGCCACTGCAACGTAGGCGGCCTTGGGGCGGTTGCGGGCTCGACCGTGGAATTCATTGGCCCGGCCGGTGTGGTCGGCTCGGCTGTTCCTGCGGGCGGGCGCAGCCCGTACTTCTGCAGGCGATAGCGCAGGGTATTGCGAGTGACCCCGAGCTGCTCCGCCGCGTGGGAGATGTTCCAGCGGGTTTGGTGAAGCACCTCGAGGATGCGGGCCCGCTCCACCTGTTCGACCGTCTGCTCGAGCGATGCGCCGTCTCCGGCACGGGATGGGGTCGTGTCGTGACGCTCCGGGGGCGCCGCTGACCGGCGTGAAGGAACCGCAAGGTCCAGCGTGTCCCCCGTGACGAGTGGGGCGTCGATGAGCAGTGCCACTCGCTCCATCAGGTTCGCCAGTTCCCGCACGTTCCCCGGCCACCGGTAGGCGAGGAGGATCTCTCGGGCGTCCTCGGCGAGGGTTTTCGGCGCCAGCTCGTAGTCGGCACAGGCCTGCGCTAGGAAGTGCTCGGCCAGGGTGAGGATGTCCTGTCCCCGCTCTCGAAGCGGCGGAAGACCGAGCGTCACCACGGCCAGCCGGTGGAAAAGATCCTCGCGAAACCGTCGCCGGCCCGCGCCGGCTTTCAAATCCTCGCTCGAGGCCGTGATGATCCAGACGTCCACCGCCTCGGTGCGTGTACTGCCCAGTCTTCGAACCGCCCGGTCCTCCAAGACTGTGAGCAGTTTGGCCTGGAGGCTCTCGGGCAGGAGCCCGATCTCGTCGAGGAAGAGTGTGCCCCGGTGGGCGGTCTGGAACAGGCCAGCCTTGGCCTGGTGAGCATCGGTGAAAGCGCCCCGCTCGAAGCCGAACAGCTCGGCCTCGAGGAGCGTCTCGGGAATGGCGGCGCAGTTGACGCCGATGAACGGCCCGGCCGCCCGGGGCCCCGCTTCATGAATGGCCTTGGCGAGCAGGCCCTTCCCCGTCCCCGTCTCACCGAGGATTAAGACGGGGGGAAGGCGACGGGCTTTCGACTGGCGCCGAAGGAGCTGCTCGACCTGAGTCCGCACGGTGGCGAGTCCCGGGCTGTCACCGATCAGCCCAACCAGCGCCATAGTGCGGCATTCTACGCCGCTTCATCCACCCACTGATCGAATTTCCACCACCAGCGACCGCCGGCCCATCACAAGCGCCAAGCGATCGATTTTCTGGGCTTTTGCTCTGGCTCGAGCCTTGCTCGTCGGATCACGCCGTGGAGGACAACTAATGTTTAAGCTGACAGCATCCCTTGTACTGTCTTCGGCGCTCGGCCTCGTGGGGCAGGTCGCCCCCGCGGCGAGCGAGCAGGCTAATCAAGTTGTCACGACCGATCACTTTGTTCCCCACACTTCAACGGTGCCGGCGAACAAAGGCGATGTGGTTCACCTGTTCGTTCGCGAGCGCGACGCCGGCAACAGAGAGAATCTGACGGCCGTCCTCATGGTGCACGGGGCGAGCGTCCCGGTCCTCCCCGGGGCCGAGTTGAGAACGGACCACTATGACTGGGCTCTCTGGCTGGCGCAGGCCGGCGGCTTCGATGTGTTCATGCTCGATTTCCAGGGTTCTGGTAGGTCGCCGCGCCCCAAGATGGACGATCCGTGCAATGTGCCCACGGCCCAGCAGAGCAGCCTACTGATTCCCAATCCTCTTTCCGCCACCTGTCCGCCGTCGTACCCGTTCCAACTGGTCACCTCGCAAAGCGATTGGGACGAGCTGAATACGGTGGTCGATTACATCCGGGAACTGCGCGGCGTCGACAAGGTCCACCTCGCAAGCTGGTCGCAGGGCTCGTTCCGTGTCGGGCCGTATGCCGTTCAGCATCCGGAGAAGGTCGCGAGCCTCTTCCTCTTCGCGCCAATCTTCAACACCACATTCAGGAACGCGCCGCCCAGCCCGATTCCGCAACCTGGCAATCCCCTGAGCCTGAGGACGCGGGCCACTCTCATCACGCAGCTGTGGGATCCAGAAGTCAAATGTGAAGATCAGAGGGAAGACGGCATCCAGGACGTTGTCTGGGCGGCGATCATGGCGGAGGACGAGCTTGGTAGCACCTGGGGACCGCCGCCGGCGGGCGCTCCTGACGGTTCGCCTCCCGAGGGCGTGATGCGCGTGCGTACCCCGACCCTCTGGGGATGGAACAGCACCGCGGCGGCCCGGATCAACGTTCCGACGCTGATCATCCAGGGAGAGTTCGACACGGGCGGCGGTGGTGTCCAGCAGTTGGCTCAGCTCTACGCTCTCATCCCCAACGCCAACAAGCTGCGGTTCAGAGTTCAGTGCGCCGGACACTTCATGGTTTGGGAGAAGCAGCGCAGGGTGTTGCATCACATCTCCAAGGAATGGATAGAGCACAGCCAAGTTGCGGGGTTTGACCAGGGCGAGTTCTTTGTCGACACAGAAGGGAATCTAACCCCTCTCGTGGAGTAACTCTTTCGCGTCGGGGTCGGTGACGACCGGCAGAGGCCTAATCAAACCGACTCCTACGGCAAGTGGCTGCCGATGGGCGACAAGGCGGCCGTGAACGGGCTCGACGACGAGAGCGGTAGCAAAAATGAGAACGGGCACTCCGGCTGTCACCGAAGTGCCCGTCGACGATGGTGGGCCGTCAAGGACTCGAACCTTGGACCGCTGATTAAGAGACGAGGGCCGGCTCACCGCTGGCCCTCGTGTTTTTTACGGACTTCCGCGTAACCGCTCGACCTCGCTACCGTTCTCTGCGCGATGGGTAGCGACGTAGGCGCACTCACACGACAGGAGGGGATCCGGAGTCACAGCGGTTCGCCCTGAGTTCAGCACACGTCAACGCATGACTCTCGCCACGCTGGTCTCAGGCGCTTGCTTTCAGTTCCCCTGGGTGAAGCGACAGGTACTCGCGCACCTCAAGCTGCATTCGGTCGATCTCAGCCAGAAACCCGGATGCCGAGAGGTGATAGTTTGCCGGATTCGTCTCTACTTGGCGCAAATGAGCCACCTGGTTCTGAAGAGCGCGGATCCGCTCGAGGCTCGCATTGAGCTCTTGGTCACTCGTAATCATGGCGCCTCCGCAATGATCTCGACGATCCCTCGTCGACCGCCGTCACGCTTCCCTTGCCAGAATTCTACCGCAGCTTGTTCGTCTGGCCACGCAGCACGATGTCGGACCCAGAACACACTCGCACCGAAGTGCGCCTGTGCGGCGGCATGGTCGAAGAGCAGAGAAGCGTCGCCTCCTAGCTGGGATGCATCGAACGTGTTCTCCATGACCAGGAACACGTCCACGTCCTGAGGCTCGAGCTTGTTCGTTACGAACGATCCGAATACCACGAAGCGCGCCAGATGATTGGTCGCCTCAGCGACACGATAGAGACGGTCTAAGCGGAGGGCGAGGACTTTTCGCTGCGCCGAACCGACGCCGAATTGGTCGTGGATCTCTCGCAGCGATGCGCGATGCACACCGAGCGGTAGCTCGCCGGCATCAGTCAGTGGTGGAAGGGCCACAAGACGCCGGGTTGATCACTTCCTGCGCAATGGAATGATGTTCGGGGCTTGGTCCTCTGAAGCGCGATCGCCATCCGCTCCGCGCAAGAGGGTGGGCGAGACATTCCAACGTCGGCCGTCGTCCGCGACGACCGTAACGGTCTTTCGGTTGTAGCGCGTCAGGATTCCGATGACGCTGCGGTCTCCTTCTGCTTGAAACGCAACCCGATCGCCGATCCTGAACTGAAGCATCTTGGCGTGCGCGCGCATCTGACTCAAGAACCGGAGCCGCTCAACGATCCTGTTGTTCAGATCGATCAGCTCTGCCTCGGTCAGCTTGTCGATGTCGATCTTCATGTCAATGATCGACGCGCCCGTCGCTGTGAATCCCCCGGTCCTCCAATGTGGGCTCCTCCGCCGACCAGCACCCGGCCCAGTCCTGCATACGGCATCCGGACGACCTGGCGCAAGAGCTTTCTGCCGCACCTTCACTCCCCGCGCCGATGCTACAGTAGAGTCGCGTTCAAGCCGGCCATGACTCCGCCGCCTCTCGACCGACAGTCGATTCGCGACGCGATCGCCAGCGAAGAATCTCGACTCCTGCGTCTCGAAGAGGAACTCACCGATGCGCAGACGCGGCTGGCCGCGCTCAAGACCACGCTGGCCGCGCAGAATGAGTCAATCGAGACCGCGTCGTCAACGGGACGCTCTCGGTCAGCGTCATCGACCGCTGCCGAGAAGGTCGCGCTCTTCCGCTCGCGCTTTCGGGGCCGCTCAGCCAGACAGTGTCCGACCTCGAGCGGGAACTCGGCGTCCAACTCCTCGTGCGAAACTCTCGCACCCTGCGCCTGACCGCGGAGGGCGAGGTCTTCTTGAAGGAAGTGAAGCAGATCCTCGAGCATGCCGACCGGGCCGTCGAGCTGGCACGGCGGGCGGCGCGGGGCTAGATCGGTGCCCTGTCGATCGGCTTCCTGGGCTCGGCCACCGCCTTCTTCCTGCCCCGGATCATCCGTGAGTACCGCCGGCGCTTCCCGGGCGTTCGAGTCTCGCTGCACGAGATTGCACCGGTGCCCCAGATCGAGGGGCTACGGGCTGGGCGGCTCGAGGTCGGGTTCACCCGGCCCGTCCTGGCTACGGATGGTGCCTGGCTTCGGTCTGAGTGCCTGTACCGCGATCCCCTGCTCGCCGTCCTGCCCGAAGGGCATCGGGCTGCCGCCCGGGAGGCGGTGGCCGTGAAGGACTTGGCCGACGAGCCGTTCGTCCTCTTCCATCGTGCGGGGGCACAGGAGCTAATTACGCTGTGAGGGAGGAGCACCAGTGGCACACAGACCAGGGACTCAGCGCCTTCGAGGGCGTGGTGCCAGCCGGAAGAACCAGGCGCTCCGGCGGTGGCTCGCGAGGTTCGCGGCCCAGCCCGATGATCGCGGCCAGCAGTGGTGGGAGGACTTCGACGCCATGCTGCGTGGCACGCGCATGCGCCTGCGTCCCATCGACGCCTGAGTGGCGCCCTTCGTCCTCGACACGAATATCATCAGTCAGATTCTCCGCCGGAATGCCCCGGCGCTTGCGCGTCTTCGCGAGGCGGCTGACCACGATGACGACGTCTTCATGTGCCCAGTTGTCTTCTACGAGCTCTGGCGCGGCCTCAGTTACCGCGGGCGGATCGTCAGCTCGAGGAGTTGAACGCCTTTGCCGGCACGCTTCAATGGGTCGTCTACGACCGGGCAATGTGGGTGGAGGCCGCAGGGCTTTGGGCGGATCGGCGTCGACACGGACGGACGCACGACGACGCCGACCTGGCTGATCGCCGCTTTCGCACGGCGGCTTCGGGCAACGCTCGTCACGAACAACACTGCCGACTTCACGGACCTCGATGTCCCGGTCATCGACTGGACCGCCGATCAGTCGGGCAGTTGAGGTGCCCTCTGCCTCGTACGGGACTGGTCGAGCCCATGGCGACGATAGCCTCGCCGCGTATCCACTACTACGCACTCTGCGACTCCATCCCGGCTCATTTCCGGACCCGCTGCCGCGCCGCCAACGTGCCTGAAATTCGTCGTCGCGACTCCATCCGTTGAATCCAGTTGTCGGTCCCGGGTCGGACACGATGGGCAGCGGCCGGCGGCACGGACGCGATCACGAAGACCCCATGGCCACGGAACCAGGACGATGCCGCTGGCGGACTCCTTGAGAGCACGCCCGAGCGCAGGGTCTTGCACCATCTGGTCGCGGCCCTCACACCGCCTTGAGCTGAGACGGCCGAATTGCGTCAGCGCTCGCAGAGGGCCGTGGGTCGCTCAATAGGCGCGCGTACTTAGGGACCATCCGGCCCTCCGCCTTTATCTTGCGGTGCCACTCACCCCTTCGCCCCTCGCTCCCGACGTCTCCCCCGCCGCCTGCTTCCCGTTGGCCCCGAACGCCGCCCGCTGAGAGAACTCCCTCTCAACGGGGCATAATAGCCTGGGTACACAACCCCGACGAGGTGAGGGCGATGGAGTTTCGCCGAATCACGGTAGATCCCCGGCAGATGGGCGGCATCCCGTGCTTGCGCCGGCTGCGCATTCCGGTGGCCACGGTCGTCGGCATGGTCGCGGACGGAATGAGTGAGGAGGACATCCTGCGGGCGTACCCCGACCTCGAGCGCGGGGACATTCAGGAAGCGCTGCGGTATGCGGCGGCCGCGGTCCAAGAACGAGAGATCCCGCTCGTGCCGGGTCCGTGAGGTTCTGATCGACAACGCCCTGTCCCCGATCGTGGCGGTCGGCTTGCGAGACGCTGGACACGAGGCGATCCATGTCCGCGACTACGGACTCCAGGAGGCCGACGACCTCGTGGTTTTCGAGCGCGCCGCCCGAGAATGCCGCGTCATCGTCTCGGCGGATACCGACTTCGGAACCCTCTTGGCCGTGGGCGGCGAGGCCGCACCGTCCGTGATTCTCTTCCGACGTGGGACGCCGCGGGCTCCCAGCTCCTCGTGGCAAACCTGCCCAACGTGACCGAGGCGCTCGGCGCAGGCAGCGTAGTCGTCTTCGAGAAGGCGCGCATCCGGGTCCGCTCGCTTCCTATCACTGGGGCGGGATGACGGTGATTCAGGCGGGCGTAGCCGGCGGAACTCGCGTAGGGCATAAGGATCGGCGCGGGACTACCACCCTCACCATGGGCGGTTGTCTGGCGGGGCCTGGCGCGCCAGCGTGAAGAAGCCACCCGCCGCGGGCTTCATCCCACGCCCCGACAAGTGAGCACTTCGCAGCCCCAGGACGCGACTTTCGAGCGGGATCGGCGTCTCGGGGCTCGGCGCTGGCCTTAACTCTCGAGCCGGAGTCGGGAACTGAGCGTAGTTGCCGTCCCTGAGACCGCCAGCTGCGAGTTCAAGTCCACACTCCGAGCGGCTGCGGGACCCCAGGAGCCGTGAGGCCTGGCTGCCGAGAGCGACAGGCTCCGGCGCGGAGGACCGCGTGGATTTGCAGCAGGCCGCTGCGTTTCGTAGCGGTCGGAGACGCTCGGTGAGGACCCCAAAGCGGCCGAAGCCCATTCGATGGCCCTAATTCTTTGCAGACTTGCGGGCTGAATGGCCTGGTGAGACAGCGCTGGCACGCCTCTCGCTGACGACCCCGGATGATGCAATCGGAGATCACGTCCGCTTCGCATCTGGTCACAGTGCCCGGCCTCGACGACCTGGAAGCCGACTTAGGGCTTGCCGACTCTCTGCCGGTTCCAATGCTCGCGGACCGGGCGCGACGCGCAGCACGCCTTGCGGCCGACC
>Ga0209470_1001194_pt1 | contig 19535 bp, 21 predicted proteins | sample GraSoiAngelo_125_FD_185882 | JGI IMG/M metagenome (GOLD analysis project Ga0209470, IMG submission 185882) | Grasslands soil microbial communities from the Angelo Coastal Reserve, California, USA - 14_0927_05_40cm (SPAdes) (version 2) | ecosystem: Environmental > Terrestrial > Soil > Grasslands ... | reverse complement strand
TCGTTCTGCTCAAAATCGCCTTCTATTTTGAAATCGAATTGCTCCGCATAATCGCCGGTCATATTGATCCGTGCCCGGCGTAAGAGGAACCGGTCGTTGATCGCGGTTTGACCAAAATTTCCCTGAAAAGCGAACACATCGCCGCTTTCAGCATTGAACTGAATAAAGCCGCCCAGCACCAGCTTCAGCTCTGGTCCGCGCTGCTGAACATACACCGGCGCCTTCTCTTCTACGACGGCTTTTTCGACATAGGTCTTTCCATCATACGTGACTTCCGTTTTGGTTTTGCCTTCCGCCCCAACCACCGGCGCCCAAGACGTGCGCTTCTTTAATCCCGAAACCTCCTGTTCAAGCTCGGCATTCCGTTTTTGTAGCTGGCTGACAGCCTGTTCGAGCTTCTGCAGCCGCTCGGCATCGGATCCTTGAGCTCTTGCTGGCTGTACCGCCAGTGAAAGAACTACAGCCAGGCTCGCTCCGGCTGCGCGTAGCATTGTTTTTTTTGTGAACATTCGTTTCTCCTTTGTGTGATGGGTTATGGCTTCCTGAGGGAACGCGTTTCAAATGAACGCGGAGGAAGCTAGAGACCGATTGTTACAGACCGATGACGAAGAAGTAACAATTCGGCGAACTTTGTCGCGGGCATCAAAGAGCGGCGGCTCCCAAGCCGCCGGCGAAAAATAAGACGACTGTCCAGCCGTCTTTCTTGTTGGCTTTAGCGAAACGCCCGCTTTACGGTGTCGCTGTTGGTTGCGCCACAGGCGCCGGAGAAGAAGCAGGAGACGCCTGAATTGGCGAACTCACCGGAGGAGCCTGAGGTGTCGCCGGCGCGGGAGAAGTAGCCGGAGTAGTTTGCTGTTTCATCAGCTCGCGCCGGAACGCGCTCTCCCCGCCGGTGCCCCGATGCGCATACAAAACCGACAACCCAAACGTGAGCGCGAAGAAAATGCCAGCCAGCCAGGTCGTGAACTTCACCAGCACGTTCGTCGTTTGCGCGCCGAAAATGTTCTCCGTGACCCCCCCGCCAAATGCCGCTCCCAAGCCTTCGCTCTTTGGGCGTTGCATCAAGATCACGAGCACCATGAGCAGCGCCACCAGAACAAAAAACACCGACAGTAGGTTGATCAGAAGATTCATCGGAGCACGGAATATCTCTAAGACCGAAGCAGAAGCAAACGCCTGATAATGACGAAATCCGAAAACAACGCAATTGCAGCCCTGCATCCTTCAAGATTCGAGCTTCGTCATTGATTCGTCATTCGTCATTCGAGTTTCGTCATTCCCTTAATCGCGTTCCAGATCTCGTCCATTTCCACGAGATCTACATCACCGAGTCGTTTCCCTTGCCTTTGCAGTTCGTCCTCTAATCGATTGAAACGGCCGACGAATTTGTCAGTCGCGCCTTGCAACGCGCTTTCCGCATCGAGTTTGCATTTCCGCGCGAGATTGACGACTGCGAAGAGCAGATCTCCTACTTCGTCCTCCACGTGGGATGCGCTTCCAGCGCATCGAGGATCGGCAGGATGCCGATGCCACGACTCGATGGCCTGTTTTAATTCCTGAATTTCTTCTTCAACCTTAGCGATCACATCGCGCACTTCGGTCCAGTCGAAATTCACGCGGGCAACCTTCGACTGCGCTTTTTGCGCGCGCATCAAAGCGGGTAGTGCCAGGGGCAAATCATCGAGATAATGCCCGCCTGCGTCGCCTGCGTTGCGACCAGGTTTACCTGCTTTTTCAGCGCGTTTGATCGATTCCCATTGTCTCAGCACCGCACCGCTGTCGCGCGCATCGCTGTTGCCAAAGACATGCGGGTGACGCCGGATCAGTTTCTCCGTTACATCCTTGAGCACGCCGTCGATGTCGAACCGGTCGGATTCGCTCGCAATTTCGGCATGCATCACGATCAGCAGCAGCAGGTCGCCGAGTTCTTCGCGAAAATTTGCGCCATCGTTGGCGCGCACCGCGCCGGCCACTTCATATGCCTCTTCGATCAAGGCGGGCAACAATGATTCATGGGTTTGCTCCCGATCCCAGGGGCAGCCGCCGGGAGCACGAAGCTTTGCGACAATTTCGCAAAGTTGCCGGAAGTTGGCGTTGAATGATTGATTCTCGATATCAGTCGGCATGTCGTGTTTCTCGGCGCGCCCGGCGGGCGCCCCCTACCATCAAATGCGCCAGAGCGAGCGGTGCGTGCCGAACTCGGAGATTTCTCCGGACGATTTCTTGCTGACGTAAATTGTAATGGAAATCACAGTGACAAATGTGCCGGCAAAAATCAGCGCCACCAGCCAGGACGGTATGTGCCCGATGCGCAAAGCTTGATAAAACGAAACGAAATCGTTAATCGGCGCGCTGGCGTGCAAAAATACTTTCGTTACCCACGCCATCAGGATGAGAATGAATATGAAAATGTAATTGCGTTTCAGGCGCCGCCCGACGGCTTCCAGTTTGCTGATCTTGAAGCACGGCAGAATCAGATCTTCGCAAACGAGCTTTTTCCATTCACCGTGGAGCATCTCGCGATTTTCCATCACCATGGGGACAAGAAAATGCGCTTCGAGCATTCGAACACGCGCGCGAAAGGCATCGTAAAACCGGTAACGACGCGCTTCGATCCATAGCAATACCCAGACGATGGCGAGGTTGAAAAAGAAAATAATGTGAGGCACTTCACGCGTGGAAAATGCTATGGTGATGATGGCGGTGGTACTGGTGATTGCCCAGTTTGACGTGACGTCCAACCGTTGCCGCCAGACCATGATCCGTCCCATTTCGCCGCGGTAAAAATGCGACATCGCGTTGACATAGCCCGGGTCATAAATGCTCCGTTGGAGAGACACGGTCCTCTCTTCGTTTTCTGCTAATGCTGTGTTTTCAGTTGCCACGGCTCCTTATTTAACTGGATAACTGGCTTTGCCCGATAATCCAATAAATCTCTCCGCTCCCAATGGCTATCACGCTGGCCGATCTGCTTGACGAAAAACGGGTGATCCTGGGGTTGCGCTCGAGGAAAGTGCCAAACGCGCTGCGCGAGATTATCGACTTGCTGGCGCAAAACGGAAAGATCGATAACCCGGAAGCGTTCTTTGAAAAGGTGCTCGCGCGCGAGCAGGCGCACCCCAGTGTGGTCGAGCACAGCGCCGTATTCCCTCACGCGCGAACAGAACTGGTTGATGAAATTGTCGTCGGCATTGGACGCAGCCGCGCCGGGATACCATTCGGCCACAACGGAGTACGCGCCCGTTTGATTTTCGTAATCGGCGTTCCCGAACGGTTAGTGAATGATTATTTGGTTTGCGTTGGGACGCTTGTTCGGTTGGTAAGAGATGACGCGACACGATCAGCGCTGCTACATGCCCAAACCCCGCGCGAATTTATCGACACGCTTACAGCAACCCTGTAGCTGGGTTGCTGACCCCGGCCGTACTAAGTCAGGTCGCGGATCGAGCGAAGCACCATGTCGACTTCCTGTGGAGTATTGACGACGCTGCACGCTAGCCGCGCATACGACACGCGATAGGGAGTCGTTGAAGCGACGATGCGCTGATCGAGAAGATGCTTTACGACTTGCTCGGGCTTCATTCCCTTTACATCGAAGCAAACCATTCCGGCCGAAAGATTCTCGTCGCGCGGTGTATAGAGCCGAATGTTCTGCATCCGGGCGAGTCCCTCCTTCATTTGGCCGTTCAATTCGTGTATGCGCGCCGTGATTCGCGCGGGCCCGATGTTCTGGTGAAAACCAATGGCCGTCGGCAACGCCCAATAATGTTCGAAAGCTTGGAAGCCGCCCGGTGAAAACCAAGCTGCGCGAGCCGGAGTCTGCGGTGAATGTTCCTGTTCCCACGCTTCGAACGGTTCGAGCGAAAAGAAGCTCGGGATCACCGGACGCATTTTCTGCCAAACTACGGGCTTTGCCCATACGAACCCTGTGCCGCGGGGCCCAAACATCCATTTGTGGGTGCCGGCCGCAAACGCGTCGCATCCCAGGGCGGTGATCTTCGGATCTTCCACTCCCAAGCCATGCACGCCATCGACAATCAGCAGCACGCGATCGTTCTCTTCCCTGCCGCGATTCGCGTGCGCAATGCTTTCTGCAATCCGTGCGATTGGAAGGCGCACACCGCTGCTCGAGTGCACCCATGTCACCCCCACAGCGCGCGTTTTTGGTCTGATCGCCTTGCGAATGCGTTGTGCGATTTCGTCCGCCGAAATCGAGTTGTAGGAATCGAAAAGCGGAATCTTGCGCCAGGTCGCTCCGCAACGCCCGGTGGCCAGTCGAATGGATTCGTGATGCACGTAGTGATCGTGCGTAGTCGTAAGAATTTCATCGCCTTCGCGCAACGGCAATCCGTGGTAGAGAAGGGCGAGACCGGTCGTGGTGTTCTGGGTCAGCGCGATGTTTTGCGAATCGCCACCAATGTAGCTGGCGATGGCCCGGCATACCTGCACCGGAATATTTTCGTTACCCGATTCAAAGATCGCGCTGTCAACTGCCATGAACGGATTTGCATCTATTTTTTCCCTGTACTGCTCGATCGCCCGGCGCACCGGCCTGGGGTGAGACGCCAGAAAGAACAAGGCGAGATGCACGTAATCGGGAGCCAGTTCAAACTCCTGGCGCACCGATTCCCAATCTTTGAAGTCGGCAGGCGTGCTCGGGTTCGTTTTCTCAGCCCGGACAACAAGTGGCGAAAACGCTCCAGCAGCGAAAGACAATGAACTACGGATGAGAAAATCGCGGCGGGTGAGGGGTATGAGTTTCTTTTCCTTTCTGTCTTCTAATGATTATTTCGTCCACCGGGGTCAACGATCCCGGCGACACTACACTGCAGCGCGCTCGGCTCCGATTTCGCGAGGCGCTACGGCCACGTTTGCGCTCCTGCGGTATCGCCAGATGGCGAACGCTACGAACAAAAGATCGAGAAGCACGAATATCGCCACGTAAGTTTCACCGCCGATGCCGAAGCCGTAGCTATGTAACCCCTTGCCTAGTACAAAGTTCACGCCGTACCACGCCATTAACACGGCGAGAAAACAAACGACGCTTGCTACAGCCAGGCCGAATTGCGTCCACCAACCCGCCAGCCGGCCATGCAATGCCAGGATGTAACAAAGCAACGCGATCAATGCCTACGTCTCCTTTGGATCCCATCCCCAAAATCTGCCCCAGGAATAATTTGCCCAGACTCCACCGAGGATTGTTCCAGCAGCCAACAACAGGACACCGAGTTGAAGTACGCGATAAAGCCAAAAATGCATCGGCGCGTCCGCGCGTGCGGCTGCGGGATTCCGCGCGTATCGCCAGAGCAAAATATGCCCGAAACCCATTGCCAGCGCGAAAGCCGCATAACTCAACGTGATGGTGAGCACATGAATGGTCAGCCAAAAGTTGTCGCGCAACACCGGGACCAACGGATCAATGCTTGCGGGCATGGCAATCGGTATTTGATGCACGAGCAACAACGCCGTGAGCGTGACCGGTAACGCTGCCAGCAGATAGATGGGCGCCCGATAACGCATAAAGAAGATCATTCCGAAGAAAGAGACCGCGAACGAAACCCAGATGATCGATTCATACATGTTCGTAACCGGCGGGCGGCTGGCAATCATACATCGCATCACGATCCCAGCCGCTTGAAACGCGAGACCGAGGATCGCGACCGCGACCCCGATGCTTTGCAACGCCCGCCCGCGCTTGCGAAGATGTGCCGTAATTAGAATTACCAACGCAATTCCGTAACACCAGATGGCCCGATAAAAGGCCTCGAAATGATTATAGAAATATTCGAGCCGTAATTGCTGGTCCTTCGGATAAATTGATGGACTCAAGGCGCGCAGATTTTCGCGAAGCTGATTCGCGGCGCGACTGAAGTTAAATGGATCGGCATTGACGTAACCGGTTACAACCGTTTGCAATTGAACCCGGATGGGCGCGAATTGCGCTTCGGAATAATATCTCGACCATCCCGATGGTTCGACCCACGGGTCTGTTTCGTTGGCCGGCGCAGGGACGATCAGCAATGCGCTCCCATCCATTACGTGAACAAGAAGAGTAAGCCGATCACTTACACTCAATGCTTCCTGCTGTACCCGGGTCAACGGTTTCTCTGCGCGCTTGAGCGCTTGCGCCTCAGTCACAAGCCGCTGCAATCCGGCAGATGCAGTTAGTTCCGCAAATGAAAATCGTCGCGGCGTTTTATCGAGCCCAAGCTGCTCGATTAACTGGCCAGACGAGATCAGCACCATTGGCTCATTTTTCCAATCGTGCGTTTCGACCAAAGCCGACAAGACGAAATCGTTCGGCCACCATTTTTTGCCTGTCTTATCTGCATATGTCGATCTTCCAGTGATCCGGATCAGCGTTTCCTTAGCAAACGTGTCCACTGGCTTGCGCCGTCCACCATCCTGGATTGCCAGCAAGCCCCATTGCTTGAAATCCAGGTCGGGGGCATCCGTTGCCGACAAATGTGCCGCAAGCACGCTGACAACAGCAGCGAAAATAAAGGCACGTATCTTCAAGGGACGCGAATGTAATTCTCTCCGCGCATCGTGTCGAGCAAGCGGGCAGGATGAAATCTCCATCTATTAATTAATTGCACATGATATTTGATAACCAACCGTGTGCGCAGCACCGGACCAGCTGGATTACTTTGCAACGCTGGCGTTGCAGCAACGTAGCTACCAGTCCACGTCGGGCGAGGGGTCGAGGATCAACAGTTACTGTTCTCGCATTGGACCAAGGTCCCATTGGCCGAGCCCGCGGAAACGACTACCGTCGCCGCCGATCATGATTCATGCATTTCCGAAAATCTTTGTGCGCCTTGCAAAATTCCTCCAAACTATCGTCATAATTCTGTTTGTTACGGCGCTCACAAGTCCTTATGCGACCAGCGCTGTGGTGACCGCCAACGGCTTTTCCAGCTTAAGCTACGGACAGCCGTTTGTCGTCAAAGGCATGAACTACTCGCCGGTACCAATTGGCACCGCACCCGGGAACCCTCCATACGGCGATTACTTCGTTCCCACTTACGCCAACGTTTGGAAACCGGACATCGATAAAATTCGCGAGGCGGGGCATCAACGTCATCAAATTATATGCCGGTAATCCCGATCTTAACGCGGGCGCTCCGGGAACCGCCGGCAATTGGAAGGCTTTTCTCGATTACTGCTACAACGGCGGGAACAAGCCCGTGTACGTGGTCATGTTCTCTTATACCTAAGGAGGCGTCATTGCGCAGGGAGGGACCGGTCTCAATATTTACATCAGGCAGTACGACGCACTCGTGAAGAGCACGATCAAACATCCGGCAGTCTTTGGCTACCTGGTCGGGAACGAAATCTTCGGTGGCGTGACACAAAATCCACAGTTCTGGACAAACTTTGGGACACTAATCAACGCAGCGCAGGGCGCAGGGATTAGCCAGGGCCAGAACCCGTTCCTTATGACTGCCATTAATGATGAATTCACTCCGCAAACCAGTTGGCCGGCAATCAAGTTGGGCGAACAATCCGGCAAGCTCAGGAATCTCGACTCCTGGTGTATCAACATCTACCGCGGCGCGGAGTTTGGAGGCGCGGGCAATTCAGTCTTCACGCAGTACTTGACCCTCATGAATTCTTTCGCGACACCGACCAGGAAACCGCTCATTCTCGGCGAATGGGGCACACCGCATACGACCCGGCCGATTGGAATTTATGGCCAATCCTCCAGGTAACCGGTTTCAAATCTCGATGATGTGCCCGAAAGTCAGATGGGAGTAGGTCAACCCTATTTCGCAGCTCAGCCCGTCGCGACGTTTCTCACTACGCAGTGGGATACGATCAAGGCCAATCTTAAGGCGGGATCCAATCAGGTTTGCGCTGGCGGCTTCATCTTCGATTGATGCGATGAATATTGGAAAGGTGATCCTGACAATCCCAATCCGCCGGTTGTGCAACTTGGCGGGCCCGCCGCAGGATTCCAAGGCGGCGCTTTCGCGGGCGGCTATTGGGACGAGGCCGGCTTCGGAGTCACAAGCGCAGTAGACCAATCCACTTACGGGCAAGGTAAACCAAACATTTCGCGCAGGTTATTTAAAGGCTACACCGCGGTGAAAACATTTTACAACGCCTCGTCAGAATCAGGCGACGAGCTTTATCTCACGGGCGCGCAAATTGCCGCGATCCAAAGCGATATTCAGGAGGAGATCCATAACGACCGGAAGGAGCTCAAGGAGTTGCGTCAAATCGATGTACTCCACGAAGTATCGGTTCGCCGATGGTTGCAGGTGCGTCTTCAGGTGCTTCACGCCCGGCTGGCGTATCCAACCGATGAAGTGCTCGAGCAGATCGACGAGAACATGACTGATGATGGGCAAACGTTGCTGAGCAAGGGCGAGAAACGAAGCACTCTGGCAGAGTTGCGTGCGCGACTGGCCGAACTCCAACCCGGTGGTTGAGATTTCGGATCCTTTGCGCTTCAGCGCCTTCATTTTCGTTTGCGCAATTTGAAGCAACGACGCTATCTTGACACCCGTGTTCAGCTTGACCATGCTCGGCAGCGGGAGCGCGGGAAACAGTGCGCTGGTAGCAACCGACCACTGCAAGATTCTCGTTGATGGCGGGCTGAGCGCGCGGCAATTGGTGCTGCGTTTGGAGCGGTGCGGCATCATGCCGGAGCAGCTCGATGGTATCCTACTCACACACGAGCACGGTGATCACATTTGCGGACTTGAAGTTCTCTGCCGGAAATTTGATGTACCGATTTATTGCAACGCATTGACGGCCGAAGCTGTGCGAAGCGACACCTCGGTGGAGCGGCACCGCAACTGGCGAATCTTTGTGACCGGCGCCGAGTTTTCGATTTGCGACATCACCGTGCAAACGTTTCCCGTGCCGCACGACGCGGTCGATCCGCTAGGGTTCGCGTTTCACGCCGGCTCGGGAAGCCTGGGATTCATCACCGACCTCGGTTACGTGACCAAAATGATCGTTGAACGATTGCGTCCGGTGCAAACGCTCGTAATCGAGACCAATCACGACGAGAAACTGTTGCAGAACGACACGCATCGGCCGTGGCCGGTGAAACAACGAATCCAATCGCGGCATGGTCATCTGTCGAACGCAGCGGCTGCAGGCGTGATCGAGGAATTGTTGCCTGGAAAAATCGAGCGAGTTCTGCTCGGACATCTCAGCCGGGATTGCAATACGCCGGAGTTGGCGCTCAAGACGGTGCGCGCGTCACTGGCGAAGTGCGGCAGGATAGACGTGGAAGTCCATTGCGCCACTCAACTCGAAATCACTCCGCAATTTTGCATCGGTGAAACAAACGCCGGCGCATTTCAACCGACGTTCGAGAACGCATTTTTTCAGAGCGCCCTGTAGCGGCTGTGAAACGTCTCTGCCCGGATTCATTGAGCGTTGGGCGTTGGATGTTCGAGGTTAGGCTTTTTCTTCGTCTTTGATGCGACGTTCTTTGCCGTCGCCCCAAGAGCAGCGCGAACAATGTTCGTTTTCGCGAAGGGAAGGTAGACATTTGTGTACCCTTGCCGGCCCCAGGCGCCGCTGCAGGGCTTGAAAACCTCGGGCGCCTTCTCGATGAATGTGCGCTGTTGCTCTGGCGTAAGTTTCACCATGCCCCAGTTTTTGTCGGGCACACCTAGCGACGCGAAAATCTTTCCGGCTACCCGGAAATCGGGATGATTCATATGCGAGCGCTCGACGGCCGCAGGAATTTTCAGCGCCATCGTTCGAAACTCGTCGTTCGTCATTTCACGCGCTTCCGGCGCCGATTATTTTTTCTGTGTCCGACCATTTCGCCGAGTAAAGTGCGGCGGTCCACGCGGGTGAGACTCTTTTCCATCGCCGGTGCGAGCAACGAAATATGCGGAATTTCGCAGAGATATTCGGCAACGAACCAGATCGGTTTTTCCGTGGTCATCCAATTCAAATGATCGAATCGCGTCAGATTCACCGGACGCGAATAGCGTCGGAGGGTCCGTTCGCCGCGCAAGTTGAAGTAGATATTAAAGTAGCTCATGGCCAGCTCTCGGAGGTTGCGATATACCGGCTCCCGATAACGGCAGCCGGTGAAATTCGATTTCGCTACCGCACCCCAGTGCCCACGCACCTTGAAAATCGCGACCACGTGATCGGTATCTTGTTCCGCTTCCAAATCGAAGATCACCGGTGGAAATCCCAAAACGCGAAGTGCAGCCGCGGCAAAAATTCCGCCTTCGAGACATGAGGCAGTGCGATCGTGCAGGACTCTCTTCGGCGATCGGGCGGTATAACTGAGATTGTAAGGCAGATCGTCGAGAAATTTCTGAACGCCAGCCGGCGTTTTCAGAGCACGCAACTGGCGTAATTCCGAGGAAGTGAAACCGAAAGTGTTTATGGCTGCCATTAGAGAAGCTCCAATATCCAAAACCCAAGCTCCAAACAAACTCCAATCATACAAATCCCAAAGGCGCGGGCTTCGCGAGTGATTTTGGAAAGTTGGAGCTTTGGGATTTCCTTGGAGCTTGGGGCCTGGGAATTGGAGCTTCTCGACTCCTATTTTCGATCCGCAACGCGCTTGAAGGCTCCTTCGCCGCGCACGTTTAGATTCTCCACGACCACCCGAGTCGCCCTGCCATCAGGTCCGATGGTAAAGGTAATGCCGCTTCTGCCAACAGCGTTCTCGCCCGCCGTCTCGTAGGTGAATGTATCGCGATCGTAATGCTGCATCGGGAAAGTCTTGTTGCTCGGACCCTCCACGATTGCTAATCCGCCATCCTTTTCGAGGACGGAGATTTCGCCGAAGTAATCGCTCGTATATTTCCCAAGGTATGCGCTGTTTTTCAGCGCAGACCCGGGTGATGCGGGCGGCGTGGAATAATCGAAACCGAGCACAGTGCCGACGGCGGCTGGATTTGAGAATGCTTGTTTAAAAATGGCGAACCAGTCCTGGGTCGGTTTTCCGTACAACGCTGTATCCACAAACGTAGTCCCCAATGCTTCCGCTATCCCAATGGGGTACGCATTGGTGAGGACGACGACCCCAAGTTGCTCGGCCGGCACGAGGTTTACGAGCGTCGCGGCACCCAATGCAAACGCGCCGGAATGGTTCAAACGCAATCGACCTTGTTCATCGTAGCTGACGTTCCATCCCAACCCGTAAAAACTCGGCAGCCCAGTGAACGGGCTGAAGCCCGTGAGCATGTTCGGCTGATGCGTTTCGGTCAGAGCTTTTTCATCGACGATTTGTTTGCCATCAAACTTTCCATTGCCAAGCTGGAGACGTAGCCATTTCGCTACGTCATTGACCGAAGAGCTCACGCCTCCCGCCGGGGATTGTGCGTCCGGGTTGCGTTTAAACTTTTGCACCCATTTGCCATCGACCAGCACATGTCCGAGAGCTTTGTTCTTGCGCGCCATGAAATTGGCATAACGCGAACCGGCCGAAGTCATGCCCAATGGACGGTACAACTTTTCTTCGGACGCCTTTTCCCAGTCCAGCCCGTACGCTTTCGCCGCCGCGACTCCGCCCTCGGTTATACCAAAATTCGTGTATGCGTAGTGTGAACGAAAACTACTCGCGGGATGTTGATAGCGCAGGCGATGCAAAATTTCCGCGCGCGTAAATCCGAGATCTTCGAGCAGATCGCCCGCATGCGCGGGTAAGCCGCTCCGGTGCGCATACATGTCGCGGATTGTGATCTCGCGTGTTACCCACGGATCAAACATCTCGAATGTGGGATCGAGAACACTCAGTTTTGAGTCCCAGGTGATTTTTCCTTCGCCGACGAGTTCGGCAACCACCGTCGAGCCGATCGATTTGGACAACGACGCGAGCTGGAAGACGGTGTCCGCGTCGACAGAGGCCTTGGTGTTCACATCGCGAACGCCGAAACCTTTCGCGTACACGACCTTGTCTTGAAAGACCACTGCGATGGCAAGTCCTGGCAGCGTATTTTCGTTGATTTGCTTTTGCGCGAATTTTTGGAGTTCTTGAACCGCGTGAGTTATTTGCTCGGAAGTGACGTGAGATCTTTCCTCTCCGTTAATCCAAACCGGCGCCGCCAGAATCAGCGCTAATGTTTGAGCTAAAAAGATTGAACGAGTGATCGGCATATAATCTTCCTTATGCCTCAAAGAGCGACGGCTGCCCAGCTCTCAAGTTTAAGACTGACGGCTGCCAAGCTGTCGCTCCGCGAAGCTTGGTGATTTGAAATGGCTTTGGAGCTTGAGATTTGGAGTTTTCGGCTACAAGCCGATCGGATGTCTTGCGTCAAACCCGCGCGGCGGACGATAAATGGTTTGCCATCGCGGTGCCCATTTGCCGCGGTAACGGTCGTATGGCGTTGTATCGAGCCGCTGGCCGGCAATCACAGCGAACGTGTGACCTTCTCGTGCGTAGATGGTGATCCATTTGCCCGGACCGCGGTCGCCGTAATTGCGAAACTCCGTTGAGCTCATTGGAGCGCTGATCAATCCCCCCGCGCCCAGCACATACGAGATCGTTCCGGAACAATCGTAGCCGCGGTCATCAAACGATTTGTGGCCGCCACCGTAACGATATTTTTTGTGGCGAAGTTGATTGGCTGCCCAGATTGCGCGTTTCACGGCGACCGGCGCAATCTTTGGCGCAGCTGCTTTGCCAAAACGAAGACGCGCGGTCTTGCCAGACACAACAGGTCCAGACGTTGGAAAAAGATCGGCGACTGCTGGTGGAACGATCCACGCAAAAACAGCGATGCCGACCAGGATTCGATGGCTAACCGGACAAATACATTTCCTCCGGGATTGTTTCGTATGCCAAAAAAACCGCGGATGAAAAGAAAAAAATAGGAGTCCCTGCTTTGAGTGGCGGCCAGAGAATTAGAAAAGCGCGATTTTGGAGGAAGCAGCAGAACTGATTTCGACCTCCAAACTTTTGGTGAAGGCGGCGCAATCGAAAGCGTGAGCAATCAAGTTCAACTAAACAGGCGGATGGCGCAGTGGGAAAATAACGAGCCGTAGCGCTGTGAAAAAGGCGACCGGCGGTTCGCCCTTTGCGCCCTCGCGAATTCCGCCGGTCAACCAACCCAAAGATTTTCAAATGGCCCGCGATGAAAATCGGCGGGAACGCCTGAGTCAGCCTGCGTCGGCGTAACCGTGCTCCTGCTCGTAAGCTCGAATTGCTCGCCGCGTCTGAGGTCCCAGGACCCCATCAATTGACCCGCGATAATAGCCGGCCCGGGAGAGCCGCCGTTGTAACTCGGCTACTCTCGAGCGAGTGGCGGAGCCATATTGACTACCAGAGCCGTACTGGCTGCCTGAACCGTAGCCATAGCCATAACCGTTCCCGTAGCCGTAGTCACCGTATCCATACCCGCCGTATCCATAGCCGGGGTATCCGTATCCGTAATAACCGTACGGGTAGCCGTAGCCGTAACCATAATAGGGATAGCCCCAGCCGCCACCCCAGCCCCACCAAAATGGAAAGCCGAAGCTGCCAATGAAGATGACATCATTGTCATTGTGATGATGATGCCAATTGCCGTTCCAGTTGCGGCCATTCCAGTTGCGACCGCTCCAGTTGCGGCCATTCCAGTTTCGACCATTCCAATTGCGTCCGCCCCATGCACCCATTCCGGGGCGACCCATCCCAGGGCGACCGGAGGCGAAGTTGTGGCCCCCGCTAAAATGGCCACCACCTCCTCGGGGCGCAGCTGTGGCTAATGGGGAAGCCAGTGTGACGGCAACAAAGCAACTCAAGGAAAGTATCAGTTTTGGATTATTCATAGTAGGTGGGGTTTCTAAAGATTAGACACCGTACGCATCGAAAAGTCTCGTTTTTTTACGGTGATACGAAATAAATGATACCGGCGGCTTCGCAGTTTTTGTTTTGCGAGCCGCCGGATAACGGAATCGAATTAGATATTCGGTTCAAGTCAGGCCAAACCTATTCGGTCAAGAAGTCGCGTGGTGATTACACCATCCACAACCATCCCATGAGTGCTCTCAAAACCAGCGATCGCTGCCCGAGTTTGTGGCCCGATAACTCCATCAACTACGCCTTGATAGTAGCCGAGCTCACCCAAGCGGCGTTGTACCGCTGCAACCGTTGCAACGTCGTATCCATACTCTGGCTGGTAGTAAGAGTAACTGCCAGAATAACCCCCGTAATATGAATATGGATAACCCCCATAGTACGAATACGGGTAGTACCCGTAGGAGGTAGACGGCCAGGATGAATAGTAGCCGTAATGCGGATATCCTGATCCTCCATAGTAGTAGCTCGGACCGCCATTATAATAGCGAGTACCGCCATAATAGCGCGTACCCGCATAACGGTTCTGCGTGTAGTAACGCCTGCCCGAATACTGTGGCGTTCCAACATATCTCTGGGTGCCCGCATAATGACGAGTGCCCATGTAAGATGAATTAATGCCATGCCGGTACGCCGGCGTCACCTGTGTGGTTCCCGGAGTCATTCGATGCTGCCGCGACTCCGAAGTCGCTGATTTCTTTTTTGGCGCGCCTAATACCGGTGATGCAATCAACGCCGTTGCGGCCAAGCTGCTTATCAATGCTAAGCGTTTAGTTTTCATAAGGTAATCCCTTCCTTTCTAATTATCTTTCCCACATAGCGCTGACCCAAAGTGACACCAGGTTCTCCGAGACGGAGGTGCCCATCGGACCTGGACCTTGGGACCGGCGCCACGTACCTTGATTCGTTACTGAACTTTGCTGTGGATGCGGCGTGAGATACTGTGTCCATCGAAGCCGCCAACTGGCTGGACCTTCACATTGATTCCTTGCTTTCAACGCGTAGCCAATTCGATTACCATCGCGCGTTAGTCACCATGGTTCGCGCTGCCATCTTGATATCTCTCGTGTTCGCAGGTCACGCGCTTCACGCCGCTTTGCCTGCATATAGTATGAGTCCCTCCCGACAGTTCGTTATTTACGGCGCCGATGCCACGTTGCGCGGGGCGATTTCGGAACTGGCAGAGCAGACCAAGACAAATCTCCTTGCCCTGCTGCGACAACGCGACGGATGGAAAACTGCGATTGTAATCAATTTGCAGTCGCAACAGGCGAACCTGCCCGAAATTCCGCCGGCCAACTTACGAGTCAGCCAGACCGGATTTGGCGTGAAGCTGCAACTCGATTTGACCGTTGGCCAAAATTTCGACGGTTCATTGGTCGAGCGCCAGCTACTGCGCGCCATTCTGTTCGAGATGATTTATCGAGACGAGGGCGAACTTGTACCGGGCGCGAGACTCGTCGAACCGCCGAATTGGCTGCTGGAAGGCGCGCTGGCGCTGACGCCGGGACGAGAGCGCGAGGCTCTCGTGGAGGCGCTTTCAACAGCCGATAAGGGAAAATCCCTGCAGGAATTTCTGGGTCAGCGCTTCGATCTGCTCGATTCCGCCGGACGCATGCTCTACCGGGCATGTTCCGTCGCGCTCGTGCAATTGCTCCTCGATGACGGTGGTGGCCGCGCGCGTCTGGCGCGATACATCTCCAGTCTTTCGCATGCGTCGAATGATCGAGTTGCTGATTTGAAGGCCTGCTTTCCGCAATTGCGGGATGACGTCGAAAAGAAATGGCGCGCAAGCGTGGCCCGACTCAGCGAGCATCACACTTACCGGTTGCTAAGTTTTGCCGAAAGCGAACGACGCCTTGATGAATTGGTACAGATCAAGATTTCAGATGGCTCGCGCAATCGGGGGCGGCCAAAGCCAGCAAATCTTAGCGAGCTTTCGCGCAGCAAACTGTCCGCAGAGGAAAAAGCCGCAGTCAACCAGATGAGCCAGGGCTTGCTGTTGCTTGTTGGGACGGCACATCCAGTCTTGCGTCCGGTCGCGCGCGAGTATCAGCAAATTGCAGCGCTGCTCATACGTGGGAAGCGGCGCGGAATAGCAAAGCGTGTATCGCATCTGGACGGAATTCGCAAGGAACTCGCCGCGCGAATGGGCGATATCGATGATTACATGAACTGGTTCGAAGCTACGCAAATGGAGAATCAGAGCGGAGCTTTCAGCGATTACCTCAAAGCGGCGAACCAATCGCAAGTCTCCGCGCAAAGGCGACGCGACCCGCTCTCAGTGTATCTCGATGCACTGGAAGACCAAATCGAGACTTCCGAGCTGGAGTGATGGGCTATTGGAGTATTCGGGATTTGCGCTTTTTCCATCATTCCATTACTCGATCACTCCAGCGACGCGCGGCGAGTTGCCGGTTTCGAGTTTGGCGATTATGCTTAGAGGCGCGTTTAAAACGCGCCTTTTTCATCCCATGCAAAAAATTGGATTTGCTGAAGCCCTCGATTCCATTGTGAAGATCGACCCGCGGTACGAGCGAGACGCATACATTTTTCTGCGTGACGCGCTCGATTTCACGACGAAACAGCAAAAGAAAGTGAAAGGCACCAGCGTCCGCCATGTGTCCGGGCCGGAGCTACTGGAAGGCTTGCGACAGTACGCGCTCAAGGAATTCGGGCCGATGGTCATGACGGTTTTCGGTAGCTGGGGCATTCACTCATCCGAGGACATTGGAAACATGGTTTTTAATTTAATCGGCGCCGGGATATTCGGAAAAACAGAGAAGGATTCGATCGAAGATTTCAGGAACGTTTACGATTTCAAGGAGGTCTTCGTGAAACCGTTTGCACCTGAAAAACCAGCGATGACGAGGGCACGGGCGGAATTGCCAGTGCCTAAGCCTGCTGCATCGAGAAAGTGATCAGCAATCACTGATCGCTGAGGACGCCGTCGCCGTCACTTCAATGGCTCGCATACCACTGGCAAAGTTTTCTTCAACGGTTCTATTATTTATGATGGTCAATCTCAAAGCTGCTACGACTGAACCCTCGCCCGTCATCACATTTCCGCCGACCTCGGCGCACAAATGGATTTTGCCTAACGGGCTGACGATTATTGTCCAGGAAGATCGTAGTGCTCCCGTAGCAAGCGTGCAGGCATGGTGCGCCACGGGAAGCATCGACGAGGACCAGCACCTCGGAGCGGGGTTGTCTCACATTCTCGAGCACATGCTTTTCAAGGGGACGAAAACGCGAGGGAAAAATAAGATCGCGCAGAAAATTCAGGACGTGGGTGGTTACATCAACGCATATACATCGTTCGATCGCACGGTCTTTTGGATCGACGTTCCGAAAGATGGGGTTGTTACCGCGCTCGATATTTTGGCCGATGCGATGATGAATTCGACTTTGCCGTCGGAGGAATATCAGAAGGAGCAGGAAGTGATCCGGCGCGAGTTTGCCATGGGTATGGATGATCCCGATCGCATGTCTGGGCTGCTCCTTTTTTCAACCGCGTATCAGGTACATCCCTATCGGTTCCCGGTCATCGGCGAGATCGAAATCTATAACCAGCTCACCCAAGAGCAGGTCATGCAGTATTACAAGACGCGCTATGTCCCCAACAATCTCACCTTCATCGTAGTGGGCGATGTCGATGCCGAAAGAGTGCGCCAACAGATCGCCGACTTGTTCAAGCCTTACCCGGAGAAATCACTCCAGCCCGTATTCATTCCAGGCGAACCGCCGCAACTCGGACGGCGCGAAGCGCATCAGGAATTTGCCACGGAGCTGACGCATCTCTCACTGGCATGGCACATCCCCGCGGTTACGAACCCAGACGTACCGGCGCTTGATCTGCTCTCAACGATTCTCGGTGAGGGGCGCAGCTCGCGTCTGTACCGGCGCGTTCGCGAAGAGGCGGGTCTCGCGTTTCGCATATCGGCATTTTCATACACGCCTGGGGATCCCGGTTTGTTCGGCATTGATGCTACAGTCGATCCAAAGAAACGCGAAGCAGCTGAGCAACTGGCCCTTCACATTGTTGACGATGTAAAGCATGCCGGCGTGACTGCGGATGAACTTGCCAAGGCAAAAAAAATCATGCTCAGCCATCACCTGGGCGCGCTCACGACCATGCGGGGTCAAGCGTCGGACATCGGCTCAAACTGGTTGCTCACGCGCAATCTGAATTTTAGCCGCGATTATCTTGATGCTGTCCAGAAAGTGTCGGCCGACGATATCAAGCGCGTCGCCGCGACATACCTGACGGAAAACAATCTAACGGTTATCTCGTTGAATCCGAAAGGTTCGCTCGCCGCCAAAGCCGAGGGTCCGAAGGTCGCTGCCGCCGGCGAGATCCAGAAATTTGAATTATCGAACGGATTGCGTCTTCTGGTTCGCGAAGACCCTCGCTTGCCACTCGTGGCGATGGGCGCTGTTTTTCGCGGCGGTCTTCTTGCGGAGAGTCCCCAAAACAACGGTGTCACGCATTTGATGGCGAAAGTGCTGCTCAAAGGGACCAGGACGCGCACCGCTGAGCAGATCGCCAACCAGATCGAGGCGGTTGGCGGTTCCATTTCGAGCGATTCAGGCAACAACAGCTTTGGCGTATCGGTCGATGTCATGAAACCCGACTTGAAACCAGGTGTGGACTTGCTCTCGGATGTGTTATTGAACGCCACCATGCCGGAGAAGGCGGTCGCACGCGAAAAGGAGATCCAGCTCGCCGCGATCCAACAGGAGGAGGAACAACTGACGGCGGTCGCCCGCAACATCATGCGGCAGGCGCTTTTTCCGCAGCATCCTTACGCGCTGCGCGGGAGTGGTTCCGTCGAATCCGTTAAGGGTTTAACACAAAAAGATCTCATCGAATTTCGTGATGGTTACGTGGTCGCGAAGAATGGAGTGATTTACATCTTTGGAGATGTCAAAGCAGCTGAGGTAAAGCAGCTTGTCGAGCAAGCGCTCGGCAAGATGAAAACTGGCGCGCTTGCGCTGACTGATGCAAAGCCGTCCATGCCGCTAAGCAAACCGGAGACCGTCGAAAGCCGCAAAGACAAAGCGCAAGGAGTGATCATGGTTGGATTTCGGGGCGCGAGTTTGTCGAGTCCGGATCGGTACGCGCTGGAATTAATTGATGAAGCGAGCAGCGATCTGGGATCGCGTTTCTTTGTTCGCATTCGCGAGCAAATGGGCTTGGCCTATTATGTCGGCGCAAGCCAGATGCAAGGCCTGGTGCCAGGTCTCTTTGCATTTTATCTCGGTACCGACCCGCAAAAAATTGAGAAGGTAAAGACCGAGTTGCTTGATGAAATTCATAAACTCGCAAATGAGGGATTAACCCCTGACGAACTGGCGCGAGCGAAGAAGAAACTGATTGGCCAACAAGAAATCGCCAATCAAAGCAACGACGCTTTTGGTTATCATTGCGCGCTCGACGAGCTATATGGACTCGGATTTGATTATTACAAGCAACTTGAGCATGATGTGAACACGGTAACGCTGGAGGATACTAAACAAGTGTCTGCGAAATATTTTCGCGATCAACCGTATGTTTTGGCAACGGTGCGACCGCCGGAAGGTTCCGCAGCTGCGAAACAAAAATGACCCATGGCTGAAGTCCAGAAAAGCACGTTGAGCGGCGAGCTTTCGCAGCGCTTCATTGAATTTGTCGTGATGCACGCGCAAAACGCCGCGCTGTTTCTCGGCCAAATTCCAAATCCAAGAACCGGTGAAGCGGAAGTGAACCTGGACCTGGCCA
>Ga0209470_1001192_pt1 | contig 19541 bp, 17 predicted proteins | sample GraSoiAngelo_125_FD_185882 | JGI IMG/M metagenome (GOLD analysis project Ga0209470, IMG submission 185882) | Grasslands soil microbial communities from the Angelo Coastal Reserve, California, USA - 14_0927_05_40cm (SPAdes) (version 2) | ecosystem: Environmental > Terrestrial > Soil > Grasslands ... | reverse complement strand
AGACTTGTCCGAGCTGCAGCGAAGATTGAACGAGGCCATGATGAAATTGTCTGATGAACACAGAGCCGTGGTTACCATGTTCCATATCCAGGGGATGCCCCATGCAGAGATTAGTAAGATCTTGCGCGTCTCGGAAGGAACGGTACGTTCGAGGCTCTTTTACGCGAATCGGCAACTACAGAATTATCTGGACGAATTTCGGAAAAATCCTGTTTCCTAATCCGCGCTGAAAAATGAACGAGTTTGACGATAACGAAATTGCGAGGCTGCTTCGATTGAAGCGGTACGAACAGCCGCCGCCCGGCTATTTCGAGAATTTCCTGCATGAATTTCATCGCCGCCAGCGCGATGAAATGCTCCGCCAGCCGTTGTGGCGCATCTGCCTTGAGCGCGCTCACGGTCTCATGCTCCGCTTGGATGCACGATCGCTTGCCTCATATCCCGCTGCCGTTGCGGCCGTCCTGGTATGCGCCGCAGTGATTTCATTGAAGATTTATCAACAACCGGAGACGGCTCGCGTTGCCCTCCAGAGTCCGCCAGCTTTGTCGGCGCCGGCGATTACGGAAGGAGCATGGAGCCTTACATCTCCGGTGGCCACGCAGATTTTCAGGACGCAGCCGGTTCGCAGTTTTAATGGAAGCGCCCAGACTCACCGAGCCGCATCCCCTCCGCGGTACGTGCTCGATAGCGTCCCCGTGAGTTATGAGCCGACTTTCAGATTTTAGGCACGGTTTAGAGAGCGACGCGCCTCACGCGGCTTGCGCGTCCCGGTTTCGCAAGTTAAGAATCTCCGCCCAGCTATGTCCCGTAACGCCGCCTTCGCGCTGATTTTTTGCTTAAGTGCCGGTTCGCTCTTCGCACAGGAGCAACCCGCTAAAACGACGACTAGCGAAAAGACCAAGGAGATGTTTGAGCGCGCCTTGTCCCGGGCGGAGTCGGCAACAGCGATTAGCCATCAGATCAAAGACGTCTTCGCGCGCGCTGCCAAGGCGGTGGTCAAAATTCATGGCGTCGATGAACACAGCGAGATTTGCGGCACTGGATTTTTTATCGATCCCACCGGAACCCTTTACACCGCATACACGGTGGGAGGTGAAGCGGGAAACTTCACAATCGAATTCGGCGGCAAAAAATACCCGGCGCGCCAGCTGTTGGCAGACATCCGCAGCGGCACGGCGATGTTAAAAATCGATGAGGCCACTCCGGCCTTGCCGATTGGCAAATCCGAACAACTGGAAGTAGCAACACCTGTCGTGTCGATCGGTTTCCCTTTGGATCTGCCGGAGACGCCCAATTTTGGCATGGTGGCGGGATTCGATCGGAAATATCTGGGCCGTTATTTTTCCACGACCCACATGCGTCTTAATCTGCCGTCGCAACGCGGAGAAGCCGGCGCGCCTCTCTTGAACATGAAAGGTGAGGTTGTTGGTATCGTTGTTAGCAGTCTTGAGAACAACTCTGCGTGTTACGCGGTGCCGATTGAAGCGGCCGAGAAAATTCGCGGCGATTTCATGCGTTTCGGCGAGGCCAGGCATGGCTGGATTGGGATCAATGTCTCCATGGCGCGTCAACCGGTAGAAGGTTCGCTCGCGGAAATGACGCAAATTATGGAGGACACCCCGGCGGCGCGTTCTGGAATCAAAGCCGGCGATATTCTGTTGCAGGTAGGCCGGAAGAAAGTAACTCAGCCAGAAGATGTGCTTGATGCCTCGTTCTTCATCACCGCCGGCGACGTCGTGCCAATCATTGTGATGCGCGGGAATCAAAAGCTGACTTTCAGCGTGCAGGCAACCATGCATCCCGCCAGCCGGACCGGGCTGTTACTCGCCGCTCCTGGCACGCCGGCAATGAATCAGCAGGCGATTCCGCTCTCGCTTGGTTCCGACGTGCCGCCTACTCCGTAGGTTGGCTATTGCAGAAATTCTTTCGCCTGCGCCCTCGGATAATGGCGGGCACCTGGGTCACAGCATCTTTCGAAACTCGGCTTCGTCGATGGTGCGGACACCAAGTTCTTTCGCTTTGTCGAATTTGCTTCCTGGCTCTGCGCCTGCGAGGACACAATCGGTTTTCTTGCTTACGCTGCCTGGCCGCCGATCGCCTCGATCTTTTCTGTCGCTTCTTCTCGCGTCATCGAGGGCAACGTTCCCGTGAGCACAAATGTTTTTCCGGCCAGTGGTAATTCCGCGGCTTTTTTCGCCGAGACTTTTTCGGCCTTGGGATGAATGCCGAGTTCTTTTATCCGGCGCAGAGTTTTTTTCCCGGCTGCGGAGGCGAAGAAATCCAGGACACTTTGTGCAACTACAGGGCCAACTTCCGTGGTAATTCCGTGGCCTTTTTCGGCTTTGCTTTTGGATGGCTTTGCGAAACCGGTTTGAATGAGCCGATCGGCAATTTCTTTTACGTCCTCCTTTTCTTCCCGCTTTTCGTGATACTGCAAAACATCATTGAGCAGCGGCGAATTGGCGACGTATTCAATCGTTTCGTGGAAAAGGGCCAGTTGTGTTGCTGTCGTTCTTCCCACGTCCGGAATGGCAAGAGCAAAGAGCCATCTTGAAAGCGGCAGGGTTCGGGCTCGCTCGATCGCGCGGATTGCTTTCGTCGCGTTTTTCTCACCGAAGACGCGCGGCTCTTCGTCGGTCCCGAGATTTAATTTGGCCAGCTGTTCCGTCTTTAGCTCAAACAGGTCGAGCGGCTCGCTTACGAGTCCACTTTCGACCAGCTTGTCCGCCACAATGCCGCCGACGCTTTCGATATCGAGCGCAGTGCGCGCCGCGAAAAATTCGACGCGCCTTGTGGTTTGCGCCGGGCACTGAAGATTTTCGCAGCGCCAGGCTACAAATTGCGGGTCCCGGCGAATCGGGCCGCCACACACAGGGCACTTGCCATGAATGTGTTTGGCGAAATCAAACGGCTTCGCGTCGCGCGGGCGTTTCGATTTAACAACTTCAACAACGGCCGGGATGACTTCGCCAGCCTTTTCAATCACTACTGTGTCGCCGATGCGGATGTCCTTGCGTTTGATTTCATCCTCGTTATGCAACGTCGCGCGCCCAACAGTGCTTCCGCTCACCAACACCGGGTCCAGCATCGCTACCGGCGTGAGAATTCCGGTGCGCCCGACTTGAATCACGATGTCGTTGAGGCGCGTCTGCACACGTTCGGCCTCGTATTTGTAAGCGATCGCCCACCTTGGTGATTTTGCAGTGAACCCGAGCCGCTCGCGCTGCGCAAATGAATTCACTTTCACTACCGCGCCGTCGGTTTGATAAGCGAATTTGTGACGGATCCCGTCCAACTCGTGAATGGCATCCAGAATTTTTTCGACCGATTTGGCTATCCACCAGCGCTCGGTGGCTGGCAGGCCCAGCTTCTTTAGCAGCGGAAAAATTTCCGAGTGAACATCGACGTCCACTCCCTCAGTCGCCCCGGTTCCGTACAACACAACACCGAGGGGACGCTTCGCCACGATCGCCGGATCGAGTTGCTTGAGTGAACCGGCCGCGGCGTTGCGCGGATTTGCGAATAGTGGCAGACCGGCTTTTCGCCGTTCATCGTTTAGTTTTTCAAAGCCATGTTTGTCCATGTAGACTTCGCCGCGCGCTTCCAAAAGTTTCGGCGCAGCGCCGCGCAGTCGTTCGGGTACTGAACGGATCGTCCGGATATTTTGAGTGATGTCGTCGCCTACCGTTCCATCTCCGCGCGTTGCTGCCTGACGCAGCTTGCCGTTTTCGTAAATGAGCGAAACCGCAACGCCGTCCACTTTTGGCTCGATCACCACCGGAATTTTCTCGTTCGGCAACAGGCGCTGAATCCGGGCGTAAAAATTCTTCACTTCCTCTTCGGAGTAGGTGTTGTCGAGGCTGAGCATCGGGATGAGATGTGGCACCTGCTCGAACGCTTTAAGCGGTTTTCCCCCGACACGCTGGGTGGGTGAATCGGTCCTAGCCAGATCGGGAAACTGTGTCTCCAGATCGACGAGTTCCTTGTAGAGTCGGTCGTATTCGCGGTCGCTGATGATTGGCGCAGCTTCTTCGTAGTAGAACCGGTCGTGCCTGCGGATTTCGTCTCGCAGCTGCTCCATTTGCTTTGCCGCCTGCGTTTCGTCCTTGGCCATGAAACACGATACAAACGGGCAAATCCTCGGCAATGCCACCACCGTCATTCCGAGCGAAGTCGAGAATGGAGCGGCTGGGAAGCCGCGACATAGACGGCCGCAGGCTAAGCGAACGGGAAGTGAGCGAATCAAATCCCGTGGCAGAACGCAGCGTAATTTCGCGGGGTCCTTCGACTCCGCTTCGCTCAGGATGACCGCGTAAAAAGCGACAAGGCTTTCAAATTCGCCAAAAAGCGGCTAAGCATAAACAATCGTGGAACCAGTCGAGCGCATCCTCGGCGTCGAGGGAGGCGGAACAAAAACCGCCTGGGCGTTGGTGGAGGGGATGACTTCTGGTGGTGACGCTGGCAAAGAATTCCGAATTCTCGATCAGGGAAAGCTGCCGCCGTCTAATTTGCGCCTGACAACCCCGGAGCGTTTACGCGAAATTTTTGCCGAGTTGCCAAAACAAGTCGACCGCGCAGGAGTTTTTCTTGCTGGTTGCGGCACTGAGGAAGATCGCCGATCGCTCGCGCTCATTTGCAGGGAGATTTGGCCGAATGCAAAAATTGTGACTGGCAGCGATCGCGATTCCGGCCTGGCGGCAGCCCTCGATCATGGAGACGGTATTGTCGTCAATGCCGGAAGTGGCTCTTCGGTGACTGGCCGGCGAGGTGATCGGATTGAGAGAGCGGGTGGCTGGGGACACATTCTGGGCGACACCGGCGGCGGGTATTTTCTCTCCATTGAGGCGCTGCGCCTGATCTTACGCGAATACGATCTGCACCGTGGTGAGATGCAGTTCACCGCGAAAATCCTGCACGCGCTTTCGTTGAACAATCTTGATGAACTTGTTCGCTGGGCGCAAACGGCGGATAAAATGGAGATTGCAATGCTGGCCCCGGTGGTGTTTCAAGCCGCAGCCGGGGGTGACGCGCGCGTGAACGAGATCGTAGAGGAAGGCGCGCATGTGCTTTGTGAATACACCGAGGCTGTCGCTTGCCGGCTTCATCTGCTTGCTCCCAAAGTCGTGCTGATGGGCGGCCTCTTTCACCGTGACTCGATCTACACGCACGCGTTTCGACGCAAACTCAAAAAGAACCTTCCCGACGCTCGCGTGACCGTTGCAGAGCGACCTCCCGAACTCGGCGCCGCATGGCTTGCATCGGAGAAAGGTGATCATGTTGCTTTTCAATCAAAGCTCTCTGAGAAGGAAATCGAAGATCTGGCTGCCGCGCTTACCGAACAGCGCAATCCGCGCTCGGAGAACCTGGAAAGGATGAGCGCGCGACAGCTGGCCAAACTTTTTGTCGAGGAAGAAAAATTTGTAGAGGACGCGTTGCGTGGAGCAACGGCGGACCTTGCTAGAGCGATTGAAATGGTGACTGAATCGCTGCGGAATGGTGGCCGCTTGTTTTATGTCGGCGCTGGCAGCAGCGGGCGCATTGGCGTCCTCGATGCGAGCGAAATTCCGCCGACCTTTGGCGCGTCGCCGGACCTTGTGCAGGGAATAATTGCCGGCGGCACGACTGCGCTTTTTCGCAGCGTGGAAGGCGCGGAAGACGAGAAGAGCGCGGGCACGTTGGCACTGCGGGAGAGAGGAATAAAAAATGGCGATGTGGTCATTGGGATCACCGCCAGCGGCCGGACGCCTTTTGTCCTCGGCGCGCTCGCCCACGCAAAGTCGTTAGTCGCAAGAACGATTCTGCTGACGTGCAACCCGGCTGTGGCCGCGGTCGTTGACCGCGGTGGGCCGCAGTCGGCGGCCACAGCAATCGATCTTGTGATCGCCCTCGCCGTCGGCCCGGAGATCTTGACTGGCTCGACCAGATTGAAAGCTGGAACGGCGACGAAGGCTGCGCTCAACATCATCAGCACCGGCGCGATGGTCGCGCTGGGCAAGGTGCGCGGCAATCTGATGATTAATCTGCATACCACGAGTGCCAAGCTGCGCGATCGCGCGGTGCGGGTCGTCGTCGATTTGGCACGATGCGATTACGATGCCGCGCGTCGACAACTTGAAGCCGCGGACTGGAACCTGCGTGCCGTAGTGGAAAAACTATAGCCGTGGCCGCATAGAGCACGCCACAAACAGGCGAGCCGTGCAGAAATTTTGCTTTCCATAAGCGCAGCGGAACCGCATCGCACGAAGGAACATGTGACCGAACCGAAAGGAATGTTATGCTCTGGACAGTATTCGTGATCTTGCTGGTGCTCTGGCTGCTTGGGCTGGTCAGCTCCTACACGCTGGGTGGATTCATTCACATCCTGCTGGTCATTGCGATCGTGGTGCTGATTATCAATTTGATCCAAGGCCGCCGACTGCTGTGAGCCCGCCCAAATGAAACCTGCCGTCATCATCGGCATCATCCTTATTGTCATTGGCATCATCGGATTCGCTTGGGGCGGCCTGGGCTGGACGACGGAAAAGAAAGACGCGCAACTCGGCCCACTTGAGATTACTCACAAGGAAAGCCACGGGATTGCCTTTCCGCCCATTGCGAGCGGGATTTGTCTAATCGGCGGAATTGCGCTCGTAGTTATCGGCAGCCGGAAGAGCTAATCGCCGGCTTTTAAGACCGCAAACGTTTTGCTGCCTTTCCGATCAAGATAGAGAAGGACGCCCCGTTTCGGATCGGCTTTCTTGAGCGCTTCGCGGAACGACTGCACGTTGGTGACCGGCTTGCCATCTACCTCGGTAATGACGTCTTCGCGCTGAATATCCTGGCTCGCAGCGATGCTGTTGTCCTCGACATCGGTTACGACCACGCCTTGCTGAACCGGGAGATGAAGACGCTCGGCAACGTCTTTCGTCAACTCCTGAACCTGCAATCCAAATTTGCCGACACTTTCCTGCGCTGGCGGCGACGGTTGAATCGGCAATGCATTTGATGCTCGCGCAATCTCGCTAGGCAGTTCGCCAGTTTTGATGGGGACTTTGATGCTCTGGCCTTTGCGCCAAACATTTAGCTGGACACTTTGGCCGATTTTCTTTTTCAAAATCTCATGCTGCAGCTGTGAGTCCGTTTCGATCGGGGTTCCATCTACATGCGTGATGACGTCGAACGGGCGCAAATCGCTCTTTGAAGCAGGCGCGTCGGCTTCAATCGTGCGCACCACGACGCCCTTATCGGCACCTTTAAACAAGTCACGAAGGTCCGGGTCGTCGCCGAGTGTCTCGATCCGGATGCCGAGCCAGGGACGCATGATTTTGTGACCGGCGATCAGCTCGGCGCCAATTTCCTTGGCCATGTTACTGGGGATCGCGAAGCCCAGGCCACGATTCATTCCGTTAATCAGCGTGTTCATGCCGATCACTTTGCCGTCGATGTCGCACAGCGGTCCTCCGCTGTTGCCCGGATTAATCGATGCGTCGGTCTGCAGATAATCGGAAATGGAATAGGCGCCAGTCTGCAGCAATTTGCTTCGGCCCTTGCCGCTGATCACGCCGTAGGTGAAAGTGTAATCGAGCTTGAACGGCGCCCCAATGGCGAATGCAAACTGGCCCACCCGCACCCCATCGCTGTCACCCAGTTGGACGACAGGCAAATCTTTCGCATCGATCTTGATGACTGCGATATCGGTCTTCTCGTCTGTACCCACGATCTTTGCCGGGAAATTCCGGCCGTCCCTCAATTTGACGTCGATTTTGTCTGCGCCTTCAACCACATGAAAGTTCGTGAAAATGTAGCCATCTGGTCGAACGACAAAACCGGAGCCTTCGCTTTGGATCGGTCGTGGCGCGCCCGGGTTGCGTCGTTGATTATTGTCGTCGGGCGACCCTTGAAAGAACAAGTCATCGAGCGGCGAACTTTCGGCGATATCGTTTTTCTTAGAAACCTCAATAATGACAACACTCGGCGCGACGGTTTCGAACACTTTTGCAAAAGCGTTATTCAGCTGATGAACGACATCTTTGCCTGCCTCGGCCACAGCCGCAGGAACGGTCTGCGTGGGGACAGCCTCAGGTTGCGCGACAAGCGATGTACTCAGTGCAACGCACAGGGTTAAAATGGACAAACGCATGGGTTGGAAGTTGGACAGCACGGAACATGCAACGTTCAACTGGATACGTCCAATCCCGGCTTGCTCGAAGGTAGGCCCGCAGTTGAATCCAGCCCCTATAATAGCTGGCCCAACCCTGCCTATGCGCGTGTTCAAGAAGCGGTTCGTCTTTCGGATCGGCGTCGTACTTTTGATACTGTTTTTAGCAACGGTGCTTGGACCAGAACCTCCCGCGCGCATCTCCATTTCGCCGAGCGAACTTGTTCGTGCTGTCACGATTCAGCGCGATTCACTCATCGAATTATGCCTGATCGACCATGTCGATCCGAATGGGCATGATGCACAGGGCCGGACACCGTTACTGATTGCAACGTCGCAGCACGATTGGAAAACGGCACAGCGGCTCATCGGCGTCGGTGCGCTTGTCGATCTTGCTGACAAGAACGGTTTTACGCCGCTAATGGCCGCCGCCATGCACGGCAATCTTGAAACCTTCCGGGAGTTGCTGGCCCACTCGAAGAATCTTCGCGTAGAAGCCCGTTGTAAAGATGGCAGCGATTTGCTAGGAGCGGCGCTCGATGGCGGCAATCCGAAAATCGTAGGGTTTGTTGAGGAAAGTCTGCCCCTAATGCCTCAGTGGCGAAGCAGCACCCGGCGCGCTCTTCAAGGCGCCCTGACGACGGGGGACAAGAGCCAAATCCAGCTGCTGCTCAACAAGCACTCCGCGCCTCCAACACCGGAAGGGAAGAATGTGCCGCTGCTCGCGTATGCCGTCGCCGGAAACGACTCCTCCCTTTTTGGCACGCTTTTGTCTTGCGGCGCAGATCCCAACACGGTTCTGCCATCTCGTTGCGATAAGGATTTTCTGGCGCTGCTCCCGTCAAAATCGTTCAGCAGTTATGTTGAAGGGGACAAGGGGCTGACAGTGCTGATGCTGGCAGCGGGCCTCGACCGGGAAGATTACCTGCGCGCTCTGCTTGCGGCAGGCGCTAGCAGGAACCAGCTGACCAAGCGCGATAAAATGTCCGCCCTGGACATCGCCGCGGAGACTGGCCACTGGCGTTCCTCGCAAATTCTACTTGGCGGTGGGCCATCGCCAGATCAGTTGCGCATCGAAATTTCGCTCGCGTTGCAACGGGTTGCTCTCGTTAAGAACGGCGTGCCGGTATACCGCACGCAATGTTCGACTGGACGTCAAGGTTACTCCACGCACAGAGGTGACTTCGTAATTACCAATAAGGAACGAAACCATCGTTCCACCATCTACCATGTGGAAATGCCTTACTTCATGCGCCTGAGTTGCCTCGACTTCGGAATGCACGCGGGGATCGTGCCGAATTATCCAGCCTCACACGGTTGCATCAGGTTGCCGGAGGAAGCTGCTCGCAAATTCTTCTCCGAGATCCCAATTGGAACGCTTGTGACGGTGCAATAAGTATTCGCTGCTGTAGCGGCGGTCTATGACCGCCGATGGTCTGCATGAAACGGTTAATCTTATTCGCTCCCGGTGCAGGCGCGCCCTCGTCGCATCCCTGGATGCAAAATTGGAAAGATCGTTTGCGCGAGATTGGCGACGTCGAGACTCTCGATTACGCCTACATGCGCCAGGGCCGGAAACGCCCCGATCCATTGCCAAAGCTTATCGCGGCGCATCGAGAAGCGTTGAGTGACGCGAGGAAACGACATCCAGCCGAATCAACGATCCTGATTGGCAAGAGCATGGGTGGCCGCGTCGGATGTCATCTTTCGCTCGAAGAAAAAGTGGATGGCCTTGTTTGCCTCGGATACCCGCTCTGCGCGATGGGAGATCGCACAAAACTACGCGATGAAGTTCTGCGGGCCCTGAATACACCAATTCTCTTTGTGCAAGGCACACGAGATCCGCTTTGTCCCTTGGATCTCCTTGAGCGTGTGCGTACCGAAATGAAAACGGAAAATGTTTTACACGTCGTTGAAGGAGGCGACCATTCTTTGCGCGTGCCGAAACGTCAGCTTCAAGCGACAAGTAAAACTCAGGAAGATGTTGATCGGCAGATCCTCAAAGCCATAGCCGGATTTGTTGACCAAACGCGGATTACTGCAGATTAAGTGAATATGAAACCTACGCCCGTTCCTTTGGCGGAAGTCCACAGACGAAGCATTAAATCGCGCGCGTTTCATTCCGTCCACGCAGGCCAGATTGAGTTCGTGAAAGTCAACACCGACGCATGGAGATGGCGGGATGTTTATCGCTGGCTGCTTGGTTTACGGTGGCCACAGTTTGCGGTGTTCGTCGGCACGCTTTATATCGCGCTCAATCTTCTTTTCGCCGCGCTTTATAGTCTCCAGCAAGGCAGTATCGCTGGCAGCACTGGTGGGCATTGGTTTTTTGATTGCTTCTTTTTCAGTGTGCAAACGCTGGCCACCGTGGGCTACGGCCATATGTATCCCCAAACGCTCTATGGTCACATTGTCACTACTGTTGAAATAATGAGCGGCATCTTTCTGCTCGCGGTAATGACTGGGCTGATCTTTGTCCGGTTCTCGCGACCGAGTGCGCGAGTTGTTTTCAGTAACTCAATCGTGATCGCACCATTAAATGGAAAGCCCACGTTGATGGTGCGCGTAGGAAATGAAAATCAACACAGCATGGTCGAAGCGGAGTTTCGAATCATGTTTTCGCGCGACGAACCACTGCTCGAGGGCGGCGATTTCAGGTACTTCTATGTTTTGAAACTACATTTCGACCGGCTCACGGTTTTCCCGGCTGCCTTAACTTTGCGACACACAATCGATGAAGCGAGTCCTCTCTTTGGCGCAACTCCCAAGTCGCTCGAATCGAGCAGGGTCCTTTTCATTGTCTCAGTGGTTGGAATCGATCCCGTCATTGCGGCCGCTGTTCAAACGCAAAAGGATTACAGCTGGCGCGATGTTCAATTCGGGCATCGCTTTGTCGAAATTTACACCGAACACGGCGGCGGCCGACTCACGGTAGATTACGGCCGCCTTCACGACACCGAACAAATGGACTTCGCGGTTCACACCAACGGATACGACGAGTCTTCAACCGCCAAGTAAGACGCGTTGCGCGCTGGCTTCTGAATTAACTTGTTTATGTTTTAGTCCGCTTCGATAGTTTTCATTGAGAGACTGGCGCGTCTTCAATTTTTATTCGAAAAAAAAACGCAAGCGAAAGGAGCGTTAAAATTATGGGATTACTTGATTCGATACTCAGTGCAGTTAGTGGAGATCAGAAACCTTCCGGGACTGGTGAAGCGAATCCGCTTCTAGGCATTCTCAGCGGCCTTCTCGCGCAGAGTGGAGGCCTGCAAGGCTTGGCCAACAAATTCTCTCAGAGCGGCCAGGGCGACGCATTCTCGTCGTGGGTTAGCATGGGGGAGAACCAGCCGGTTTCCAGCAATCAAATTCAAGAAGCGGTTGGTTCCGATCAAATTCGTGCGATCGCAGCTAAAATGGGAGTGGATCCCAATTTGGCCTCGCAATTCCTGGCTGAGTACCTGCCAAAGATCGTCGACAAACTAACGCCAGCTGGAAAAGTGGATCCTGGTGCGGACACCCATCAAGGGCTGGCCGCTTTGTTGCCATCACTCTTGCAGAGTCTCGGCGGGAAAGCCGACAGCAATCAGTCCGCGCAAGCGTAGGACGTTTCTGCATAACGCGCCGCAGATCGGCTGCAACCAAGGTAGCTTGGATGACTAACCGCACGTTAGTCTGGGTCGGTGTTATGCCTCCGGCGGCAGCAGAATAATCCGTGCAAACTGAAACATAGCGGCTAACAGGTGCACGACGATACCGGTAAAGAACGGCCAGAATGTGTTAAGTACTGCGATGTTGAAGCATTGAAGCAATGCCGCGCCGGTTCCCACGAGCCCAAATAGGTAAAGGCGAATCCGGTAGCAAGCGTGCGTTGTAACTGGATCGGGCCCAATCTTCGAAAGGCCCTGGATGTCGTAATCGCAAACGCCAATAGAATTATGACCGCGACTGCGCTGCACCAACGCCAAATTCCTGCAGGTGCCGGCTTAACTGTTAGCAATAACAGTCCAATTACGCAAAGGGCGAGCGGTAAGATAGAATTAGTCAGAAGTAACCGGAGGCGGAACTTATCAATGGGTGACCAGTCATGGACGGATTCGCGCCGGAATACGACCACAACACCCGCAAAACCAGCAAGCGCAACCGCGATCTGCGCCGCCGTACTCAGAGCTTCACCCGGTTCCATAGCTCTATCATGAACATACTAAAAACGTAATGCGCTTCGTCGCCATCATATGTCTAATCTTTGCGATAGCCAATGGACAAGACGCGCGACCCGATCTAGACGCCGGAAGGCTTCAAACCGGGTCCTTTTCTTTCCGAACATTAGTGGACGGCAGGGAGGTTGGCCGAAGCCGGATTCAGATTCGCAAATCCACCGACTCGGGAACCTATATTTTCTCAAACCTTGTCATCGGCAGTTTTAGCCAATCCTGGGACGCCGTCGCCTCGCCGACGTTTCGTCCAGTGTCAGCAAGGCTCAGTTTAGGGCAAGGCAGCGCGGCACGCACTGCGTTCGACCTCTCCTACCAGGGCAATCGAGTGACTGGGTTCATAACTTCCCAGAAAGAACCGTTAAGGAAACGTGAGGTCGACGAGACAGTAGCTGATGACACTGTAGACCAGCGCATAGACTGGGCCGCTGTTATGGCTCTCGAGAAATATGGCGAGGGGCAGGAATTCCGATTTCATGTTTATGATCCCGGAACGGGAAACTCGCTTGTTAGTGCGCGAACCGGGGAAAGTCAGACGACCACGGTCCCGGCCGGCTCGTTTGGGACCATGCGTGTCTCGTACCGAATTGATAAGCGCAGTGGTCCCGAAACCTATGAGGTGTTTGTCACAAAACAGACTCCTCCACGGTTTCTGGTGAAAGAGAAATTTCCTAACGGCTCGATCGTCGAGCTTGTGGAGCTTACCAAATCAACATCCGACATGTCTAAGTAGTGCTCGGCCTCCATGGCAGGGTCAGCTGATCCGATTCGAACTTACAGACACAGGGAACATGTCAGGATGGCGCGCTGTGATCTGTCGCGCCAGGCGGCAGCAGCGGACGCCGGACGATACTAGTTTTTGATCGCATCTTCGGGTTCAAACACGAACGCAGATGTGAGCTGGTTGACGCGGCGCGCGTCTGCTCAACACCCACTCCCGAATAGCAATCGCGGTCACGCGAACCCGTACGCTACTCAACCAAAGGCTTAAAACGAGGAGTTGCCCAAACCCTCGTTTCTTTGGCCTAGGGAGAAAACTGCGTCCCGAGTTATACCGCCTGATGTGCGGGATCCGCACACAGCAACCCAAAACCATAAGGAGAAACTAATGACAAAAAAAGTGCTGACCAAGTTCGTGCGCGTCGCTTTCACGGCGAGCGTTGGACTACCTTTAATTTTTGCATCAAGCGCATCCGCTCAGTTGCCCGCCCCGGCCGTTCCGGCTAATCCGGCGGCACCGGCGCCCCAAGCTGAAGTCGAGCGCGTGATCGTGACCGGTTCGAATATTCCCACGGCGGAAGAGACCGGCCCGAACCCGGTGGACACTTATCGTCCGCAAGATATCGAGAAGCTCGGTATCCGTAATGCCACCGACCTAACAACCTTTATCCCACAAGAGGCCGGCGGCACCGTGAACCAGAACATGAGCAACGGCGGTGACGGTACCGTGCAACTCAATTTGCGCGGCTTGCTGCCGAAGGAGACCCTGGTGCTGGTGGATGGCAAGCGCATCGCACAGGGGGCTATTTTCTTCGGTTACGACATCCAGTTGATTCCCTTCTCGATGATCGATCACATTGACATCCTCAAGGACGGCGCTTCGGCTGTGTACGGAGCCGATGCCGTGGCTGGTGTGGTCAACTTCTTCTTGATCCACAAGTTCCGTGGCTTGGAGATCGGTGGAACGTACGGAAACACAAACATGGGAGGTTCCAACGACATGGGTGAATGGGAAGCGTGGTTGAAAGCCGGCACGGGCGATGACAAGACGGACATCGTGGTGATCGCCGACATGTACCAGCGCACGGGGGGCCTGTTCAGTCGTGACCGCGACATTTCCAGTAACGGAAATTTCCGACCCTTTGGAGGATTCGACGTTCGCAGCTCGAACTTCCCTGGCCGCGTGCAGGGTGAACGGTTGATCCCGAGCCTGTTCTTCAGCGCGAACTCTCCACCTCCGCATTCGGCTGCAAACGTTTCGACTTCTCCTTTTTATACTCCTCCTGGGGCTGTCCCTGGAATCGCGAATTCTGTGTTGGGCGATGGGAACTACATTGCCTTTAACTTTGCGGCGTTCACCCCGGCGCTTCCGCCGGCGGACCGTCAAGTGTTCTACGGATCGTTTACGCGCGATCTGTGCGACAAATACCTGACGATTTTCTCGGATTTCAAAGTTGCGAGATCGTTTTTCGATTCAGCCCTGGCGGGTGTGCCGTTCACCCCGGATCCATTTAAGATTCCGGGTACTAGCGTGGGATTCAGTCCTTCCGGTATCAGCGTTCCAATCTCCAATCCGTTTAATCCCTTCACTGTGGGGGATACGACATTGGCTATTAACGGAGTCCCAGTCCCCGTGAGTACTGGAGTCCGGTTCCGTGGCCAAAACGATACTGGTCTCAGAAGCGCGAAGTTTACCTACTGGGATTACCTGTTCGATGTTGGATTGAAAGGTGAGATGGGAGAATTTGGTGATTACTTCAAGACGTGGAACTGGGAATTGGGCTTCCGCTACGCTCGCAACGAAGGGCAGGCCTTGGCCCTGGGCAATGTCAGCCAGCCCGGGTTGCGAGACGCGTTGCTAGATACGAACCCGGCTACGGCCTTCAATCCTTTCCTGGGTTTCTTTGGTCGCAATACGAATGCGGCGATAAGCCGGGTGTATGTCAACCTGCATAACACGGCGACCTTTGAGCTGCCATTGGCTTACGCCACGTTTAACGGTGACCTGTTTAATCTTCCTGCGGGGCCGGTGTCGTTTGCGATCGGCGGCGAGTATTACGGTGAGAGATGGGATCGCAAACCGGACTCACTCAACACAACATTCCAAACGATCGGTTCTGTCGACTCGGAGGGCTCACGGGTGAACCGCGATGTTTGGAGTATCTACGAGGAAGTGCGGGTACCCTTTACGAGCCCGACGTGGAACTTCCCTGGCTTCTATAGTTTGGAGGTTGACTTTGCCGAGCGCGAGCAATGGTTCAGCCAAAATACTTCTCCGGTGCTAAGTACCTCGTTCCCGGCAGCGCATAGTACCTACGACGCGCAGAAGCCAAAGGTATCGGTACGCTGGCAGCCGCTCGATCCGAAATATATCGGAGCGCTGACCCTGCGTGGCAGTTACACCGAAGCGTTCCACGCGCCGACATTGCTCGAGCTTTCGCCCGCTGGCCAGCAGGCCTTCCCTCTGGTTGTGGATCCGTTTTCGAACTTCACATTGAATCAGGTCGAGGAACGCATTAACGGAAATCCCTTCCTGCAACCCGAAACTGCCTATGAATGGACCTACGGAGCCGTTTACAGTCCCAAGTGGATCAAGGGTCTGACGGTGAGTGCCGATTGGTGGCACATCGACATGCGCTCCATCGTTGCGACGCTGGGAGCCCAGTTCCTTATCAACAACAGTAATAACCCAGCATTCGCCGGGCAGGTAATTCGGACGCCTCCACCTCCCAATTCCCCTCCCGCTCCGAACGGTGGGCCGGATTTGGGCCCGGTTACTCTGGTCCTCGATCCGAACGAGAATCTTTCTGGCGCAATCTTCGAAGGTCTCGACTATGAGGCGATCTATATCCTGGATTCATCCATCTTTGGCCACGGAGACTTTGGTAGATTGACCACCACAATCAACGGCACCTGGCTGTCCCGGGCTGAGCTTCAGCCTAGTCCCGGGTCCAAGCGTTTCGGTATCGCTGGCGAATTCCTACCGACATCATTCACGCTGACGAGTTCGCTGCCGCGGAATCGGGCCAATTTCAGTATCTTCTATGACGGCCCGGCTGACACATGGTTGGGTGGCCTGGATGTGGGTGCAGTTGTTCACTGGGTTGGGCAATACGAAGACGACAACCAATCGATAGTGGGCAGCAAGCCGCAGACCCCGCGAACAATCCCGGCAGGCGGCAGCGCCTTCGTTGTTCGCACTGGTGAGACTTTTGGGCCTGGCGAGGAGAGCCCGTTTGCGCGCAAAGTGTCAATGTGGACCACGTTCGACCTGATCCTAAACTATACGTTTAACCTGCCGCCGCCTGCGCCCGCCGAGGTGCCTGGCTTTGCCAAGGATGGCGGCAAGAACGTCAAGATGAAGGATGGCAAGGAAAAGAATGTCGTTCCAGTGTCCACGGCCGAGTATGGCTGCAGCAACTGGAAATGGTGGCTTAACAACACCACTGTTACTCTCGGCATGCAGAACGTGTTGGACGAAGACCCACCGTTTGTAGCTGGCAACTTTGAGAACGGGTATGATGAGTCACTAACCACAATCAAAGGCCGGTTCTGGTACGTCGGGTTAAAGAAGAGATTCTGAGATTTCTCCGTTAGTTAGGTTACAGAAGAGGCAGCCCGCTTGGGCTGCCTCTTTGTCATTCCGAGCAGCACAGCGGTTCGGGGCGTCGCAACGCTTATCAAGCGAAAAAGCGCCTCATATGGGTTGTAGCCCGCCTGCCTAGCTATGTCGTCCCCCTGCAGCGCTGCGAATTGATGATAGGTCTTTATGCAGCACGCAATACAGTCGATCTTGCGCGCGCAGTAGCAGATTTGCGAGCGTCCACATTCGCCGAGCTACTATTGCTTTTGGGAGCTCGCCTCAGGGCACGATAAATCCGCGGCCGAACGCCCGTGAACCGCTCGAAAGCCACACTGAACACATCTGCGCTCCGGAATCCGAGAGAAGAAGCAATGCTCTCAATGCTGTTGCGAGGAACCAACAATCGTTGCCGCGCTTCCGCAATACGCGCTTCGGCGACGAATTGAGCAGGGGTTTTACCAAAGGCTTCATGGAATAAACGAGTGAAGTTCCGGCGGGACATCGCCGCTCTTTGGGCGAGAACGTCTATGGAAAGATCGTCGCTGAGATGAGAGAGGATCCACGCTGGAAGATCAGCAAAACGGTCAGACGATTGGATCTGAAACTTCAGAGCTTCAGAGTACTGTTCGTGTTCACCTGACCTCTTAACGTGAACGACCAATTCGCGCGCCAAAGCCAACGCGACATGACGACCGTAATCTTCCTCAGCCAAAGCAAGCGCAAAATCGACGGCTGAGGCGCCACCTGCAGAAGTGTAGAAAGGCCCGTCTTTGACAAAAAGATTGTTGGGATTAACACGGAGTTTTGGAAATCGCGAAGCAACATCTTTTGCAAATCGCCAATGGATCACCGCCTGGCGTCCATCGAGCAGCCCCGTTGCTGCAAGCGGGTAAATGCCTTTTCCAAGGCACGCAATGCGTCGCGTGTTCGGTGCCCGCTGTTTTAGCCATTTCACAAGCTTTCTGTTGAGCTTTTCGTCATTACCTTCACTTCCACTGCAAACAAACACGGTATCGAGTGGCGGCGCCTCGTCCAGATGCACATGCGGCCTTATGACGATACCGCATTCTGTCACGCACGGCCCTGCGTTGATACCAATCGTCATCACTCGGTAGCAACGGGATTCACGAGCCACCGGCTGGTCACTCTTGCGAATTACCGCACGCGAAAAAACTTCGGCGGGACCCATCAAATCAGTCGCAGTTATCTTTTCGTCTACAATCAAACCAACTGTCTTTGGATCCATGGCTGGAGCGAATGCTTCAGCCAAATTCGCGATCGCGGCTTTCTTTACAATATCCAGTCGGGATGATTCGATAAGGCCACTTTGGACACGGAGTGGAACACCATCCGAAGCGAAGGTGCTGCTTTTTATCGATCAACGCGTGCTGCCGCTGGAGCGAAACGATGCATTACCAGCGCAATGGGCAGGCCTACGCAGAACAGGTGAATGACTAGCTGCGACCAGCCCATCGGGGGCTTGAACAGAACAGGCGTATGGAGATAGAGACTGCGAACCCACGACATAATCCCCGCCGTCCCGAAGTTATTGACCGCAAAAACCGCCGCTCCATAAAGCATTCCCACAGCCACGACTCCCGCAAGTTTTTTGGGCAACGGTAGCCTACGGCTTAGCGCGTAAAAAATCGTTGCCACGGTCACCGCCATTGTGAAATGCATCATGAGGCCCAGCGCTGCGGTCGCAAATCCGCCTTCTAGTGCGCCCCGGCCCAGCAAGCCGCTGGCGACGCCTTTCAGTACGCGCGCTGGCGGGAAGCCGTAGGCAATGCGTGCATTGATGCAGGCCGCCGTGATGTCCAGCACGCCGACAAGCGCGCCCGCGTATAGAATCGGTTTGAGGCTTTTCATAATAGCGAGGACGGCGCTGAATCTGGCAAACGTCTGCCCATTTTCACAAGACCCAGTTAGTGAAGTTCAATAAGTCCACCTTCAAGCAATCTCACACAAGCCCGTCCGGCGAGTATCCGCTGCGCTCTTTGTTATTTTGTTCTATGTATGATGAAAGCCCTATTCTCTCTTAAAAACCCTACCTTGGGGTAGTAATCCATTGCTGTCCGGACTGAAAGTAGTAAGAGCATTGATTGTTCTCCGATTTTCTCTCTGATGAGCTCAATAAGCTTTTTGCCGATTCCTGACTTTTTGCAGTCGGGGCTAACAGCGAGATCAGCAAGATAACTACACCAGACCCAATCTGTAATTGTACGAGAAACACCTACCAGGTTGTCTCCATCCCAGGCGGTTACAATCAGATCCGAATTTTCGAACATTGCTTTTATTCTTTCAGGATCATGCGTTGGCCTAGGAAGACCTGCATCGCTATAGAGCTTAATGATTTGTTGTGAAGTCGGTGTGATGTCGAACTTGTAGGTTATTTTGCTAGTCCCGAGCTTTTTCGTAGTCATGTACGTTGGCGCGTGGTTTACTTGGGTTTCAACGCGGGCACGGCAGAGACATCGATCTGGTAAATGTCCCCGAGTCCGTTGCCAGGTGCGTGCAACTCTTTTAACACCTCGGCCGTGGTTCGCCGCTGCGGCTTGGCAGGCAGTGTTGGCACGCGGCAACTCATCCAGATTAGATATTTGCCATTTGGCGTGAGCTTGGGTGACAGTTCGCGTGCAGGGGAATTGATCTCCGGTCCGAGATTGACCGGCTCACTCCATTTGCCATCGGCTTGCTTGTGCGAGAGGTAAAGATCGTAATCGCCTAGAGAGTCGGGTCGCCTGGTGGCCGCAAGCAGTAGCAACCGCTCATCTTCGGTAACGAACGCTTCGTACTCGCCTGCGCTGGTATTAACAGGCGGGCCGAGATTCTCCACCGCATAGCTGCCATTCTTTTGCGGCACTGCGCGATAAATGTCACCCAGGCCTTT
>Ga0209470_1001190_pt1 | contig 19554 bp, 15 predicted proteins | sample GraSoiAngelo_125_FD_185882 | JGI IMG/M metagenome (GOLD analysis project Ga0209470, IMG submission 185882) | Grasslands soil microbial communities from the Angelo Coastal Reserve, California, USA - 14_0927_05_40cm (SPAdes) (version 2) | ecosystem: Environmental > Terrestrial > Soil > Grasslands ... | reverse complement strand
TTTGGGCGATCGCAATAATCGACGACGCAAGAAGGAAAATGCACGTCAGAAAGATCTTCGACACCATGTGTCACATCTTAAAAGGTAGTGAACAGCAGCCCCTCCACGTGCGCGCCTTCGTCGACCTCGATCAGAGCTGCTGCGCTGTGTGCCTGGGTGCCGGGGTAGTAGACCTCGGGTCCCGCAGGCCGGTCTCCTACCGTAGGAAGAAACATGAGGCGGTAGCGGCCCGGCGGTAGCCTCAGGATCTCGAAGCGGCCATCCTTTAGGTGCGAGGAAAAGACTGCCAAAAATTGACACGAAGTTGATCGCAGATTGTCAGCTTTTTGGAGAAACGGCGGCAGCTTTGATCCTAACCCGCTGAATTCGTTGTTCCGATCGGTTTGGTACCACTGTTGCAGCATTAAAGGCAATTCGTATAGTTCGATTTCCCTTTCAGAACCCCGCAGGAGCTCCCGGGAGGGAGCTCCTCTCCTCCCCGCAAAAAATGACAAATGACCATTGATTATTGATCATTGACCATTGATAAATTTTTGTCGGAAAAACCGATCAAGTGGAATCCTGCTTTGCGCCGGGCGAAGTTGCGCGCATCCGGTCAAAATCACCATAGGCTAAATCTTGGTGCAATTGTCTCTGGCTCGTCTGATTGATAGAACCATCCTACCACGCGACGATCACGTGAGGTTTCAGTGCACCCGCTCGAATTTACGGACGGAGGAGGAAAGCAGTGAGGGATGAATTGCCCCAAGACTTTCTCATAACGCGGAATGATGAACTGATTTGCATTGAGGACGTGGAGAAAATGTTCCAGTGCTGAGTACTGGTTTTCGGAATTACGCTAACGTATGGGGGCGGAAGCCTCAAAAGTGGATGCGCCGGAGCGAAGCGAAGGCGCACACGGTAGCCAAACTGACCACCCCGTCCGCTCCCTTAAAGGAGGCTTCGCGATATTTTATTGAGGTCGCGTCCACCCCTCCTCTGCGAGGAGGGGAATATATCTCACCGTAATTGCGAAACGCTGTACTTAGCATCCGGTAGTTTCGGTCGCGCCCGATCTTGGATTTTCCGGCCAGATCCTCTAACCGGACTTTGGCCTGGTACTCGATCCGCTTTTCGTCATCAGGTTGCGAAGCTGACGGATTCTTTCACGGCGGTGGATCTGCTCTTTCCGTTGTCTTCCAGACCGTGCCTTGTCACCATTTCTTCTCGACATGTTAATTCCTCAAAGTGCCGCCTTTCCCCTTCTTTCCCCGGCGGCTTTTCGTCCAATGCCTATTATCGGCCATCGATCCCGCTGAAATCCGCATTGAAATTGCAGGTTGAGCGAGCGAAGGCTACCAGTCGAGAGCCGATTACTCTTCACGAGTGCGCTCGAGCGGCCTCGCGCCCGGCGATGCGGCCGAAAACAGTGACTCTGGGAAGACCGTGAAGCGCAAATCCGCCGGCAGTTTCTCCTGCTGCGTACAGGCCAGGAATGACCTGGCCGTGAGTGTCGAGGACCTGGCACTTCGTATTTATTTTTAACCCGGTGAGAGTGTCGTGAAGTATCGGTGTGGACCAGGCCGCATAGAACGGAGGTTTCTGAATTTTATACATGGGTGCAGGTTTTGAAAAATCCGGATCCTTCCCCATGTCCACATAGGAGTTGTACTTGACCACGGTTTGTTCTAACGCGTGACCAGGCATTTGAACCCTCTGATATGGATTTTTGATTTTGCCGGCCAATTCTGAAAGCGTATCTGCAACGAAAAACCAGCCGTTCAGATCGACGTTTGGCGGATTCGGATCCCATTGTTCGCGCATCACGGCATCGGAATCAAAGATCGCCCAGATGGGGCCTCCGCCATTCGCCTTCCCGTCTTTGCCCAGATTTCCATTAGTTCCCAGGGCAGCATGGCGAAAGGCGTACGACTCGTCCATTTCATTCCAGAATCTTTGGCCTACCTGATTCACAAGGATCACGTCCTGAAAGCTTCGCACGGTAAGCCCAGAGGCTCCTGCCAGCGGGAACATCGGACTCCTGGGATTCCATTTCAGATTGATATAACCGTATCGGCATCCAATATGTCTGGTCTTCATCACCGCGCGCCCGCCGTCGTTCTGCTGGTTCGCCGTGGCCCACAGCGCGGCTCCAACGCCCATCGCCAGCATCTCACCGTCGCCGGTTTGTCTGCTCCACGGCTCGCCGGCTACCTGATATTCTTCTGTCAATCTTGGATCGAACATCCTGCGAAACTCGACATTGCTCGTATGACCGCCCGTGCACAGAATGAGTCCCCTCCTCGCCTGGATGTTCACATCTTTGTTGTCCACCTTTGCCGTGATTCCCAGAACTCTTCCCGAACTTGGGTTTTCACGAATGATCTTGGTCATTTTGTGCTTCAAGAAGAATTGTGCGCCCTTTGCCCTGGCACTTTTTTCAAGAGCTCGAACGAGTCCCGAGCCCGGAGATCCGTTGATCGTTTCACTCAAATCATTCGAGTACACCTTAGTGACGACCATTCTGGGAACGGTGCCGCCATTGAATAGAACCGGTTTCGTGTCGTTGAACTGGACGCCGTTCTCCACGAGGAATTCGAAGGTCGCGACATTCTCGTCCGCCCAGACACGAACAAGATCTCTATCGGACCATCTCATCTGAGGGTTCGCATGATTCGTGTGGTCGAGATAAACCTGGTCCGCCGAGTCCTCGATTCCGTATTTCTTTTGGACGCTAGTGCCGCCGCCCAGGGGTACATTCCCTCCACTCAGAATCGCGTGCCCGCCGATATCATGATTCTCTTCGACAACGATTACGGAGGCCCCTTGTTCCCGCGCGATGATGGCGGCCGGCAGGCCCGAAGCTCCGGCGCCCACGATGACGACATCCGCTGTATGGTCCCATCGAATCCGGCTCTGCGGTGCTGCACTGGTTTCGGATACGCCCGCACCAGTCAGAGCCGTCACCCCAACACCAAGCGCGGCACTGTCCTTAATGAATTTTCTGCGGCTAACGTTGAAGTTTTTCGGTTTCTTGCTCATGTTCTTTTTTCCTCGCTACAAATAAAAACCTAAGTGATACGACTCTCACCAGCGGAGCTTCCGGTCAGATTTCTGCCACCGGAAGGGCAACCGACTCGCAACCGCACCGGGCTCAGCGATGCGGCTCGTACCCTGCTTCTTTCCAGATCGCTTCGGCTTCGGGTGAGGCGAGGTATTGGAGGAGCGCTTTGGCAGCCGTGGGGTCGCTTGCGTGAGTGGAGATGAATCCCACAACCGGAACGGGCGAAGAAATCTCCCGCGGCAGAACGCCGACGATGTCGTATTTGTCCTTTTCGGGAAGCATGTCGCTGAGCATGAGCATGCCGATATCAATATCTCCATTTTCCAGCCGCTTGGAAGTTTTGATGACGTTGTTACTGGCGGCGGGAGAGATGCCTTGAGCTCCGGGGCCGAGTTCGACCTGACTCTTCGCGGCGACCTGGTCGGCAATGCCGAGCTTATTCAGCGCTTCCAAAGGTCCCTGCCCGGCGACCGTGAAGTCGGGGTCCTCATATCCGATGCTCCTTGCCGCCAGGAGCGCTTTCTTGACCGCAGCAGGCGTGGAGATGTCGGGCTTGGGCCGGCCCTTTGGGACACCCACAGCCGTCAGAATGCTGGCAACCAGCGTGGCGCTGCCGGGAACGATGGCGCCTGAGGAAATGGCTCCAGGGAACGGCGCGATGATGAGCGACACGTCGAGCGCCTGGCCCTTGGCAACCATTCTTCTGGTCTCCACACCATTGCCGTAAGTCACTTTTACTTTCTGCCCGGTTTTCGCCTCGAAGTTCGCGACAATCTTCTGCGTGGGCACACGCATGGGACCCACTGCCAGCAGCGTAATCTCACCCTGAGCGCCTGCACCTGCCCAACTGCCAAACACCAGCGCAATAACGAAAATCGCTGAAGAAACATTCTTCGTGTTGTTCATGGATGGCTCCCAGGCGGTCAATTTCTTGAGGCTGCGCGCTGCCGCGCTTGCGCTTCGCGTTCTTGAGGCTGCGCGCTGCCGCGCTTGCGCTTCGCGGACCGCCCGTACAGCGCGCTCTATGAGCGCCCAAAATCTTCCAGCGCATTCACTGAGTGCGTCTATAGTGTTCCGTTGTGGTTCGCGGCGCGACTTTCATCGTTTTCATCTTCTTGATGTACTCGGGGTACAAGGTTTCCGTGCCGCCCAACGCGGCCTCGGGAGGTATCCCGTATTCCGTCGGGAAGTCGGTAAGAATGTCGTTCTTGCCGGGTAGAAAACTTGGCACTTTACCTGCCGGAATAATGGTTCCGTCCGGAGTGATTTCACAAGGAAATGGAGGGATCACCTGGTTGGGATCATACACCCAGCTGGATTCTCGAATATAAGGTTCAGTCAAATAGGCTGGATCATTAATGATGAAAATGATCGTCAGAATATTGCCGTACCGATGAACTCGAGTCGTCACTGTCGCCTTATCGCTCTTGGGAGCTCCGGTGCGGGTCAAATACGCCTCCTTGAGATGATCGGTCGTATATACCAACGTGTTGCGTTCCCAGTGACCGGTCGAAAATCCGGACCATTTGTGAGGGGCGTTCGCCGATGGGTGCGGGCGGCGATCCAGGTAAATCACCTGTTCAGGTTCCTGCCAGGCCACGTGGAGGCGTAACCCAACGGGCTGGCGTGTTTCGTTGTCCAGCTCCGTCGTAATACGTAGCTGCGAAACCGACACACGTAGCCCAACGTCGATGGGGTGCGGCCTGCACAAATTTTCCGGCAGATCGAGTTGTTCCGGATGCCAACTTTCGGCTCTCAGGCGCCCCGCTTCATTGAGCGGGATCCCCGTGTAGTCGCCGACATCCATGTGGTCGTTATAAACCCTGGGTGACCACTCGCCGGTCAGATCAAGCTGGGCCCGCGCCGGCCGGCTCGGTATAAGCATCAGGAAGAGCATCAGAAACCAAACGTGGTTTGTTTTCCCGTGGATTGTTATGAATTTCACGCGTTCATCCTCCCCACTGTAGGGGCGGTCTATGACCGCCCGCGTTACCTCGCCTGTGACATCGTCGGGCGGTCATAGACCGCCGCTACAGCCGCATTGCAATGAATAGTTCCCATCATCGGGCTTCGTTGGCGCTACATGGCGTGGGATCCCACCCGGTAGCGTCCGGAATTTTCTTGAAATGCGCATGCATGATAAGCGGTTCGATGAGGTATTGAGGATCGGTTACGACCGTCGTCACCGCCAGCCACGTGTTGCGAGTATATGGATCCGAAAACTTGTCGAAGTATTCTTCCACGATTGCGTTGCCGCTGTACGGAACGCCGTTCTTCTGCAGATATCCTGGACGCATGTGCGTGGTAACCACCTTGAGAAAATCTGCGTCCTTCCGCTGTGCTTCTCCTACTACCAGCCTGCCCGCCGGGTCCTGCACAGGACCGCCCTGGCCGTCACGCCGGTCCCTGGGATCGCTTCCACCCCACTGAGCTACCGAGTATCCTTGCCACGAAGGCGCTTCATTCGGTGGCGGTGATCCACCAAAATGAAAGAGGCGTGTCTGGGTCCCGGAATCCGTATCCATACGCAACGTGTTGTCGTCCTGCCAATAAACGTGCAGCCGCCCCGGGACCTGCAGGATGGCGGCAGCACCATACGACCTGCATGCCTCACCACTCGCTTGATCTTTGGCTGGATCCCAGGCATTTGCGACTTTACGGCCTTCGGGGTTGAGCGGAACCATAATGTAATCGCCTTTGTCCGGCACAATCATGCGGAAACGCCACTTTTCGGTGACCTCCGATACCCAATATCCCGTGTAATCGTCCGTGGCCGCGGCGCGCGCCATTGTTGGGGCTGCACCCTGGGCATTGGCGGGCCGTTGCGCAGCGAGACTAGCCGGAAGCAGCAGCGATAGCGCTGCTGCCGGCAGGAGTATTCGAGTTGCTCGTAGGCGTATCATCATCGCTCTGGTCATTGCAGCGCGTTGGCTGGGCCTTGCCACTTGAAGCCGTCTGATGGTCTCTCGACGACAAGAAGCAGTAATCTGTGGTCCTCCTCAATGCGCCCAGGGTACCCGGTCACGATGACGTGATCCCCAGGCCGGAGACTATTTGTCGTCACGCCTTGTTCAGCCAGCGTCGCAGCAGCAGCACCTTCGATGACCCACATCTGCATTTCGCCTTTCTCATCGGGCGCCTGCACCTTCATAAACGAGTGCGGATTGCGCCAAATAAACTCCTTCAACGTCCCTTCGATCTTTACGGACTTACCGTGGATGTAAGTTGCCGCGGCCGAATGGTGCCCGAAGGTCGCGCCGGCGGCCAACGTGATAAGGGTGAGAGCACTCAGTAAGAATAAGATTAGCAATCTATATTTCATAACCACGCTCCTGTACTTTACTGTAGGGGCGGGGAGGGGGGCGCACACCTGAACTCCCAATTAAATCGGGAGTTCAGGTGTGCGCCCCCCTCCCCCTCATCGCCCATGTCATTTCCGAGTCGAGCTGAGACTTTTGTAGGCTGCCTCAATAAACATATCCGTCGTCCAATTGCCTGTATTACTGCCATAGATCGGATCATAATCCCTGGTCGGCTTAGCCGCCTTCACCTGATCGAGAGTCATGCCGCGCTTGATCATGTCTTGAAGGCGGTCTCGGACGATGGTGACCATTTGCTGATAGATATCCAAATCCGCCACGTCGCAAAGCCTTCCATGGCCGGGGATGATCATGGTGCCCCCTTCCATGTGGTCGGCCGGAATCGCCATTTGCCTCAGGCGGTTCAGTCCCTCGATCACTCCTTGAAGACTGCCTCCGTTCTTCAAGTCGATCATGGGATATTCGGTGGGATCGAAAATATCGCCCGCGCTGACGACGTCGGAACGCCGGAAAAATACGATGCTGTTGCCATCCGTGGTCGCCGGTTGATGGAATATCTGAATCGCTTCACCGTTAAAATAGAGGTTCTTCTGCGGCACAGAATACGTATCGTTGGGCCAGGCTTTTTCCGGTATGGACGGTTTGGCGTTGGGATCGCTCATCCTGTCGAGAAGCGTGCTGAAAGCGATGATGAAAACGCTCGCACGAGCGGCCCGGGCGATGGCCAAGGGCGAGCCGGTCTTTGCAAAGTTCTCGTTGCCGCCGATATGATCGGTTCGGTCGTTGGTATTAATAATGTAGGTGATCTGGCGTCTCGATAAGGTCCGGATGGCCTCCACAACTTTGTCGCTCATCGCTGCCATACCAGTATCGACCAGCAGGATGCCGTCCTTACCGGCTTGCACCGTAATATTGCCGCCCGCTCCCGCCAGCATGCTGATGTTGCCTTGCACGGGCAAAAGCTCGACCTCGGGACTCCTGGATTTCTGCTCCTCCCTACCCGTAGTCGCACCGGCGTTCTGACGGCCGCGGTTTTGAGTTTCCTGCGGATAGACGAATTGCGTCGATCCCGACACTCCAAGGAAAAGCAGCGCCGATGCCATGTATACAAACCACGGCTTTGATGAAAGAAATTTCATATTTCTTCCCCACGTCTGCCAGCGTGGCAATGTAATCTCCCAGAAGAAGAAGGTTTCCGAAGGAATGATCTACTCCGCAAGAGCCCGTGTCAATATGATAAATTCGGCGCTGTGCCGCGCCCGCGCATTGGCACTGTTCGCTATACTGCTACTCGCTCTTTGAGATAAGAAAGGGTAGATCATGAAACGATACTGCTTCGTTTTAGGAACAGCCTTCTGCCTACTTTTCGAATGCATCCAGGCCTTCGGCCAGGAAACTATCTCGGCGAAAATTGACGCGATTGTGGGAGCCCCCATCAACGCAGGGAAAGTAGCGGGCGCTTCTGTTGCCGTGGTCAAGGGAAACGAGACCATCGTGATGAAGGGCTACGGCTTCGCCGACCTCGAGTTGGATGTCCCAACGCCACCGCGCGCCACATACGAAATCGGTTCCGTCACGAAGCAGTTTACCGCTGCAGCGATCCTTCTTCTCGCCGAAGAGGAAAAGCTTTCGCTCGCGGACGAGATGACGAAGTTTCTTCCCGGCTACCCGACACAAGGCAATCACGTCACGATTCGGCATCTCTTGAATCACACGTCCGGAATCAAGGGGTATACGGAGCTTCCTGGATTTCGAGAATTCCAGATGCTCAAAAAACCTCGCGAGGAACTGGTGAAACTGTTCAGTGGAAGGCCGTTCGACTTCAACCCTGGCGATGAGCAAATCTACAACAACTCCGCATTTTTCCTGTTGGGTCTGATCATCGAAAGAGTATCGGGAAAACCCTATGCCGAGTTCATTCAGGACCGCCTGTTCAAGAGAGTGGGAATGGGGGATTCGTACTATTGCAGTGAGCGGGCAATCCACAAAAACCACGCACACGGATACGATGCCGCTCGAAACGGTCTCGTACTCAAAGGTTATGTGGACCATACGTGGCCATATGCCGCCGGCTCCCTGTGCTCGAACGCTCCGGATCTGGTTGCCTGGAGCAAGGCGCTGCATGGCGGAAAGGTGTTGAAGCCGGAATCGTATCGAGAGATGACGTCGGCGGCACGGCTGAACGACGGGACCACGATCCGCTACGGAATGGGACTCAACCTGGCGGAAACCGACGGCCGGCGCACGATTTGGCATGGAGGCACCATAAACGGCTTTCGTTCGGAGCTGGAATATTATCCGGACGATAATCTTGTGATTGTTGTCCTTCTCAACACTGCCGGTCCCGTCGCTCCAAGAGACCTCGCCCGGCAGATTGCTGAGGCTGTTTTAGGGAAAGCGCCCGCCCGCAGCCACCCGTTCGACGGCGACCTGACTCAGTTCGCCGGAGACTTCACCGGAAAGGGACGCGGCCTGCCCACAACTGTGCACATCGGCGTCAGTGGAAACCAAATCACGTTCATCAATACTGAGACTCAGAGAGCCTCTGAGGAGATGCTCGAGTATTTCGGGAACGACACCTTCGGGTTCAAAGACATTGTTGTGATATTTAAAAGAGAAAACGGCCACATCTCCAGGCTTCATTTGGATACAGGATACGGTCATAACATCCTCTCCCGGCAGTCCACAACCCAGAAATAGTCGTTCGTGCTGCCTAAGTACTGCTTTTCGTAATTACGGTGACGTATGGGTGGAGCGCATTCCCCTCCTCTGCGGGGAGGGGTGGCGCGACAGCTTAATAGAAGCTGGCGCGCCGGGCGCGAAGCGCGAGCCCGCGCGAAGCGCAAGCGCGATAGCGCGCAGCCTCAAGAGAAGGGCGAAGCTTCAATTAATGGTCAGTTCGGCGAGACGTTGCGCCAGTCTGACCACTATTACGGCTTCGCGCTATCGCGCTCGCGCTTCGCGCCCGGCTGCGCCGCTTCTGTGGCTTCGTGGCTTCTTTTGATAGCGCAGCCACCCCTCCTCTGCGAGGAGGGGAATATTACGCAACCATAATTACGAAGTACTGTACTAAGCTCCCGGCTCTTCTCTCCAGACGTACGCATCAATGTGTGCCCCAAATTTTTCTGGCTTAACGTCTGGCGCCTCTTGTGTAGGATAAAAACCGATGGGCCTGATCCGCCAATTAGAAAGCCTGAATCGTTTGAGCAAAGGCGCCTGGTTCGTGCTCGGGCTGATATGCGTCGGCGTGGTCGGCTATGTCGACATCGTAACCGGCTATGAAGTCGGTTTCTCGCTGTTTTACTTGATCCCAATTGTCCTGGTGAGCAGGTTCGCAGGCTTGCCGCTTGGAGTCACGATGGCGACGGCCGGTGGGTGGTGTGGGGCGTAGCCGACGCTTTGTCCGGCGCCAAATATTCGAGTGATTGGATTCTGGTTTGGAATAGCTTCATCAGGCTGACGTTCTTTTTGATCACGGTGTTCTCGGTAGAAGAGGCAAAGGAACTGGACCGAGAGAAGAATATTTCTCGCAGTGATTACACGACGGGCGCTATGAATTCCCGGTTCTTTCGCGTCCTGGCGGAAAGGGAAATGCATCGTTCCGTCAGATCCCGCCGTCCATTTACCACGGCATACATCGATTTGGACAACTTCAAGACGACTAATGACGTGTTCGGACACGCGATTGGGGACGAAGTCCTCCGTACTGTCGCAGCCTCGATGCAGCAAAACCTCCGAAAGACAGATCTTGTTGCGCGCTTGGGGGGAGACGAATTCGTAGTTCTTCTGCCTGAAGTTGGACTGGAAACTGCCGCAGGCGTCATTTCCAAACTGCACCGGAAGCTTACAAGTGAAATGGAGAAACACGGCTGGCCAACGACGTTCAGTATTGGTGTGGTGACATTCACAGAGGTCCCACGCTCGGTAGATGAAATGCTTAGTGTCACCGATCACGTGATGTACAGCGTGAAACATGGCCCCAAAAACAACATCCGTTACGCCGAGTTTCCACCAGCGGTTGCGAGTGAACCTCTAGCGCTTCGCGCTCATCCCTCCTTGTGATGACCTCAAGGACCGGCCGCGAAGACAATTTTTTACGAATCCTTTTCCACGAACCTCTTGACAACCCCTCGCAGGCTGGGCCACTAATCTTACGCGACGCGTTTTTACAAACAGTAGACCGGCCAGGAGGGACCGGGGAGCCAAGGCCTGGACGCCGGCTTTACGTGTTTTTTTGGACGGAGAGATCAAGTACGTTCGAAAGGAGCGAATTATGCTAAGTGGGACGGTGGATAGTCTGCGTGTGTTTGGAAGGTTGGCAACAGCGGCAGCTGTACTAATTGCGTTTGGAACTTCCCTGATTTTTGGTCAAGGCGGTACGGCAACCATTTCAGGTGTCGTGCGGGACACGTCGGGAGCTTTGGTGCCGGGAGTGACCATTAGCATTAAACATATCGATAGCGGGCTCACGCGTACTGTTCTGACCAGCGAGACCGGCAACTACTCTGCGCCGTCGCTGCCGGTCGGTCCGTATGAAATCACCACAACCATGCCCGGCTTTAAACAGGCGGTGCGGCTCGGAATCAATCTCGCGGTCGGACAGGAAGCCGTAATCGACCTGACGCTGGAAGTCGGGGCCAACGCCGAGCAAGTAACGGTGAGCGAGGAGGCTCCGCTAGTCAACACCACGCTCGCCTCGACCTCAGGATTGATCAGCGAACAACAAGTCAAGGACCTGCCGCTGAACGGGCGGAGTTTCGACAATCTTCTGGTTCTCAACGTGAGCACGTCGAATCCCAGTTCAAACGTCAACAACGGCGCCTGGACCGCGTTCTCTGTGGCGGGCAAGCGGATGGAAACCAACCGCTATCTGCTGAATGGGCTCGACTGGATTGGCCAGAACGGCACCGGCCAGTTCATTACGCCCATGGGGGTCAGCCGGCAGTTGCTCGGTGTGGACGCGGTGCGGGAATTCAACGTTCTCCCGCACAGCTATGGCGCGGAATACGGCAAACGAGCGGGCGGACAGATCAGCGTGGTCACGTCTTCCGGGACCAACCAGTTGCACGGAAGCGTCTTTGAATATCTGCGCAACAGCGCACTGGACTCCCGGAACTTCTTCGACCAAAACGACGCGCCTCCGTTCAAGCGCAATCAGTTCGGAGCATCGCTGGGTGGGCCGATCAAAAAGGACAAGGCCTTCCTGTTCGGAAACTATGAGGGCTTTCGGCAACGGTGGGCGAATTCGGCCTCCACGTCTGTGCCGGATGCGTTCGCGCGGCAGGGCATGATGCCTTGCTACATTGCCACGCCCGCAGCCTGCCCCTCCAGTTCCAGCCTGCAGGCCCAATCCCAGTACGTTACGGTTCCCAATCTGAAGCCCGGAATGCTGCCCTATCTCAACTACTTCTGGCCCTCACCCGATCAGTCGATCGTGGACACGCTGGGACGGCCAACCGGGGCTGCGTCCTCATTCATCAATCCGCGGTCGCGGGTTGACGAAAATTTCGGGATGGCGCGGTTTGATTACACGCTGTCGTCGAAAGATTCCTTTTGGACCAACTACAACTATGATGATGGACACGCCGGGCGTCCGCCCGCCGACCCGAACTTCATTACCAACGATCGCAACCGCGCGCTGGGACTGGGTATGCAAGAAACGCATATCTTCTCTCCCACTCTCCTGAACACCTTTACGTATGGATTCGCAAAAGTGTACGCCCTTTCGCAAACGACTCCCGCGGTGTTTATTCCTGCGAACTTGTCGTTTCTTTCTGGAGCCACCGCCGGTTCGATAACTGTGGGAGGCGCGTCCCAGACCAATGCCCCGGGAACAATCGTGGCGCCCAACGGCAATCTGCCCTATCGCGGCAGAAGGTTTGCTCAGACCTGGTCCGATGATGTGCACTACGCCAGGGGCAATCACTCCTGGAGCGCGGGCTTCTGGATTTACAAGGCGGAGGAGGACCTGTTTGGCGGGGCGCAGTATACGGCCGGAACCGTCAATTACGGCAGCATCTTAACCATGCTCCAGGACATCCCAAGCGGGTTTTCTGTCACGCCGAAATCCAATCCGGGGGACTTTGCCACAACGGAAGGCGCCTGGTATGTCCAGGATGAATGGAAGCTCCGCTCGAATCTCACCATGCGACTCGGATTGCGGCATGAGATGACCAACGGGTGGAATGCGGCAAGCGGTGTGTGTTCCAATTACATTTTCGCCTCACCTGGGTTGCTCCAGACAGATCCGCTGATCGGCCCATCCTGCTTGCTTGAGAACAACGCGAAGAAATTGTTTCAGCCGCGCATCGGTCTGGCCTGGGACCCGACTGGAACCGGCAAGTGGGCGGTACGTGCCGCCTTTGGGATTCACAACGACCTCCAGGATAACCTCGGTCACCGCATACAAGCGAATCCTCCGTTTAACATGCGCCTGAACCTGCCGACGGCCCCAGGGCTGCTGGCACAAATCCCGATCGATCGGAACGCGCCCATCCCGCCAAGTTGTCATAACGCCCCTACAGAGACGGGCTGCAGCATCTTCGCCCCCGGAGGCATCGATCCCTACCTGCACACGCCCACTGTCCAGAATTGGAGCCTGACGGTGGAACGTGGCCTGACCCAGGACCTGATGCTTTCGGTCGGCTACATTGGCATGCAGTCATACCACAATCCGATCGCGTTGGACCTGAATATGTCTTACCCCGGGGTTTGCAACAATTCGGCGGGTTGCGTGGCGGGCGGTGTCAATGCGGCCAGAGCCACCGTGTCACAGGGAACCGTCTACCTGGCGCCGGGTCCGCGCCCGAATCCCAACATCGCGAATACGCTGAGCTGGAACTACGCGGGCACGGCCAGCTATCACGCGATGAATGCGTCGCTAACCAAGCGCTCCCGAAGCGGACTGACCTACAAAGTCAATTACACCTGGTCGAAGGTGCTGGATATGAATTCCGCCATTCTCAACACCTACGCCGTGAACGAACCTCCGACTGTCCTGAACCCATTCGATCTGAAGAGCCACAAAGGGTTGGCCTCTTTCAACCTCGAGCACCAGTTCAACGCCAACTTCAGCTATCCGTTGCCGTTCGGGCGCGGCCAGCATTTCGGCGGCAATGCCGGCGGGTTGATGGATAAGTTGATCGGCGGCTGGCAATGGAATGGGATTATGAACCTTCAGAGCGGATTCCCGTTCACACCTATGGTCGGATCTAATATTTCCGGAACTGGAGACACGAACGGTACTCCCGACGTTCCCAACCTGAACCCCAATTTCAACGGGCCGGTGATTCTGGGAGTGGAGGGCTATAAGAAGACCGGCCGGTTCTTCGATCCCAACGCGTTCGTGCTGCCGCTGCCCGGAACCTTCGGCAGTTCGCCGCGTGGATTCTTTACCGGACCCGGTCTGTTTACGCTGGACACTTCATTTTTCAAGAAATTCAGCATCGACGAAAAACGAACCTTGCAATTCCGGGCGGAAGCCTTCAACGTGACTAATCACACGAACTTTACAACGCCCAACCCTGCGGTTTTCTCAGGCGCGGCCTACAGCCCCAGTGCCGGCATCCTGACCCAGACGGCCGGGTACTCGCGCCAGATCCAGTTCGCGCTGAAGCTGATTTTCTAATTTGAAGACAGGTGACTGTAGCGGCGGTCTATGACGTGAACGAATTACGCTGGTGCGTTATTCCCCTCCTTGCGGTGATGCAAGGAGGGGGATACGCTCGATTCCAATTCGTTCACAGCTTCATAGACCGCATTTTTCGTTTTGCAAAGCTCCCCCACGCAAGCCCGACGACAAGCCGCCGATGTCACTTTCAAATACCTTGCAATCCCTGCGGTTTTATGCGGAATATACTGCCCAACCGGCTAAGTCGTTAGCGGCTCACGAATTCACCGTAAAAGGGGGAGGACTATGAAGCGCAACTGGATTGTTCTGCTCATCGTATTCTCGGCAGCAGGCATCGCAGCTATAGCACAAAAGACCGCCAAACGGGTGTACATCAAGGCCAGCAATCCGTACTTCCAACAGCGTGGCGTGACGGCGCCGTACAGCGACGGAGTATTGGTTGGAGATACGCTTTATGTGTGAAGACATGTGTACTTCGAGGTCACCAAGAGACGATGGATGATATCTACGATCGCCGAACATTTCTTCGCGCCGCAGCCGCGGCCGGTGCCGCGTGGGCGGCGGCGGATGTCGCGGAGCTTGAGGAAGCGCTCGCCTGGGCCGCTCGACAGGTGGAGGCGAATGGCGCGACGAGTTTGAACGTCCTGAAAACGGCCGAAGCCGGCGTGATCGACGCTATGACTTCGCGCATCGTCCCGTCCGTGGACGGAAAGCCGGGCGCTCATGAGGCAGGCGTCGTATATTTCATCGATCGGGCGCTCGCCACGTTCAATGCGGACCAGAAGAAGCTCTTTGCGGAGGGGATCGCCAATCTGAACCGGCGCGCCGCGCGCCGATGGAAGGCGGCGAGCTTTACGGCCCTGACGACGGCCGAGCAGGACGAACTCCTCCACGCCATCGAGAAAACGCCGTTCTTCAAGGCCGTGCGCTTGAACACGATTGTCGGTACCTTCGCGCTGCCCGCGTGGGGCGGGAACCGCGACTACGCGGGATGGCACCTGCTCGGATTCGAGCATCAGCCACGCTTCCAGCCGCCGTTCGGCTATTACGACGCCGATATCAACCGGAGGAGCTGACCATGGCGCAGATTCTGCCGCATGCGCAGTTTCAACCGAGCGATACTGTCGATTTTGTGATTGTCGGCTCAGGCGCGGCCGGCGGCATTATCGCCAAGGAACTCTCGACGGCCGGATTCTCTGTCGTTGTCCTGGAACAGGGTCCGCGGCTCACGGAGAGCCAGTTTGATCACGACGAGTTCGACACCTTCAAGCGGAGCCATAACTGCAACGACCCGGTGACGCAGCCTCAGACGTTTCGAGCAACGCCTCACGACAAGGCGAAGAAGGCGTTGTCGCTCATTTACGGGCGGCTGGTCGGCGGCAGCAACGCTCACTTCACCGGCAACTTCTGGCGCCTTCGCCCGAGCGATTTCAACGAAGCGAGCGTGCTCGGCGCGATGAAGGGCACGGGGCTGGCCGACTGGCCGATCACTTACGAAGAACTTGAGCCGTACTATACGAAGGCGGAGTGGGAGCTGGGCGTGTCGGGCGAGCCGGGTCCGTTCGATCCTCCTCGATCGCGTCCCTATCCCATGCCGCCGCTGCCGGTGAAATCGTCCGGCGTGCTCCTGGAGCGCGGAGCGCGGGCACTCGGCCTTCACCCGCAGCCGACGCCGATGGCGATCAACTCGCAGTCCTATAACGGACGGCCGGCATGCCAGCACTGCGGTTTCTGTCTATTCTTCATGTGCGAGTTCCGCTCGAAATCGACGTCGATGGCGACGATGTTGCCGTTGGCGGAGGCGACGGGACGCTGCGAGATCAGGCCCGACAGCTACGTCGCGCGCGTCGAGACGGGGCCGGACGGCCGGGCCACCGGCGTGACGTACTTCGGTGCGGGTAAGCAACTGCAGATGCAGCACGCCCGAGCGGTCGTGCTCTGCGCGAACGGCGCCGAGACGCCGCGGCTCCTGCTCAACTCCGAGTCGTCGCGGTTCCCGCACGGCCTTGGCAATTCGAGCGGTCTGGTCGGCAAATACCTGATGTTCAACACGTACTTCGGCGTGAACGCGCAGTTCGAGCACCCGCTCAACGAGTTCAAAAGCGTGCAGAACACGCGGATGGTGCTCGATTTCTACGAAACCGATCCGCGGCGGGGATTCTACGGCGGGGGCGGCATCGATGCGCGGTTCGGGAGATATCCGATCAGCTTCGCGCTGGAGGGGCTGCCGCCGGGATCGCCGGAATGGGGCGAGGACTTCGCGCGCACTCTCACCGAGCAGTTCCCCCGCACAATGCTCTTCGCGACCCACGGCACCTCGATGCCGCTCGAGGCCAACAGCATCACGCTCGATCCCCAACTCAAAGACGCGTGGGGGCTGCCTTGTATGCGCGTCACGTACAAAGATCATCCCGACGATTTGAAGTGCTCAGCGTTCCTGACGTCACACGCGATGGAGATCGCGAGGGCGGCCGGGGCGCTCAAGATGTGGGCCGAGCCGATTCGCCCGCAGACGCAGGGGGTCCACCTGCTAGGCACGTGCAGAATGGGCAACGATCCACGCATGTCGGTCGTCGACCGCTACCACCGGACGCACGACGTGCCGAATCTATTCATCTGCGACGGTAGCAGCATGGTGACCTCGTCGCGGGGGCAGCCGACCGCTACCATTTCGGCGCTCGCCTTCCGCGCGGGCGAACACATCGCGGCATTCGCCCGGCGCGGCGAAATCTGAAACGGACAAGAGCTGTAGGGGCGGTCTATTCCTTGAGGCTGCGCGCTGCCGCGCTTGCGCTTCGCGGACGCCCGCGATCTCTCGGTTTCGACATTGTGGGCGGTCATAGACCGCCCCTACAGCGTCGAACTCAAATTTCCCTCAGTTCGATGCTTTTCCCATCAAGGGTGCCGCCTTAATCAACCTGGCCGGGTCGGCGCCCCGCGCGGGGCGATATTTCTGCGTGCGTCCGCCGAAGGTTTCCGCAGTATAGAGATTTCCGTCCGGATCGACTGAGAACTGGTGGACGCCCCAGAATGCACCTGGGAACGTCCCGTAGGTTCCCCACGAGTACAACAATTTCCCATTAAGGTCGTATTTCAGAAACTTGTTGCTGACACCGTCAGCGACCCACAAATATTGATCGGCCGACATCATGATGTGATAAGGCTGCCGGATATTCGGCCACATATCGAGGAACTTTCCATTTTCGTCGAAAATCTGAATACGGCTATGCCCGCGATCGGAGACGTACAGGCGACGATTCCGGTCGATTGCAATTGAATGCACCGTGTCGAATTGGCTGGGCCCCGTGCCCGGCGTTCCCCACGTCATCAGAAACTTTCCGTTTTTGTCGAACTTGACCACGCGAGTGTTCGTGTAGCCGTCGGTGACGTAGAAGGTGCCGTCGGGGAGCCAGGCGATGTCTGTCGGCCTGCCAAAATGCTTATCGTCGTTGGCAGCGACTCCCGCCTCGCCCAAAGTCATCAAGAGCTTCTTCCCATCATTGCTGAATTTGAAGACCTGCTGGCGCATGTCGTCGACGACCCAAACATTCCTTTCCGGATCGTATGGGCTGATCTTGACTGCGTGCGGCCCGCGGCCGCCTTCAAAGAGCTTGTCCCATTGCGTCCAGGATTCGAGCAGCTTGCCGTTCGCGTCCACAATGATGATGCAGTTTCGCAGTTCCGGCTTCTGACCTGTGGCCGGGGTTCCGAAAGACCCCCAAGCTCCGTTGAAATTGTTGGGAAGCTTTTCCGGAAGCTTGATCTCGCCACGATTCGCGATGAAGATCCGATTGGGTGTTTCGGCAAACACCCCTCCCTGCGATCCCTGAATGTATCCCTGCCGCGCGAACGGTTGCGGCCATTTGGGGACGACCTCATACGGACCCGTCTCCTCTTCTCCGCCTTTCTGTGAGTTGGATGAGAGCACACCCAAACCGGCGTCTTTTTCAATAGCTTGCTGGACCGGGGCAGGAGTGGACAGCAGGCTGACCGAGAAAACCACAGCTAGCGCTATCAGCGCGATGATAGGCATGCGCATTTGAACCTCCTTCGATTCATACGGTGAGTGGACCTGAGAATAACAGGCGATACGACTCAGAGCAAGTTTCTCCGGCAGGAAGCTGATTGTGATCGGCCGTGAATTCATCTTGTTGCGTCCGTAAATAACCATGTCCGGTACGAAGAAGATTATTTCCGGCACGGAAATAATCTTGTGGCATTCAAGCCCTATGGCCTCGCTGCCGGACTTAATGGTCTGTGAAGCGAAAATAATCATGTTCAAGCCGGAGATGACCGCTTCGAAGCTGGAAATAATTATCACCACGACGACCAAGACTGCTTGAGTCCCGGACTTGACCGCTACGATGGCAAACAAGACCGCTACAGTGACGGAAAAGACCGCTACGATGGCAACAAAGACCGCTACGAGAACACAGTTGGTTATTGACGGCTTAACAATAACCATGTGAAGGCCAGAGATAGTCGTCTCGAGTCCAGAGTTAATCATGTGGAAGCCGAAGTTAATCGTGTACCGGTGCAGAGATGATTATTTCCAGGACGGAATTGATTATTGGTGAAGCGAAGTTAACCGTTTCGAAGACAATAGCAATTATTTCCGAGCCGGACTTGATTATCGGCGTGACGAACAAAATCATCTCGGTGCCGCTTGTTCACCCAGCATCTCGCCGGATTTTTTTACAGCTTTCCGGAGATCTCCCGCCGTCATAATGAATTCCGCGCCATGTTAGGCGGTTCGACGAATGAACCACTCAAGTCCAGCGACTGCTGAGCAGCCAACGGCAACGACAATCGCCCAGCGGCCATTAGATCGACGGCTCCGTCTGACACCCTCAAAATCTGCAACTATTTCGTCACCTATTTTAGTGTCCACATCTCACGAACGCCTGGCTGAGAGTGGCTAATTTGCACCACAGCACCGGGATGTAACAACTCGCGCGCTTAAAATTCGGAAAAAACGATGGGTAAAACAGCGTATCCGGACAGTGTCTACAGAAAACTTTATCCCCTTAACGTACCTCTATTTGCCGTAAGTGTACTCCACGTTCTGAACATGCCCTGTAGTGTTCGAAAGACCGCTCTCATTTGGAACCGACGAGTTGGTATACCAACCGTAAAGTGCACAAATAAGGACCAGCGTTCCGACGATTTGAACTGACCGCAGTACCATCGATCAAGTGCCCGCCATCGCGGTAGGACGGCCAGTTGCCCGAACCGCCCCCGCACGGATCCCGGCGTGCCGTTTTTTAGCACCGGGCTCTTCGAAAGTACTCGCTTCCGTATCGGACAGTCCGAAGGAGAAACTTCTCTTCGGGCGTCGTCGTTGCTATTCCCAGCAGTGAGGTTGGCATTGCTGAATCCGGCCCTTCTCGCCAGACAATGTTTCCTTTGCCAGCTGCGTACTTCCGTCAGCCCCCTCCCCTGGTGATCGGCGCGACCGTCTCCGAGTACTATGGGCTGATCTGACTCCCTGCCAATCATCGGTTGCTCTCCTTTTGGTCGAGCCGGCCTACCCGATCTGGCGTTGGAATGCGGCGTTCCCG